>Ga0163161_10003691_pt1 | contig 10736 bp, 11 predicted proteins | sample S45metaG_FD_129847 | JGI IMG/M metagenome (GOLD analysis project Ga0163161, IMG submission 129847) | Switchgrass rhizosphere microbial communities from Kellogg Biological Station, Michigan, USA - S4-5 metaG | ecosystem: Host-associated > Plants > Roots > Rhizosphere > Soil | place: USA... | reverse complement strand
CTCTCGAGCGGCGCCCGGTGGGCCGGTGACGCTGCGTGCGAACATGACCAAGGACGCCTACGAGGCGAATGTGCGGACCGCGAAGGAGCACATCGCCGCGGGCGACATCTATCAGGTCGTCCTCTCGCAGCGCTTCGAGGCTGACGTCACGGCCGATCCATTCACGGTGTACCGCGCGCTGCGTTACGTGAACCCGTCGCCCTACATGTATTTCATGCGCATGGGCAGGCTGGCGGTCGTCGGCTCGTCGCCCGAGATGCTGGTGCGCGTCGAGGGTCGTCACGCGCTGACGCACCCCATCGCCGGCACGCGGCCGCGCGGGCGCACCGACGAAGAGGACCTGCGACTGGCCGAGGAGCTGAAGCGCAACGAGAAGGAACGCGCCGAGCACGTCATGCTGGTCGATCTCGGACGCAACGACATCGGCCGCGTCTGCGAGTACGGCACGGTTCGCGTCCCGCAGTTCATGGCGCTCGAGCGCTACTCGCACGTCATGCACCTGGTCTCCGTCGTCGAAGGCACGCTGGCCGGCGAGACGGATCGCCTGGACGCACTGGCGTCGTGCTTCCCCGCGGGCACCGTCTCTGGCGCGCCGAAGGTGCGCGCCATGCAAATCATCTCCGAGCTCGAGCCGACGCGCCGCGGCATCTACGCGGGCGCGGTCGGATATCTCGACTTCGCGGGGAACCTCGATTTCTGCATCACGATCCGCACGGTCGTGATGGTGAACGGGAAAGCCTACATCCAGGCCGGCGCCGGCATCGTCGCCGACTCGAACCCCGCGGCGGAATACGAGGAAACGCGGGACAAGGCTCGCGCCGTCGTGCAGGCGCTCGAGCTGGCGCAGAACGGACTCTGAGCGAACGCATGGTCTTCGTGCTCGACAACTACGACTCGTTTACCTACAACCTCGTGCAGTACCTGGGCGAGCTCGGGCAGACGCTCGACGTGCGCAGGAACGACCAGGTGACCCTTGACGAGATTGCCGCGCTCCGGCCCTCACACATTGTCATCTCGCCCGGGCCGGGCCGTCCGGAGGATGCCGGCATCACGCCCGCGCTGATCGAGCGATTCGGTCCGACGGTCCCGATTCTTGGCGTCTGTCTGGGACATCAGGCGATTGGCCTCGTGTGCGGCGGGAAGGTCGTGCGCGCCCCCGTGCCGATGCACGGCAAGACGTCCACGATCGATCACGACGGCACTGGCGTGTTCGCGGGGCTGGCGAGCCCCATCGAGGCGTCGCGGTATCACTCACTGGTCGTGCAGGAAGACGGGCTGCCCGAGGCGCTCGAGATCACGGCGCGCTCGCGCGGCGACAACATGATCATGGGACTGCGGCACCGCCGCTGGCCGCTGACGGGCGTGCAGTTTCATCCGGAGTCGATCCTGACCGGCGAGGGCCGGCGGATGCTCCGGAACTTTCTCGACGGCAAGTAGACCTGGGACGAGCTGTGCTGCCTGACCTGCTTCTGAAGCTGACCCATCACGAGGACCTCACCGCCGAGGAAGCCGCGGCGGCGATGGATCTCGTCATGACGGGGCAGGCGACGCCCGCGCAGCTGGCGGCCCTGCTGGTCGGCTTGTCGATGAAGGGCGAGCGTCCGCAGGAGATCGTCGGTCTCGCCCGGACGATGCGGTCGCATTCGGTCAAGCTGTCGCGGCCGTTTCCGGACGTCTTCGATACCTGTGGCACTGGCGGCGATCGTGCCGGAACCATCAACGTGTCGTCCGCGGCGGCGCTCGTCATGGCCGCGTGCGGCGTGCGGGTGGCCAAGCACGGCAATCGCTCCGTGTCGAGCCGCTGCGGCAGCGCGGACGTGCTCGAGGCGCTCGGCGTGACGATCGCGCCTGGGCCCGCGGTGGTCGAGCGGAGCCTGGACGAGGCGGGTATCGCATTTCTTTTCGCGCCGTCCTTCCACCCGTCGATGAAGCACGCGGCAGCCACGCGTCGCGAGCTGGGGCTTCGCACGGCGTTCAATCTGCTCGGCCCGCTGACAAATCCCGTGGGCCCGCGGCGCCAGATCGTGGGCGTGCCGCGGCCGGAGCACACCGAGCTGGTCGCGCGCGCGCTGCTGATGCTCGGCTCGGAGCGCGTGTGGGTCGTGCACGGCGCCGATGGCCTGGATGAAATCTCGACGACGGGCTACACCAAGGTCTCGGAGGCGTTCGAGGACACGGTACGGACGTTTCACGTGCACCCGAGCGACTTCGGCTTGCGGCGCGAGACGCTGTCCGCACTGGCCGGCGGCGACGCGGCGCACAACGCGGCCGCGATCAGACGCCTGCTCGACGGCGAGCGCGGCGCCATGCGCGACATCGTCCTCCTGAACGCCGGCGCGGGTCTCTTCGTCGCGGGCAAAGTGTCGAGCGTCCGCGAAGGGATCGACGCAGCGAATGCCGCGATCGACGATTCGAGTGCGGCTCGGACGCTGGACCAGCTCGTGCGGGTGACAGCGTCGGCGCCGGCGGAGCAGCGCGCATGACCGGGCGGCCGGCCGATCTGCTCGAGACGATCGTCGCTGCGGCGCGCTCGCGCGTGCAGGCTCGCCGCGAGCTGGTGCCCGAGTCGGCGCTCGAGGCGCGGGTCGCATCCCAGGCCGGCACCCGGGGATTCCGGGCGGCGCTGTCTCGCCCGGGCGTGCGCGTCATCGCGGAGTGCAAGCGCCGATCCCCGTCGAAGGGCTTGCTCTGCGAGGACTACGACCCTGTTCGCATCGCGCGGTCGTACGAACAGGCGGGCGCCGCAGCCATATCGGTGTTGACGGAGCCCACGTTTTTCGACGGGGCGCTGTCGCATCTCGAAGCCGTCCGCGCCGCTGTCGGGATTCCTCTGCTGCGCAAGGACTTCATCGTCGATCGCTATCAGGTGCTCGAAGCGCGCGCGGCCGGCGCCGACGCCATCCTGCTGATCGTCGCGGCGCTCGATCACGCGAGCCTGATGAGCCTTCGGCGCGAGGCGGAATCGCTCGAGCTGGACGCGCTCGTGGAAGTACACGACGGGGACGAGCTGGATCGGGCCATCGCGGCGGGTGCGGACGTCATCGGCGTGAACAATCGCAATCTCCGCACCCTCGAAGTGGACCTCGAGGCGTCCGATCGGCTTGCTGCCCGCATGCCGGCGCATGTCGTCGCCGTAGCGGAAAGCGGCCTGCGCTCGCGCGAAGACATCGATCGCCTGGCGGCCCGCGGCTACCACGCCTTCCTGGTGGGCGAGCAGCTGATGACGGCCGCGGATCCGGGCGCGGCGCTAGGCGCGCTGACCGGCCGGGGAGTGTCCGCATGATCGTCAAGATCTGCGGGATTACGCGGCCGCAGGACGCCGAGCGGGCCATCGCGCTTGGCGCGACCGCGATCGGGTTCATCTTCTGGCCCTCGAGCCCAAGACGTATCGGGCTCGAAGCGGCCCGGTCGATTGGCCGGGTTGTGCCGGCGTCGGTGTTGAAAGTCGGCGTCTTCGTCGATGCGCCGGCCCAGGAGCTGGCGCGCACGGTAGATGAGGCCGGTCTTGATGCGGTGCAGCTGCACGGATCGGAATCGCCCGCGCTCGTCCGCGGCCTCGAGGCGCGCGTGATCAAGGCTGTTGCGCTGGGATCGCCAGACGCGGACGCACAGATCGCGCAGTGGACCGGCACGACTCTGCTGCTCGACGCGCACGACCCCGTCCGCCACGGCGGGACTGGCCGCGTCGTCGACTGGGATCGTGCGGCCGGGCTCGCGAGTCGCCATGAGGTGATCCTCGCCGGAGGGTTGAACCCGGAGAACGTGGCAGAGGCCGTGCGCCGCGTGCGACCGGCCGGTATCGATGTCTCGTCGGGAGTCGAGCAGACACCCGGCGTCAAGGATCTGGTCAAGCTCGCCGCGCTCTTCGACGCGCTGGCGGGAGTGGAGGTCTGAGCCGTGAGCGTGAAGCCGGCGGTTGAGCATCAGGTGTTCGGGCTGCGAGATCCCGACGCGCGTGGCTACTACGGCCCGTTCGGCGGCAGCTTCGTGCCCGAGACGCTCGTTGCACCCATTGACGAGCTGAAGCGCGCGTACTTTCGCGTGCGCGAGGACGCCGGGTTCCTCGCCGAGCTCGACGACCTGCTCGCGAACTTCGTCGGGCGCCCGACACCGCTCTACGAGGCGAAGCGCCTGGCGCAGGAAGCCGGAGGCGCACGGATCTTCCTGAAGCGGGAAGACCTCACGCACACCGGCGCGCACAAGATCAACAACGCACTCGGTCAGGCGCTGCTCGCCCGTCGCATGGGCAAACGACGCATTGTCGCCGAGACCGGCGCCGGCCAGCACGGGGTCGCGACGGCGACGGCCTGCGCGCTGCTCGGCCTCGACTGCGTCGTCTACATGGGCGCCGAGGACATGGCCCGCCAGGCGCCGAACGTGCTGCGCATGCGGCTGCTCGGCGCCGCTGTCTGTCAGGTGGATGCCGGAAGCCGCACGCTGAAGGACGCGATCAACGAGGCGATGCGCGACTGGGTGACCAACGTCGCCGACACGTACTACCTGCTCGGCAGCGTGCTCGGACCGCATCCATACCCGCTGATGGTTCGCGAGTTCCAGGCGATCATCGGCCGCGAAGCCAGGGCGCAGATCCTCACGCAGGCCGACCGCTTGCCGACCGCCATCGTCGCGTCGGTGGGCGGCGGCAGCAATGCCATGCGGATCTTCGACGCCTTCGTCGCGGACGGCGGTGTGCGTCTCGTCGGCGTCGAAGCCGGGGGCGAGGGCATCGTGCCCGGCCGTCACGCCGCCCGGTTTGCGGGTGGTGCCGTCGGCATCCTGCAGGGCACGCGAACCTGGGTGTTGCAGGATGGGGACGGCAACATCGAGCTCACGCACTCGATCTCCGCAGGGCTCGACTACGCGGCCGTTGGCCCGGAGCACGCCTGGCTGCACCAGCAGGGCCGCACCGAGTATGCGCACGCGAGCGACGACGAGGCGCTCGCGGCGTTTGCGACGCTGGCGAGGCTCGAGGGCATTCTGCCGGCGCTCGAGTCGTCGCATGCCGTGGCTCACGCGATCGGACTGGCCCGGGACCTTGGGCGCGACGCGATCGTCCTGGTGAATCTTTCCGGCCGCGGCGACAAGGACCTCGCGACGGTCGAGAAGTCACGCATGAAGAAGTGAAGAATGAAGAATGAAGGAACGGATCGACTGTAGCGCAGGCCTTCAGGCCTGCTGGCTGAACACGCGAACGCAATGAGCAGATTCACACGAACGTTCGAACGACTGAAATCCGAGGGACGCACCGGCCTGGTGACGTATATCACCGCCGGTGATCCGTCGCTTGCGCGGACGCGCGAGCTGCTGCCGGCGCTCGTCCGCGCCGGGGCTGACGTGATCGAGATCGGCGTGCCGTTTTCGGAGCCGCTGGCCGATGGCCCGGTGATTCAACGCGCGACCGAGCGGGCTCTGAAGGCAGGTGCGACGCTCGACAAGGTGCTCAGGGTCGTCGAAGAGGTGCGTCCCTCGATCGACGTGCCGCTGGTCTTGTTCACTTACGTCAATCCCGTGGCCCGCATGGGGTTCGAGCGCTTCACGGCGCGCGCGGCGCGCGCGGGCATCGACGGCGTGCTCACGCTCGACCTGCCCATCGAGGAATCGGACGAGTTTCGCGGCCTGCTGGACAAGGCCGGGCTTGATACAATTTTCCTCTTGAGTCCTACGACGACCCCGGAGCGGTTGGCGCGAGCCGCCGCGCTCGGCCGGGGTTTCCTCTACGGCATCTCGCGGCTCGGCGTGACCGGCGCGCGCGACCAGGTCGCGGCGAGCGCGTCGGAGCTGGCGGCTCGTGTGCGTGGAGCGACGACCCTGCCGCTCGCGCTCGGCTTCGGCGTGTCGCGGCCGGATCACGTCCAGGACATCGGGCGAATCGCTGACGCGGCCGTCGTCGGCAGCGCGCTCGTCCAGGTAATCGCCGATGCCGGCGACAGCGCGTCGCTCATACCGGATGTCGAGGCCTACGTGCGATGGCTCGGCGGCCGCGGAGTGGCGCCGACGCCGCATGTGGTGGGTGAAGGCGCGTGAGCTCGATCGACGATTTGCGAATGAGGATCGACGCGCTGGATTTGCGGCTCGTCGAGTTGCTGAACCAGCGCGCGGCCTGCGCGCTCGAGATCGGCGAGATCAAGCGCGCGCTCGGGCTGGACATCTACCAACCCGAGCGTGAGTCGCAGGTGCTGCAGAACGTGCAGCAGCACGCGACGGCCATCGGCGGGCCGCTCGGCGGCGAGGCCCTCACGCGGCTCTTCGAGCGCATCATCGACGAAGCGCGGCGATTGGAGCGCGAATCGGCGTCCGGCCATGCGGCTGGAGACGGGAAGACGCCGGCCTGACGGCTGGCGAGAGGTTCCGCGCTGCGTGGTCCGCGGCGCACAGAAAGCAGGAAAGGTGGAGGTTAGCAGCATGGTCGTAGTAATGCAGGAACGGGCGAGCGAGGACCAGATCGAGAAGGTGGTCGCGCACCTGGTGGCACTCGGCATGGACGTGCACCGATCGACCGGCGTGAGCCGCACGGTGCTGGGCGCGGTCGGCGACGATCGCCGGCTCGACCCGCGGCTCGTCGAGTTGCTCGAAGGCGTGAGCGAGGTACTCCGCGTCACCGAGCCGTACAAGCTCGCCAGCCGCGCGTTCAAGCCGGAGGGCACCGTCGTCACCCTTGGCGACGTGCGGATAGGCGGCGACGAGGTCATCGTGATCGCCGGGCCCTGCTCGGCAGAGAGCGAGGAGCAGGTCAACACGACGGCCGCCGCCGTGAAGAAGGCCGGCGCGAAGGTGCTGCGTGGCGGCGCGTTCAAGCCGCGCAGCTCGCCATACAGCTTCCAGGGCCTGGGCGAAGAGGGGCTGCGGATTCTGCGCGCCGCGGCGAATCAGCACGACCTGCAGCTGGTGTCAGAGGTGATGGACATCAGCCAGATCGAGGTCATCGACAAGTACTGCGACATGTTCCAGGTCGGCGCGCGCAACATGCAGAACTACACGCTGCTGCGCGAGCTGGGACGCACCCGCAAGGCGGTGCTCTTGAAGCGCGGCATCGCGGCGACCATCGAAGAGTGGCTCCTGTCGGCGGAGTACATCCTGGCCGGCGGCAACAGCCAGGTCGTCCTCTGCGAGCGCGGCATCCGTACGTTCGAGAGCTATACCCGCAACACGCTCGACATCTCGGCGATTCCGGTCGTGAAGAAGCTGAGCCACTTGCCGATCATCGCGGACCCGAGCCACGCCACGGGGCGTCGCGACAAGGTCGCGCCGATGGCCCGTGCGGTGGTCGCGGCCGGCGCCGACGGCGTCATCATCGAGGTGCACAACGATCCGGATCACGCGCTGAGCGACGGCGCGCAGTCGATGTTCCCGCAGCAGTTCGACCGTTTGATGGCCGAGCTCCGGATCATCGCGCCGGCCATCGGCCGGACCATCTGCCTCGAGCCGGTGATGCGGCGCGGGTGGAGCTAGGCGGCCGGCGGCTGTGAGTCCCGACGGCGACTTTCGTCGCATCGCGATCGTCGGCGTCGGCCTGATCGGCGGATCGCTGGCATTTGCCGTCCGGCGGCGCTTTCCCGACGTCGCGATCGTCGGCATCGATCGCGACGACGTCGTGACGGCGGCGAGGCAGCTGGGAGCCTTGAGTCAGGGCACCACGGATCTCGCCGGGGTGGCCGGCGCCGATCTGGTGGTGCTGGCGGCCCCGGTCGTCGCCAATCTGGAGGCGATGGAGCGCCTGCCATCGCTGCTCGATGGTCCCGCGATCGTCACTGACGTCGGCAGCACGAAGCGCGCGACGGTGGACGCCGCGCGGGCGCTGCCGGCGAGGCTGCAGTTCATCGGCGGCCATCCCCTCGCGGGCGCGGCCAGGGGCGGCATCGAAGCGTCGCGGCCGGATCTCTTCGAGCGCCGCACCTGGGTGCTGACGCCGTCGCTCACGACTTCCCGTGAAGTCGTCGAGCGCGTGGGCGGGTTCGTGCGGGCTCTCGGCGCCGTGCCGCTCGAGCTCGACGCAGACACCCACGATCGCGTCCTCGCCTTCACCAGTCACCTGCCGCAGCTCACCGCCAGCGCACTCATGCAGGTCGTCGGCGACGGGGTCGGCGATCACGGCCTGCAGTTCTCTGGCGGCGGGCTCGCCGACACGACGCGAGTGGCGGCCAGCCCCGCCCGCATCTGGACCGACATCTGCCAGACCAACGCCGACGAGCTCGTCCCCGCACTGGATCACCTGATTGAATCGCTGCAGTCTGCGCGGCGTGACCTTGCCTCGGGCCGGACGCTCGAGCCGATGTTCGAGTCGGCGCAACGCTGGCGAGCCAAGCTGAGGACCTGACGGCTCATTCGTGCCGGGTGCCTGGTGCTCGGTGCTTGGTGCGGTGCCTGTGTGCCGGGTGCTCGGTGCACTTGGGCGATGCCACTCCGCAAGATGCGCTCCGCACCAGGCACCAGGCACCAGGGCACGAGGCACCGCACTAGGCACTCAGCACCAAGCACCAGGCACCCGGCGACGATCAATAATCGCCCGTATGGACAAAGTCCTCCGCTCGGCCGACGAGGCCGTCGCGCGGATCCCTGACGGGGCGACGCTGATGGTCGGCGGGTTCGGCGTCTGCGGCAATCCCGAGCACCTGCTGGCCGCCCTGCTGCGTCGCGGCACGAAGAACCTCACGGTCATCAGCAACAACGCCGGCATCGACGACTTCGGCCTCGGGCCGATCCTGAAGGCGAAGCAGATCCGCAAGATGATCGCGACCTACGTCGGCGAGAACAAGGAATTCGAACGGCAGTTCCTCGCCGGCGAGCTGGAGGTCGAGCTGGTGCCCCAGGGCACGTTCTCCGAGCGCATCCGCGCCGGCGGCGCCGGCATCGGCGGCTTCTTCACCCCGACCGGCTACGGCACGGTCGTCGCGGAAGGGAAGGAGACGCGCGTCATCGACGGGCGGAACTTCGTGCTCGAGATGCCGCTGAAGGCCGACTTCGCGTTCGTGCGGGCGTTCATCGGCGATCGCACCGGCAACCTCGTCTTCCGCAAGACGGCCCGGAACTTCAACCCGATGATGGCCACTGCCGCCCGCGTGACGTTTGCGGAGGTCGAGCACCTCGTCGAACCTGGCGAGATCGAGCCGGACGAGGTGCATACGCCTGGCATCTTCGTGCAGCACATCCTGCACGGCGCGTCGTACTCGCACCGTGTCGAGAAGCGCACTGTGAGGGATCCCCGTGGATAAGCGCGATCGCATCGTCATTCGCGTCGCGCGGGAACTTCGCGACGGCGACTACGTCAACCTTGGCATCGGCATGCCGACGCTCGTCGCCAATCACGTGCCCGCCGGTGTGGACATCACGCTGCACTCCGAGAACGGCATGCTCGGCGTCGGTCCGTACCCGCTCGAGGCCGATGTCGACGCCGATTTGATCAACGCGGGCAAGGAAACGGTGTCCGAGACCGCCGGCTGCTGCTACTTCAGCTCGGCCGACTCGTTCGCGATGGTGCGCGGCGGACACATCGACGTGACCGTGCTCGGCGCCCTGCAGGTCGATCAGGCAGGCAACCTCGCCAACTGGATGATCCCGGGGAAGATGGTGAAGGGGATGGGCGGCGCGATGGACCTGGTCGCCGGCGCGCGTCGCGTGATCGTGGCCATGGAGCACACCACCAGGGACGGCGACGCGAAGATCCTCAAGCGTTGCTCGCTGCCGCTGACCGGCGCGAAGGTCGTGGACCTGATCGTCACCGAGATGGCGGTGATCGAAGTGACGCCGGAAGGCCTCGTGCTGAAGGAGCGGGCGGAGGACACCACCGTGGACGCCATTCGCTCGGCCACCGAGGCCGAGCTGCTCGTCGCCGGCGACGTGGGGGTGTTTTAGATGAGCGTGGTGATTGCCTCGGCATGCCGCACCGCGATCGGATCGTTTGGCGGCACGCTGGCGCCGTTGACGGCGCCCGAGCTCGGAGCGGTCGTTGTAAAAGAGGCGATCGCGCGTGCCGGCGCGGATCCTGGCGAGATCGACGACGTCGTGCTTGGTTGCGTGCTGCAAGCCGGCGCCGGGATGAACGTCGCGCGACAGGCGGCGCTCAGAGCCGGGCTCCCGACGAGCGTTCCCGCCGAGACCGTCAACCGCGTGTGCGGATCCGGTCTCGCCGCCGTGATGCATGCCGCGGACGCGATTGCGGCGGGCTCAGCAGAGATCGTGGTCGCTGGCGGCACTGAGTCGATGTCCAACGCGCCGTACCTCTTGAAGGGCGCGCGCTGGGGCTATCGGATGGGGAACGCCGAAGCCGTCGACATGATGGTGGCCGAGGGCCTGACCTGCTCGATCGAGGGCTGCCACATGGGAAACACGGCCGAGGCGATTGCCGCGCGCTACGGCATCACGCGGGCCCGGCAGGACGAGTTCGCGGCGGAGAGCCAGCGCCGCGCCCTCGCGGCGATTGAGGCCGGCTGGTTCGCGCCTGAGATTGTCGCGGTCAGTGTCTCCCAGAAGAAGGGCGACCCGATCCAGTTCGCTCGCGACGAATATCCGCGCGCCGGAACGACGGTCGAGAAGCTGGCCGGGCTGAAGCCCGCCTTCCAGAAGGATGGCAGCGTCACCGCCGGCAACGCGTCGGGCATCAACGACGGTGCCGCGGCGCTCGTGGTCACCAGCGAAAAGCACGCGGCGTCTCGAGGATGGCGGCCAATCGCGCGGATCGTCTCGCACGCGATTGCCGGCGTGGATCCGATGTTCATGGGGCTGGGGCCAGTGCCGGCGGT
>Ga0163161_10003690_pt1 | contig 10737 bp, 8 predicted proteins | sample S45metaG_FD_129847 | JGI IMG/M metagenome (GOLD analysis project Ga0163161, IMG submission 129847) | Switchgrass rhizosphere microbial communities from Kellogg Biological Station, Michigan, USA - S4-5 metaG | ecosystem: Host-associated > Plants > Roots > Rhizosphere > Soil | place: USA: Michigan... | reverse complement strand
GCGCGCCTTGGTCGGGAAGTTGGGCCACTGGTGCTCAGCCATCGCCTTCAGGCTGGTCTGCTGGGTCCCTTCCAGTTCCTGATAGACCCACAGGTTTCGCATGATCGCCGGGACGTAATAGCGTGTCTCCCAATAAGGCAGGCTCTCGATCCAGAGCAGGGGGTCGCCCTTGGCGTTGATGTAGTTCCAGCGAGCGACCGGCAGCGGCCCCGCATTGTAAGCGGCGATAACCTTGAGCAGCTGGCCCTGCGTTTCCGGCTTTGAGCGCATCAACTCGATGAAGCTCTGGCCGAACTCCAGGTTCGTCGGCGGATGAGTCAGGTCGCCCACTGCAGTCCCGCGCGAGCGGGCGAAGTCGCCGGCGGTGCCCGGCCGTACCTGCATCAAGCCTACCGCGCCGGCCGGGCTGATGGCCCCACGTCGGAAATCGCTTTCCTGCCGGGTGTGAGCGTAAGCAAGCGCGGGATCGATCCGCCAACCGGTTGCGGGTTGCCAACGGGGCAGCGGAAAGCGTGCCTCGCCAGGGACCCGGGTCCCCGCCGGGCCATTATGGGCGAGGAAATATTGGACGCCCGAGAAGTCGATCCGCTGTGCTAGCGCGATCAAAGCGAGATGATCCGAGGTTGGGCCTATGGCGGCCTGGTGGCGGATCATGTCCTCGGCCAGGCGATATTCGCCGATCTCGGCCAGCTTCAGGGCTCGGCGCACATTTGGCAGGCTCTCGACGCGTCCGGGCGCCGGCAATTGGCCGCCGAGGCCCTTGTCCATGCCAAGCGTTTCGCGTGCCAGGAGGCCGTAAAAGCTCTCTGACGAACGCGAGGCGGCGCGAAGCAGCGGCTCCACCGCCTGCGGCCTGCGGCAAGCCTGTTCGGAACGCGCGGCCCAATATGCGCCGGCCGCCGCGAGCTCGGTCTCGGCGCGGCCATAAGCGACTGAACGGAAATGCCGGGAGGCACCTTCGCAATCATTCATGCGCCAAGATGCGAGACCGGCGATCCAATTGGCTTGGGTCACCCAGTCGCCGGCGCCGTCGCTGGCGGTTTCAGCGATTCGACGGGCGTCGGCGTCGCGGCCCACGACATAGTAGATCCAGGCGACGCGCTGCGCGGCCTCGGCGCGCCCTTCCGGTGTCAGGGTCGGCAGCGCCTGCTGGTAGAGGGCTTCCGCCTCGTCAGCAGAATCGGCTTTCACCAGTGGATCGAGCGCCAGCCGCAAGGCTTCTGCCGCCGGATCACCCTGGACGGGTTGGGAACGGTGCCGGCGAGGAGCGCTGGCCAGCGGTACCATGCGGCGCTCGGCCGGGACCACAGGCAATAGCGTGACGTCGGCGCCGCGAGTCTGCGCGAGGCGCAGAAGTTGGGCGGATTTGGGCAGTTCGGGCGCCTCTGTCACCAAGGCGATCAGCGCAGGCAGGTCGACCTTCGGCGAATTTGCAGCTGTGTAGAGTTCAGCCCTGGCGATTGTCTTCAGGCCGTCATCAGGAAGCGTGGCGATGCCGGCCTGGGCGCCGGCCCAATCGCCATTGCGGATTGCGGTGAAGACCCCCCGCCAATCCTTCGGAACGACGACAGGCTTGATGGCGGGCGTTGCCGGCTGGGCGGGCGCAGTGACGGTTGTGGCGTCCGGCTCTGGCGGGGCGGTATCTTCAGTTTCCGGCGGCAAGGGCGACAGAGGATCGTTCTGGGCAAGAGCGGGGGATGCGATCGCCGCAAGCAATAGTGCGGCCGCGGTCAAACGGATCAAACGTCATCCTCCATCAGCAAGAGCAAATCGGCCCATGCTTTCGATTTATGGTTCGGCTGTTGCAGGAGCATGCGGGGATGGAAGGTGGCGACCGTGCGAACGCCCTCCACCTTGTGCGCACGGCCCCGGGCAGAGACCATTTTCTCACCCAGGAGGGCGCGGCAAGGGCCGTCGCCAAACAACAATAAGCGCTTCGGCCTGGCGAGGGCGATGTGTTTGCGGGCCAGCTCGCTACAGGCCGCGAGGTCGGTTTCTCGCACACGGCCAGTCGCGGAGGCAAAGCAGGAAAGCGACGCACTATATGCGTCATCAGGCTCGATACCGATGGCCTTCAACATCTTAATCGTCAGCGTCCATGCCTCGCCTCCGATCGGCTGGGAGCTGGCGAGATCCTCGAGTGCCGGCGCGTCGCTGAGCAGCATGACCGTCGCGTTTTCCGGTCCGTGCGGAAGAATGCGATTCGCGCTTGCCGCCGCAAGCGGCGCCTGCAGGCTGCTGGACAGCCAATTGCGTAGATCGCCAAGCGTTTCGTGACTTGGCTCGGCGACATTTGTTGTCGGCGCGGGCGCAGCCGTCGGCGTCTCGGCCGGCTTCAGCCAGCTGCGCGCCTCTTCTTGAACGGCGACATCGACTCCGGCCTCAACCCACCATTCCAGCAGGCCGGCCAGCTCGCGCGCCGTGAAATCCCTCTCCCCGTCCATTATGCCACCTTCGTCGAAGGTTGACGGAGCGGTCAAGGAATTGGCACTGCTGTCACCGGTGAAACGCTCCGCTGGAGCGACGGAAAGGCCCGCTGATGAGCGACCGCGAGTCCATGGAATATGATGTCGTGGTTGTCGGCGCCGGGCCTGCCGGGCTGGCGACGGCTATCCGCCTGAAGCAACTGGCCGCCGAAAAGGGCAGCGACGTTTCCGTCTGCGTCCTCGAAAAGGGCAGCGAAGTTGGCGCGCATATCCTCTCGGGCGCGGTTATTGATCCCAGGGGCCTGACCGAACTTATTCCGGACTGGAAGGACAAGGGCGCGCCCGTCGGCGTCGCGGTGAGCGACAACCAGCACTGGTTCCTGACAGCCGGGCGCAAATGGTCTCTGCCGCATTGGGCGATGCCGCCATTCCTGTCGAACGAGGGCAATTACACCTGCAGCCTCGGCAATTTGACGCGCTGGCTCGCAAGTCAGGCAGAAGAACTGGGCGTCGAAATCTTCCCCGGATTCCCGGCAGCGGAGATCCTCTACAACGACGACGGCTCGGTGAAGGGTGTCGCGACTGGGGACATGGGCGTTGCGCGGGATGGCACGCATCGCGGCGATTATCAGCCGGGCATGGAACTGCATGCCAAATATACGGTCTTTGGGGAAGGCGCGCGGGGCCATTTGACCAAGCGATTGACCGAGCTGTTCAACCTGCGCGAACAGTCAGGGCCTCAGGTTTACGGACTTGGAATCAAGGAATTGTGGGACGTCCCGGCTGATAAGCATGAGCCCGGAAAAGTCGTGCACACGCAGGGATGGCCGCTTGACGATGCCTGGGGTGGCGGGTTCCTCTACCATCAGGAGAATGGCCAGGTCGCCTTGGGCTTCGTCGTCGCGCTCGACTACAAGAACCCATATCTGTCACCGTTCGAGGAATTCCAGCGCTGGAAGACCCATCCTGCGATCCGCGCGGAGATCGAGGGTGGCAAACGTATCTCCTATGGCGCACGCGCCATCAACGAGGGTGGCTGGCAGTCCATTCCGAAGCTGGCGTTTCCGGGCGGCGTGCTGGTCGGTTGCGCCGCCGGCTTCGTCAACGTGCCGAGGATTAAGGGCAGTCATACGGCGATCAAATCGGGAATGCTCGCAGCTGAGGCGCTCTACGACGCGATTGGCGGCGGGCGCCGCAATGACGTGGTCGACAGCTATGAACCTGCACTGCGCTCAAGCTGGATCGCGAAGGAGCTAAAGTCGGTCCGCAACGCACAGCCGGCGGTCGCAAAGTGGGGTTCGACCGTCGGAACGCTCTATGCGGGCATCGACATGTGGATGAATTTCTTCCGCATCGGATTGCCGTGGACCCTCAAGCATCATCCCGATCACACCAGCCTGCGCCGTAAGGAGCAGGTCGCACCGATCGCTTATCCAAAGGCTGACGGCGTGCTGACCTTCGATCGCCTGTCGTCAGTGTTCATTTCGAACACCAATCACGAGGAAGACCAGCCGGTTCATCTGACACTCAAGGACGCCGAAGTACCGATTGAGGTGAATCTCGCGCTCTACGACGCACCCGAGCAACGTTATTGCCCCGCAGGCGTCTATGAGATTGTCGAGGAAAGCGGAGCGCCGCGCCTTCAAATCAACGCCCAGAATTGCGTCCATTGTAAAACCTGCGACATCAAGGACCCGACCCAGAACATTAACTGGGTGACACCGGAAGGCGGAGGAGGCCCCAATTACCCGAACATGTAGGATGAAGGCCGCTCTGCTCGCCGGCCTTGCCGCGATTGCCGCGCCGGTTTCGGCCTCCGTTCCGGGATCCAGCGCCGACCAGCTTTCAACCTATGTGACGGCACGGGCGGCCGATGCACTCGGGGATCCGGCGAAAGCCGCCGTCCTGTTCGCCAACCTGTCGCGCGAACGTCCTGACGACATGAGTATCCGGCGCCGGGCAGTCATTGGCGCGATTGCGGCGGGCGATACGAAGCTGGCGCTGGAACTGTCGCGCGGCATGCCGATCGCCAGCACACCGCTCGACCTTCGCATGCTGATAGTCGCTAACGAGCTGCGCGCCGGGCACAATAAGGAAGCGGTTGACATCTTGCGCACCAAGCAGGGGCTGATCGACTCCAGTTTCCTAGCCCCCTTTGTCGAGGCCTGGGCCCTGGCGGAGAAGCGCAACCCAAAGGCAATCGACGCTCTTGCGCCGGTCCAGGAGGGAAGTGCGCTCGCTTCCCAGCTGAATGAACAGAAGGCGCTCATCCTGCTAAAGCTGAAGCGCCCTGCGGAGGCCTTGCCCCTGGCCAATTCGGCGCTCGAATCTGCTGGCGGCCGTGCCGACCGCCTGCGCCTGGCATTTGCCGACGGTTTCCTCGCCGCCGGTGATCGGAACAATGCGCTGGCGATGTTGCCGGACGAAAGCCCCGCCTTGACCGAAGGGCGAGCTTGGATCGCTGCGGGGAAACCGACCGGGCTCGCCATCGACAACGCCCAGAAAGGCTTCGGCGAATTGATGGTCGGCCTGTCGTTGGCGCTGGGTCGCATGCAGGACAAGGGCCTGCCAATCGCCTTTGCGCAGGTGGCGCGTTACGCCAATCCTTCTAACAGCGCGGGCGCAATCCTACTGGCGCTGCTGCTCGAGGACGACGACCGCACCACGGACGCGCTCGATATCCTCTACAAAATCCAACCCGGCGATCCTTTCGCCAGCCAGGCCGAAGACGCTGAAATCCGCATGCTGATCGATTCCGACCGGCAACCGGAAGCGTTGAGACGGGCGCAGGAGATCATCGCTTCCAAACCGGGTCCCGATGCTTACGCGCGCCTTGGCGTCGTCCAGATCGAGATGAAGAATTATGCGGCCGCGGCGGACGCATACGGCCGGGCTTTGCAGCTCTCCGCCAATTCGCCGAGTTCCGACGAGCCGTGGACGCTCCGCCTCTATAGAGCCAGCGCGCTCGAAGATGCCGGGCGTTGGGATGAGGCAAAGTCGGAGCTGGCGCTGGCGCTCAGGGACAAGCCGGACAACCCGCTGCTGCTCAACTTCCTCGGTTATGGCAAGCTGGAGCGGGGCGAGGATATGGAAGCGGCAGAGGCCATGGTGCGCAAGGCCAGTGCGCTTCGTCCGGATGACGCGTCCATCACGGATTCGCTCGGTTGGGCGGAGTTCAAGCGCGGCAAGGTTTCAGAGGCGATTGCGACGCTACAACGCGCCGCTGAGGCCGATCCCGGCCAGGCCGAGATCCAGGAACATCTGGGCGACGCTCTCTATTCCGCGGGTCGCCGGTACGAGGCGAGCTTTGCCTGGCGGGCGGCCCTGGCCAACGCCGAGGACGAGGACAAGACGCGGCTTCAATCCAAAATCGATTTCGGCGTCTCCACGACGACGGCGGCGCATTGATATTCAGCGAGCCGGCGCCGGCCAAGCTCAACCTCGCGTTGCACTTGCGGGGAAAATTGCCTGACGGTCGGCACCGGCTGGAGACTGTCTTCGCATTCTGCACGGACGGGGATCTGTTGGGGGCGGAAGAGGCCGAAGGGCTTTCGCTGTCTGCGTCGGGGCCGTTCGCGGCGGAGCTCTCGACGGGGGAGGGTAATCTGGTCCTTCGGGCCGCAATATTGCTTCGGGAGGCGACCCGAACAGACCAAGGTGCGCTTCTAACGCTGCAAAAGAATTTGCCGGTGGCCTCGGGCATTGGTGGCGGATCTGCCGATGCGGCCGCCGCGCTGCGACTGCTCACGCGGCTTTGGAAGATCGACCCGGCCCACGCGTCTGAGGTTGCGCCCATACTTGGTAGCGACGTTCCAGCTTGCTTGCTGAGCATGAGCGCTCGCGGTGTGGGAGCAGGTGACGAGCTCGAACTCCTAAACGATCCACGAATCTCCGGGACGTCAGTGCTCCTGATTAATCCACTGGTGCCGCTTTCGACCGGGGAGGTCTTCGGACGTTGGGACGGAGAGGATCAGGGGCCGCTCAGTGATTGGCGCGACGGCCGCAACGATCTGGAGGCCCCCGCGGTAAGCCTCGTTCCCGAGATTGGCGAAGTGTTGAACTGGCTGCTGGCGCAGCGCGGCGCCACTTTCGTTCGGATGTCCGGCTCCGGCGCAACATGTTTCGCTTTGTTTGACCACGAAAGTGCGCGTGATGAGGCTGCAAGCGCGGTGCCGGAGCGCTGGTGGCATCTAGCGACCTACTTGCGCTAGGGAACCGGCCATGACCGGCCGACCGATCCTGACTGCTGAAGCCATGCGCGCCGCCGAACAGGCCGCGATCGATTCTGGCACTAGAGTCGAAACCCTGATGGAGCGGGCAGGGGCGGCGCTGGCGGAAGCTGTCGTGCAATATGCTGGCAATCGCCCTGTGTTGGTCGTTTGTGGCCCAGGTAACAATGGCGGCGACGGCTATGTTGCCGCCCGACACTTGCAGGAGCGCGGTGTACCGGTCCGCGTGGCGGCCTTGGCTGAGCCATCCAGCGATGCGGCGAAATGGGCGCGCGGACTATGGCAGGGCCCTGTCGAAGACTTCGCGACCACGGAGCCAGCGTTGGTCTTGGTCGACTGCCTGTTCGGCACTGGATTGAAGCGAGCGCTGGGCGAGGACATCGCAGGCCTGCTGAATAACCTTGCTGGCCGTTCGCAAATTCGTGTTGCCTGCGACCTCCCAAGCGGTGTTGCTACCGACAGCGGCGCGTTCTTGTCGGAAACTCCAGCTTTCGACGTTACGGTCGCGTTCGGAGCACTGAAGCCCGCTCACCGTTTGATGCCCGCGATGGCGCGCATGGGACGAATTGCATTCGCCAAACTCGGGATTGGCGCTGCGGGCGACTGGCACGAAATCGCCATGCCGGCATTGCCGGCACTTGCCGACGGTGCCCACAAGTACAGTCGCGGCCTCGTCCACGCTTTGGCCGGAAAAATGCCCGGCGCCATTGCTTTGGCGGCCAAGGCAGCGGCGCGCGCAGGTGCGGGATATGTTCGCGTGAGTACCTCGCGGACCATCGACAATCTACCCTCTGCAATCGTCCAGACGGACACCGCGACGCTCAATGATCCCCGCATCGGCTGTGTGCTGGTCGGTCCGGGCATGGGTGATATTCCGCAAGTTCTGACGCTTGCGCTGACGTCGAAGTCTCCGATCGTCATCGATGCCGATGCGTTGGGACAAATCGGAGAACCGGAACGCCTCCGGGGCCAGGATGCAATCATCACCCCGCACGAAGGCGAGTTCGTGCGTCTTTTCGGTGAGATTGAGGGCAGCAAGGCCAAGCGGGCATCGGCCGCCGCGAAGCAGTCCGGGGCGATCGTCGTCTACAAGGGGCCGGATACCCTGGTGGCAGCACCGGATGGGCGACTCGGCTTCGCGCCGCCGGCACCGGCCTGGCTCGCTAGCGCTGGGACTGGTGACGTGCTTGCCGGCGTGATTGCGGCACTTCGAGCGCAAGGCATGGCCGGGTTTGAAGCTGCGTGCGCGGCCGTCTGGCTGCATGGCAGAGCCGCCGAGATTGCTGGTCCGGCGATGATCGCCGACGATCTGATCGACGCGTTACCCCAAGCCTCCGCGCTCTGCCGGTGAGCGAACCGATTGTCCGGATTGCCGCTCGGGGAGACGGGGTCACCACTAGCGGCCGCTACGCCGCGCTGGCCGCTCCGGGCGACTTGCTGCTGGACGACGGGACGATCGAGCCGGGACCCGGCCACCAACCGCCTCCGTGCGGCCACTTTCCCGAATGCGGTGGCTGCCAACTCCAGCACGTCACAGATGGAGCCTACCGAGGCTACTTGGTCGATCGGGTCGCCGGCGCGCTTGCGCAACATGGGCTCGAGACGGCGATCCGCGACCCGCATCTGTCGCCGCCGAAGAGCCGCAGGCGTGCGACTCTGCGGGCACTGAAAGCCGGTGGCCGCGTCCTGATCGGGTTTAATTCCGAACGATCCAACCAGGTCGTGGACATGCGCGAATGCCATGTACTGCTTCCCGAACTGTTCACGTTGATCGGTCCCTTACGAGGCCTGCTCGCGAGCTTGCTTCCAGCACGACGGACGGCGGAGGTGACGCTGACCGTTGCGGATCAGGGCGTCGATATTGCTTTGAAGGGTGTTCGGGCTGAAGGTTATGAAACCGCCGTCGCGCTCACGGAATTTGGGGCCGCCCAGCGTCTCGCCCGCCTCAGCGTCGATGAAGGGCATGGGGCGGAGGTTCGCTACGAGCCGGAGCCGGCCACGATCAGCCTGGCAGGCGTTAGCGTAGCGCTGCCGATCGGCGCATTTCTTCAGGCAACATCTGATGGCGAGAGTGCACTGACAGCGGCGGTACGCGAGGCCTGTCAGGGCTGCGGCCATACCGGCGACCTTTTCGCCGGCCTGGGAACGTTCGCCTTCGCATTGGAAGGTCAGGTCACAGCTGCCGAGGCATCGCGCGACGCGATCCTGGCGCTGCAATCTGCGGCGCGGAAGGCCGGGCGCCAGATCGCTGCCGAGCATCGCGATCTTTATCGCCGGCCTTACGATGCCAAGGAGCTCCAGGCATTCGATGCCGTGGTTCTCGATCCGCCGCGGGCCGGAGCCGAAGAGCAGGTGAAACAGCTCGCAGCGTCACCGGTGTCCCGCATCGCTTATGTCAGCTGCAATCCGGCAACATTCGCTCGTGACGCCGCCATCCTTGTTGCCGGCGGTTACAGACTCGACTGGGTGCGGCCGGTCGGACAGTTCCGCTGGTCGACGCACATCGAACTGGCGGCCAGCTTCAGTCGCTAGTGCATCATCAAATGCCAGCCGAGGCAGTCGTGAAGGATGCGTGCCCCGGCATGCACTGTCAGGCCAAGCAGGCAAAGCGTTGCCAAGGTGAAGATCGGTAGCCGGATGGCAACGACGTTGACCGTGCATTGCACCAGGCTGTGGACGATCCGGAAACCGACGTAGCCCCAAGCCAGCCAATAATTGATGCCGCCGCCGAAACCCATCAGCGCCAGCGTGATCGCGATAGCGTAGAAGATGGTCGGCTGCTCCATCAAATGATTGTAATTGTGGGATTTCCATTGCGCCTTGGGATCCGCCCGGCCTTCAAGGTCGACGCCGCGCGATCCGGGCGGGATCTTGCCCACGGTAACGCCAAGCCGCTTGAATTCCAGGAAACGGCTGATGAGCATCCACAGCATGACAAGCAGGGTCCAGGCCACCAGCGCAACGACCGGCACCAGAATCGGGCTATATTCCATGAGTTATCTCCCCCCGAAGATCAGGGGGAGACTGCGTCAGATCGTTGCTGGCTGCAACCTTTCGGGCGGCCCGATCCGCTCTTAAGGTCACTAAAGTCGCAAAAGTCGTGGGATGGGCGACCATTTTGGCGAGGGCTCGGCGGCCAAAGGTAACGACGGTCGCACCCGCAACGCGCGCGTGGGCGCGTGCACGCGAGGTCGCACGCGCACGCGAGGGGGTGAGTTGTGCGAAAGGAAAGTCGGCGGCCATGCGGCAGAGGCTGGCCGGCGGAACCCTATTTGTCTCCAACAACCCGGCGCAAAGCAGCGCAGCCGGCTCAGGGTTTCTCTTTCGGCGCAAACTGGTGAACGAAGCGAAACATGATCCCCGTTTCGCCGGCTGCTCGCCGCTTGTCGTCCGTTAGATGTTGGTCAAAGATAAAGAGCGATTCCGATCCGTCGGGAAGTATGCGCTGTTCGCCGACGGCATGAACGTGGATGTCGTTAATGTCGGCGTTGTAAGGCTCCATCGGCGTAAAGCCGCCCTTCGATGTTTCATAGCGATCGGCAATTGCGCGATACTCTCGAATGTCGGTATATTCAGGCATCGGCCAGCGTACCGAGCAGGCATGAAAGGGCGGGTGCTCAAGAACGATGAGCGCCGAGATCTTTCCGTCGGTCAGTTCCCAGCCACGGCCAGGATCCTCGTTGAGCGTAACCTTTACTTCATCACGAGTCAGCTCACGGGCGCCCTTCGCCAGCACCACCTTTTCCAGCGCTTTGTCGTCCGGGAATGCCTTCAGACATGCTTCTTCATACAAGGCAGTCATGCGAGACTGCCGTTGTTCGATTTCATTCGGCGATGTCGCAGACGCGAGAAGCAAAATCGACGCCAACATTTAGACCTCCTGTCGGGTTAAATCGACAGATTGGCGCGCGCTGTCCAGCCAGCTGCTGAAAAGTCACTCGAACAGCTTGGCGAAGGCGCGCTTGGCGCGGGTCTTCCAATGGCCACGATGATAGGCGTCGCTGGCAATGAGCGGCAGGACCGAGGTCGCCTCCGCGAACACCATTTGCTCCAGCGCGGTCGAGACCTTGCCCCAGCTCGCG
>Ga0163161_10003688_pt1 | contig 10740 bp, 7 predicted proteins | sample S45metaG_FD_129847 | JGI IMG/M metagenome (GOLD analysis project Ga0163161, IMG submission 129847) | Switchgrass rhizosphere microbial communities from Kellogg Biological Station, Michigan, USA - S4-5 metaG | ecosystem: Host-associated > Plants > Roots > Rhizosphere > Soil | place: USA: Michigan... | reverse complement strand
TAGCGGGATGAAGTTATCCACTCGCCTGGGCCGCCACGCGCTGCAATGGGGTGAGAGCCTGTTCTTTGGCGACAACGGCATTGCTCGCGCCCAAGGGCCGATCGACATCGACAAGCTCCTGGCGTCGCCCAACGCGCAGTTCAAGGAGGTCATCCGCCCGGTGCCTCAGCTGTCCGCGCAACTGCACGTCTCGCCGGCGGTGTCGCTCGGCGCGTATGTGCAGTTTCGCTGGGAGGCCGATCGCGTGCCGCCGGCGGGCAGCTATTTTTCGACCGCCAATATTCCCTGGGGCTCCTCGCAACCCGAATTCGTGAACATCCCGCCGCCGGCGCCGATCGCAGGAAACTACGTGCTGGCACACGGCATCGACCAGAAGCCTCCCAGATCGGGCCAGTTCGGTCTCCAGCTCAAATGGAGCCTGGGGGATACCGACCTGGGCTTCTACGCAGCCCGCTACCACGACAAGGGTGGGCAGGTCTACGGCAACCTGAACCCGGCTGCCGCGCCAAGCCCCTTCGGAACGCTGCCAGGGCAATGGTTCTACCGATTTCCAGAAAGCGTGAAGACGGTCGGCGTCAGCGCCTCGCGCTCGCTGGGCGATTTCAACTTCGCTGGCGAGGCCTCTGTGCGCGACAACATGCCCTTGTGGAGCACCAACATGATCTACCCGGGTGCACTGGGTGTGCCGCAGCCCAGCCTGGCAACCGGCCGCACGGCGCACGTGAACCTGTCCACGCTCGCGACCTTCGGTCCCAATTTCATTGCCCGTGAGTCCACTCTTGTCGCAGAAATCGCCTGGAACCGCGTGCTGTCGATGAAGGACCCGAGTCGCTCGCTCGACCAGGGCCGCACGCGCGACGCAACGGCGCTGCAGGCCATCTTCACACCGACTTACCGGCAGGTGCTTCCCGGGCTGGACCTGAGCGTGCCGGTGGGGCTTCGCTACGCGGTTGACGGGAACTCTGCCGTCACCGGCGGCAGTTGGGGCGCCAAGGGAACCGGTGCAGCGACCCTCGGTGTGGAGGGCACGTATCTCGGTGTGTGGCAATTTGCAATCAACTACACGCACTACATCGGCAAGGCCGTGCCCTTCGTCGACTACTCGCCGTCGCTTTCCGGGGGCAATCCCATCTACGGCCGTGGCAACCCGCTGGCCGACCGTGACTTCTTGGCGCTGTCGCTGCGCCGCACTTTCTGACACTCGAGGGCCCATCATGAGACTTCAACACATTGCGCTGGCCTGCGTGCTGGCATTCAACGCCGCGTGTGCGACCGCGGGCGTTTCCGCCGAAGAGGCCGCCAGGCTCAAGTCCGACCTCACGCCACTGGGTGGCGAGAAGGCGGGCAACAAGGACGGCAGCATTCCTGCCTGGACCGGTGGCTACACCACGCCGATTCCGGGGGACAAGCCAGGTGGACGCCGCGGCGACCCATTCAAGGACGAGAAGCCGCTGTTCTCGATCACGGCGCAGAACATGGAGCAGTACGCAGCCAAGCTGACCGACGGCACGAAGGCATTGCTCAAAAAGTATCCGGATTACCGCGTCGATGTGTACAAGACCCACCGCACGGCCGCAGCGCCTCAGTGGGTCTACGACAACACCTCCAGGAACGCCACCAAGGGCCACCTGGACGGCGACGTGGCCAAGGACGTCTATGGCGGCGTCCCGTTCCCGATTCCGAAGTCCGGCATCGAGGTGATGTGGAACCACGTCCTTCGTTGGCGTGGAACGAACTGGGCGGTGCCGGCGACACAGTACCTGTTCACCGCCGATGGCAGGACGGTGTTGACGACGGACGCCGAGTCCGAGCGCCAGATGCCGTATTACTTCGAAGGTGGCTCGATGGCCGACGTCGAGAAGCGCGGCAACATGTATTGGCGCATCCGCCTGGTCAACATCGGCCCGCCGATTCGCGCCGGGGATGCCTTTGTGGGCGGCCCGAGCATGGACTTCGAAAACGACCGGGCCTGGGTGTACCTGACCGGGCAGCGCCGCGTGCGCAAGCTGCCCAATCCGTGCTGCGACACGCCGACGCCGGCGACGGCCGGCAACATGCTGTTCGACGAGAGCGAAGTCTTCATCGGCCGACTGGACCGTGTCGACTGGAAGCTTCTCGGCAAGCAGGAGGTGTTCGTTCCCTATAACGGCAATCGCGTGCTGCAGCCCAAAACCGATGCCGAAGTGCTCGGCAAGGCGTTCATCCAGCCCGACTACATGCGCTGGGAACTGCACCGCGTGTGGGTCGTGGAGGCGAACGTGCGGGCCGGCCAACGTCACCAGGCGCCGCGCAGCCGCTACTACTGCGACGAAGACACGTGGCAGTGCGTTCTCGCCGACCGCTGGGATGCCAAGGGCCAGCTCTGGCGAACGCTTTTTGGGATGAATTTCGTCGCACCGGACATGCCTGCCACCGCGAGCGGCGCATTCGGCATGGTGGATCTGCTCGCGGGACAAGCCCACGTCGCGGACTTGGCCACGAGCAAGGCCGCGCAGTTCCCCGTCAAGCCGCGCTTCCCTGAATCCGTGTTTTCGCCCGAAGCGATGGCGGGAGAAAGCGTCCGGTGAAGGCAACCGCAGTTGTTGCTGCCGCGTGCATGCTCGTCGCGGCCAGCGCTGGCGCCTCTGAGGCAGTCGCGCCCTCGGGCTCGGCCCTCGATCGCCCTGCGCTGGTCACGCGTGCACCCGAGCGTGCGGTGCTGTTGGGTGCGGCGTTGGCCGGTGATCGCATCGTTGCAGTCGGCGAACGCGGCATCGTCGTTGTGTCGGACGATGGAGGGCATCGCTGGACTCAGTCGCCGACGCCCACCAGTGTCACGCTGACGGCGGTTCGCTTTGTCGACGCCCGGCGCGGCTGGGCCATCGGCCACGGCGGCACCGTGCTCGTCTCTCGGGACGGCGGCTCCAGCTGGACGCGCCAGCTCGATGGCCGCCGTGCCGCGCAGATCGCCCTGGTCGCCGCGCGCGAAACTGGTGACGCCAAGTTGATCGCCGATGCCGAGCGGCTGGTCTCGGACGGTCCCGACAAACCGTTCCTTGACCTTGTTGTCAGCGAAAAGCGTGTGCTGGTGGTAGGGGCGTACGGCTTGGCACTCGCCAGCGTCGACGGGGGGCAGACCTGGACATCATGGATAGGGCGGCTGCCGAATCCCAAAGGGCTGCACCTGTACGTGGTGCGCCAGCGCGGCGATACCTTGCTTCTTGCGGGCGAGCGCGGCCTGGTCCTGATGTCGCATGACGGCGGTCAGACCTTCAGGCGTGTAGAAACGCCGTACCAAGGCAGCTTTTTCGCGGCTGAACTGCTCACGGGGTCCACGGAAATCCTGCTCGCTGGCCTTCGTGGGAATGCGCTGCGGTCACCCGATGGCGGCGCCAACTGGTCATCCCTCTCCGCGCCGGTACCGGTGAGCATCACGGCGACGGCCGTTGATTCCCGCGGACAGGTCCTGGTTGCCAATCAGGCCGGCATGCTGATGTCAGTCGAGGGCGAACGGCTGGTTCAGATCCGGACCGTTGAACTGCCGCCGCTCAATGGCCTGCTCGCGACCGGCAACAGATCGATCCTCGCTTTGTCATTCCAGGGTCCCGTGCTGATCCCCGCAAAACCGTGAACGCCTCGCAATTCAACCCACGCTCCGGCTCCATCGTCGAGCGCGCGCTATTCAATCATCGCTGGGTCGTGCTGTTGCTCTGCGCGCTGGCGACGCTGACGCTGGGCTGGCAGGCAACGCGGCTGCAACTCAATGCGAGCTTCGAGAAGACGATTCCCGTGCAGCACCCCTATGTGCGCAACTTCCTGGCCCACCAGAATGAGCTCAGTGGACTGGGCAACGCTGTGCGCATCGCAGTTGCCAACCCCGGCGGAACGATCTACGACGCGAAGTACCTGGAGACACTGCGCCAGCTCAGTGACGAAGTCTTCCTGATTCCCGGCGTCGCGCGCAACCAGATGAAAAGCTTGTGGACGCCCAGCACGCGATGGGTTGGCGTCACAGAAGAGGGGCTGGATGGCGGACCGGTCATTCCGGACGGATACGACGGCTCAGCGCCCAGCCTCGAGAACCTGCGCGCGAACATCGCGCGCTCCGGCGAGATCGGACAACTGGTGGCGCTGGACGCGAAATCCTCGGTCATCTTCCTGCCGCTGCTGCCCAACGACCAACAGGGACGCGCGTTGGACTATGGCGTGCTGGCGCAGAGCCTCGAAGCGCTCAGGCAGAAGTACGAGAAGCAAGGTGTGACCGTCCATATCACAGGTTTCGCCAAGATCGTGGGCGACCTGATCGACGGTGTGCGGGCCATGCTGGGCTTTTTCGCGCTAGCTGTTGCGATCGCGGCCGCGATGGTGTTTTGGTACACGCGATGCATCCGCTCGACGCTTCTGGTCGTGTTCGCTTCACTGGTCGCCGTCGTGTGGCAGCTCGGGCTGCTGCCCATGCTTGGCTACTCGCTGGACCCGTACTCGATCCTGGTTCCCTTCCTGGTATTCGCGATCGGAATGAGCCATGGCGCGCAGAAGATGAACGGAATCATGCAGGACATCGGACGCGGACTGCCCAAGCTGGTTGCGGCGCGCTTCACTTTCCGTCGCCTCTTCCTGGCCGGTTTGACGGCTCTGCTGGCCGACGCGGTGGGCTTCGCGGTGCTGCTGGTGATCGATATCCAGGCGATTCGCGAACTGGCCGTCGCCGCTTCCCTGGGGGTCGCGGTGCTGATTTTCACCAACCTGATTCTCCTGCCGGTTCTGCTGTCATACGCGGGGGTCAGCGAAAAGGCGGCCCAGCGCAGCTTGCGTGCCGAGTCTTCCGAAGTGCGGCCTCCTCTTTGGCGAAGGCTGGATCGCTTCACTGGACGCGGGTGGGCGCGCATCGTGGTCGTCATGAGCGTGGTGCTGGCGGTGGCCGGATTCACCGTCTCGCAGCGTCTGGCCATCGGTGACCTCGATCCCGGCGCGCCCGAACTGCGAGCCGACAGTCGCTACAACCGCGATGTCGCTTTCGTGAACGCGGCATACGGTGCTTCCAGCGACGTGCTGGCCGTCATGGTAAGAACGCCCGACGGGCAGTGCTCGCAGTACGCCACGCTGAATAAGGTCGATGCGCTCGAGTGGCAATTGCGCCAGCTCGATGGCGTGGAAAGCACCAACTCGCTTTCGTTGCTTAACCGGCGCCTGCTTGCCGGCTTGAACGAGGGCAATCCCAAGTGGTACGAGTTCCTGCCTAACCAGCAGATGCTCAACACCGTGACGGCAGGCGCGCCGCGCGGGCTGTACAACGAAGCGTGTTCGTTGCTGACGTTGTACGTGTACCTTCGAGACCACAAGGCCGAGACGCTCACGCGCGTGGTCGAGCATGTGTCGGCCTTCGCGGCCGCCAACGACACCCAGGACGTGAAGTTCCTGCTGGCCGCCGGCAGCGCGGGCATCGAAGCGGCCACAAACATCGTGGTCAAGAGCGCGTGGCACACCATGCTGTTCCTCGTCTACGCTGCCGTCGCGCTGCTCTGCTTCCTGACCTTCCGCTCCTGGCGGGCCGTCGTGGTCGCGATCCTCCCGCTGGTGTTGACGTCCATCCTGGCTGAAGCATTGATGGTGGCACTGGGCATGGGAGTGAAGGTGGCAACGCTCCCCGTCATCGCATTGGGTGTAGGGATCGGGGTTGATTACGCGCTGTACATCCTGTCCGTGACGCTCGCGCAGCTGCGCGCGGGCAAGAGCCTGTCCGAGGCGTACTACCGCGCACTATTGTTCACCGGGAAGGTGGTGCTGCTCACGGGCGTGACACTGGGAGTCGCAGTCATTACCTGGGTCGGCAGCCCGATCAAGTTCCAGGCAGACATGGGGCTTCTGCTGGCCTTCATGTTCCTGTGGAACATGCTCGGCGCGCTGATTCTGTTGCCCGCGCTAGCGCATTTCCTCTTGAAGCCCGAGATGGCGCAGCCCGATCCGGCGACCGAGGCCGGCTGCCGCCAAACGGTCGCCGCATGAGAAGAGCCTTATGCAGAAGCGCCAACCTTCCACCACAACACAAGAGCCAAGCCGCGCATGAAGAACGATCTGAAAAGTCCGCTGGAAGACCTGGGTGACATCGCATGGTGCACCGTGTTCGTATTGGTTTCTCTCGCAGGGACCTCGTGGCTGTGGTGGACCGTCATATCGATGCCGTCACCCCGCTGATGCCGTGAGAGATCCCGTTCACTAAATTCATCATCCCATGTTCAAATATTTCCCCACCAACTACGTCTGGAATCTCTCGGTCGATCTTGCTATTGAGATGGGCGCCCGCATCGGCGAGATCGAGGAGATGTGTGCCCCGCTCCAGGAGGCGGCGAAGGCGCCGGATGAGGCCGGAACGAAAGCTTTCCGTGAAACTTGGGTGCGCATGGCCGATAAGCTGTGCGAACTGGCCGAGGAGGACCAGTCGCGCGGCCGACTCATGTCCGCGGGGCAAAAATATCTCCGCGCCTCGAACTACTTGATCACCGCCGAGCGCCTGCAAGCGCACAACGCTCCAGGCCGGATCGAAATCTACAAACGCCAATTGGCCCTGTTTGCGTTGGGCTCGCGCCTGATAGGAGACCCGGTTCAGCGGGTGGAGATCCCCTATGAGGGAAAGCATCTTTCGGCTCTGTACCTTCCCGCTGAGGGGTTGAAACCGGGTGAGCGCGCTCCGCTGCTGGTCCAGCTCAACGGACTCGATTCCACGAAGGAGATGTGTTACCTGGCCGGGCTGCCGGCGTGGCTCGCCAAGCGCGGCGTCTCTTCGCTCGTCGTCGACCAGCCGGGCACTGGCGAGGCGCTGCGGCTGCACGGCATGACCGCCCGTTGCGACGCCGAGCATTGGGCCAGCAAGTTGGTGGATTGGCTCGAGACGCGCAGCGACGTCGATCCCAAGCGCATCGGGTGCCTGGGCGTGTCGCTGGGCGGCTATTACTGCCCGCGCGCCGTGGCGATGGAGCCGCGCTTCGCGTGCGGCGTGGCCTGGGGCGCAAATCATGACTGGCGCGATGTGCAAAAGAGGCGCCTGGAAAAGGAAGGCGACTTCCCGGTGCCGCACTACTGGGCTCATGTCTGCTGGGTGTGGGGCGCAAAGGACATCGACGATTTCATGCGCATCGCCGAGAACGTGCACCTGGATGGTGTGGTCGAGAAGATCCGCGTTCCCTTCCTCGTCACGCATGGTGAAAAGGACTCGCAGATTCCGCTGAAGTGGGCGAATCGCACGTACGAACAACTGGTCAACAGTCCCAAACGCGAGCTGAAGATTTTCACTGACCGCGAAGGTGGTGCTCAGCACGCCAGCTTCGACAACTGTATCAACGCGGGTCACTACATCGCCGACTGGGTTGCTGAAACCCTCGGAGGCGAAGTCGCCATTCACACTGAAGGAGGAAATCCATGAAAATTGTTGGTCTCGACGAGCTGGTGTTTGGTGTCGATGACGTGGCGGCGTGTTCGCGCTACCTGGTCGACTACGGCCTCAAGGATGCCGGCGGCGGCCGCTATGAAGCGCTGGACGGTACGGCCGTGGTGCTGCGCCACAAGGATGACCCGTCGCTGCCGCCGGGCCTTGCATCCGGCAGCATGCTGCGGGAGACCGTGCACGGCGCGGCCGACCAGGCGACCCTCGACGCACTCGAGAGCGAGATCTCGTCCGATCGCAAGGTCACGCGAGAAGACGGAGTGCTGCGGTGCGTGGACGATGCCGGTTTCGCAATTGCCTTCCAGGTGACGGTTCGCCGACCCATCGATCTGCCTCGTGAGATGTCGAATGCGCCGGGGGCGGCGCAGCATCGTGGCGTGAATGCGCTCGGCGTGCGCGTTGACGCGCCCGTGTCGCCGCGGACCTTGTCCCACGCCGTCTACTTCGTGCCGGATGTCGACAAGCTTGAAGCGTTCTACAAGAGGATCGGCTTCAGGGTCACCGACCGGATGTTGGGCGCCGGTCCCTTTATGCAGCCGGCTGGCACCTTGGATCACCACACGATCTTCCTGATCCAGACGCCGGCAGCCATGCAGGGCATCGAACACTTTACCTTCCACTTGGGCGGTCCCGCCGAACTGATGCTCGCGGGAAGCCGCTTCGTCGAAAAGGGATACCAGAGCTTCTGGGGGCCGGGGCGCCACCAGATGGGGAGCAACTGGTTCTGGTACTTCAACTCGCCGCTGGGCTGCCATGTCGAGTACGACGCGGACATGGACTTGCACGACGCGAGCTGGCAGCCGCGCAGTGCACCCATGGGCGCCGACAGTTCGCAGGTATTCCTTCTGCAGTACCGCGAGAAGTGGGCGCCGGGTGGGCCGCCCCCCAGCGCGACCACTGCACGGCCGTGAGATCGACCCGATGAGGCTCTGCGCAATGCACGAACTGCCGGATGGGACGGCGCGTGGCTTCGACCCCCGGCGCACCGGCCAGGACACGATGTTCGTCGTGCGAAAGGGAGACGCGCTGCACGCGTGGGCGGATGCGTGTCCTCACCACGGCACTCCGATGGCATGGCGACGGCATGCCTATCTCAACGCGGCGGGTGACCGGATCGTGTGCTCGGCGCATGGTGCACTTTTCGAGATGGACACGGGTCGATGTACCTTGGGGCCGTGCCTTGGCGACACGTTGACGCGAATTTCCGTCGTGCTCGACGCGCACGGTGACGTGCGACTGGCTGACGCGTCTCGACAGGAGGCGAGCGCATGAAGACTCTCGCATCGCTACGTGTCCTCGTGGTCGGCGGCGGATTCGCCGGCATGTCCGCGGCGATCGAATTGCGCAAGTTAGGTGCCGAAGTCGATCTGTGCGAAATCGACCCGGGGTGGCGCAACTACGGGGCGGGCATCAGTCTTGGCGGTGCCACCTTGCGGGCGTTTCGCCAGCTCGGAATCCTCGAGGCTTTCCTGCGCGAAGGAAGCGCGAATGACGGTGTCGAGTTGCACCTGTCTGACGGTATCCGCATCGCAACGCTGCCGACGCCAAGGTTGGCCGGTGTGGATGTTCCCGGAGCTGGGGCGATCATGCGGCCGGTCCTTGCGCGCATCCTCGCGGACGCCACGCACACCAGCGGCACTCAGGTCCATCTGGGGTGTACCTTGTCTGAGGTCAAGCAGGACGCCGAAGGCGTCGAGGCCCGGTTCGATGATGGCCGATACCAGCGTTACGACCTCGTCATCGCTGCGGACGGGGTGCACTCGGCGATGCGCAACGCGATGTTCCCGCATGCGCCCCGGCCCACCTACTGCGGCCAGGCCGTGTGGCGCGCGGTTCTGCCGCGAATGGACGAGGTCAATACGACGATGATGTGGTTGGGACCTGTGAAGGTGGGACTCAATCCCGTGTCAGCCGGCGAGATGTATTTGTTCGCGAACGAGCGCCGTCCGACCAATGAGCGCGTCGACCCGGTGACCTTCGTGGATCAACTACGGGCGCTGTTGGCGGGCTTCGGCTCGCCGCTGCTCCAGCGTGTTCGCGAATCCATCGGCCCGCAATCGCAGATCGTGTTCAGGCCGTTGGAGGGTCTTCTCATGCCCCGTCCGTGGTACCTCGGTCGCGTGGTGCTGATCGGCGATGCGGTGCACGCGACCACCCCCCATCTTGCCAGCGGCGCGTGCATCGGTATCGAGGATGCCCTGGTGCTCGCCGAGGAACTCGGCCGCCGTGCCGATGTGCCCTCCGCACTGCAAGCGTTCGAAGACCGGCGCTGGGAGCGTTGCCGCATGGTCGTCGAAAACTCCAGCCGGCTCTGCCAGATCGAGATCGAAGACGGGAGCATGGACGAGCACGCGCAGATCATGCGTGATTCACTGATGGCGCTGGCGCAACCGGTCTGACATGAGCCGGACGGAAATCGCCATCGACAGCCGCCGCGGCCGCACGGCGCTGTTTCTCGCCAGTTGCGCGGGCATGGTGGATCTCATCGCACTGCCGGTCTTCGTGAGCACGCTCATCTCGCGCTTCGGCTTCGATGCGCAGCAGGCGGGCGTTCTGGCGACATTGCTCCTTGTCGGTGTCGTCGTCGCGAGCTTGCTTCTCGCGCCGCATTTCCCTCGGCTGGCCTGTCGGCCTGTCGCAATGGTGGGCTTTGGGCTCTCCGCTGTCGGCTCTGTCTGGGCCGCCCTTCAGTCGGACTTCTACGCGCTCGCTGGGTTGCAGGCTGGGTGCGGCTTGGCAACCGGCGCCGCGCTGACGGTGACCAACGGGACCATCGCGCGCAGCGTCAATCCGCACCAGATGTATGCCGGCGTCAGTAGCGCGCTCGGGGTCCTCGGCCTCTTGCTGTTTGCCGCTACGCCGCCGATCGTGCAGGCAATCGGAGGCTCTGCGCTGTTCGTGATGATCGGCGCGGTCAAGGCGGGCGCAGCCTTGACGGCCTTCGCGTGGTTTCCGAGCCAGCCCACTGTCGCCTACGTTCAGGTGGCACGCACTCCGGCGGCATCGCGAGTGCCAAAGATCGTGTGGTTCGGGATGGCGGGCGTTGCCGCGATGACGATTGTGCATGCGATGACGGCAAGCTACCTGGTGCAGGTTGGTGCACACCGCGGATTCCAGGCCACCAGTGTCAACGCGGTGCTCATCGGCATGGCTCTGGTCGCGCTCCTTCCAGGTCCCGTTGCCGCCGCCCTGGAAACTCGCTGGCCCGCGCAGCGCGTTCTGCTTGCCGGCGCCGTGCTGCAGCTCGCGCTCTCAACGGTGGTCATGACGGTGACGGCCTTCACGCCCTACGCCAGCGCCGCGGTGCTGTTTCCCTCGGT
>Ga0163161_10003686_pt1 | contig 10742 bp, 8 predicted proteins | sample S45metaG_FD_129847 | JGI IMG/M metagenome (GOLD analysis project Ga0163161, IMG submission 129847) | Switchgrass rhizosphere microbial communities from Kellogg Biological Station, Michigan, USA - S4-5 metaG | ecosystem: Host-associated > Plants > Roots > Rhizosphere > Soil | place: USA: Michigan... | reverse complement strand
GGCCGGTGCCGAGCGTCACTTCACCCTGCTGCGGCTTGAGTTCGCTGAGCAGGATCTTCAGCAGCGTGGACTTGCCCGCGCCATTGGGACCCATGATGCCGACGCGATCGCCGCGCATGATGGTCGTTGAAATGTCATCGAGCAGCGTGCGGCCGCCATAGGCCTGCGTGACGTTCTTGGCGTCGACGACCTTGCGTCCGCCTGCCTGCGCGACGGCCAGCGTGATCTTGGCGGTGCCCGACTGTTCGCGCCGCTCGGCGCGCTCGTTGCGCAGCGCCTTCAGCGCGCGCACGCGGCCCTCGTTGCGGGTGCGGCGTGCCTTGATGCCCTGGCGGATCCAGACTTCTTCCTGGGCCAGCTTGCGATCGAAGTGCGCGACGGCCTGGGCTTCCGCGTGCAGGCGCTCTTCGCGACGACGCAGGTAGTTGTCGTAGTCGCCCGGCCAGCTGGTCACGTTGCCGCGGTCGATCTCGACGATGCGCGTGGCCAGCGAACGCAGGAAGCTGCGGTCATGGGTGATGAAGACGATGCTGCCGCTGAAGTTCTTCAGGAAGGTTTCGAGCCAGGCGATCGCCTCGATGTCGAGGTGGTTGGTCGGCTCGTCGAGCAGGAGCAGGTTCGGATCCCGCACCAGCGCCTGGCCGAGCAGCACGCGGCGCTTCATGCCGCCGGAGAGGTCGGCGAAGTCGGTGTCAGCCGGCAGCTCGAGCCGTTCGATCACCTGTTCCACGCGGGATTCGAGGTCCCAGGCATTGAGCGCCTCGATCTTTGTCTGGACCTCGCCCAGCGCGTCCATGTCGCCTTCTTCGAGGGCGTGATGGTAACGGGCGAGCAGGTGTCCCAACTCGCCAAGCCCGTCGGCCACGACATCGAACACGCTGCCGGTGGTGTCCTGAGGCACTTCCTGGGTCAGGCGGGCGATGCGGGTGCCGCCCTGCAGGCGGATCTCGCCGTCGTCGGCGTGGATTTCGCCGGCGATCAGCTTGAGCAGGGTGGACTTTCCGGCGCCGTTGCGCCCGACGATGCAGACGCGCTCGCCGGCATCGAGGGAAAGATTGACCTGTTCGAGCAGGAGCGGGCCGCCGACGCTGTAGTCGACGTTGAGCAGTTGGATAAGGGACATCCGCCCATTCTACCTGCCCGGGAGGCCCTTCAGGCGGTGTCGACCCGGTAACGGGTGTGCTGGCGCCAGATAACGCCGGGTCGCAGGATGGCCCCCTCAAACTCGGGGCTGTTGACCTGGTCAGGGAAGGCTTGGGTCTCCAGTGCGAAGCCGGCAAAGGGGCCGTAGGGGTCTGCACCACGGCTGGGCTGACCGGTGAGCTTCTGCCCACTGTAGAACTGCAGGCCAGGACGGTCGGTCTCAACGGTCAGGCGACGGCCGCTGGAGGGCTCGTTTACCACGGCCACGGTCCGCAGCGCCGAGCCGGTCGGCGGGCGCGGGATGTAGCAATGGTCGAAGCCGCCGACCAGGCGCAGCTGCGGGTCGGGCCAGTGCAGGCGCGAACCGATAGGCGCGGCGTCGCGGAAGTCGAACGCCGTGCCCGCCACATGCTGGCGGCCGACGGGGATCGCCCCTGCGTCGATGGCGAGGAACTCGTCCGCATCGATCCGGATCACGTGGTCGCGGATATCCGGACGGCGGTCGTTGAGATTGAAGTAGGGGTGGGCGGTAAGGCTCAACGGCGTCGGCGCATCCGAGGTCGCTTCGTATTGCAGGTCCAGCGTGCCGTCGTCGTCGAAACGACAGCGGAGCTCCACATGAACCTCGCCGGGAAAACCGCCGTCGCCTTCGGGCGAGACCAGCCGCATCACCAGCGATTCACCGTCCGCTTCCACGTCCCAGCGCTGCAGATGGAAGCCATCCTGGCCACCGTGCAGATGGTTGCCGCCGTCGTTGCGGTCCACCTTGTAGTCGATGCCGTCCAGGCGGAAACGGCCGCCGCGTATGCGGTTGGCCCAGCGGCCGACGATGGCACCCATGTACGCATTCGAGTCGAGGTATTGCTGCGCCGTGGCATGGCCTAGCAACACGTCGCTCATGCGGCCCTGGCGATCGGACGATTGCCAGGAGAGCAGGGTGCTGCCCAGATCGGTGATGTCGATCTGCGCATCGCTCGCGTTGCGCAGGGTCCAGCGGTGGAGCGGTCGGCCGTCGGGAAGCTGTCCCCAGGCGGTGGCATTGGATACGGGCATGGATAAAGCGGTCCCTGCGGGCAACGGTCAGGTTGCCGCCGTCTTGCGATGGAGGTCGAGGTATTGGCGTGGCGTACAGTCGTACTCGCGCCGGAATACCGCATACATGTATTGCAACGAGGTGAAGCCACAACGCAGCGCGATATCGGCCAGGGGCACATCCGAATTCGCGATGAGGTCGCAGGCGGTATCGAGTTTGTGCGTGAGGATCACCTGATGCACGGTCTGCTTGAGCTCGCGCTTGAAGTGTTCTTCGAGCACCGTGCGCGATACGCCGACGTAGTCGGCGACCTGCTCGGTCTTGATGCCGAGACAACCGTACTGGCGGATGTAATGGCTGGCGCGCATGACATGCGGGCTGCGTATCGGGTGGAACTTGCTCGACGCCTGCACGTTGATGCCCACCGGCGGTACGAGGACGCGCGTACCGGCGCAGTCCATGCCGCGCAGCATCTGGTGCAGCAGATGCGCGGCCGTGCGACCCATTTCCTCCGCGCCCTGGATCACCGAGGTGAGCGGGATGCGCGTGAGCAGCTGGGCCATGGGATCGTTGTCGATGCCGACGATGGCGATCTGCTCCGGCACGGCGATGCCGCCCATGACGCATGCCTGCAGCAGCTGACGGGCGCGTGCATCGGTCACGGCGACGATACCGATCGGTTTGGGCAGCTCGGCCAGCCAGGTGACCAGTTCCTCGACGGCCTGTCCCCAGCCGCCGGCACTGGTCGGCGAGCCCTGGTAGACCAGGCCCTCGACCGACTCCTCCGCGACGATGGCGCGGAAGGCGTGCTCGCGCTCATGCGCCCAGCGGCTGGTCGGGTGTGGCGGCAAACCGTAGAAGGCGAAGCGGGTGAGGCCCTGTTCGATCAGGTGGTCGTAGGCGAGGCGGATGAGCCGGGCATTGTCGGTGGCGATGTACGGCACTTCGGCCGGGTAGTTGGCCGGATCGTGGTACGACCCGCCGACGGCGACGACCGGGATATGCAGGTCGACCAGCGTTTCATGGGCTTCGGGGTCGTCGAAGTCGGCGATGACGCCATCGCCGCGGAACTGGCCGATGTCACGCATGCGGCTGCGGAAGTCCTCTTCCATGAAGAGATCCCACTCGACGCGCGTGCTGTTGAGGTAATGCCCAATGCCGGCGATGACCTGGCGGTCATAAACCTTGTTCGCGTTGAACAGAAGGGCGATGCGATGGGGTGCCATGACCGGGGAAATTACCACGCCGTCCGTTAAACCGGTCATGACGCACCGCGGCAAAGAAAACCACGGGAACGGCGATTGAAATCGCAATTGCGCCGCATGGCCCCGGATCGGCAGGATCGACGGGATTCGTCCCCACGTTCGTCAAGGAATTGTTATGTCGTACTTTTCCAACATCCCCAAGATCGCCTTCGAAGGCGCCGGCTCGGACAACCCGCTGGCGTTCCACCACTACGACGCCAAGAAGCAGGTCCTCGGCAAGAGCATGGCCGAGCACCTCCGCCTGGCGGTGTGCTACTGGCACACCTTCGTCTGGCCGGGTTCGGACGTGTTCGGTGCCGGCACCTTCGACCGCCCCTGGCACACCGCCGGCGACCCGATGGAAAAGGCCCGCGAAAAGGCCGACGCGGCGTTCGATTTCTTCAGCCGCCTGGGTACGCCGTTCTACACCTTCCATGACACCGACGTCGCTCCGGAAGGCGCCAACCTCGCCGAGTACAAGAACAACTTCGCCGCGATGGTCGACGTGCTGGAGAAGAAGCAGGCCGAGACCGGCGTGAAGCTGCTCTGGGGCACGGCCAACGTGTTCAGCAACCCGCGCTACGCCGCCGGCGCCGCGACCAATCCGCAGCCGGAAGTGTTCGCCTATGCGGCGACCCAGGTCCGCCACGCCATGGAAGCCACGCATCGCCTCGGCGGCGCCAACTATGTGCTGTGGGGTGGCCGCGAAGGCTACGAGACCCTCCTCAACACCGACCTCAAGCGCGAGCGCAACCAGCTCGGTCGCTTCTTCCAGATGGTGGTGGAGCACAAGCATAAGCTCGGCTTCAAGGGCACCATCCTGATCGAGCCCAAGCCGCAGGAGCCGACCAAGCACCAGTACGACTACGACAGCGCCACGGTCTACGGCTTCCTGAAGGATTTCGGCCTGGAGAACGAGGTCAAGACCAACCTCGAGGCCAACCACGCCACGCTCGCCGGTCACTCGTTCCAGCACGAGGTCGCCACCTCGATCGCCCTGGGCCTGTTCGGCTCGATCGACGCCAACCGCGGCGATCCGCAGAACGGCTGGGATACCGACCAGTTCCCGAACAGTGTCGAAGAGCTGACCCTGGTCACCTACGAGATTCTCAAAGCCGGCGGCTTTACCACGGGTGGTTACAACTTCGACACCAAGGTCCGTCGCCAGAGCAGCGCGCCGGAAGACCTCTTCCACGGCCACATCGGCGCGATCGACGCGCTGGCGCTCAGCCTGGAACGCGCCGCGAAGATGATCGAGCGCGACGCCCTGGCCGACTTCAAGGCCAAGCGCTACGCGGGCTGGGATGCGGAGTTCGGCAGCAAGATCCTGCAGGGCGGCTTCACGCTGGCCTCGCTGGCGGATGAGGCACTCTCCCGCGACATCCATCCGAAGCACGTGTCGGGTGGTCAGGAGTTGCTCGAGAACATCGTCAACCGCTATATCTATGGGTGATATGAGACCCGACATGGAAGCTTCGGAACGCATGTACCTCGGTATCGACCTCGGCACCTCCTCCGTCAAGGCGGTGCTCGTCGACGACGCGGGAGAGGTGCGCGCCAGCGCCACCAGTCCGCTCGAGGTATCCCATCCCCGGCCACGCTGGTCCGAGCAGGACCCGGCGACCTGGTGGTCGGCGACCGAGGCCGCCGTTGCGGAAGTTCTCAAAGGAACCGATGCCCGCCGTGTGGCGGCCATCGGCCTTTCGGGGCAGATGCACGGCGCCACCCTGCTCGATGCGTCCGACACCATCCTGCGACCGGCCATTCTCTGGAATGACGGCCGCTCGGACGTCGAATGCGCCGAACTCGAAAAGGTCCCCGGTTTTCGCGAGATCACCGGCAACCTGGCGATGCCTGGCTTCACGGCGCCCAAGCTGGCCTGGGTGCGCAAGCACGAGCCCGAGGTGTTCAGCCGCATCGCCAAGGTCCTGCTGCCGAAGGATTACCTGCGCCTGCTGCTCACCGGCGAGTACATGACCGATGCCTCCGACGCCGCCGGTACGCTCTGGCTGGATGTCGCCAAGCGCCAGTGGAGCGACGCGATGCTCGCTGCCACGGGGCTCGATCGTTCGCACATGCCGCAGGTGTTCGAGGGCAGCCAGCCCGCAGGGCGGCTACGCAAGGAGCTGGCGGAGCGCTGGGGCATGGATGCGGTACCGGTCGCGGCGGGTGGTGGTGACAACGCGGCCGGTGCGGTCGGCGTCGGTATCGTCCGGGATGGTCAAGCCATGCTTTCGCTGGGAACGTCGGGTGTCTACTTCGCCGTATCCGACGGTTTCCGCTCCAGTCCGGAACAGGCCGTGCACAGCTTCTGTCACGCCTTGCCCGATACCTGGCACCTCATGTCAGTCATGCTCAACGCCGCCAGTTGCCTCGACTTCACGGCGCGCCTGACCGGCCAGAAAGACGTGCCGGCCCTGCTCGCCGAGGCCGAAGCGCGTGGCCTCAAGCCCGATGGCCCGATGTTCCTGCCGTACCTCACGGGCGAGCGCACGCCGCACAACGACGCCCATGCCCGCGGTTCCTTTACCGGACTGGGCCCCGAGACCGATCGCGCCGATCTGGCCAACGCCACGCTCGAAGGGGTCGGACTGGGTCTGCTGGATGGCCTGCTCGCGGTGGAATCCACCGGACTGGTCGCCGAGGAAATCACGGTCATCGGCGGCGGATCACGCAGTGCGTACTGGATTCGCATGCTGGCCGACATCCTGGGCAAGCGCCTGGTCCTGCGCAGCGGTGGCGAGGTCGGTCCCGCACTGGGCGCAGCCCGCCTGGCCCATCTCGCGGTGGATCCGCAGGCCACGCTGGAGGAGGTCTGCCCGATGCCTGCCGTGACGGCGACGTACGAGCCCGATGCAGCGCGTCATGCTTATTTTCTGCAAACGCGCCACCCTCTGTTCCGCCGTACCTACGAACAGTTGAAGTCCCTGACTACCGACGCCGTTCACGGCGACGATTTCCGCCCTTCCTGAAGGGCGATTCCATAAGCACGGAGATAAGCATGAAGCAGAAGGCTCTACACACGGTGCTGGCCGTATCGATGATCGCCGCAGGCGTTTTCGCCGCTCCGCAGGCGCATGCAAGCAAGGAAAAACCGGTCATCGGCTTCTCCATCGACGATCTTCGCGTCGAGCGTTGGACGAAGGACCGCGACTACTTCAAGGCTGCCGTCGAAGCCAAGGGTGGCACCGTCTCGGTGCAGTCCGCCGATGCCAACGAGCAGAAGCAGATCCAGCAGATCGAGAACCTGATCTCGCGCAAGGTCGACGTCATCGTCATCGTGCCGTTCAACGCCAAGACGCTCACCACCGTGGTCGCCGAAGCGAAGAAGGCCGGTATCAAGGTGATCTCGTACGACCGCCTGATCCTCAATGCCGATGTCGACGCCTACATCTCGTTCGACAACGACAAGGTCGGCCAGATGCAGGCCCAGGGCGTGGTCAACGCCGCACCGAAGGGTAACTACTTCCTGCTCGGCGGCGCGCCGACCGATAACAACGCGAAGATCCTTCGCGAAGGCCAGATGAAGGTCCTCAAGCCGCTGGTCGACAAGGGCGACATCAAGATCGTCGGCCAGCAGTGGACGAACGAGTGGCTCGCCTCGAACGCCCAGTCGATCATCGAGAACGCGCTGACCGCGAACAAGAACAACATCCAGGGCATCGTCGCCTCGAACGACGGCACCGCCGGTGGCGCCATCGCCGCCCTCAACGGCCAGAAGCTGGCCGGCAAGGTCGCCGTGTCGGGCCAGGATGCGGATCTTGCCGCCATCAAGCGCATCAAGGCCGGTACGCAGACCATGACGGTCTACAAGCCGATCAAGACGATCGCCACGGACGCCGCCAACCTGGCTATCGACCTTGCCCAGGGCACCGCGCCGAAGTTCACCTCCAAGATGAACAACGGCAAGGGTGATATCAACACCATCCTGCTCACCCCGACCCTGCTGACCAAGCAGAACGTCGACCTCGTGGTGAAGGACGGTTTCTACACCCAGGCCCAGGTCGGCCCGTAAGCGAAGCGTTAGCGTAAGATCGACGACGCCCCGCCGGATGGTGGGGCGTCGTCCTGCTAAAGGAAATATCGGTGAGCGAATACCTGTTCGAGATGCGCCAGATCGTCAAGGAATTTTCCGGCGTGCGCGCGCTCAATGGCATCGACCTGGCGGTTCGTCCAGGCGAATGCGTCGGCCTGTGCGGCGAAAATGGCGCCGGCAAGTCGACCCTGATGAAAGTCCTGTCCGGTGTGTATCCCTACGGCACCTGGGAAGGCGAAATTCTTTTTGACGGCAAGCCCCTGCGCGCGCACTCGGTGCGCGACAGCGAGGATGCCGGCATCGTCATCATCCACCAGGAGCTGATGCTGGTTCCGCAGCTCTCCGTGGCCGAGAACATTTTCCTCGGCAACGAGATCCGCAAGTTCGGCGGCGTGATGGACTTCGACGCGATGTACGCGAAGGCCGATGCCCTGCTTGCCCGGCTCAAGCTGAAGGACGTCAACGTTGCGGCGCCCGTGATGAACTACGGTGGCGGCTATCAGCAGCTGTTCGAGATCGCCAAGGCGCTGGCCAAGAACGCACGCCTGCTGATTCTCGATGAGCCGTCCTCCTCGCTGACCTCTTCCGAGACCGACACCCTGCTGTCGATCATCGAGGACCTCAAGAAGGAGGGCGTGGCCTGCGTCTACATCTCGCACAAGCTCGAGGAAGTGGCGCGCGTCTGCGACACGGTGACCGTGATCCGCGACGGCAAGCACATCGTCACCAAGCCGATGAGCGAGATGACCACGCACTCGATCATCACGGCGATGGTCGGCCGCGATATCGAAAACCTGTTCCCGAAGGTGGAGCACGACATCGGTGAGGTGATCTTCGAAGCGAAGCACGTGACCTGTTGGGACGTGGCCAATCCGAACCGCAAGCGTGTCGACGACATTTCCTTCGAAGTGCGCCGCGGCGAGATCCTCGGCATCGCGGGCCTCGTCGGCGCGGGTCGTACCGAGCTGGTCTCGGCGATCTTCGGTGCCTACCCGGGGCGTTCCGAGGCCGAGCTGGTCCTCGAAGGCAAGCCGATCAAGATCAAGAGTCCCGAGCAGGCGATCAAGGCGGGCCTTTCGCTCGTGCCGGAAGATCGCAAGCGCCAGGGCATCGTTCCCCTCCTGGGCGTGGGCGACAACATCACCCTGGCCACCTTGTCGCACTATGCGCACGCCGGCCAGATCGATCGTCAGGCGGAACTCCAGGTGGTCGAGACCGAGATCAAGCGCCTGCGGGTCAAGACGGCCAGCCCGGAGCTCGCCATCATGGGCCTGTCCGGCGGCAACCAGCAGAAGGCCGTGCTGACCAAGATGCTGCTGCCCGGTCCCAAGGTGCTGATCCTCGACGAACCCACTCGGGGCGTCGATGTCGGCTCCAAGTACGACATCTACAAGCTGATGTTCGAACTGGCGTCCAAGGGCGTCGCGATCATCATGGTCTCTTCGGAAATGCCCGAGGTGCTCGGCGTGAGCGATCGCGTTCTCGTCGTCGGCGAAGGCAAGCTGCGCGGTGACTTCAAGAATGTCGGGCTGACACAGGAGCAGGTGCTTGCCGCCGCCATCTCGCATGCCGCCGAAGGTCCGGCGCACGCGGCCTGATCCTCCCACCACTTCACGCGATACCAGGAAGCTCCTCCATGCAGTCGCAGCAAATCCAGCAACTGTTCGTCCGTTACAAGATCCTCGCGCTGCTCATCGCCGTCGCGATCATCTGGGTGTTCTTCCACATCAAGACCGACGCGGCCTTCGTCACGCCGGGTAATCTCTCCAATCTGTTCCGGCAGATGGCCATCACCGGCATGCTCGCCTGCGGCATGGTCTTCGTCATCATCGCCGGTGAAATCGATCTCTCGATCGGCTCGCAGCTCGGCCTGCTTGGCGGCGTGGTTGCGATCCTCACGGTCAATCAGGGATGGGGAACGTGGCCGTCGATCGGCGCCGTGCTCGTTCTTGGCCTGCTGATCGGCGGATTGAACGGTTACATTGTCACCAAACTGCGGGTGCCATCGTTCATCGTCGGCCTGGGCGGCATGCTCGCCTTCCGCGGCATCGTGCTCTACATCACGGGCAGCTCCACCATCGCTCCCGCGCCGGACAACCTGATCACGATCGGCCAGGGCTTCGTTCCGCCGAGCGTGTCGGTGTGGATCGGCGGCCTGATCTTCCTGGCCATGGTCGCCTTGACCGCACGCCGTCGCGTACGCCGCGGGAAGCTCGGTCTGCAGCAGGCCGCGTTGTGGGTCGATGTCGCGAAGATGGTGGCGGTCGGTGCCTTCATCTTCGGCTTCGTGCGCATGCTCAACGACGCCAATGGCATCCCCATCCCGGTGATGATCCTGCTCGGCCTGCTTGCCGTGTTCACCTACGTCTCTACGCAGACGGTGTTCGGCCGGCACATTTATGCCGTCGGCGGCAACATGGAAGCCACGCGCCTTTCCGGCGTCAACGTGGCACGCGTCAAGCTCGTCGTATTCGCCATCATGGGTCTCATGTGCGCCTTCGCCGGCATCATCACCGTGGCGCGCACCGGTTCGGGTTCCCCGTCCGCCGGTACGGGCGGCGAGCTGGACGCGATCTCGGCCTGCTTCATCGGTGGCACCTCCATGCGCGGTGGTTCGGGTACGGTCTACGGTGCGCTGATCGGCGCCCTGGTCATGGCCAGCCTCGATAACGGCATGCAGTTGATGGACGTCGACAACTCCTGGCAGATGATCATCAAGGGCGTGATCCTCGTCCTCGCCGTGTGGGTCGACGTGCTCTCCGGTTCCAATCGCAACGGCTGATCATCGCCAAAAAAGCATCGCCGATGAATCGGCTCCTACCGAGCAGGTTGCGCTTTGCCAGGTAGGAGCCGATTCATCGGCGAACGGGTGCTAGCCGCACCGCTCAAGGAAGACCCATGACCGACCTAGAAACCCTCCAGGGCACCTGGGCCCAGACCCGCTTCGAAGAGAACGGCGTCATCAATCCCCCCGACGTCCACGGCGGAAACGGCGCCATCACGACGATCAAAGGCGACACCTTCGCCGTCAACCTGCCGAGCGGCGAGTTGCTACTCGCCGGGCGCTTCATCCTCGACCCCAGCACCACGCCGCGTTCGATCACCTGGATCGACAGCATGGGGGACGACGCCGGCAAGTTACTGCCGGCGAGCTATGTACTGGAAGGGGATTCGTTCGTCTTCATCGCGGGGGATGAAGGCATGCCGCGGCCGGTCGAATTCGTGACGTCGCCGGGGTTGACGTTGCGTGGCTTTGTTCGGCGTAGCGCTCCGTAGAGATAGGGTG
>Ga0163161_10003684_pt1 | contig 10749 bp, 9 predicted proteins | sample S45metaG_FD_129847 | JGI IMG/M metagenome (GOLD analysis project Ga0163161, IMG submission 129847) | Switchgrass rhizosphere microbial communities from Kellogg Biological Station, Michigan, USA - S4-5 metaG | ecosystem: Host-associated > Plants > Roots > Rhizosphere > Soil | place: USA: Michigan... | reverse complement strand
TTTGCGCGGCTCGAGCATGAGCACCCTGGGACCATTGGCCGAGCTGACGTTGAGCCGCTTGAGCGTGGACAAAGCCTTCCTCGGCGCAGACGGCGTCGTCGCGGAATTCGGCTTGTGCGAGGCGAGTGCGCAGCAGGCTTATCTCAAGGAATGCATCATCAAGCGGGCTGCGCAGATCGTCGTTCTCGCCGACACCGACAAACTCGGGCGAGCGCGGCAGCAGCATTGGACGCCTATCGAACGCGAATGGCGATTGATTACTTGTGCAACTGCCGATGACGCTGCCCTCGCACCGTTTCACGCGATTGCGCAAATCACTGTAGAAACCGTGGACCTCGCCTGATTGCCTGCCCCGCCCTCCGTAAACATGCTCCGGTCAGCCGGTCTGTGACTGAATGGGTGGTTGCGCCGTCTCATTGCCAAACGGAACGTCGCTTGAGCCACTCGGATGTTGATAACCCAGAGTGGATCCGTGGCCCGATTGCAGTCATTTTCGGTCCATGTCCTGTCACATCTACTGCGTGAAATCTTGCGCAAAAATCCGTCATGACATGTTATGACCTCATCAAAAAAAGGCGTTTCGCCCAACAAATACGGCGTTTAATGGACGAATGGTCGTAAGGCGTCAAGCGCGGGGAATAGCCGGGAGCCTGAAGCCACTACAGGCGACTCAGGTTGGGTGCGTTCGTCGCGGTTTAGTGAACTTCGCGTTCATCACGTGTCACATTAGGTCCTCGTCAAGCGAACTTCAGAAGAGGTAAAGCCTAATGAACATCGCCACAGTAGTAAGTGCAGTAATTTCCAGTCTCGCCCCAAGTGTCTTTGACCAGAACGGCCTGCAAGAACCCGGCGCGCATGTCTCGGCCGTCGAATACCACTACGGAATGGAAATCGATGTAAAGCGGGTACTGCAGCGCACCGATACATCCGACAAGACCGGTATGGTACCGGTGACCCTGGTCTACGAAGACAGCGAGGGTGAGGTCCACAAGATCCGTTTCCTCGAATGGGGTGGAAGCCCTGCCAGTCCAACCAGCATTGTCTGATCCGCTCGCCGCCAGGGTTCCGGGCCACGCCCTACCCCGCAAGCGCAAGTTGAACTTCATATTCACCCAGTGCGAATTGATGTTTTTGTAACCTGAAAACTTACATGACCGAATGATTAAAAGTTCATTCGCGAAAATCGCTATTATCTTGCCCGCCTAATGCCGCAAGACTAATGAATAGTGATTACTGAATCTTAATTGCAATCAGCAACGGCAAACGCCAATCATGCCGTGCCGAGCGTCATGCTGATTCACTATTGAAGCCAAGAGGTCACCATGGAACTTAGTATGTTTTCTTCGTCCACCGTGGAATATGTTCGTTTGGGCGTTGTATATTTCCACCTAATCGCCTGCTGTGTTGCAATTGGCCTGGTCTTGACCAGTGACGTCGCAATGGTCAAGCAACTCCTGAAGGGAGATGCGTCAGGTCACCATGATGACGCGCACATGGAAAGCCTGCAAAAAACCGTAGTACTTGCACTTTGGGCTCTTTGGATTACGGGCATTGGTATTATCGGGATCGATTATGCCGGCAAGGGGATGGAATATTTCCTCAATCCAAAACTGCAGGCCAAGATCGGGATCGTTGTACTGTTGACCTTTAACGGCTTCCTGTTGCATAGCGCTGTATTGCCGGCGCTGAAAAAAGCCGGTTCGATACTTAATCTTTCCTTCAGCCTGCGCATGCTGGCGCTGTTCTCCGGTGCGCTCTCTGCCGTGTCGTGGTTCTATGCCGCCATGCTCGGTGTTGGTCGTCCGTTGGCCTGGAAGTACTCGCTGGTCGAGTTGCTGGCAGCCTATCCGGTTCTCATCGTCGGTGGATTCGCGATGATGGTACTGCTCACCGCCTATGCAAAAAACAAAGGCAGCGAAGGGCGTCTGGAGCAAGACACCGGGATCGCACGAAACGCCGCCCTGGCTTGATGGTAAGGCCAGGTTGAACAGGCAGGTTCTGCGTTAGCAAATACATACCGCTATTCGTTATTTACAAGTTCTAGTTATTTACAAGTTCTAGTTATTTACCAACTCTCAATTTGAGGAAACCCAAATGAAATCCATGAAAGTTCTCTTCGTAGCCGCCGCTCTGACCGCTTCTTCTCTGGCAATGGCCACAGGTGGCGGTGATCGCACCTTCACTCGCATGGAGTCGGCCCGAAAAGTCTCGATGGAAGCCTTCCAGGTTGCCCAGAAACAGAAAGCTGAAGCCGCTGTAGCCCAAAGCAAAGCCAAGGTCTCCGATCACAGCAACAGCTGATCCGTGTAACGCGCCAGGAGGCCGCCGCAAATGTGCGGCCTCAACCCTCAAATGCAGCACCCAAGGTGCTGCTGGCGCTGGTTTGACCGAGATCCCCTTGGAACCATGCTTATGCCAGCCTCGCATATCCGCCCCTTACCCGCGCCACTGCTCAAACCTGGAGAAACGGTCGTCTTGTTCGACGGTATCTGCAAGCTGTGCAATGGCTGGGTGAGGTTCCTGATTCGCCATGACCGCCAGCGGCGCGTGCGGTTGGCGGCGGTTCAGTCACCCGAGGGGCAGGCTCTGCTCGCGTGGGCAGGTTTACCCCTGGATCAATTCAACACCATGGCGGTGATCCGCGACCGGCACTACTGGGAACGTTCGGAAGCATTTTTCGAAGTCATTGCCCGGTTTCCCGCACGCTGGCGCCCCGTGAACCTGTTGCGCATCTTCCCTCGCAAGCTTCGAGACTGGGCATACGACCGCATTGCGCTCAATCGTTATCGTCTCTTCGGGAAATACGACACCTGCCTGTTGCCTGATCCTGATCATGAACAGCGCTTTTTGAAAACGCCCCTATAACCCCCCCCTCAAACGCATTGACTGGATCGCCTGTGGCCGGCCGGCGTTCATGTTTGGCTACCACAGCCTGATTCCTGCGCACGACGCCGTCCACCGACCCTCCCTCTGAAAGTACAGCCGCCAGGCGAAATTGAGACGAATGTTCTGATTCGTGTCGGTCGCTTGTATCGAAATGATATGTATTTACTTACAAAAGATAATCGTTATTATTCGCGCGAAAATTCACACAAAAGGTGTCCATGGTGGCTCTATCGCGCATTTACCCAGCCTCTCTGTCGTTGCTGGGCGTTCTGGTCGTACCTGATCTACAGGCAGAAACCGAGACTGCTCTGACCCTGCCGGCAACCGCTGTAAACAGTGAGTACAACGAGCAGAGCTATATGTCGACCGAGAGCAGGAGTGCGTTGAAGATCGATGCCCCGCTACGTGATATTCCGCAAACGGTGAACGTGATTCCCCAGAGCGTGATCAAGGACCAGGGCGCGCAGTCGATGGAAGACGTGCTGAAGAATGTTCCGGGGATCGGTCTGTCCAATGGCGATGGCCAGCGCGACCAGGTCACCATCCGCGGCTTCAGCGCCATCGGCGACATGTACATCGACGGTATCCGTGACGACGCCCTGTACTTCCGCGATCTGTCCAACGTCGAGCGCGTGGAAGTGATCAAGGGGCCCGCAGCGGTGCTCTATGGCCGCGGCTCATCCGGTGGCCTGATCAACAGCATCAGCAAAAAGCCCAACTTCGACCCCAAACAGGAAGTGGGTGTCAGCTTCGACAGCGAAGGTAAAAAGCGCACGCAGTTCGACGCTGGCTGGGCCGATCAACAGCAGAACGACAAGGCGTTCCGGGTGACCGGTGCGCTGGAAAACAGCGACACCTTCCGCGATGACGGCTATATCGACCGCAAGGCCATCGCACCTTCGGCTTACTTCAAGCTCTCCGACGATCTGGAATTGAACCTGGGTGCCAGCTATCTGTATGACAGGCGCCTGATCGACTTCGGCATCCCGGCGCGAGGCGATCGTCCGGTCGATGTGGATCGTGGCAAACGCTTCGGTGCTGCCGACCCGGATGACGACTACACCCGCAGCGAGGTGTTTTCGTTCACGGCCGGTGTCGACTACCGGATCAACGACGACTTCAGCCTGAGCAACACCAGCCGCTACTACCACTACGACCTGGATCGCAACAATACACTCGCCGACTCCAGCCCGACACGCTTCGTCACCGCCGCCAATGGCGAACTGTTGGTCAAGCTCAACCGCGGCAATGTGCAGCGCAAGGAGGATGGCTGGTTCAACCAGACCGAGCTCAAGCAACAGGCTACGCTCGCCGGGATGAACCACAACCTGCTTTATGGCGTGGAACTGGGGCGCCAGGTCAAGGACCAATCCGTGTTCAGCCAGAACAACGTGGCGCAGGTTCCGGTGTACCGCGATGGCTTGGTCGACGTGCCGTTCCAGGCCAACCGGCAAACCGCCAAGGGCACCAATACCCAGGACACGGCCGGTTTCTACGTCCAGGATCTCATCGAGTTGGCGCCAAAGTGGAAGGCGCTGGTGGGCGTGCGTTATGACGTGTTCGACCAGGAATATTCCGACGACCTGACGCACAGCTCCCTGTCCCGAACCGATAACACCTGGAGCCCGCGAGTCGGCCTGGTTTATCAGCCTGATCAGGTTCAGTCCTATTACGTCTCGGTGAGTCGTTCCTACCAGCCTTCCGCTGAAATGTTCGCCCTGAGTACGACGAACCAGGACCTGGAACCAGAAGAGACCACCAACTTCGAGATCGGCGGCAAGTGGGACCTGCTCGACAATCGCCTGGCGTTGACGGCGGCGCTGTTCCGTCTGGAACGCACCAATATGAAAACCAGCGATCCGGCGAACCCGAGCAAACTGGTACTGGCGGGTGAACAGCGTACCGATGGCCTCGAACTGACCGCCAGCGGACAGTTGAGCGACAAATGGCAGGTCTATGCCGGTTACGCCTATCTGGATGCCGAGATCACCAAATCCAACAGCCGAACCAACGGTGTCGCCAACGAAGGCCAGACTCCGACCCTGACCCCGCGCCACAGCGCCAATGTGTGGTTGGTACGCTCTTTGACACAGCAATGGCGTGTAGGCATGGGGGCGAACTATGTCGATGACCGTTACACCTCCCTGGATAACCAAGTGGTCATGCCGGCCTACACCACCGTGGACGCAGCCTTGCTCTACGACCTGCCGAAATGGGACATGGCCCTGCGTTTGCGTAACGTCTTCGACAAGGACTATTACGCCTCGGCGCATGGCTCCGTGGACCTGATCACACCCGGTGCGCCACGGACTCTGGAATTGAGCACCAACTATCGATTCTGAGTGCGGTACTGAGAACAAAGCCCGGTAGTGCGACACTGCCGGGCTTTTTATTGATAGAGGCTCCACATGCGTCTGATGTGTGCGGTTGTTGTATCAAAACAGCCACAGCGCATCAGCCCGGTTTATCTCCTGTCCACAACATTCTCGCCGCGCTTGAATCGGTGGGTATTTCACCTGGCCGAAAGAGCAGATGCAATTACCCATCAGAGCCATGAACTTGAGAAAACTGCACAAGCCGGAGGTGGCGACAGGCAGCAACTGGCCGTTCACTGCCAGTCATGGTTGCTAGAGGGGCGGGTCAAATCCGTTGCAAATGGCTGCCAGCCCCAACTGGAGCCCATGCATCGCGGCTTCTTCGAAGAACGCCGATTCTGCGGGCTGTCAATAGTTCTCCCGGTTCCAGGGCAACAGCAGGTCAGAGTTGAGGTAGTGATGCACGATCGGGTCAATCGCGACATAGGCCTGGCTGTCGTAATGATTGCGCCAGCCAGGTTACCGGGTAGTTGCTTTGAATCGATACCTGCTCGTCAGGCGCAACAGGACCAGGCTTTACGCCCAGCAGGAAATTCGAGTAACCCAGTCTACACGTCAGTGTCTTGAGGTTCCCCAGCCAGTCCTCGAAGCGCTCCGTCTTACCGAGTTGTACCAGATCATCCATTACCAGCATGGTCATTCCCTTCCATGGTCACACTGTTCGACGGTGCTCTCATCCTGATATAGAACGAGGGAAATCGAGCCCCGTCATTAAAGTGGGGTGGTGACGTAGTGACAGGGAGCGTTGAAATCAATATGCCAGCAAAGGACCCGACAATCGCTCACTCAGTCGTCGGGGCCGGGGCTTTGCTGCCCAAGCGGATCAGCTCATTGGAGAAACACAGTCCGACGATGATCAGTGCCGCCCCCGCGAACAGGCTTTCGCGTGGTACTTCATGGAGCACCACAAACGCCAGCAGCGCGGCGAACAGCGGCTCGGTCAGTTCCAGCGCCTGCACTTGGGATGGCTTGAGATATTCGATGGCCTTGGTGGTGCAAAAGAAGCCGAGGATGGTCGGCAGCGCGGCCAGCGCCAGCAGTGCGGCGATCGCCAATGGCGACAGCTCGCCGATCACGAAACCATCGGCCGCAGCCGGCATCAGCAGGTACAGACTGCCAAAAAACAGCAATTGCCGGGTGAGGTGCAGCCCCCCGGACACGCCCATCCGCTTCATGGCAACCGAAAAGGCCCCATAGCCGCAGCCGGCCATGGAGGCAAGCGCAGCGCCTTGCAGGGTAAAGCCCTGTTGCAGGTCGGCGCCAAAGATCACCGCGATCCCGGCGATGGCCAGTGCAGCGCCCACGGTCGCGTTCGCGGTGATGGCATCCTTGAGGAAAATGCGCCCCAGGATGATCGAGGAAATCGAGGCACTGGCCATCAGCACCACCACTACACCTGCCGCAGCGTAATGCCGATAGGCGGACGTTTCGAAGTGAAACAGCACGAAGATGCCCAGGAAGGCGCAGATTGCCGCCTGAGTCCATTTGGCCGTGGACGCCGGGCGCTTGAGGAAAAGCAACAGGATCGAAAGTAGCATGCAACCCAGCAGGGTCTTGATGACAGCCACACTGCTGGCAGTGAAGCCATTACTCATGAGGACTTTGCTAAGCACACCGATCGTCGCGTTCAGTGCCGCGGCGGAGAGTGCAAACATGACGCCTTTGCTGAAACTGGATTGCATTGATGACGGTCCCTGTCGTTGCTTTGTCGTTAGATAGAATGCCGGCCCACATCGACGGCACCAAGTTCGAGGATACAAAGACCCCGCCAAACCCGGCATTGATTGTGGCATAAACCGGATCGCCCGGCAGAATCCTGTGGGCCTTCTTGAGATTCCAGTGGGCGTCCTGCCCATGCACGTAAAAACTGTTACCTATGTGCTTGAACTGTTTTGTTACCTATGTAGGTGAGTCACACCCTCAGGATCTCTTGCCGGTTTTTTTGTAATGCTTGACTCGTCCTGAGCAAGGGGCAAGTCCCGGCACTTACAGTGGCAAGGTATTACAGTGCTTGATCTCCTTGACCGAAAACCCGGTGTACATTTCCTTGATACTGCCGAGTGTACGTATGCGATGCATGGCGAGTTCATGGAATGCCTCCATGTCTTTGACGACTACCTGCAAGAGGTAGTCGTATTTCCCCGACACTTTATGGCAGGCAATAATGTTGGGCAGCGCCAGAACGCCCGCTTCGAAATGCTCCATGGCGTCCTCGGAGTGACTATCGAGGGTGACGCTGATGAAAGCAAAAAGTCCCAGCCCCATGGTCTTTGGGTTCAAGTGCGCGTGATACCCGACAATCACCTCCTCTTCCAGGCGCTTCAGGCGCTTCCAGCAGGCTGGCGCTGACAGGCAGACACGAGCGGCGATCTCGGCGTTCGTCAGGCGACCATTCGTTTGCAGAATTTCCAGAATTGAACGATCAACCTTATCCATTTCCATCATGTGTTCTCTCCCTTTAACAATGAGTACGCGGCAGGGCGATCGGCCCCATCCCGCAGGTCCTTGATCAAGCATCCATTTCTAGAAACAACGGATATTAGAAAGAAAATTACGTAACGAACACATTTTGGATAATTAACGTCTGAAAATAATTAAATACAGATCCGTTTCGAAAGCTAATTTTCGAGGCGCTGAAATACAATTTCTTGTCACTTCCGACACCCAAGCCACACGCCCTGACAATAAAAACAAGTAACAACGGAGGCAATATTGAGCATTTTCAGAACAAAAGACCTGGACGCAATGATTGCTGCTGCCCGAGCGCCTTCCGGGTTGAAAAAAGTGCTGGGGCCGATGGATCTGGTCCTGATTGGTATCGGTGCAATCGTGGGGACGGGCATCTTTGTATTGACCGGAACCGGCGCATTGACTGCGGGACCGGCCCTCATGGTTTCATTCCTGTTAGCGGCGTTGGCCTGTGCATTTGCAGCGCTCTGTTATGCCGAGTTCGCCTCATCCGTACCGGTAGCAGGCTCGATTTACACCTACAGCTACGCGACGCTGGGAGAGTTGGTGGCCTGGATGATCGGCTGGGATCTGATGCTCGAATACGGACTGGCCAGTTCGGCTGTGTCTGTTGGGTGGTCGGGTTACTTCCAGTCCCTGCTGAGCGGATTTGGGCTGAATCTTCCGGTTGTGCTTACGGCGGCTCCAGGCTCTTTGCCCGGTGTGGAAACCTGGTTCAACCTGCCCGCGCTGGTGATTATGCTGGCAATTACCTGGATGCTTTCCATGGGCATCAAGGAATCCGCGCGCGTAAACAACGTGATGGTGATCATCAAGATCGCCGTGGTGCTGCTCTTCATCGCCGTTGGTGCGCGACATGTTCAGCCGGCTAACTGGCAACCTTTCGCTCCCTTCGGTGGCCAAGGCATTTTGAGTGCTTCGGCCTTGGTTTTTTTTGCTTTTATTGGTTTCGATGCAGTTTCCTCTGCCGCCGAAGAAGTGAAAAAACCGGCGCGTGACCTCCCCATCGGCATTATCGGTTCCCTGGCCGTTTGTGCGGTGTTGTACGTTGCCGTTTCAATGATCATGACCGGCATCGTGCCCTATGCCCAATTCCTTGGCGTTGATCACCCGGTCTCATTGGCGTTGCAACATGCCGGTGAAAGCTGGGTTGCCGGGTTCGTCGATTTAGGCGCAATCATTGGCATGACGACTGTCATTCTGGTTATGGCTTACGGTCAAACCAGGATCATCTACGCGATGTCGCGCGACGGACTGCTTCCCCAGCGCCTTTCCAGGGTTCATCCACGATTCGGTACCCCGTTTTTCGCCACTTGGATGGTCGGAATAGCATTCGGGCTGATCTCGGCACTGATTCCGCTGAACGTCCTCGCCGAGCTGATCAATATCGGTACGTTGGCCGCGTTCAGTCTGATCTCGGTGGCAGTGATCGTATTGCGCAAGACCCGACCCGATCTCCCTCGCGCATTCAGATGCCCGGGCGTGCCCGTTGTTCCGTTGCTCGCCATCGTGTTCTGCGTAACCTTGATGACCTTCCTCAAGCAGACGACCTGGCTGGTATTTGGGGCGTGGTTGGCAATTGGCCTGGTGATCTACTTCGCCTATGCGAGGCGCCGCTCGTTGTTGCATTAATCCGGCATTTCGTCAGGTCACTCTGGAGTGTCAATCCTCACCTCATTTGTCCTGTTTTTTGTCAAAGCGAGCAGAACTTGTCATCAGGATCCGCTGTGAGGATTGCAACACTTCTTCAATGGGGCCAGCCCTGTCGTCAGTGCGATTGCATTCTAGTACTTGGCCGGTGTTGAGCGTGGTCGCCCTGGCCACTCTGTAGTTCGCGCAACAGGGATCGCAGGTAGCTTAAAGGGTCGATTGCTGCCCTTGGTGACAGGCAAAAACAGGCCAAAAGCTACCTTTCACGTAAGTAAATCGCAGTGGCCTGGCAATCCAACACCTGCAGACTTTGATTTGCTGATTCGGTGGCGCCGTCCCGAACTCGCGGAGCACGAGTTCGGGGTCTTCCAGATCGCCACGGATAGCGACGACCCTCAGACAGGCGCAGAGACAAAGCAGAGACCCTCTTGTGGAGAGTGCACCGACAGCAAGGCGCCTGGTGAAGCGCCTCGATTTGGCATGGCTACTAACGCCGTGGAACGCGTAGCGTCCGCCCGCTGTAAGGAGCCCCCATGACAAGTTCAGTTATGGGCGCTGGAAAAACCATTCAATCAATTCGTAGTGGAAATGCTCTGGGTCAAGCCGATCAGTACCGATAGGTTGCCTGCACTGAAACCCCATTCGCACTGTTGTCGTATTTGGCACTGTATTCCGGTTGAAGACCTGAGTTGTTCGACTGCTTCACCGAGACTTTGGAATCCCAGAGATAACCGTAAGCAAAGTCGATCGTCAGATCGGAACTCGGCGAATAAGCGCCACCCAGGGTCACGGCCTGGCGATTCCCGACGGGAACGCGCACGCTACGATCGGCATTGCCGATTGGCGACGGATCATAGGCGTAGCCTGCGCGCAGCAGCCATTGCCGGTTCAATTGAAAGGATGCGCCAACGGCGGTGGCCCAAGTGTCATGCCAGTTCATTTCTTCGGTCACACTTCCCAGGCCCGCCGCCTGGCCCAGGGGGGAAAGTCCGCTGTTGACTGCCTCGACCTTCTTGACCCGGCTCCAACGCTTCCAGGTGGCCCCCAGGTATCCCGTCCAGCGACTGTTGAAATGATGGGTGATAGAGGTGTCGACGGATTCGGGCATCGTGAGGTCTATCTTGTTGTCATACTTTCCGTCCAGCGGAATTACGCTCGGGGAGCCGCTAACCTCGGTATGCCCTTTGAGTTCATAATCCACCTTCGAGTGATAGTTAATCCCCCAACGGGTGGCATCACTCAAGTCAAACAAAACCCCGACGTTGTAGCCAAGTGCCGTGTCATCGCCCTTGATGGTGACCAGCGTGTCTTCGCCGTTGTTCAGGGCGCCGGTGGCCAGGTAGTTCTGAAGCTTTGCATCGAAGTGGTT
>Ga0163161_10003681_pt1 | contig 10749 bp, 11 predicted proteins | sample S45metaG_FD_129847 | JGI IMG/M metagenome (GOLD analysis project Ga0163161, IMG submission 129847) | Switchgrass rhizosphere microbial communities from Kellogg Biological Station, Michigan, USA - S4-5 metaG | ecosystem: Host-associated > Plants > Roots > Rhizosphere > Soil | place: USA... | reverse complement strand
GACGCCGGAAAGCGCCGCCGAGAGCACGAACGCGATCAGCTTGTAGCGGTCGGCGTCGTAGCCGAGCGAGATCGCGCGCGGCTCGTTCTCGCGGATCGCCTTCAGCACCTGCCCGAACGGCGAATGGATGATGCGCCGGATGAACAGGAAGCCCGCGAGGAAGATCGCGAGCACGACGTAGTACATCGTCAGCACCTGCGTGAGGTCGAGCACGCCGAACATGCGGCAGCGCGGCACCGACTGGATGCCGTCCTCGCCCCCGGTGAACGGCGTCTGCAGGTAGAAGAAGAAGATCATCTGCGCCATCGCGAGCGTGATCATCGCGAAGTAGATGCCCTGGCGGCGGATCGCCAGCGCGCCGGCGATGCCGCCGAGCACCGTCGCCGCGAGCGTGCCGGTCAGGATCGCGAACTCGGGCGGGAAACCCCAGACCTTGGCCGCGTGGGCGGACAGGTAGCCGGCCGTGCCGAAGAACATCGCGTGCCCGAACGAGAGGAGGCCGGCATAGCCGATCAGCAGGTTGAAGGCGCACGCGAACAGCGCGAAGCACAGCGCCTTCATCAGGAACACCGGGTAGACGCCGACCCACGGCGCGGCGACGAGCGCGATCGTCATCGCTATCGTCGCGATGCGGAACGTTCGGGTGGACGGATCGGCCGCGGCCTTGACCGCGTCGTCGCGAACGATCGGCGCGTCGGCGGCGGACGCCGGGGCGGCGACGGGATCCTGCGGCGCCATCACCGCTCCTTCCCGAAGAGGCCCGCGGGCCTTATCAGCAGCACGATCACCATGATCACGAAGATCACGGTGTTCGACGCCTCGGGGTAGAAGACCTTGGTGAGGCCCTCGACCACGCCGAGCCCGAAGCCGGTCAGGATCGAGCCCATGATCGAGCCCATGCCGCCGATCACGACGACCGCGAACACGACGATGATCAGGTTGGCGCCCATCTGCGGGCTCACCTGGTAGATCGGCGCGGCCATCACGCCCGCGAACGCCGCGAGCCCGACGCCGAATCCGTAGGTCAGCGTGATCATGCGCGGCACGTTGATGCCGAACGCCTTGACGACGGTGGGATTCTCGGTCGCCGCGCGAAGGTAGCTGCCGAGCTTCGTGCGTTCGATCACGTACCACGTGGCGAAGCAGATGACGACCGACGTCAGCACGACCCACGCGCGGTACTTCGGCAGGAACATGAAGCCCAGGTTGTACGCGCCGGCGAACTCCTCGGGCAGGCGGTACGGCTGGCCCGAGCTGCCGTACTCGTTGGTGAACAGGCCCTGGATCATCAGCGCGAGCCCGAACGTCAGCAGCAGGCCGTACAGGTGGTCGAGCTTGTACAGGCGCGAGAGCATCGTGCGCTCGATGAGGATGCCGAACGCGGCGATCACGACCGGCGCGACGAGGAGCGCCCACCAGTAGCCGATGCCCCACCGCTCGAGCAGGAACCACGCGCAGAACGCGCCCATCATGTACTGCGCGCCGTGCGTGAAGTTGATGATGTTGAGGAGGCCGAAGATCACGGCGAGCCCCAGCGACAGCATCGCGTAGAACGAGCCGTTGATGAGCCCGATCAGGAGCTGGCCGAACAGCGCCTGCGTCGGAACCCCGAAGATCTCAGTCATGGCGTGGCGGCGTGCAGGCTAGGGTCGAGCGGACGCGGCCGTGCCGGCCGCGCCGCCCACCTTTCGCCCGAGCCGAGGCGATGCCCGCGGCTTACTTCACCAACGGGCATTCCCCGTCCTTCAGCGGACGGAACGCCTGGTCGGCCGGGATCGTCGCCTTGACCTTGTAGTAGTCCCACGGTCCTTTCGACTCGGAGGGCTTCTTCACCTCCATGAGATACGCCGGGTGGATCTTGCGGCCGTCGACGCGGATCGTGCCCTTGCCGAACAGCGGGTCGTCGGTCGGCATTTCCTTCATTTTCGCGACGACCTTCGTGCCGTCGTCGCTCTTGAGCGCCTCGACCGCCTTCAGGTAGTGAAGCGTCGACGCGTAGACACCGGCGTGCACCATCGTCGGGTGAATGCCCTTGTCGACGGCGGCGAAGCGCTTCGCGAACGCGCGCGTCTGGTCGTTCATGTCCCAGTAGAACGTGTTGGTGACGATCAGGCCCTGCGCGGTCTGCAGGCCGAGCGCGTGGACGTCGGTCAGGAACACCAGGAGCCCGGCCATGTTCATGCCGCCCTTGACGATGCCGAACTCGGCCGCCTGCTTGATCGAGTTGGTCGTGTCGCCGCCGGCGTTCGCGAGCCCGAGGATCTTCGCCTTCGACGCCTGCGCCTGCAGCAGGAACGAGCTGAAGTCCTGGGTGTTGAGCGGCGCGCGCACCTTGCCCAGCACCTTGCCGCCGTTCTTGAGGACGACCGCCTCGGTGTCGCGCTCGAGCGCGTGGCCGAACGCGTAGTCGGCCGTGAGGAAGAACCAGGTGTCGCCGCCGCTCTTGACGATCGCGCTGCCGGTGCCGTTCGCGAGCATCCACGTGTCGTAGGTCCAGTGCACGGTGTTCGGCGAGCACGCCTTGCCGGTGAGATCCGACGACGCCGGGCCGTTCGCGAGGAACACCTTGCCCTTTTCCTTGGTGATCTGGTTGACCGCGAGCGCGACGCCCGAGTTCGGGACGTCGACGATCACGTCGACCTTGTCCGTGTCGTACCACTGCCGCGCGATCGCCGAGCCGACGTCGGGCTTGTTCTGGTGATCGGCCGAGACGAATTCGACCTTGTAGCCGCGCTTCTCGATGCCCGAGTCCTCGACCGCCATGCGCGCCGCGGCGACCGAGCCGGCGCCCGCGAGGTCGGTGTAGAGGCTCGACATGTCGGACAGGATGCCGATCTTGATGACGTTGTCCGAGATCTGCGCCTGCGCGACGCCGGCGCCCAGCGTCGCCGCGACGGCGAGCGCGAGTAGACCGCGTTTGAACAGCTTCATGCTTCCTCCTTCGGTTTGCGGGCGACGTCGACGCCCATCGTCCTAGACGCCCAGGTATTCGTGCAGCTTGTGCATCGATGTCGCCAGCGCCGCGTTATCGATCATGTCGATGACGCGTCCGTGCTCCATCACGTAGTGCCGGTCCGCGACGGTCGCCGCGAACCGGAAATTCTGCTCGACCAGCAGGATCGTGAATCCCCGGCGCTTGAGCTCCCCGATGGTACGCCCGATCTGCTGGACGATGACCGGCGCCAGCCCCTCGGTCGGCTCGTCGAGCAGCAGCAGTCGCGCGCCCGTGCGCAGGATGCGGCCGATCGCGAGCATCTGCTGCTCGCCGCCCGACAGCTTGGTGCCGGGGCTGTGCAGCCGCTCGCGCAGGTTCGGGAACATCTCGAGGATCTGCGCGACCGGGAGGCCGCCCTCGCCCACCACGGGCGGCAGCAGCAGGTTCTCCTCGACGTCGAGGCTCGCGAAGATCGCCCGCTCCTCGGGGCACCACGCGATGCCGCGCCGCGCGATGCGGTTGGACGGCATCCTGATCGTCTCCTGGCCCTCGAACACGACCGAGCCGTCGCGCCGGGGCACGATCCCCATGATCGACTTGAGCGTCGTCGTCTTGCCCGCGCCGTTGCGACCGAGCAGCGTGACGACCTCGCCGCGCGCGATGTCGAAGTCGACGCCGTGCAGGACGTGCGATTCGCCGTACCAGGCGTTGAGGCCGCGGACCGAGAGCATCGGCGCGGTGGCAGCCCCGGCGGCGTGCATGGCCTCAGGCATGGGCCACCCCGAGGTAGGCCTCGACGACCGCCGGGTGCTTCGACACGGTCGCGTAGTCGCCCTCGGCGAGGATCTCGCCGCGCGCGAGCACGGTGATCGTGTCGGACAGCGTCGAGACGACCGACAGGTTGTGCTCGACCATCAGCACGGTTCGGTTCGCCGCGACGCGCTTGATCAGCGACGTGATGCGCCCGACGTCGTCGTGCGCCATGCCGGCCGTCGGCTCGTCGAGCAGCATCATCTCGGGGTCGAGCGCGAGCGTCGTGGCGATCTCGAGCGCGCGCTTGCGGCCGTAGGGCAGCTCGACCGCCGCCGTCGACTCGAAGCCGCGCAGGCCGACCGCGTCGATCAGCTCGGCGGCGCGGCCGTCGAGCGCGCGAAGCGTCGACTCGCTGCGCCAGAAGTCGTACGAGTTGCCGCGCTTGCGCTGCAGCGCGATGCGGACGTTCTCGAGCACCGACAGGTGCCCGAACACGGCCGAGATCTGGAAGCTCCGCACCAGGCCCATGCGCGCGATCGCCGCCGGACGCGAGCCGGTGATCTCGCGCCCCGCATAGAAGATCTGCCCGCGCGTCGGCGTCAGGAAGTGGGTCAGCAGGTTGAAGCAGGTCGTCTTGCCGGCGCCGTTGGGGCCGATCAGCGCGTGGATCGAGCCGCGCCGGACCTTGAGGCTCACGTCCTTGACCGCGACGAAGCCGCGGAACTCCTTGGTGAGCCCGCGCGTTTCGAGGATCGTGTCGTCGGCCATGCAGTGGGGGCGGCCCTCGTGGGCCGGCCCGTATCTTACCTGTGCTAGTCCCAGCGCGGCGGTCGCTTCTCGATGAACGCGCCGACGCCTTCGGCCGCGTCGGGGCCGAGCATGTTGCGCGTGATCGCCTTGCTCGCGATGCCGTAGGCCTGCGCCAGGCGCGCCTCGAGCTGCTCGTAGAACAGCGCCTTGCCGGCCGCAACGACCTCGCGCGGCTTGCTGACGATCATCCCGATCAGGCGCGCGAGCTCGGCGTCGAGCTCGGCGGGGGCGACGACGCTGTTGACCAGCCCCCAGTCGAGCGCGGTCGCCGCGTCGATGAACTCGCCGGTGAACAGCATCTCGAACGCGCGCTTGCGCGACAAGTTGCGCGACAGCGGCACGCCGGGCGTGGCGCAGAAGAGCCCGAAGTTGATGCCCGACGTCGCGAAGCGCGCGTCGCTCGTCGCGACGGCGAGGTCGCAGGCGGCCACGAGCTGGCAGCCCGCCGCGGTCGCCGTCCCGTGCACGCGCGCGACGACCGGCTGCGGCAGCGCGGCCATCGTCAGCATCACGCGGCTGCACGCATCGAACAGGCCGCCGATGAATTCCTCGGTGCGGCAGGCCATCATCTCCTTGAGATCGTGCCCGCCCGAGAACGCGGGCCCGTGGCCGGCGATCACCACGGCGCGCACCGCGCCGTCGCGCGCGATGCCGTCGAGCGCCGCCTGCATCGCGTCGAGCATCTCGCGCGAGATCGCGTTGTACTGCTTCGGACGATTCATCGTCAGCCGGGCGATGCCGTTCTCGACCGAGACCTGCAGGACCGGCTCGACGACGGCTTCCGGGCGCGCGCGTTCGTTCATCGTTCACTCACTCGATGGCATTCGTCGATTTCGCCCGCTCGCGCAGCAGGAACTTCTGGATCTTGCCGGTCGAGGTCTTCGGCAACTCGCAGAAGTCGTAGCCCTTCGGCACCTTGAAGCTCGCGAGGTGCTTGCGGCAGTGGAGGTTGAGCTCGTCCGGCGTCACCGCCGACCCGGGCTTGAGCTCGATGTAGGCGCGCGGCGTCTCGCCCCACCGGGCATCGGGTTGCGCGACGACGGCCGCCGCGAGCACCGCCGGGTGCCGGTAGAGCACGTCCTCGACCTCGAGCGAGCTGATGTTCTCGCCGCCCGAGATGATCACGTCCTTGCTGCGGTCCTTGATCTTGACGTAGCCGTCGGGCTGCAGCACGGCCAGGTCGCCGGAATGGAACCAACCGCCGGCAAACGCCTCGTCGGTGGCCTTCGGGTTCTTGAGGTAGCCCTTCATCGTGATGTTGCCGCGGAACATGATCTCGCCCATCGTCGTGCCGTCGCGGGGCACCTCGCGCATCGTCGCGGGGTCCATCACCGTCATCCCTTCCTCGAGCGTGTAGCGCACGCCCTGCCGGCCGTTGCGCTCGGTCCGCGCGCCGATGTCGAGCGCGTCCCACGCCGATTGCTTCGCGCACACCGACGCGGGCCCGTAGGTCTCGGTCAGGCCGTAGACGTGCGTGATGTCGAAGCCGATCCGCTCCATGCCTTCGATCATCGCCGCGGGCGGCGCGGCCGCGGCGACGAGTCCGGACACACGGTGGTCGATGCCGCGCCGAAGCTCGTCGGACGCGTTCACCAGCATCGCGTGCACGATCGGCGCGCCGCAGTAATGGGTCACGCGGTGCGCGCGGATCGCGTCGAGCATCGCGCCCGCCTCGACGCGGCGCAGGCACACGTTGGTCCCCGCGTTCGCGGCCATCGTCCACGGGAAGCACCAGCCGTTGCAGTGGAACATCGGCAGCGTCCACAGGTACACCGCGTGGCGCGGCATGCCCCAGTCGACGATGTTCGAGATCGCGTTGAGCAACGCACCGCGGTGGTGGTAGACGACGCCTTTCGGGTTGCCGGTCGTGCCGGACGTGTAGTTGAGCGAGATGGGGTCCCACTCGTCGGCCGGCGGCTGCCACGCGTACGCGGGGTCGCCCTCCTCGAGCAGCGCCTCGTAATCCGTCGAGCCGAGCCGCGCCGACGCGTCGCCGGCGTTCGGGCCCTCGGGGTCGGCGATGTCGATCACGAGGGGTTGCACCGGCGCCGCGGCGAGCGCCTTGCGGATCACCGGCGCGAACTCGGTGTCGGTGAGCAGGACCTTCGCCTCGCCGTGCCCGAGCATGAACGCGAGCGCGTCGGCGTCGAGGCGCGTGTTGAGCGTGTTGAGCACCGCGCCGGCCATCGGCACGCCGAAGTGCGCCTCGACCATCTCCGGGGTGTTGGCGAGCATCACCGCGACGGTGTCGTTCTTGCCGACGCCGCGCCTCGCGAGCGCGGAGGCGAGCCGCCGGCAGCGCGCGTAGGTCTCGCTCCAGGTGTAGCGACGACGCCCGTGGACGACCGACGGGTGGTCGGGCCAGATCTCGGCGGTGCGGGCGATCAGCGAGAGCGGCGTGAGCGCCGCGTAGTTCGCCGGGTTTCGATCGAGGTCGCGGCCGTAGGGGTTCGACATGGGTGCATCCGGAAGGGCCCGCGTTCTCGTATCGTAGCAGGCACGCTCCCCGGGCAGGCTTTCGCTTGCCCGGGCGCGCGCGTTTCGCTACTGTCCAGAGCACCGTGGGCCACCGACTGAGCAAGATCGTCACGCGCACCGGCGATGCCGGCACGACCGGCCTCGGCGACGGATCGCGCGTCGCGAAGGACGCCGCGCGCATCGACGCGATCGGCGCCGTCGACGAGCTCAACTCGACGATCGGCGTGCTGCTCGCCGAAATCGTGCAAGCCGGACTGCCCGGCGATTTCGCGACCACGCTCGTCGATGTGCAGCACGACTTGTTCGATCTCGGCGGCGAGCTCTCGATCCCCGGCTACGCGGCGGTGACCGAGGCCCACGTCGTGCGGCTCGAGGACGGGGTCGAGCGCTACAACGCGGGCCTCGCGCCGCTCAAGGAGTTCGTGCTGCCGGGCGGCACGCGCGCGGCCGCGCTAGCGCACGTCGCGCGCACCGTGTGCCGGCGCGCCGAGCGTTCGGTCGTTCACCTCGCCAACGTCGAAAGCGTGGGCGAACCGTCGCGGCGGTACCTGAACCGCCTGTCCGACCTCCTGTTCGTGATGGCCCGTGCGCTCAACGCCGCCTCCGGCCGTCCGGACGTGCTGTGGCAAAAGGGGCGCCTCGGCGGCGCCGGCAAGGCCTAGGACGATGGCCGTCGACCCCGCCGCCCGCAACGCGCGCCTCGCCGAGCTGATCGCCAGGGTCGCGCTCGCCGACCAGCGGGCGTTCGCCGAGCTCTACCAGCAGACGTCGTCGCATCTGTTCGGGGTTGCGCTGCGTATCGTCCGTGAGCGCGGGATCGCCGAGGAGCTTCTGCAGGAGGCGTACGTCAACGTCTGGCACCACGCGGGGAGCTACGCGGCCGAGCGCGCGCAACCGACCACCTGGCTCACCGCTATCGTGCGCAACCGCTGCCTCGACCACGTTCGCAAGCGCGACCTCGACACCGTGTCGATGACGCGCGACGCCGACGACGACGCCCCCGAGCTCTCGCTGCCCGACGGCGGTCCGGGCCCGGCGGAAATGCTGCTCGCCGGCGCCGACGCGCACGCGATCCGCGAGTGCGTCGAGCGCCTCGAGGGGGGAAGTCGACAAGCCATCGCGCTGGCTTTCTTCCAGGGCCTCACGCACAGCGAGCTCGCGCAGCACCTCGCGCAGCCGCTCGGCACGGTCAAGTCGTGGATCCGCCGCGGTCTCGAGCGCCTCAAGGTCTGCCTCGAGCGCGCCGAGATCACCGGATGACGCGATGAACCTCTCCCGCCCCGACCGCGCCCGGCGCCTCGACCTCGTCGCCGCCGAGTACGCGCTCGGCACGCTGCCGGCCCGCGCGCGGGCGAGGCTCGATCGTGTCGCGCGCGGCGACGCGGTCGTCTCGCGCGCGATGCGCGACTGGGAGCGGCGCATCGCCTTGCTTGCCGACGGCGCCGCGCCGATCCAGCCGCCGCCGCGCGTGTGGACGTCGCTCGCGCGGAGGCTCGGGTTCGACGACATCAGCGACGTCGCCCCGTGGTGGCGCCGGCTCGGCTTCTGGCGGCCGTTCGCACTCGCGAGCTTCGCCGCCGCGTTCGCGCTGGCCGTGGCGCTGCTCGCGCCGGTCGCGCCGACGGAAACCGTCGTCGTCGTGCTCGCCGGGCCGGACGCGCGCCCGGCCCTGCTCGCGAGCGTGCCGCGCGGCGAGCGCGTGCTGGCGGTGAAGGCGCTCTCGCCGGTCGCCGTGCCGGCCGGTCGCGCGCTCGAGCTCTGGATGCTGCCCGGCCAGGGTGCGCCCCGCTCGCTCGGCCTGATCCCGGCCGCCGGGACGGGTCAGGTGCGCCTACCGGCCGCGCCCGAGCAGGCGTTCCGGGGCATCGACGCCCTTGCCGTCAGCCTGGAGCCGGCCGGAGGATCGCCGACCGGCCTGCCGACCGGGCCGGTCCTGTACACCGGACGCCTCGAGCGGCTCTAGGTGGCGCGCATCCACTTCGCGTGGGAGCTCGGCAACGGGCTCGGGCACGTCGCGCGCCTGAAGCCGCTGGCCGTCGAGCTGGCGCGGCGCGGGCACGAGGTCTCGATGAGCCTGCGCGACCTCGTCGCTACGCGCGCGCTCTGGCTGCCGCTCGATATCCCGTGCGTCCAGGCGCCGGTCTTCCTGCACCAGACCGTGGGACTTCCCCGGCGCTCGGCGAGCCTCGCCGAGATCGCGCTTGGCGTCGGGTATCTCGACGGCGACGTGCTCGACGCGCTCCACGAAGGCTGGCGTTCGATGTTGTCGCGCTTCGGCGCCGACGCGGTCGTCGGCGACTACTCGCCCACGGCGATGCTCGCCGCCCGCTCGCTCGGCGTGCGCGCGATCTCGGTGGGATTGAGCTTCGCGATCCCGCCGCAAGGGCGGCCGCTGCCGCCGTTCCGTCCCGAGGCAACGCTCGAGCCGGGCCGTCTTGCGTCGTCCGAGGCGCGATTCGTGCGCGCGGCCAACCACGCGCTCCGTACGTCGGACGCCGCGCCCGTGCGGCTCGCGTGCGAAGTCTTTCGCGGCGACCTCGCGCTGCTTTGCACGTGGCCCGAGCTCGATTGCTACGCGCGCGGCGACGATTCGCCCGACGAGACATGGTTCGGCGTCAACCCGCCGCCCGAGGGCGGCGCGCCGCCCGTGTGGCCGGAAGGCGACGGCCCACGGGTCTTCGCCTACCTGAAGGGTGGGCACCCCGACCTGCCGCTGCTGATGCGCGCGCTCGTCGAACGCGGCTGCCGCACGCTCTGCTACATCCCGGACGTCGAAAGCGGCGCACCGGTGCCGCTCGCGCATCCGCGCATCGCGTACAGCGACGCTCCCGTGGACCTGACCAAGGCGTTCGCCGACTGCGACTTGTGCCTGTGCCACGCCGGGGGCGGCACGATCGGCCAGTCGCTGCTCGCCGGCGTGCCGCTCCTCACGATTCCGATGCAGGGCGAGCAGGAGCTCAATGCGCGAACGGTCGTGCGCCTCGGCGCCGGCGCGATGGCGTCGCCGAAGACGCCGTCGGAGTTCGGCGCGATCCTCGACCACGCGTTGCGCGATCGCACGCTGCGCGATGTCGCGCGCGCATTCGCCGAGCGTCATCGCGGCATCACGCGCGAAGGACAAACGATCGCGCTCTGCGATGCGATCGAGCGCGCGCTCTAGCGCGTCATAACGCTGCGGCCGGCAGCCCGAAGGCTGCCGGCGACAGCGCGCTTCTCTGGGGGAGAGAGGCGAAAGCGTTGTCCTGTCAGCCGCGGACGCGCGGGGCTGCCACGTCGGCCTGGGTACGGATCGCGATGACGTGGATGCTTCCGGGCTTGATCGCCACCTCGGTGGCGGCGATGGCCTCGAACGCGTTCCCGGCGTCGGGCAGGACCTTCCCCGCGACGAACGAGGCACCGCCGGGCATCGCGAGGCCGATCGTCAGGGCGGACAGCGTGCCGGCGAGGGCGAACGCGGCGATCCGGGAGGTCGTCGTGCGCTTCATGGCTTGGCTCGTCGTCGTGGGTCGGTTCATGGTCGTATCCGTCTTGAGCTATTCAGGCCGCGGGGCCGGAAAGTTCCAGCCTTGCGCGGCTCGTCGACGGTTGGATGCGCCTTGGAGGGGATCCGGTTTCGTCGTCGACGGAACGGACTCTAGGGACCTCCCATGACGCCGAGAAGTCGAAGGCGACGAAACGCCCGATAGGAACGATAAAGCGGCCGCGGGGCCGGACGGACGGGCGCCCCCTAGGCGGGGCGGCGGATGCGCTGGTCGATGGCGCCGAAGATCGAG
>Ga0163161_10003680_pt1 | contig 10750 bp, 11 predicted proteins | sample S45metaG_FD_129847 | JGI IMG/M metagenome (GOLD analysis project Ga0163161, IMG submission 129847) | Switchgrass rhizosphere microbial communities from Kellogg Biological Station, Michigan, USA - S4-5 metaG | ecosystem: Host-associated > Plants > Roots > Rhizosphere > Soil | place: USA... | reverse complement strand
GCCCAGATCAACTCGGACCTCGCCCTGGAGGACGCCAGGCGGGCAGTCGAGGACTACCGAACCTCACCCGTCGTCGTCTGACGTAGTGTCACTACCGTGCCTCGATTCGCTGCTGTATCCCGACATCACGTGACCAGCGCTTTGGAGGAGATCGACACCCCCCGCCGCGAGGAGTTCGTGCTCATGCACAGCGGGGAGGCGTACGGCGCCCAGGCCGTGCTCAGCGCCGCCCACCAGAAGGCGACCGGCACGGCCGTCACCGCCTATGACTGGTCCAGCAAGGACCAGGCCGCCCGCATCCTGCGCGAGCTCGGGTTCCGGGTCTTAGCGGGTGACGACCCCGAGGCGGTCGTCCCGGTCACCGGCGAGTGGCGCGAGACCAGCGAGGTCGGCCCCGACGTGACCCGTGACGCGTGGGCCACGGCCGCTCGCGAGCGGCTGCTCGAGGCTGCCCGCCGCTACCGCGCGACCGTGCCGCCCCAGGAGCTCGCCATCGAGGTGCAGCGCCGCAGCGGCATCCGCACCCGCCAGCTCTGGCACCACTGGATCGACGAGGTCATCGGCCGGGTCGCCCTCGAGAGCGCCCGCCTCGACGAGCCCTTGATCGTCTCCCTCGCCGCCGACGACGCCGGCCGGGTCACCGAGGGGTACGCCGTCGCCGTCCGCGCCGCGACCGGCGAACGGCCCGAGCACCCCAACGCCCACGCGGCGAAGGAGCGTCTGGAGTGCTACCGCTACTTCGAGGCCGTCGGCCTCCCCGCCGACGGCGGGTCCGTCGCCCCGGCCGCGATCGTCAGCGCTCCCAAGGCCGCGACCAAGCGGGCGCCGTCGCGCACCCCGGCGGTCAAGCGGCCCACCAAGCCGGCCGACCGTCCCCCGGAGATCTGCCCCACCTGCTTCATGGCGATCCCGCGGTCCGGCGTCTGCGACAACTGCGGCTGACCCTCGAGGTCAGGCGAACGGCGAGGTCCGCGCCCGCAGCGCCTCGGTGAGCAGCGCCACCAGCGCCTCGACCTGCACGTCGACCGACGAGGCCTCGATGTCCTGGCCGTCAAGCGCTCGCGCGGCCAGCCCGGCCTTGCTGTCGATCAGCTCGGCGACCTTGGTGTCGATGGTCTGCGCAGCGATGATCCGCCAGGCGGTCACGGGCTCGTCCTGACCGATCCGGTGCACCCGGTCGATGGCCTGGGTCTGCTCGGCGTCGGTCCACGAGAGCTCCGCCAGCACGAGGTTCGAGGCCACCTGCAGGTTGATGCCGACGCCGGCCGCGCTCAGCGAGCAGACGATCACGGCGACGTCCGGGTCCTCCACGAACGCCTTGATGCTGCGCTCGCGGGCGGCCCGGGTCTGGTCGCCGCGGATCGTGGAGTACTTCAGGCCGCGCTTGGCGAAGGTGTCCTGGGCGGCGTCCATCACGTCGATGTGCTTGGCGAAGAAGACGACCTTGCCGACGTTGCGCGCCAGCTGGGCGGCGTAGTCGGCGGCGAGACCGGCCTTGGCCTGGCCGATCCGGCGCATCATGCCGAACACGTTCTCGCCCGTGGACTCGTCGGAGGAGTCCTCGCGCTCCCACGTCGCGACGCGGCGGACCAGGTCGTGGTCGATGCCGTCGTCGCCGAGGTCGGCTTCGGTACGTCGGGTCGCCAGCGCCGACTCGTACCTCGCCACGAGACGCCGGGCCAGCTCGGCCTCCGCCTCGCGGATCGAGCGGCCGATCTCGTCGTCGAGCTCGACGGGGATGTCGGCGATGCGGCGGGCCGGGATGTCCTTGGCGACGTCGACCTTGCGACGACGGACGATGCCCTGGTCGACGACGCTGGTGCGGGCCGCGGGGTAGAAGCCGTGGTCGGCCGGCGTCAGGCCGGTCTCCTCGAGCGCGTCCATCAGCGCACCGAGCGGCTTCTTGTCGTCGATCCAGCCGAGGTACTGCCAGATCGCCCGGAAGTCCTCGATGTCGTTGATCAGCGGCGTGCCCGTGAGGGCGAAGAACAGCGGCCTGCCGGTGCGCGAGCGGATCCGCTCGGACAGCTGGAGCACGTTCTGCGAGCGCTGCGAGGTCTTGTTCTTGATGAAGTGGGCCTCGTCGACCACCATCGAGCGGAAGCCGAAGTCGCCCAGCCAGCCGACGTGCCGGTCGAGCACCTCGTAGTTGACCACCACCACGTCGGCGAAGCCGTTGATGTCCTGGCCGTCGCCGTGGATGACCGTGGGCATCCGGTGGGGCACCCAGATGTTGGCCTCGCGGGCCCAGTTGGTCTTCACGACATTGGGCACCACGGCGAGCATCGGGAACGCGTCGGCGGCCTCGGCCGCGAGCAGGGCCTGGGCCGTCTTGCCGAGGCCGGGCTCGTCGGCGAGCAGGAACGTGCGGTGACCGTCGGCGGCCGCGGCCACCACCTCCGCCTGGTGCTTCATCAGCTGGAGCGCGCCCGGCAGCATCACGTCGCGCGCCTCGGGCAGCGGCATCGTCGTCGAGGCGCCGTTGCCGACCTCCTCGAACGAGCGGAACAGCGGCCCGAGCAGCTCCCAGCCGGCGAGCCGGCGGGCCTCGCCACGGTTCTGCGAGCCTGCCGTGAAGTCGGGCACGAGGAAGGGGTTGGCCAGCTGGCGGGCCAGCACGGACTGCGGCACGACGCGCCGTTCGGTGACAGCAGGCAGCTCGGCGGGGTCGACCGGCTCGTCCTCCTCGACCTCGACGCCGGCGCGCTCGAGCATCGCCCGGCGCATGTCGGAGGCCTGGTCGGAGATCTTCGCGTCCTCGGCGAGGAGGGAGAACAGCGACGGCTCGCGGGCGGCGGTCTGGGCCAGGATCGTGGCGATCCCGTCGAGCCGTTTGAGCTCGCCGTCGCGCTTGGCCTCGGTCAGTCCGGTGTCGGTGCGGACGCGGATGCGTTCCTCACGCGCCAGCAGGGCCACGGCCTGGAACCGCGACCGCACGGACACGGCCTGACCGCGCTCCACGGCGGACTCGATCTCGCGCACGGCGCGCGCCAGGATCGGGATGACTCCCTCGTTGTCGAGGGGGCGCGTGCGCCCCTGACCGCGTCCGTTCGTACGGCGCGAGGTCTGGCGCTGACGGCTCCGAGCCACTGGTCTCCTCCCACAGGCCCGGACTGCCGCCGGACCGGCTCGCACGAGGGTTGTATCCCTCCGCGGACGGCCGCTCGGCGAGCCTCGGCTCTGGAGCTGCGACCTCCGGGTCGGGAGACGGTCGGCCGGCCTGGAAGGCCGACGGACGAGGACCGCGGGCTGCGGTCCGACCCTGTGCGACCACCAGCATATCCCGCCCCACCGCCGGTGTCCTAGGAGGCGCCAACCTCGTCGCCGGCGACCTCCCGTGCAGGGTCCCCGGCATTGTCACGGCGGCGCTCCAGGTGCCGCACGCTGGGCGACAGCAGGGCGAGCAGCGACGAGCCCCCCATCACGATCCCGACGACCACCAGCCACCGGTCGAAGCCGACCGCCGCCGCGACCGGCGCGGTGAGCACGAGTCCCAGAGGCCGGGCCACGAACGAGCCCACCAGGTCGAAGGAGTAGACGCGCGCCAGCTTGTCCTCCGCGACGTTCTGCTGGATCGAGAGGTCCCAGTTCACGCTGAACAGCTCCAGGCCGAAGCCGTGCAGGAACGCGCCGATCAGGAGAGGCCACAGCTGATCCGACAATGCCATCGCGAGGGGGAACGCCGCGGTCAACGACAGCAGGGCCGTGCCGGCGTACAGGCCGTGCCGCGGCCGCCAGCGGAGGGACACGAGACCGCCGACGATGAAGCCCACCATCAGGGCGGCGAGGGCCCAGCCCCAGGCCGCCCGGCCGAAGCTGTCCCCCACCACGATCGGCCCGAGCACGCCGAGCACACCGCCGAAGAACAGGTGGTAGAGCAGGGCCTGCCCGATGAGCAACCACAGCCAGGTGTGCCGGAAAACCTCGGCGGCGCCGGCCCCGAGGTCGCCCAGCATGCTCGTCCGGGTCTCCGCTGCCGGCGGTGTCGCGACCCGGATGAGGCCGAAGCAGACGGCCGCGACGGCGTACGTCGCCGCGTCGATCGCGATCGCCCACCCCGACCCGAACGCCGCGACCAGCACGCCCGCGACCGAGAAGCCCACGACCTGGGCGGAGTTCTGGCAGAGCCGACGACCGGCCACCGCGGTGGCCAGGTCGGCCGGCGGCACGGTGTGCCGGGTCATCGCGGAGGACGAGGGTCCGGCCAGCGCGCCCAGGCAGCCGTTGGCGATGCCGATCACGGTGAGCATCGGGATCGAGGCCCAGCCACCGATCAGGGCGACGGCCACCACGCCCTGGGTCAGGAACGCGGCCGCGGAGGACCCCTGCATCATCACCTGGCGGGGCAGCCGGTCGCCGAGCACGCCGCCGAACAGCACGGTGACGACCTCGGCCATCGCGTACGCCGCCACGACCAGGCCGAGGTCCGTGGCCGACCCGCCGAGGTCCAGGACGGCGAACGCCAAGGCCACCGGCGCGATCGAGCCGCCGAGGCTGCTGACCGTCGCCCCCGACACGAGCAGCCGATAGTCGCGGTGACGGAGGAGACCGAGAAAACCGTTCACGCGGTCAGATTAATTCGTCAGCGAAGTATTCGTCAACGAACTACTCGTTGCCGAACGACTATTCTGGCCCCGTGACCGAGACCGACTGGACCGACCGGCACGTCGCGCGCTGGCGTGCCCACTGGGTCGACATCAGCTTCGACGACCAGGTGGAGAGCATCGTGACGCGCATCTCCCGTCTCCAGCGATACCTCAAGGACACCAGGCAGACCGCGGTGGCCGAGGTCGGGCTCCAAGACTTCGAGTACCAGACCCTGCACTCGCTGATGATCCGCGACACCCCCGGCACCGCCTCCCCGACCGACCTGGCCGACGACCTCGACGTCTCAGGGGCCGGGATGACGGGGCGCCTGGACGGCTTGGAGAAGGCCGGGTGGGTACAACGAACGGCGTCCCCCGACGACCGGCGGCGGGTGGTCGTGGAGATCACCAAGTCCGGCGCCGAGATCTGGCGGCGGGCCATGGCGATCAGGGGTTCCCAGGAGGAAGAGATGGTGGGCGTGCTGTCCGAGCGCGAACGGGCCCAGCTCGACAGGCTGCTGAAGAAGCTGACCCTGTGGGCCGAGGCCCCGTGACGAGGTTCAGCGTCTCGACCGCCTCCACCGCGACCGTCGACGCCGACCAGCGGCGCGTCTGGGCGGCGCTGACCGATCCCGACCTCGTCGTGCGACTGACGCCGTACCTGAGCCGCATCGACGCGACCCACGATCAGGGCCAGGAGCGTTGGACCTGGCACCTGGCGCGCATCCCGCTGCTCGGCTCGATGGTCTCGCCGTCGTTCACCGAGGTGATGAGCTTCGACGAGCCGTCACGGATCGACTTCGTCCACGACCCCGAGCGGACCGACGAGAAGGCAGGCGTCGACGGCCGGTACGTGCTGAAGGAGGCGCGTCAGGGAACCGACGTGAGCATCGAGCTGTCGATCGCGGTGGAGCTCCCGTTCCCGAAGCTGGCCCGGGCCGCCGTGCACGCGGCCATGCGCGCCGTCATCGCCACCATGGGTTCCCGCTTCTCGCACAACCTGGTCCGGCACCTGTCCACGGACGACGCCTGATGCGGGTCCTCGTCCTCGGGGCGACCGGGTACGTCGGGTCACGGCTGGTGCCCGCCCTGGTCGCGGCCGGCCACGACGTCGTCGCCGCGTCCTCCTCGCCGCCCGACCCCGACCGGTTCGCCTGGGGCGGCGACGTGGCGTGGCGGCAGTGCGACGTGACGGACCGCAGAGCGGTCAAACGGGCGATGCGCGACGCCGACGGCGTCTGTTACCTCGTGCACAGCCTGAGCCGGCGCGACTTCGCCGACCTCGACCGGGTCGGCGCGTCCCACGTCCGTGACGCGGCGTCCGCGGCCGGCGTACGCCGGATCGTCTACCTCTCGGGGCTGATGCCCAAGCTCGACCCCGGCCAGGCCCTCTCGCCGCACCTGGCCTCCCGGCTCGAGGTCGAGCACCTGCTCGCCGAGGCCGACTGCTCGACCCTCAGCGTGCGGGCGGGGGTGGTCATCGGCGCAGGCTCCACGTCGTACGAGGTGGTGCGCCAGCTGGCGTCGCTGCTCCTGGTGCAGCCCGTGCCCTCGTGGATGCGCAGCTCGGTGCAGCCGGTCGCGGTGAGCGACGTCGTCCGTGCCCTCGTGGCGGCCTTCGAGGAGGGCGCTCCCGAGGGCGACGTCGATCTCGGCGGCCCCGACGTGATCCGCTACCCCCAGCTGCTGGCCGCGTACGCACGGGCCGCGCGACTCCCCCGCCTCCACGTCCCGGCCCTGGGGGCGCCGGTCAGCGTGGTCGGGCCTGCGGTGGCGCTGCTCGTGGGTGCCCCGTTCCGCACCGTCACCGCGCTCGTGGCCAGCCTGCGCCACGACATGGTCGCCCGCCCCGACCACCTCTGGCAGGTCGACGACGAGCCGATGCTCGGTGTCGACGAGGCGCTCGACCGGGCGGTAGGACGGAGCGGACCCGACGTCGCCGAGGCCCCGTTGCCGAGCAACCCGGCCTGGACCAGGATGCGAGCACCCGTCCTCGACGAGCTGCACGCGCCCGCGTTCCTCCGAGCGGGCGTCAGCCTCGCGCTGGTGCGCGCGGCCGACGTGCGGGGCGTGTTCCGCCAGGTCGTCGGTTCCTGACCGTACGGTGGCCCGGTGACCACCGCTCCCAACGTCTCTACCGTCGCCGGACCGACCGCCAGCGCCTCGTGTGCCGTCCCGTCCAAGGGCGGTCTGCCGCCGTGCGACAACTGCGGAGCGACCATGCGCTGGGAGACCTCGCACCAGCGCTGCGACCGGTGCGGTCACATCGTGCCCTGCTGCGAGGGTGCTGCGCTCGGCGGATGACGGGCGTCCCCCGGGTCGTCGCGATCCACGTGGCGCCGGGCACGCGCCTCCCCATGAAGTGCGTGGACCGCGTCGTGGCCGAGGCCGGCAAGGGTCTGGTCGGTGACCGCTACCACGGCACGCGGCACCGCCACGTCAGCGTGCAGTCGGCGACGGCGCTGGCCGAGGCGGCCGAGATCTTCGGCGCCCCCATCGACGCGGCGGGTACCCGCCGCAACCTGACCGTGTCGCACGGCGACGTGCCGCGGACGCCCGGCGAGCGGCTTCGCATCGGTGACGTGCTGCTCGAGGTGGTCCGGGTCGCGGCGCCCTGCAAGCTCCTCGACGACACGTTGGGGCGCGGCGCCCAGGAGGCGCTGCGCCGGCGCGGTGGGTCGATCTTCCGGGTGCTGGAGGGCGGCGAGATCAGCCTCGGCGTCCCGGTCGTCCTCGAGCCGACGCCGGCGGACTAGTGCCCCGCCTCGCGCCACGTCCGGAGCACCTCGCCGTACAGCTCTCCGAGCCAGCCCTCCACGTTGCACAGGGCCACCAGGTTGGCGTCGTCGGCGGCGAACCGGTCGGCGACGCACGACACCCCTGGGTCCCCGCCACCGTGGCCGAACGCGCCCACGTCGTCGTGGAAGAAGCCGTACGCGTGCCGGTATCCGTTCCCACCACCGATCTCCTCGCGAGGGTCGAGCATCACGTCGGTCAACGGACCCATCAGGGACCCGTCCGCCACTCGGTCGAGGAAGCGGCTCAGGTCGCGCGGCGTGCTCATCGCGCCACCGTCGGCCCCGCCGATGACGGGGATCGAGTAGACGTTCGTCCGCCGCGGCCCACCAGGGACCTCAGGGTCCAGATAGGCGACGGCCACGTCGGGATGCGGCTCGTCGAGCCGCAGGAACCCGGTGCTCGTCATGCCCGCCCGGTCGAAGACGCGCTCCTGCACGAGGTCGACGTAGGCCCGTCCCGTGACGTGCTCGAGGACGATGCCGAGGAGCACGTAGCCGGCGTTGGAGTACTGCCAGCGCTCGCCCGGCGGCCGGTACGGCGGCCGGTCGCCGAAGAGCGGCAGGAAGTCGATCGGCCGGAGCATCGAGTAGCTGGGCCGGTCGACCCACAGGGACGCGTAGTCCTCGACGTAGCCGGGAGTGTCCTCGTCCTCCTCGGCGTAGTCGGCGATGCCGGACGTGTGGAGCAGCAGGTGGCTCAGCGCGACGCCCGGGTGCAGCGTCGACGGACGGGACCCGGGCGGCAGCAGGTCGACGACGCGGTCCTCGAGGGACAGCGCCCCGGCGTTGACCTGGTCGGCCACGGCCACCGCGGTGAACATCTTGGTGACCGACGCGAGGCCGAACCGTGTCGCCGGGGTCACGGGGACACCGCACGCGCGGTCCGCGAGGCCGTAGCAGCCCTCGAAGAGCACCTCACCTCGCCGGGTCAGGAGGACCGATCCCGACGCGTCGCGCTCGGCCGCCTGGGCGGCCAGGTCGGCGTCGAGGTCCTGCCAGGCGGTGGTCACGCAGGCCACGGTAGGCCGGAGGTGCGGCCGCACACCAAGGGTTAACCCGCCCGTGCGCGCCGCAGCGCCGCCGGACCCGTACAGGTCCGGCGGCGCCGCGTCCCCCTGGCAATGGCTGGTCAGGCCGTGATGCAGACGGCCCAGACGTACGAGTTCTTGGCGACGCCGTTGCCGTTGTGGACGCCGACCCACCAGCCGGCGCCGTTGTCCAGCGCCGCCGACTCGCGGACGGTGACGAGGGCGGGCGCGTCGCTCGACATGCCTCCACCGGTGACCTTCTTCCCGGCGGGGCACTCGGCCCCCCAGAACTCCGTGGTGCCGGGGTCACGCTCTCGCCGACGTCGACGTACTCGAGGCTCTGACGCCGGACGGACCCTGCGGACCCTGGGGGCCCTGCGGACCGGCGAGCGTGCCGGTGAAGTCGTCCTTGGTCAGCGACCCGTCCTTGACGTCGGCGCCCTTGACGGTCGGTTGGGCTTGATGTTCATGAGCGCATTCCTTGTCGTGTGCAGTGGGTGGTGGTGGCGGTCACCGGCGGGTCGCCGTGACGATGCGGTACTCCCAGTCGACGATCACGCCGTTGCCGGCGTCCTTGTCGAAGGTCTCGACGAGCTCGATGAGGTCGGCGCGCAGCGCGGCGCGGCCGTCCCCGTCGAGGCGCGACGCGGCCGAGAACGTCGGGCCGTAGTAGGTGAGGAACAGGTCGGCGTAGTCCTCGGGGCGGGCGAAGCGCTGACGGACGGTCTCGGTCACCGACGTCACGTCGGTGACCTCGTCACCGAGGAGCTCGGCGACCACGGCCTCGACGCCCCAGCGGGTCGCGGGCTGGGCCCCGGCCGGCGGGGTGACGTGCCGGCCGACGGCGGCGAGCATGCCGCCGACGAAGCCCTCGGGCGTCCAGCTGGCCAGGCCGATGCGGCCGCCGGGGCGGCACACCCGGACGAGCTCGCGAGCGGCGCGAGCGTGGTCGGCGGCGAACATGACGCCGATCGCCGAGAGCACCACGTCGAACGTCGCGTCGCCGTACGGCAGGTCCTCGGCGTCGGACTGGACGAACTCGATGTCCAGCTCCTCGGCCTGGGCGCGCAGCCGCGCGATGTCGAGCAGCTCGGGGACGTAGTCGATGCCGGTCGCCAGCGCCGAGCGGCGGGCGGCGGCGAGGGCGACGTGCCCGGTGCCGGTCGCGATGTCGAGGACGCGCTCGCCGGGCATCACGCCGACGTGGTCGACGAGGTGCTCGGAGACCGGCACGGTCAGGGCGGCGATCTTGTTGTAGTCGCCGCTGCTCCAGACCTTCTGCTGCTTGTCGCGGAGCTCGGTGTAGTCGGTGAGCTGGGTGGTGATCGTCATGGTGGTGCCCTTCGGGTGGGTGGCAGCCGCGGACGCGGCTGCGACGGTGGTGGAGGTGGCCGCCGAGATGTGCTCGTGCCGGAGCCCGGCGCGGTGCACGGCCTCGGCGACCAGGTCGACCGAGGCAGCGTCGAAGAGCAGGAAGCACGTCTCGTCCTCGGGGACGAAGATCGACCGCAGGCAGCGGACCGGCCGACCCTCACGGGTCAGCTCGGCGCCTGCTTGCTCCGCGCTCTCGGCGTGCCGCAGGGCGACGTCCTGGTCGCCCTGCGCCACGTAGAGCTCGACGAGGTACTCAGCCATGGCTCTACCGTGCTGCCCGGGACGAGGCCCCCGAAACTACGGATGACCCGAGGAAACGCGCCCCGGCGACCCCAGGAAATGACCCCAGGGCGGGGTCCCGGATCCTCGAGACCGGGCCGAGCGAGCTCGGCGTCCACCCGACCGGTCCGCTGCGCGACGGTTCCACCACGCCGCGCCACCACGCGATCAGCTTCGTCGTCGACGACCTGGACGCCACGATGGTCGAGCTCCGCGGCAGGGGTGCCGAGTTCAGCTCCGGTCCCGACGACCACGGGTACGGGATCGTGGCGATGGTGACCGTGCCCGGGGCCGACGACGTCCAGCTCTACCAGCCGCGTCACCAGACGGCGTACGGGCTCTGATTCGGATTCACCGACCGCTCAGGGTCCGAGAGTCCACAGGAGCTGGTTGCTCTCCTGACCTGCCGCGACGGCGCCCAAGGCCCACCGGCTGCGACCGGACCGCAGCTGCGACCGCCCCGGTCCTGCCACCGGCTCAACCCGCCCTGTGACCGAGGTGACCCCGTGTCCAGGTCCGCCCGGGCGACGACGAATAGTCGAGACGCGTCTAGGTCACGTCCTTCGGTGGAAGGTCGTGCTGCCGTTGGGGTGGTGGTGGACCTGCCAGGCGGGGTCGTGGGCGCGGTGGTGGTGGAACGAGCACAACAGCTTGCCGTCGCAGAGATTAGTCCTTCCGCCGCTCG
>Ga0163161_10003676_pt1 | contig 10758 bp, 8 predicted proteins | sample S45metaG_FD_129847 | JGI IMG/M metagenome (GOLD analysis project Ga0163161, IMG submission 129847) | Switchgrass rhizosphere microbial communities from Kellogg Biological Station, Michigan, USA - S4-5 metaG | ecosystem: Host-associated > Plants > Roots > Rhizosphere > Soil | place: USA: Michigan... | reverse complement strand
CACAGTGGGGTTGTGGTGTGGTCACTCTTGTGTGAACACCACTGAACCCTGTGGGAGCGGGCTTGCCCGCGAAGAGGCCCGCAAAAACACTGAAAATCTTAAACCCCCGGCACCGGACAACTCATATCCCCCTCCTGGCACTTCAGGTAGTTCTTGAACGTCTGAACCCGTGCCTTGGTCAGTTCCGTGGTGCAGTTGCTGTAGATCAGCGGATACACACTCCCGCCTTCCACCCCTGACGCCGAGAACCTGCACTCGGCATCGCGAAACGCAATCCACGACCGCTGCGCTCCCACCAGCAACTTCTTGCTGTCGGGATTGCCCTTCAGGCGCGAAGTGATTTGCTGGTAAAGCGCATTCAATTCCTTGTCCGCCGCCGCATGCTGTTGCGCCGCGCACTGGTTCATCGTGGTCTGGTCGGTGGCGTTGTCGCAGTTCACGGCAGCATGGGCCAGGGAGGTGAACAACAAAGGCGTCAGTGCCAGGAGAAAACGTGCGTGCATGGCAGAAACTCGCTGTGACAGGGGAAGTTTGGGGGTGCAGTGTAGCGCTGTGGAAAGTTCAGTCATCTACGTCTGCCATTGCGGGTACTTTTTTACCGACTCATATTCAAGCCAAGGCTGCTCATGGGATGTCCAGATATGCGCCTGTGGCGTCAGTTTCGGGTCATCGTCCAGTGTCGCCACCCGAACAATCACATGGGGCTGGGTCGAACGCTCCGCCATCAGGTGTGAACCGCAGGCCGAACAGAAATGCCGAAACTTGCCCGGTGACGATTCGTAGCTCGTCAGCCGGTCTTGCCCCTTGATCCAGCGAAAGTGCTCGCGCATCACCCCGGCAGTCGATGCAAAAGCCGCTGCGTGTGCCTTGCGGCAGGTTTGGCAATGGCAGTGGCTGATGGGCATGTCGAGGCTATCAAGTTGGTATTCGATGGCCTTGCACAGGCAACTGCCGCGCAGTTTTGTCATGTAGCTATCCTTTTCGATGCTGTTTCGAGGGAGAACGTTAGCAGCTTCGTCCCTCTGACTTTGTGATTGCCCCAGAACTTATCACCGCAAATGCAACCGAATATCTCAGGTATGGTTGATTGCTCATCCCGATTGGTACAACTTTAGGGTTGGTCTTGTGGTCTTACTGACCTACTGTTCAAGTACAGGAGGTGACTTATGAACCCAGCATCTGATCGCATTGAAAGGAAAGTCCTGCTTAAAGCCAAGCGTTCACAGGTCTGGCGTGCGCTGGCCAATGCCGAAATGTTCGGACAGTGGTTTGGCGTGGCGCTGGAAGGCAAGCGCTTTGTGGCAGGCGAGTGGACCCAGGGGCAGATTACCTATCCCGGTTATGAGCATTTGCTTTGGAATGTACTGGTAGAGCGGGTCGAACCGGAACGGCTGTTTTCGTTTCGCTGGCATCCGTATGCGGTAGAGCCTGATTTCGATTACTCCCAGGAGCCCACCACACTGGTGAAATTCGAACTTGAGGATATGGACGACGGCACGTTGCTCCACGTCTCCGAGTCCGGTTTCGACCATGTTCCCCAGCATCGCCGCCTCAAGGCATTCCGTATGGACAGTCGCGGCTGGGATGAACAAATGAGCAATATCGAACAGTTTCTACTGGCCAAGGCACACGAACATCAGGGTGTTTGAGCGAAACTCGCGGCCTCCTGGCCTGAGGCGTCCAAGGGTTTTCGGAAGGTGGTTTATAGCCAATGTCTTACACGCGATGGTAGCGATATCGCCTGTTACAAATTGGATCCGATGCGTATTCTGGCCTCACCCACTGAAGCACAGGATGTGCTCAGGATCGTGGATGATCGACCATATGCAAGGAACGCTGCGACAAGGAGTCGTCATGGTCTTGGAAAAACCCGCTTCGGCGGGTTTTTTTGTGGGCGCAGGAAAAGTCGTGGCGGCAGGAACCCTGTTCTTGCCGCCATTTTTCACTGTCGGTCGAGTTTCGCCGCCGCGCGCTCGGTGATCTCCGCCCGCAGCTTCAATGAGCCGGCAGCCCGCCGGCGAGCCTCATCCAGCACACTGGCCGGGGCCGTCTCGGGGCTGCCCGCGGTAAACGGTGGGGCCGGGGCGTATTCCAGTTGCAACTGCACCAGTTCGGCGGGGGCCGGGTCGAACAGCTCTGCGGCCAGGGTCAGGGCGAAGTCGATACCGGCGGTGATGCCGCCACCAGTCAACAGATTGCCGTCACGAACCACCCGATCGTTCACAGCGATTGCGCCCAGCGGCTTGAGCAATGGGTGATACGCCCAGTGAGTGGTGGCGCGTTTGCCTTTGAGCAATCCCGCCGCGCCCAGCACCAGCGAGCCGGTGCACACCGAAGTGATGTATCGGGCGTTGGCCGCCTGGGCCTTGAGAAAGCCAAGGGTCTGGTCATCCTCCATCAACGGCCCGACGCCACTGCCGCCGGGCACGCAGATCACGTCCAGCGCCGGGCAGTCTTCAAAGGTGGTGGTCGGTTTCAACAGCAGGCCGGTGCTGGCGGTGACCGGCACCAGGTCTTTCCAGACCAGATGCACTTTCACATCCGGCAGAGAGGCCAGTACGTCATAAGGGCCGGTCAGGTCCAGTTGCTGAACCTGTGGAAACAACAGAAAACCGATCTGCAGCGTCATGGTGTTTTTCTCGTGAAGTGGGTGGACGGTTTGACTGTAGGCCCGTAGGCTTTGGCGTATACGCCAATATCCCCACGAATTACGCCAAATGTCGAAAACCATCCATGTACTCGCTTTCGCCAACGTGCAAATACTCGACGTCACCGGGCCGTTGCAGGTTTTCGCTTCGGCCAACGACATAGCCCGTCAGCAAGGCCTGCCGCCACCCTACGCACCGACTGTGATTACCAGCGGCGGCGGGGCGGTGATGTCGTCGGCGGGGTTGGCGCTGTTGGCCGAGCCGTTGCCGGATGAGGGCACCGATACCCTGATCATCGCCGGTGGCTGGGGGGTTTACGCAGCGGCGCAAGATGCGCCGTTGGTCGCCTGGGTGCGCGAGCATGCCCGTGGCTGCCGGCGGGTTTCTTCGGTATGCACCGGTGCGTTCCTGCTGGCGGCCAGCGGCTGGCTCGATGGCCGGCGCGTGGTCACCCACTGGACCCGCTGCGAACAATTGGCGCAGCAGCACCCGCAACTGCACGTCGAGCCCAACCCGATCTTCATCAATGACGGCCCGGTCTGGACCTCGGCCGGGGTGACGGCCGGCATCGACCTGGCGTTGGCCATGGTCGAAGAAGACCTCGGGCGCACCATGGCCCTCGAAGTCGCCCGGCAACTGGTGGTGTTTCTCAAGCGCCCGGGTGGCCAGTCGCAATTCAGCGTTACCCTGTCACTGCAACAGGAAGGCAACCGTTTCGACGAACTTCACGCCTGGATCAGCGAAAACCTGACCCAGGACCTTGGCATCCCGACCCTGGCCTTGCAGGCCGGCATGAGCGAACGCAGTTTCGTACGCCACTACCGCGCCGACACCGGCCAGACCCCGGCCCGGGCCATCGAACTGATCCGCGTCGAAACCGCACGGCGTCTGCTCAGCGATACCGGCGTGCCGATCAAGCGGGTGGCAGTGCAATGCGGCTTCGGCAGCGAAGAAACCCTGCGCCGCAGCTTCCTGCGGGCCATGGGCGTGACGCCGCAGGCTTATCGGGAGCGGTTTTCGGTCAGTGTTGGTGCAGATCCAGTGGAGCGTTGAGCATCTTTTAGCCTGAGCCTGATGCAGTTACCCCACGGTCACCCGAACAGCATCCTTTGCCAGTGTTCTTCACTGATGATCGCGATAGGAACACCGCTCTCTCGTAGCTCAACGGCTTTTTTGATCTTGGTTCCATAAGTGCTATGAAGCCACTGATCGTTTCCGATGCTGCCCACCACGAGATAGTTGATTTTTCTGCTGACCGAACCACCGATCAGGCCACCGCGTTCGACGATCAGCGATTCACATTCCTTGCGCGGACCGTAAGCCATGACTCCGGTGAACAGGAAAACCCGATCAATCCAGTCCAGTGTGGGGGCAGGGTTGTCGAGTGGAAGGCTGCAAGGTGTTGTGAAGATCTGGTCAGAGCCAACCGGCAGACCTGCAAACTGGTGCAGCATATCCAGTAGCTCAGCCGATTCTTCGGAGTCCAGCACACCATCACTCAGCATATCGGAGAGGCGTTTGTAGAGGATGTTCACGACCGGATCACCCAAATGACACAAATGAACTTCAATCCAGCTCTTGAGAAACTCCGCTTCCTGCTGGTTGATCTGGCCATCGGCAGCGAGTCCAGCCGTAATGCCGACCAACGCGTCGGCTGAACGTCTATCAATGCGTGCTTCGTGGAAGAATCCACTGTTTTGAAATTCCTGATGCAAATCGACCATCGTCCCTGCTCCTAGGATTCAACTTCCGCTATTTGATTGAAATACTTCGCCCGATCCGGTGTAAACGTCACCACCATCCCGGTACGCGAGCAAGTCAGCGCCCGCTCCTGGTTCAAATCAACATCCAGATCTTCCCCGCGCAGCCCTTGCCACTGCGCGAGGTATTTGAGGGAGCCATATTTTTCGAGTTTCTTCAGGCTGCGGCTGACGCCACCTTTCCAGCCCAGTACCGGCAACTCGCCGGCGAGGCACTGTCGGGCGAGGTCGGGGAAGCGGGCGGCACGCTGGCGGCCGACTTCCCAGCATTTGATCAGGCCCTTGTCGTCGGCCTCCCAGAGTTCTTCGCGGTTCAAACCGGTTCGGAGAGGGGCGTCGATGCTGCGATGGATGCGTTGGGTCATTCTGGTTCCTTGAATTCGGGTGGTTCTGCACAGCTCCGCTGTACCCGTTCATCAAGGATGTTAGGTGGGGATGTCATGGCTGGCAACAAGGTATTCCGAGGGAGGCTCGCTCCCACAAAGGACTACCTGCACCAATCAAATGTGGGAGCGGGCTTGCTCGCGAAAGCGGTGTGTCAGTCGACATCATCAGTGCCTGACATAGCGCTTTCGCGAGCAAGCTCGCTCCTACAGAGTTATTCATATGGCTAATTCTTTGGGCACCCCATCCGTTTTCCAGACAGACAAACTTCGAGGAAAGCCCGGTGACCCCGCTGACATTGCTGTGCCTGCCCTATTCGGGCGCGAGTGCCATGGTCTATAGCCGCTGGCGGCGCAAGCTGCCGGAGTGGCTCACGCTGCAACCGGTGGAGCTTCCGGGTCGTGGCGCACGGTACGGCGAGCCCTTGCACACCGACATGCGCCGTCTGGCGCTGCAATTGGCCCACGAACAGAAGGCCACGCTCAAGGCGCCGTACGCATTGTTCGGGCACAGCATGGGGGCGCTGCTGGCCTGCGAGATGGCCCACGCGTTCCGCTCGCTGGGTTGCCCGGAACCGGTAGCGCTGTTCGCCTCGGGCACCGCCGCACCGACGATGCGCGCCGACTACGATCGGGGCTTTGCCCAGCCCAGGACCGACGCCGAACTGATCGAGCAATTGCGCACCCTCAACGGCACCAGCGAAGAGATCCTGGCCAATGCAGAGTTGATGAGCCTGACCCTGCCGGTATTGCGTGCGGATTTCCTGTTGTGCGGACGTTTCGAACCGGTCCGGCGCCCGTTGCTCAAGTGCCCGGTGCACGTGCTGGGCGGCAAGGCCGATCGCGCCACCACCGAGCAGTTGATCGGCTGGAGCCAGGAAACCCGTGGCAGCTTTTCGGTGGACATGCTGGCTGGCGGACACTTCTTCATCCATGAGCAAGAGGCCAGGGTGCTGCGGGTGATCAAGGATCAGCTGGAGGTGCATCATCGGCGGCATTCCATGGCAGCTGTTGGTTGACACCGCTCGCAAATTTAACCTGATTCCTGTGGGAGCGGGCTTGCTCGCGAAAGCGGTGGTTCAGCCAACATCCATGTTGAATGATGAACCGCCTTCGCGAGCAAGCCCGCTCCCACAAGGGGGGGTGGTGTTCTTGTAACCCGCGTTCTACAGCCCTCCTGATACTTGTTCCCCTCCGCTAATTTTTCCCGCCTGCATTCGTTTTATAGGGACGACGCGCCTTTGCGCCTCCTGCCTACTGATGCGGATGCTGATAGATGAATGCTGAAGACTCCTTGAAACTTGCTCGCCGGTTTATCGGGTTGCCCCTGGAAAAGCGCCAGCTGTTCCTTGCGGCCTTGCACAAGGAGGGCGTGGATTTCGCCCGTTTTCCGATTCCGGCCGGCATCGAGGCCGAGAATCGCCAGGCGCTGTCGTACGCCCAGCAACGCATGTGGTTTCTCTGGCAACTGGACCCGCACAGCGGCGCCTACAACCTGCCGGGCGCGGTACGGCTGACCGGGCGCTTGAACCTGCCGGCGCTGGAACAGGCGTTCGCCAGCCTGGTGGCGCGGCATGAAACCCTGTGCACGGTGTTCCAGCGTCAGGCCGATGACCGCTTGCAGCAAGTGCCTGCCACGGCGCCGCTGCTGATCGAACAGGTAGATTTCAGCGCACTGCCTGCCGAGGAACGCGAACGGGCCGTGGTGCAAACCGCCGAACAGCAATCGCTGCTGCCGTTCGATCTGTCGACCGGTCCGCTGCTGCGGGTCACCTTGCTCAAGCTCGCCGAACAAGAGCACGTCCTGTTGCTGACCCTGCACCACATCGTCTCCGACGGCTGGTCGATGAACGTGCTGATCGACGAATTCATCCGCTGTTACGACGCCTTCGATGCCGGCACTCAGCCGCATCTGCCACCGTTGCCGATCCAGTACAGCGACTATGCCCTGTGGCAGCGCCGCTGGCTGGAGGCGGGCGAGCAGGCGCGGCAACTGGCGTACTGGCAGGCGCAATTGGGTGATGAACATCCGGTGCTGGAATTGCCGCTGGACCATTCGCGCCCGGCGATGCCGAGCTATCGCGGCACCCGTTACGAGTTCGCGGTCGAGGCGCAACTGGCCGAGCAACTGCGCAGCACCGCGCAGAAGCACAACATCACCCTGTTCATGCTGTTGCTCGGTGCCTTCAACGCTTTGCTGCATCGCTACACCGGGCAAACCGACATCCGCGTCGGCGTGCCCATCGCCAACCGCAACCGCGCGGAAATCGAAGGCCTGATCGGTTTCTTCGTCAACACCCAGGTGCTGCGTACCCAACTGGACGGCCAGACTCGGGTCGACGACCTGCTGCGCGCCATCAAGGAAACCGCCCTCGGTGCCCAGGCCCATCAGGACCTGCCGTTCGAGCGCCTGGTCGAAGCGCTGAAACTGGAGCGCAGCCTTAGCCACACGCCTTTGTTCCAGGTGATGTACAACCACCAGCCGCACGTGGCCGACATGGCCTCGGTCAGCACCGCGTCCGGCCTGGTGCTGGGCAGCATCGACTGGCAAAGCCGTACCACCCAGTTCGACCTGACCCTCGACACCTGGGAGAAGGGCGGCAAGCTGCACGCCGCGCTGACGTATGCCAGCGACCTGTTCAAGGCCGAGACGATCGCGCACATGGCCCGGCACTGGACGCGCCTGTTGCAGGCGATAGTCGACGACTCGACGCAAAAAATCGGCGAGTTGCCGATGCTGACGACGGATGAGCAGCAAGTACTGGTGCAAGACTGGAACCGCACCGCCGAGGTGTATCCGGTCGATCAGTGCCTGCATCAGTTGATCCAGGCCCAGGCCCGACGCACCCCTGACGCGCCGGCGCTGGTATTCGGCGAGCGTCAGCTCAGCTACGCGCAACTCGATGCCCGCACCAGTCAACTGGCAAACGGCCTGCGCGAGCAGGGCGTCGGCCCGGATGTGCTGGTGGGCATCTGTGTCGAGCGTTCGCTGGACATGGTCATCGGCCTGCTGGCGATTCACAAGGCCGGTGGTGCTTACGTCCCGCTGGATCCGGAGTACCCGGCCGAACGCCTGGCCTACATGATCGACGACAGCTCGATTGGCTTGCTGCTCACGCAAAGTACCTTGCTCGGCGCACTGCCCACCGACGGCGTCAAGGTTATCACTCTGGACCAGGCGCAAGACTGGCTCGATGGCTACAGCGAGACTTGCCCGCAGGTTGACGTGCATCCGTTGAACCTGGCCTATGTGATCTACACCTCTGGTTCCACCGGCAAGCCCAAAGGTGCCGGCAACAGTCACGCGGCGCTGGTCAACCGCTTGTGCTGGATGCAACAGGCTTATTCAATCGACGGCAGCGACTCGGTGCTGCAGAAAACCCCGTTCAGTTTCGACGTTTCGGTCTGGGAGTTTTTCTGGCCGCTGATGACCGGCGCACGCCTGGTGGTGGCGCCGCCGGGGGCGCACCGTGAACCGGCGCAGTTGATCCGCCTCATCGGTGACCACGGCATCAGTACGCTGCACTTTGTGCCGTCGATGCTCCAGGCGTTCATTCACGAGCCGGGTGTCGAGGCTTGCACCGGCCTCAAGCGCATCGTGTGCAGCGGTGAAGCCTTGCCGCTGGATGCGCAATTGCAGGTATTCAAAAAACTGCCGGGCGCCGGGTTGTACAACCTGTACGGCCCGACCGAGGCGGCCATCGACGTCACCCACTGGACCTGCATCGACGAGGGCGCCGACAGCGTGCCCATCGGCCGGCCCATCGCCAACTTGCGTACCCATGTACTGGATGCGCAATTGCTGCCGGTTCCGGCCGGCGTGGCGGGTGAGTTGTTCCTTGGCGGCGCCGGCCTGGCGCGCAGTTATCACCGGCGTCCGGCGCTCACCGCCGAGCGTTTCGTGCCGTGCCCGTTCCATGACGGCGCGCGCTTGTACCGCACCGGCGACCGCGTTCGGCAGCGCGCCGATGGGGTGATCGAATACCTCGGTCGCCTGGATCATCAAGTCAAATTGCGCGGCCTGCGCATCGAGCTGGGGGAAATCGAGACTCGGCTGATGCAGCATGCGCTGGTGCGCGAGGCCGTGGTGCTGGTGCAGGGCGGCAAGCATCTGGTGGCGTATCTGGTGCTGGACAACGCCAGTGCCGACCCGCAGTGGCCACAAACCCTCAAGGCCTGGCTGCTCGGCAGCCTGCCGGAATACATGGTGCCTACCTACCTGATGCCGCTGGACGCCTTGCCGGTGACCGCCAACGGCAAGCTCGACCGCAAGACTTTGCCGCAACCCGACGCCGCGCCACAGCAGGCATTCGTCGCGCCGCAAGATGCGATGCAGTCCGCGCTGGCGCAGATCTGGCAGGACGTACTGGGCGCAGAACGTGTGGGCCTTGAAGACAATTTCTTCGAGCTCGGCGGCGACTCGATCATTTCCATCCAGGTGGTCAGCCGCGCCCGCCAGGTTGGCATTCGCCTCAGTCCGCGTGACCTGTTCCAGTACCAGACCGTACGCAGCCTGGCGCTGGTCGCGGCGTTCGACAGCCGCAGCACCATCGATCAAGGCCCGGTCAGTGGCGAGGTGATCCTGACCCCGGCGCAGCATTACTTCTTCGAACAGGCCATCGCCCAGCGTCAGCACTGGAACCAGTCGCTACTGCTGACACCCCGGCAAGTGCTGAATCCGCAAGTACTGGAACGGGCGTTGGTCGCCGTCATCAACCACCACGATGCCTTGCGCCTGCGCTTCATCGACGGTACCGAAGGCTGGCAGCAACGCCATGCAGCGCCGGTCGAGTGCGCTGGATTGTGGCAACGCCGGGCGTCTTCGAGCGAAGCCTTGACCGCCCTGTGCGATGAAGCGCAACGCAGCCTCGATCTGGCAAACGGGCCGCTGCTGCGCGCCTTGCTGGTCAGCCTCGACGATGGCAGCCAGCGCCTGCTGCTGGTGGTCCATCACCTGGCGGTGGACGGCGTGTCGTGGCGGGTGTTGCTCGAAGATTTGCAACAGGCTTACCGGCAAGTGGCGTTGCCCGAGAAAACCAGCGCTTATCAAGCCTGGGCCGTTCATCTGCCACAACATGCCGGCACAGTCGGTGCGCAAATGCCGTACTGGCAGGCGCAATTGGCGGATGCCCGGGACCTGCCGTGTGACAACCCGCAGGGCAGTTTGCAGTATCGCCACGGGCACAGGATCGAATCGCAACTGGACGCCGAACTGACCCGCCAGTTGCTGCAACAGGCACCAGCGGCCTATCGCACCCAGGTCAATGATCTGTTGCTCACAGCGTTGGCGCGGGTCATCTGCCGCTGGAGCGGGCAGGGCTCGACGCTGATCCAGCTTGAAGGCCACGGCCGCGAAGACCTGTCCGACGACCTCGACCTGAGCCGCACCGTCGGCTGGTTCACCAGCCTGTTTCCGGTGCGCCTGCAACCCGAGGCCGGGGCGGCCAGTTCAATCAAGTCGATCAAGGAGCAGCTGCGCGCCATTCCCGGTAAAGGCCTGGGGTACGGCGTGCTGCGTTACCTCGGTGAACCGGCGCAGCGCGAAGCCTTGCAACATTTGCCGGCACCGCGCATCACCTTCAACTACCTGGGGCAGTTCGACCGTCAGTTCGATGACGCTGCGCTGTTCGTACCGGCCGCGGAAAGCGGCGGCCAGGCTCAGGGCGACGATGCACCGTTGGCCAACTGGTTGACGGTGGAAGGCCAGGTGTATGGCGGGCAGCTCTCGCTGCAATGGGGTTTCAGCCGCGACATGTTTGCCGAATCCACGGTGCAGCAACTGGCCGACGCTTACACCGAAGAGCTCAAGGCGCTGATCGAACATTGCTGCACGACAGCGGCAGGCCAGGTCACACCGTCGGACTTCCCGCTGGCGCGCATCACTCAGGCCCAGCTCGATGCCTTGCCTGTCCCGGCACCGGCTATCGAGGACGTTTACCCGCTGACGCCGATGCAACAGGGCATGCT
>Ga0163161_10003675_pt1 | contig 10758 bp, 9 predicted proteins | sample S45metaG_FD_129847 | JGI IMG/M metagenome (GOLD analysis project Ga0163161, IMG submission 129847) | Switchgrass rhizosphere microbial communities from Kellogg Biological Station, Michigan, USA - S4-5 metaG | ecosystem: Host-associated > Plants > Roots > Rhizosphere > Soil | place: USA: Michigan... | reverse complement strand
TAGCTCATGGTGCGGATGCTACGTGATGCCGATCGACTGCGCCGCCTTTGCCGATGGAATGGCTTCGGGTCCCGCAGCGGCCATGCCCGGCACCGCCTCGGGTTCGCTGCGCGTGCGGATGGCGGCGCAGCGCCCGTAGGTGTCGTCGAAGCGCACGATGTCGTCCTCGCCGAGATAGCCGCCGGTCTGCACTTCGATCACTTCCAGCATCGTCTTGCCGGGGTTCTCGAGCCGATGGATGGCGCCCAGCGGCAGGTAGATGGATTCGTTCTCCCGCACCAGCGAGACCTGGCCGTCGCAGGTGGCCTTGGCCGTGCCCTGCACCACGATCCAGTGCTCGGCGCGGTGATGGTGCATCTGCAGCGACAGCTTGGCGCCGGGAAGGACGGTGAGCCGCTTCACCTGGAAGCGGTCACCGAAGTCCAGCCTGTCGTACGCCCCCCAGGGCCGCACCACGCGCCTGTGCTGCGTCGCCTCGGCGTGGCCGTTGCGCGTGAGCATGCGCACCACCTCACCGACCTGCTGGGCGCAATCGGCGCTGGCCACCAGCACGGCGTCGGGCGTGTCCACGATGATCAGGTTGTCGGTGCCCAGCGCCACCACCGGCCGGTGCGGCGCATGGATGAAGGTGTTCCTTGCCCCCAGCGTGCTGGCCTTGCCGCTCAGCCGGTTGCCGGCGTCGTCCGCCGGATGCAGCGCGGCCACCGCGTTCCAGCTGCCGACATCGCTCCAGTTGCCGTCGAACTTGACGACCGCGATGTCACGGTGCTTCTCGAGCACGGCGTAGTCGATGCTGTCGCTGCGGCAGGCTTCGAAGGCTTCGCGGTCGAGCCGGTCGAAGCTGCCGTCACTCGAAGCGGCGGCGGTGGCGCGCTCGCACGCCTCCAGGATGTCGGGCGCGTGCGCGCGCAGGGCCGCAATGAGCACGCTGGCCCTGGCCAGGAAGATGCCTGCGTTCCAGCAGTAGCCGCCGTGCAGGATCAGCGATTCGGCCACGTCCGCGGCCGGCTTCTCGACGAAGCGCACCACGGCCCGGCTGCGGCCGTCGGCCGAGAGCGCGCCCGCCTCGATGTAGCCATAGGCCGTGCTGGCGAACGTGGGCGAGACGCCGAAGGTGACGATCTGCCCGGCCAGCGCCGCCTCGATGCCGCCGCGCACCGTCTGCGCGAACAGCGCGGTGTCGGGAATGTGATGGTCGGCGGGCGCGAACAGCAGCAGGTCGTCGCGGCCGGCGAGCAGCGCGGCCGCGGCAATGGCGGCGGCCGTGTTGCGCGCCACCGGCTCCAGGATCTGCCGGCCCGTGGCGCCGGCCTTCTCCACCGCCTCGCGCACCAGGAAGCGGTGGTCTTCCGAGGCGATGCAGGTGACGTTCCTGTTCAGGCTGCCGAGGCGCTCCAGCGTCAGTTGCAGCAGGCTCTTGTCGCCGATCAGCGGCGCGAACTGCTTGGGCAGGGTCTTGCGCGAAAGCGGCCACAGGCGCGTGCCGCTGCCGCCGCAGAGCACCACGGGGTGGATGGTCGGGGTGGTCACGGAGTCCGTCCTTCCTGTTGTCTTGAATGCGATGGATGGCGTTCGGTCAGAGCTGCCCCGTGTGGGTGGCCAGGCTCACCGCCTGGGCGCGCGAATGCACGTGCAGCTTCTTGTAGATGTTCTTGATGTGGGCATTGACCGTCTGGCCCGAGATGCCGAGCCGCAGGCTGATTTCCTTGGACACGTAGCCGCGCGCCACGCAGCGCAGCACCTCTCGCTCGCGCGCCGTGAGCGTCGCCTCGCGCACCGGGATCTCCATGGCCGGTGGCTCGCCGCCGCTGTGCAGGTTCATTCGCGACAGCAGCCGGCGCGCCAGCTTGGGCGTGATGGCCGCGCCGCCGTTGACCACCTGCAGCACGGCCTGCGCAAAGCTCTGGAGCCAGGCATGCTTGAGCAGGTAGCCGGTGGCGCCGAGTTCCAGCGCGTGGATCACGTGGGCGTCGTCCTCCAGTGCCGAGATCACGATGATTTCGCAGTGGCGCTGCAGCTTGCGCGCCTCGCGGATGAGGTCGAAACCCGACCCGTCGCCCAGCCGCAGGTCGACCATCAGCACGTCGAACTCGTGGGTCGCGAGGAGGCGCCGGCCGTCGCGTACGCTGCCGGCCTGGCCTTCCAGCTGGATGCGCATGTCGGACAGCAGTTCCTGCGCGATCACGCGCCGCATGAACTCGTCGTCGTCGACCAGCAACACGCGCACCGGCGCATCTTCCTGGCCTGTGAGGAAGTGCGGCCACAGCGGCTCGGCGGGCGGGCAGACGCCCGGCGAATAGTTCGTGCGGCGTTCTGGCGCGCGGCCGAAATCCGAAACGCCGGAAGAATTCGAGGTGGTGTCGGACATGTGGAATACCCAGGTTGCAGTGGTGGGAGGTTTGCAGTGCTTTGCGGTTTCGCGGGTGGGTCGTTGGGGATGGAGTGAAGGTGCGCTTTCAGTCGGCGACACAGCGCAGCAGTTCCTTCTCCAGGCGCAGCAGGATGGCGTTGCGGTCCAGCTGCGTTTCTGCGAAGGAGCGGCCGGCCGCGCCCATGGCTTCGCGTTGCGGGCGGGACGCGGCGAGCCGCGCAATGGCATCCGACAGCGCATCCGGATCGCCCGGGGCGACCACGAGGCCGCGCCCGGCCACCACGTTGCTCAGCTCGGTGCCCTCGTGGGCCGTGACGATCACCGCCTTGCCGCTCGCGAGCATGCCGCCCAGCTTCGACGGCATCACCAGGTCGGCCGCGTCGGCGCGCTGCGGCAGCACGTGGATGTCGGCCATGCCGAGCAATTCGTTGAGCCGCTCGGCTGGTTGCAGATCGAGAAAATGCACACGGTCCAGGTTGGCACAGGCGGCCTTCAGCGGCTCCCGGCTGGGCCCGTTGCCGCACAGGACGAAGTGGATGTGTCCGGCCGCGGCCAGTTGCCGCGCCGCATCGGCCAGCAGTTCGATGCCTTGCTTGTTGCCCAGGCTGCCCGCATAGAGCACCACCACGTCATCGGGCGGAATGCCCAGCATGGTGCGGTAGCCGTTCACCGGCGCGGCTGCTTCCGCAGTGCCGGCCGCTTGCGGGTAGATCGAGCGCACGTCCACCCAGTTGGGCAGCAGCACCAGCCGCGTTTCGTCGATGCCCTTGTCCCTGGCCTTGTCCAGCATGGCGGCGGAGATGGTCGAGACGCGGTTGAAGCGGCTCAGCAGCCAGCGTTCGACGGACAACGCGAAGCGGCGCACCCGCGTGCCGCGCACCAGGCCGAGGCCGAAGGCGGCGTCGACCTCGTAGTCCTGGATGTGCAGCCACGACTTGATGCCCAGCATGCGCGAGAAGAAGAGCACGGTCGGTGCGCAGAACAGCGGCGGCTCCACCACGAAGACGAGGTCCGGCCGCCAGCGCATCTGCGCGAACAGCAGCGGCATGCTCGACAGCATGAAGGAGAAGAGGTGGGCCATGCGCGCGAGTGCACGCGGCCGTGCCGGCACCCACGTGGGTGCGCGCCAGACCGTGATGCCGTCGTACACCGTCTTGCGGTAGGCCCAGGCCGAATGCCCTTCGAATGGCGCCCAGTGCGGAAAGAACGGCGGTGACGCGATCACGCGGACATCGTGGCCCTTGGCATGCAGCCACTGCGCCATCTCGCCCGAATACTTTCCGATGCCCACCAGCTCCGGCGTGAAGTTCATGGAATACAGAAGAATTTTCATGACTGCTTTGTGGAGGAACCGCGAATCAGCCGCACGAGCGGAAAGAAGCCGAGCAACGCATGCATCCGCACCTCGTAGAGAAGGAGCTCGGAGAAGGCCGCAATGAAGAACACGTAGTGCGGCTTGTCCGGAACGACGGAGACAACGACGCCGTAGGACACGAGCCGCAGCGCCACCTCGGCCAGCGCCCAGTACCCCAGGGTGCTCATCGGCGTCTTGAGTGCGAGCAGCATCTCGTGGTGGACCGTGTAGGTGCGCACAAGGAAGTAGGGCGCGATGCACAGGAAGATCTCGAGTGCTTCGCGGCCCACCTTCAAGAGCGGCGCCGCGACCGTGATCACCACCGCAAGCCCTGCGAAGAGAACGCAGCCCAGCAGGAACGAATGCTTCGCCAGCTGCAGCTGCGAATCGTCGAAGTTGCTGGCATCGGAGCCCAGCATTGCCCGCGTCTTGGTGTAGAGAAAGGCCTGCACGAACTGCGACGGGGCTTCCGCCAGCAGGAAGGCGATCTTGAACGCCCCCACGTAGCCCAGCGGCATGAAGAACGCCACGACCAGCAGGTCCGACTTGCGCAAAAGGAACATCAGGATCGCATAGACCGTCGCGCTGCCCTGCGATGCGAGGCCGAGCGCCGGACCGCCGCGCGGCGGTCCGGCGGCCCAGCCCGTGTGCATGCAGGCCGCAGCCACCACCAGCAAGGCCAGCAGGTTGATGAGCAGCAGGTGCGTGACGTGCAGCTCGAGCCCGAGCAGGGAGAGTCCCGCGACCCCCAGTACCAGGATGGTCGAGCGGATGCCCGCTTCGAGGTTGAGCAGGCCCGCGTAGCCAAGGCCGCGGCTGTACGAAAGGCGCAGGCTGACGAACGCGAACACCGCGAGCGTTGCCACGACCAGCACAAAGGGCAGGTCGGCCACGGCCGTTCGCTGCAGCGTCAGGATGGCGGCCACCAGCAGCGTGGCCAACGGAAGCCCGATGGCCAGCGTGCGAACCACGTCGCCGCGGCGCACGCCGGGCGGAACGCTGGCCGCATGGCGCGAGAACAGCAGCGCGCTGCCCAGCGTGCCCACCACCAGTGCCACTTCCAGCACCGACTGGTAGATCGAGTACTGGCCAAAATCGGCCGGCGAGACGTACGCGGCCATCAGGAAGACAGCAAGAAATCCCGACAGGTAGACATAGAGCCGCGAAGCCAGCGCGCCCAAGCCGCGAAGCTGCAGGGTGCGCGCGCCGGCAAGGCCGAAAGTGCGGTGAAGCGGATTCATGGCCGTGCGTCGGTGGCGGTCAGCGGGGCGTCACTTGGGCGCCGAAGCGTCCGCGAGCCGGCCGCCGCCCGGTGCGCGCTGCGCGATCAGGCCGCGGCCGAAGGCCCAGTTCTTGGCGCGGCGCGCCAGATGCAGGACGTACGTGACCATGGCCACCGTGCGCACGCGGCCGTGCAGCACGTGCGGCATCGCGATCTTCGCGCCGCCCTGGAAGTGCAGGGCCATCGCGCCCACCAGCTCGCCGCCGGGCGTGACCAGGCAGGGCTGTCCGTCGACGATCTCGATGCGCTTGGCACCGCCCCGCACCTGGAACTCGTGGCCCATCAGGTTGCGCCCGCCGTTGATGTTGTGGTCGATGACGCGGCCGCCGAAGATCCGGTTGATGGGCGCCGTATTGCCGCTCGCCTGCGCCCACAGATGAAGCAGCGTCATGTCGGACACGCCGCCGCGCTCGCCCCGGCTGGCGAACCGGGCCGCGATGGCGCGCAGCTTCCGGCGTCCGGCGGGCGTTGCGTAGGTGTTGAGCACGAAGGCGATGAAGCTCTGCAGGCCCGCCGAGGTCCAGTAGCTCACGTGCGGCGAGATCTGGCACGGATCCCAGCCGTCCTCCGGGTGCATGAGCGAGCCCGAGAAATCGGCCTTGCCGGCGACGCGGCGGATGTGCGCGCCGACGCCGCGGAACAGCAGCACGTCGCTGTCGATGAGCACGAACTCCTGCAGGTCCGGATGGGCCTTGAGGTGCTGTGCCAGGAGGAAGTAGCGCCGAAAGCAGATCTTCTCGAACTCCGGCGTGTTGCTCGACAGGTGCACATAGCTGCTGCACAGGCGCTCGTAGGCGGGGCCGGCGTCGGTGCCCGACAGCACGATGAGGGATTCCTCTGCCCGCGCCGCGGATTCCCGGCACAGCAGAAGCGTCTTGTTCTGGCGGTCTTCCACCACGATGAAGACAGGGGCGTTGTTCATGGTCATGGCTGGTGATGGGCGTTCGATGCCACGGGTCGGGCGCGGGGGGCGGTGGCGCTGCGGATCAGCGCCAAGTGGGAGGGGAGGAAGCGGAAGCCGGCGTCCAGCGGGAGGTCGAGCGTGAACAGGCCGCCGCGCGCGTTCGCCTCGGCGATCCAGCTGCGCACCTGGTCCGCCGTGAAGCGCGGTGATGTCGGCTGGCCCCACGACTCGCCGAGCGGCGTCAGCACATGGAAGGTCAGTCCGGCCTGCATGCCGGATGTCGCGGCGGGCCTGGCCGGTGGCTGCATGAACTCGCCGGCCATGAGGTTCTGGCATGGTGCGGCCTTGGCGGCGAAGCGATCGGGGCCTTCGCCGGCATTGAAGGCCAGCCAGCGTTTTCCATTGCCGCTGCGGGCGGCGCTGCACAGCGCGTTCCAGCCTTCCGCCGACATGCCCCGGGTGTTGTAGACCCCGTCGAACCACCAGCCGGCGGCGAGCGTGCCGTAGCGCTCCGACCAGTCGCGGATCACCGCGGCCCACCGGCCGACGAAGGCGGCGGGCGGCGGCTGCTGCTCCGAGATGTCGCCCAGGCAATCCATCAGGTAGGCGTCGGACTGCGGGGCCCGGAACGGCAGGTAGAGCACCAGGGCGATGCCGCGGGCCTGCAGCGCACGGCCGATCTCGAGCGGCAGGTCGCGCGGCGGCCGGTTCGCGGCGCTTTGCGGGCAGAGCTTCTCGAGCGCCGCATTGGGCGCGATGTACTGGCCGTTGTTCTGCCCGAGCGTGAGGATGAGGTGGGACGCCCGCATCTGGGCCAGCGAATCCGCGAAGCCCTCGACGTCGAACCGGGCAACGTCGGCGATCGAATGCTTGTCGGGCAGGTAGTGCACCATCACGCCGAAGCCCGGGGTCGTGGCCGATGCCACCGAAGCCACGCACGGCAGCAGCCATGCCGCGAGCAGCCGGCAAAGAGTGCGCACGCACCGCTTCATTGCACGGCCCCGGCCAGCGAGACGGCCTCGCGCTTGAGGGTGAGATAGCGCCTGGCCACCGTGCCGGGTGCGCAGGCCTCGGCATGCAGCCAGGCCGGCCGCGTCTCGCGATGCTCGGCCAGGTAGCGCGACAACTCCCCCAGGTCGCACACATCGCCGCCCACGAGGAATGCGTAGCCGCCGAACAGCTCCCGGTGCACCGGGATGTCCGACAGCAGGAGCGGCACGCCGAGCGTGGCGGCCTCGGCGGCAGAGAGGTTGAAGCCCTCGAACGCGGACAGCGAGATGAAGGCTGCCGCGCCGCAGTACAGCTGCGTGAGTTCCTTGCGCGACACCAGGCCGCGGTGCCGCACGCAGCGGCTGATCTCGGGTCCCATGGCATCGGCCATTCGCTGGACTTCGGCCGCGCCGTTGCCCGTGATGTCCAGCCAGTCGACGAGGCCCGCGCGCTTCATGCGCTCGAAGAGCTTGAGCGTGCCGATGAAGTTCTTGTGCGGGTAGTAGTGGTAGGACGCGATCAGGTAGCGGTCCGGGGCGCCCTTCGCATCGGCCGGCAGGGCGGACGCCGTGGCGCCGCTTGCCGCGGGAGCGGGCGCGCGCGTGGCATCCACCGGATTGAAGATGACCGTGGCGTGCTCGCAGTGCCTGAAATACCGCTCGAAATCCTGCTGGCTGCTGCGGCTGATGAAGACCACGTCGGCCTGGCTGCGCGCGGCGCGTCGCAGGCACCAGTCGAGCCACAGGCGTTTGGCGCGGCTGAAATATTCGGGGTAGGCCTTGTACTGCAGATCGTGGACGATCACGATCGAATCACGGTGCCGTCCGAACGGCGTGAACGGCAGGAAGTAGTTGGGGAACAGCGAAAACACCTGCTCGCCGGTGACCAGCGCCCGCAGCCGGTGGTAGTTGTAGAGCAGGATCTCCACCAGGAACCGGCTGGCCCGGAGGCGGCGCGCCGCGGCGAAGATGCGCGGATGCAGTTCGCTGACCGGTTGGATGCGGTCGCCCTTGCACAGGCGCATTCTTCGCAGCAGCAGGTCGGACACGTTCAGCACGCCGCCTGCGCCGCTGTTGAGCCGGATCGTGTCGTAGAACAGGTACTTGTACATGGCGATCTCAGATCGTGCGAGGGACGTACGGCCGTGGGGCAGGGCGGGGCCGGCGGAAGCGCGAACTCAGGATCCCGGCGAACGCCGCCGCGATGAGCCCCGATGCCGCAAAGGGTCCCCAGCCCAGGATCGGGCCCCGCATGAACGGCACATAGGCGGCCAGCAGCACCAGTGCGCACAGATAGCTGCCCGACACCGCGCCGCGCGGATCGATGAGCCTGTCCAGGTAGCGGGCGCCTGCCGATACCAGGAGGCCGAGCAGCACGGGGCCCGCCAGCCCGAAGTCGAAGTACGCCGTGGTGAAGGGCGGCAGCGACAGGTTGGCCTGCGCAAAGTTGCCCAGGATGGACGGCCATCCGAGCGGATCGAATTCCGGATACAGCTTCAGGTCGCGCGGCAGGAAGAAGGAGAAAGCCGACAGCAGGTAGCGTCCGAATCCGAGATCGGGGTCGGGCGCGCGCTCCAGGATGCCCGCCACGATGAACATCGCATCGAAGTCCTGGCTGTACGGAAAGGTGGCGAGCGATTCGCCCCAGAAGCTCCCGCGCGACACCAGGTTGATCACCGGGCCCAGGGCCGCGATGGTGCCGAAGAGCACCAGTGCCAGTGTCCAGCGCCGGCCGCGGCCCAGCAGATGGATCAGGAGCGGCAGCAGGCCGATCAAGAGGATCTGGCGCGGCGTGTTGACGGGGTTCGCCGCAATGGCGGACATCGCCAGCGCCACGCCCGCGGCGCCCCAAGCCCAGACCGTGCGGCGGCGCAATGCATGGATGGCGAGTGCCACGAAGCACATCAGCACGACCATCTTCGGCATCGTCGAGAAGACGATGAAGTCGATCGGAAGGGCCTCTTCGTTGCCCAGCTCGCCGCGCGCGACGAAGTTCAGGTCGGGGCGGATGAGCAGTGCCCCGAAAGCCGCAAGAAGGCCACCCAGCAACAGCAGCACCGGACCCGCTGCGCTGGGGGCCCGCGGCTGGGGTGCGGCGGACCGCGCGGGGAACGAAGGCGCCGGCGCCTCGGGCATGCCGAGCCGGGCGAGTTCCACGCCCGCCATGTAGAGCAGCAGGAGCGCCAGCGCCTGCGCGTGCGCCGGTGCGCTCACGACACCCGTGTCCCAGAAGTAGACGTCCTGGGCGATCTGTATCGCCGGCGCCAGCGAGAAGTAGGTGAGGACGGTGGTGTAGTGCAGCAGCAGGAACACGCTGGCGCCCGGCGCACGCAGCATCGCCAGCTGAACGAGCGACAGCACGCACAGGACAGCGTAGCCCCAGGCGGGATCGGCCCAGCCGCACAGGAACGCAGCCGCGATGCCGAACCAGAAGCAGAGTGTTCTCATGGCGTGCCTTGCAAGTCGTGGTTCTGTGAAAAAGAAGGGCGTGCGCCTCAGGCGTGCGCGATCTCCTGGACGGGCCGCAGCGCTTCCTGGTAGTCGGCATAGGTGCGGCGAAGGCCTTCGGCCAGCGGCACCGTGGCGCGCCATCCGAGGCTTGCGGCGCACGACACGTCGAGCAGCTTTCTCGGCGCGCCGTCGGGCTGCGAGGTGTCGAAGCGGATCCGGCCGCGATAGCCGACCACCTCGCGGACCAGCTCCGCCAGTTCGGCGATCGACTGGTCTTCGCCCATGCCCAGGTTGATGTGGGCGCACATGGGCGTGGTGTGCTGCTCGTACTCGGCCCGCGTGAGGCCCATCACCAGCAGGCAGCCATCGGTCATGTCGTCGACGTAGAGGAATTCGCGACGCGCGCGGCCGGTGCCCCAGATCAGCACTTCGGGCGCGCCTTCCATCTTGGCGGCATGGAAGCGCCGGATCAGTGCCGGCACCACATGGCTGTTCTCGATGTGGTAGTTGTCGCCCGGGCCGTAAAGGTTGCAGGGCATCACGCTGCGGTAGTCGATGCCGTGGGAGGCGCCGTACTGCCGGTTGTAGCTCTCGCAGAGCTTGATGCCGGCGATCTTGGCGATCGCATAGGGCTCGTTCGTCGGCTCGAGCTTGCCGGCGAGCAGCGCTTGTTCGTGAATGGGCTGGTCGGCAAGCCGCGGATAGATGCAGCTGGAGCCGAGGAACAGCAGACGCTTGACGTTCGCAAGGAACGCCTGGTGCGTGACGTTGGCGGCGATCAGGAGGTTCTGGTAGATGAACTCCGCCGGATAGGTCATGTTGGCGTGGATGCCGCCGACCTTGGCCGCGGCCAGGTAGACCTGGTCGATGTGCTCGGTGGCGAAGAACCGGCGGACCGCCTCCTGGTCCAGCAGATCGAGTTCCTCGTGGCTGCGCGTGACGACCTCGTGCCCGAGGCCCCGCAAACGCTTCATCAACGACTGGCCCACCATGCCGCGATGACCTGCTACGTAGATACGCATACTGTTCTTTCGTTGAGGTTGAGATGTCGAAAAAATGGAGATGCAATCCGTGGCGCGGCGTGGCCCGGCGCCTAGCTGGAGCCGTGCCCCCCCGCCACCACGCGGAAGGTCTTCAGCAGGATCGCGATGTCCTGGTGGATGGACAGCGTGGTCACGTAGTCCACGTCCATCGCCACCCGCCGCCGGTAGCTGACCTGGTTGCGTCCGGAGATCTGCCAGAGGCCCGTGATGCCTGGCCGCACCGCGCAGTAGTGGTCCCAATAGACGCCGTACAGCTCCTTCTGCGCGAACATGCACGGGCGCGGGCCGACCATGCTCATGTCGCCCTTGAGCACGTTCCAGAATTGCGGCAGCTCGTCCAGGCTGTACTTGCGCAGGAAGGCGC
>Ga0163161_10003674_pt1 | contig 10758 bp, 12 predicted proteins | sample S45metaG_FD_129847 | JGI IMG/M metagenome (GOLD analysis project Ga0163161, IMG submission 129847) | Switchgrass rhizosphere microbial communities from Kellogg Biological Station, Michigan, USA - S4-5 metaG | ecosystem: Host-associated > Plants > Roots > Rhizosphere > Soil | place: USA... | reverse complement strand
TATTCCTCGCTTCACTATTCAGAAGGAGTGTTAATCTGTAACAAAAAAGTTTGCGGTTTTATGTTTGGCATAAAAAATGCGTATCTTTGTAGCAGTTAATTAACATATTAAAGAGTACCATATTATGTATCCAGAAGAATTAGTAAAGCCAATGCGCGCAGAACTATCTGACGCAGGTTTTGAAGACCTATATACAGCCGATGCGGTAAAAGACGCTATATCTAAAGAAGGAACTACGCTTGTAGTAGTAAATTCTGTATGCGGTTGTGCAGCACGTAACGCAAGGCCGGGCGCTAAAATGAGCCTTGATAATGCAAAAAAACCGGATAACCTTATTACGGTATTTGCAGGTGTAGACAAGGAAGCAGTAGATGAAGCAAGGGCAAGTATGTTCCCTTTTCCTCCATCGTCTCCAAGTATGGCTTTATTTAAAAACGGCGAGCTTGTACACATGCTTGAGCGTCACCACATTGAAGGAAGACCTGCCGACATGATCGCAGAGAACCTTAAAGATGCTTACGACGAGTTTTGCTAAATCGTATACAACAAAATACTGCAAGCCACGCCACAAGCGTGGCTTTGTTTTTAAAAACAACTATGCAGGCATACTAAAACTTTTTAGAATTAACTAAAAAGGTACTACTTTTACGCGAATTTTTAGAAACATACATGGAAAAGATATTATCCTATCCCATATCCATAATTTACAGTCTGGTGTTTTTGCTGTTCCTGCTTATCTTTCATCCGGTGCAGTGGATATGCTTTAACCTGTTTGGATACCAGGCGCATAAAAAGAGCGTAGATCTATTAAATGCCTGCCTGGTAAGGACATCTCTTATATTGGGCACTACCTATAAGGTGGAAGGCCGCGAAAAGATACCTGCAGGTGTACCGCTTATCATAGTGGCAAACCACCAGAGTATGAACGATATACCGCCTATCATCTGGTTTCTGCGCAAATTTCACCCAAAATTTATTAGTAAGAAAGAGTTAGGCAAAGGAATACCAAGCGTTTCATACAATTTAAGGCACGGAGGTTCCGTTCTTATAGACAGGAAAGACCCGAGACAGTCACTTCCCGCAATTAAAGGTTTTGGAGAATATATCGAAAAATACAACCGGTCAGCAGTTATTTTCCCTGAAGGTACCCGAAGCAAGACCGGAATACCGAAAAAATTTAGTGAAACTGGACTTAAAATACTTTGTAAATCAGCCCCTTCTGCGTATATTGTACCTATAAGTATAAATAACTCATGGAGGCTTGACCGTTTCGGCAAGTTCCCGTTAGGTTTGGGCAATCGTTTAACGTTTACAATACAGGAACCTTTTGCCATCAAAAATATTCCTTTCGAAGAAGTGATGGAGAGAACTGAGAATGCAGTAATACAAGGAATAAAAAAATAAAGAAACTATGTCTACTAAAAACGTTCGCCTGGAAGTAATGAAATTCATGGAAAAGGACATCGATTCTTTCGTGGATAATTACCTTATACCGGTCGAAACCATATGGCAGCCAAGCGATCTGCTGCCAGACTCTAAAAACGATAACTTCTTAGAGGAGCTCAAGGAGATGCGCGAAATTGCCAAGGACCTTCCTTATGATTTTTGGGTAGTGCTTATTGGTGACACAATTACCGAAGAAGCCCTGCCTACCTATGAGTCATGGCTTATGGATGTTGAAGGTGTAGACCAGGTTAATAATGGCGGCAACGGATGGTCTAAATGGGTACGCCACTGGACAGGTGAAGAAAACCGTCACGGCGACCTGCTTAACAAATACCTTTACCTATCAGGCCGTATCAATATGCGCGAAGTAGAAATTACTACGCAGCACCTTATCAATGACGGTTTTGATATTGGTACCGATCGTGACCCGTACAAAAACTTTGTATATACCAGCTTCCAGGAGCTTGCTACTTATGTATCGCACAACCGCGTATCGCAGATAGCAAAACAATATGGCGACAAGAAACTGTCTAAGATGTGTAAGCTTATTGCGGGGGACGAAATGCGCCACCATACAGCTTACAGTGAGTTTGTAAACCGTATCTTCCAGGTAGATCCAAGTGAAATGATGCTGGCTTTCCAGTACATGATGAAGCAAAAGATCGTTATGCCTGCACACTTCCTTAGGGAGTCAGGACAAAAGATAGGCGAAGCGTTTGAGTCATTCTCTGATTCTGCACAGCGCATAGGTGTATATACCGCTCACGATTATGTGGACATAATGAGAAAGCTCATTGATAAATGGCAGATTGACAAGATTAACGGACTTACTGCTGAAGCAGAAAAAGCACGTGATTTCCTTATGAAGCTTCCGGACAGGATGGCAAGAATTTCAGACAGGCTTGTTATCCCTGAAGAATCGCACATATTTAAATGGGTTACACCTGCCCTTATAAAATAACAAGAGCCGCTATCAAGCGGCTTTTTTGTTGGCTAAGGTTAGTTACAAATTTTCACAAAGTCATTCAACACCTAGTGAAGGATTTATTACGCCAAAGCTTTTTAGACGTTTAAATTCTTGATGTAAATTTCACATAAATCATTTGTAAAAATTCGTGTAATTCGTGGCTAAAAACTAAATTTACAGTATGAACAATCTCATCGATATTACCAAATCATTTGTAAAGGCACAACTTGCACACGCCGAAGGCGGCCACGACTGGTTTCATATTGAGCGCGTGTACAATAACGCAATGCTGATAGCCAAAGGCGAAGAATGCAGCCTGCTTATCGTTCAGCTGGGCGCGTTACTGCATGATATTGCCGACAGCAAGTTTCATAATGGTGATGAGACTGTTGGCCCATCTATGGCATGGCAGTTCCTTTCGGCTCAAAATGTACCGGAGGACATTATAATCCATGTGGTGAATATTATTGAGAACATTTCGTTTAAAGGCGGCAATCATGAAATGAAATTCCATTCTGTTGAGCTGGATATCGTTCAGGATGCCGACAGGCTGGATGCCCTGGGCGCCATAGGCATTGCCCGCACCTTTAATTATGGAGGTTTTAAGAACAGGGCTTTATATGACCCTGCCATTGCGCCTAACCTGAACATGAGCAAAGAGGAGTACAAAGCCACAACTGCCCCTACCCTTAATCATTTTTATGAAAAGCTGTTGCTGCTTAAAGACCGCATGAACACCCCAACCGGAAAAACCATAGCCGAAAGCCGCCACCAGTATATGGAAGGTTTCCTTTCACAATTCTATGCCGAATGGAATGGGGAAAAGTAATTCCCGAGCAGTTGCACTGTAGTATCATAAATTGTTTTTCGCCTTACCCTTGCCAGCAGCCACGCTAAAAAGCTCATAACAAAAATATCTTTAGGCCCTGATTGTGCTCCGGCCATAAATTGCTCCACCTGCTCCTGAAACTTAGGTGTCGCAGCGAGTTCCGGCTTCAGCACATACCGTTCTATAAGCGACAGGTACTGTACGACACGCTCTTCGTTTACAGTTAACAGGTATTTTTTGTAGCGACGCTTAAAGCTATTTATCCTTGATATAGCCAGCTCTATATTTTCCTGCTGGGTATGCAGCAGTATTTCCACCAGGCATTTCTTAATGGCCCAGTCCCTACCCATTTTCTTTTCGTACCAGCTGTCAGAATGGCTGAGCTTTATCATTTCTTTTGCCGCATCGCGCCCTGCATCCTGCTGCATATAGAAAACGATAAGCGCCAGGCGAAGGTCATTTACATCGTTTGGATCAGCTTTTTTGTGCTGTAGTAATGCTCTTTCGGCTATATCTATTGCCTTTCCCGGGTTACCCGAATAATTCTCATTAAGTGCCATCAGCAAAAAATAGCGCAGGCAAAAACGGCTGAAATATTTACCGCCCTGCTTTTGCATCTCTGTAAGCATAGCATCCAGATAACTTAAAGACGCCGCAAACTCACCGTTCCTGAAATGAAAGTTGGCCATGAAATACAATATGTAGATATGGTAGTACAAATGTCTTCCTGCCAGGTCTGCCCTTCCTGTAATAAACTTGTAACTTTTAACTACAAAGGGCTGTATAAGCGAATAATCGCTATTGATAGAAGCATATTCATTGGCAATAAACAATATCTGGTACAGCGACTTAAAGGTAAGTGCCTGCTTTAGCGAAATGCCGTGTGCCTCAACAGTGTTTTTTATCAATGCCTGGAAATCTACTATCCTGCCTTCATGGTAAATGGAGGCAAGCTCACGCCGAAGCACAGCATAGCCAAGGTTGAGCTGCTCCTCGTGCAAAAGTCTTTTTTTATTGGCAGTAAACTTCTTCATTACCTCATCCAGCGAAAGCGACAGATCGAGGTGGGCAAACTGTATCAGGGTATGGTAAATTTCGTTAAGCAGGCTAAAGTGTTCCAGCGCCGCAGCAATGCCCTCGGCTTTTGCAAGGCATTTAAAAGCGGCTTTGGTGAGCTTGTGCTCAAAGAAAAGTCGGCTTACTACTATAAGCCGCAGCACCGCATGCTCTTCTGATGTATCGCTCTCAAAACTACGGTTTGCCATAAACTCCACCATACTGTCATAAAGCCTTTTTCTGAGGGCATGATGGGCATCGGCACTTTTTTTATTGGAAAACACTTTCTTTTCAAAGTTTATATCGTCAGTTTTTAAAGAATTAAGCAGTTCAATATTACCCACATCCTTTCGCTTATTCTTTTTAGACAAATAAGCTGTAAATGCTTTAATATCATCATTATTCATTATAGCCGATATCTCCTGTAGCGCATTCATAAACGGTGTTTTTAGCAGCCATAAATATATAAAAATGCTATTTTATATCGTCAGTTTTTTGATGAAATTGATTTTCACAGCCGCCGTTTACTGCCGAGATTTGCCTCATAATTATAAAACATAAAATTATGGAACCGCTAAAACCAAATGAAGTTAACAACAATCAGGAATCAAAAAGTGCACGATTAAATAATGCACAAAATCCATTAAAACCAAGCGCCGCTTTTGTGGGTGCCTCATGGATGACACTGCTTTTAGGCATGGCATCATATTGTATCGGTCTATTCAATTCAGACATGGCATATAACGAAAAGGGTTACTACTTTACCATATTGCTTTTCGGTTTGTTCTCTGTAATATCGGTACAAAAAAGTGTGCGTGACAGGCTGGAAGGCATACCGGTAACCGACCTTTACTACGGCATAAGCTGGTTTAGTACCATCGCCGCACTAACCCTTTTGATAATAGGGCTATGGAATGCTGATTTGCTGCTAAGCGAAAAAGGATTCTTCGGAATGTCGTTTGCCCTGGGGCTGTTCTCGGCCATAGCCGTACAGAAAAACACCCGTGACCTTAAGCAATTTGATGCTAACAATATATAACCCTTAGCGGTGCCTCATGGCTGTCACTATACTGTGGCGGCTGTGGGGCTTTTCTAATTTCAATCACTACTATTATGACATCTAAATACAGGTCGCCTATCTATGCCATTGGAATATTTTTAATTGCAGTTGTTGCAGTACACATGAGCTTCTGGATCTATATCACTACGCAGTATACTTCGTTTGAAGCTTCTAAGGAGGCATACCTCAACACTTTCCCTACGCCGCTTCAAAATGCGTTCTTGCTTACCGCTATAAACATTTACCTGCTTGGAGGAAGCATTATAATCTTTTTGCAGTCTATGAAAGTGAACTACCGCAAAAGATTATCTGCTGGTCTTTTAGTGTCGGCTGCTTTTCTTTCTGTGTGGAATATTTTTTCACTGATGTAATACAACCATTCAAAATGAAATCGTTTTCTTATATTTAGATAAATTTAAACATTATGGCATCAATCATAAAAGAGCTGAACGAGCTTGTAGCTAATAATGTCATCAGTCCGCAAACGGCACGTGACATTGAGGGTTATTATGCGATTAATAAAGAACCGCAGGGTAACGGGCTTCTAACCATATTCGGTTCGCTGGGAGCTGTGTTGGTAGGGCTGGGTATCATACTCATCTTTGCCCACAACTGGGATGATTTCTCCATTTCTACCAAAACTATTTTGGCATTCCTGCCACTTGTTGTGTCGCAGGGCTTAGCCGCCTTTAGTATCATAAAAGAAAAAAGCAGCGTTTGGAAAAATGCTTCGGGCGTGCTGGTATTTTTCTCTGTGGGCGCTGCCATATCGTTAGTGGCTCAGATCTATAATATACCAGGCAACCTGGGCAATTTTCTTTTTGCATGGACACTGCTTTGTTCGCCGCTTATTTACCTGTTACGTTCTAATGCTGTTGCCGTTCTCCATATTGTTTTTGCAACCTATTTTGCTACCGAGGCAGGCTATTTTAATCCGCACCAGCCTTGGGGCTATATACTGCTGATTGCATTGTTGCTGCCTTATTACCTGCAGCAGCTTAAACAGGAGCGCAACAATACAACAGCGGCGCTCAACTGGCTCCTGCCCTTAAGCGGACTGATTGTGTTGGGTTCTTTTTTAGATGGTGCAGGCACTTTTGGCTTTTTAATCTATCTTGCATTTGCAGGTCTCTTACAAAGCATTGGCTTTATACCTCCTTTTAGCGATGAGCCAAGAAAAAATGGTTACTTAACATTAGGAGGGTTAAGCATTGCCATTATCCTTATCATGGCTTCTTTCCGCTGGGTTTGGAGAGAAGTTGTTACCGATGCGGTGCCCGGAATACCTTTTATCATAGCATGGCTTATGCTTTATGGAGCAGGAATATACTTTAGTTTTTTAAGAAAGGGTGCACCAAAAAGCTTTGAGCCTTTCAGGACAGCGGCATTTATCTTTCCGGTAATTTATCTTATCGGCAACTTTAATAGCCTTGTCCCTTCGATACTTACTAACCTGCTGGTGCTGGCCCTTGGCATCTCCATAATACGTGCCGGAGTAGCCAGGTTTGATTTTGCCACGCTTAATTTTGGGCTTACCATTACAGCTGTACTTATTGCTTGCCGCTTTTTTGACGTAAACATGTCGTTTGTAGTGCGCGGACTGTTATTTATCGGGGTTGGCGTTGGATTTTTCCTGACCAACTACTTCCTGATCCAGAAAAAGAAAAGCAACCCAAAAACAACAAATTATGAAAACTAAGCATCTATTAATTGCCTTTGCTGTTACGGCGCTGATACAGCTTTCTGTGCCTGCAAAAATGATATACGACTGTGAGATAACTGCCCGCCAGGGAACGGAATATAAATTTAAGGCAGAGCCAGTAGACCCTAACGACCCGTTTAGGGGAAAATATATTACATTATCCTTTAGCATGGAAAACCTCACCACAAAAGATACTACCTGGCTTGCCGGAGAAACAGCTTACATAGCCCTTGCAAAAGACAGCCTGGGGTTTGCAAAAGCCGCAGGATTAAGCCGGAAAAAACCGGAAACCGATTACATTACAACCGAAATATTTTATAAGATTACCGACACCGAAGTAAGGGTAAAACTGCCATTTGACCGTTATTACATGGAAGAAAGCAAAGCCCCTGAAGCTGAAACTGCCTATGGTGAATATGCAGGCAGGCAGGATTATAAACCGGTATATGCGCTTGTAGGAGTTAAAGATGGCAACGCCGTTTTAAAAGATGTTATTATAGACGGAATGCCAATAAAGGACTATGTAGTTAAAAAGAGGAAATAAAAGATGGGCTGCCAATTTCTTGACAGCCCATCTTTTATATGGTAACAGTTACCTTATTTCCCAGGGAAAGCAGCTTTTCTTTTTTCAAGGAATGCCGTAGTTCCTTCTTTAAAATCTTCGGTCCCGAAAGATTCGCCAAAGGCAGTAACCTCAACATTATATCCATTTACGCCGTCTTCGTAGTTGGCGTTTATAGCTTCAATCGCGCGGCTTATGGCTACCGGAGAATTCTTGAGTATCTTCGCTGCTATGCCTTTGCAAAAATCTATAAGTTCTGCCTGAGGCACAACATGGTTAACCAGTCCGTACGCTTTAGCCTCGTCTGCAGTAACCATTCCGGCAGTCATGATCATTTCCATCGCACGGCCTTTACCTACAAGCTGCGGCAGGCGCTGTGTACCTCCATAACCCGGAATAACACCAAGCGAAACTTCAGGAAGACCCATCTTTGCATTATCTGACGCTACCCTGAAATGTGCCGCCATGGCAAGCTCAAGTCCTCCGCCTAACGCAAAACCGTTTACAGCCGCAATAACAGGAGTGCCCATGTTTTGTAAATAGTCAAACAATAGTTCCTGTCCAAGCGCTGCAAGCTTTTGCCCGTCTTCTACGTTAAAGTTGGCAAATTCTGCTATATCTGCACCGGCAACAAAAGCCTTATCGCCTGTTCCCGTAACAATAATAACTTTTACTTCGCCACTATTGTTAAGCAGTTTAAAAGCTTCATGAAGCTCTGTAATTGTAGCACGGTTAAGTGCATTAAGCTTTGTAGGCCTGTTAATCGTAACTACCGCAATGTTCTCGCTGGTTTCTACAAGTATGTTTTCGTAATTCATGGTTTTATATCTGTTTGTTGTTTGTCGTCTTCTTCGTTGCCCTGGGCAGAGGTAACAGGCAGTGTAACTATAAACTCTGTGCCTTTGCCCACTGTACTTTCAAAAGTAATGGTGCCGTGATAGTTCTCTACAATATTTCTTATTATACCAAGTCCAAGCCCCATACCACTCGTTTTGGTAGTAAACTTAGGTTCAAAAATACGGCTCTTATTTTCAATGCTGATACCTTTCCCGTTGTCTTTTACCGAAATTTTAGCCATTCCGCCTTCGCGGAAAACCCTAACTTCCACTAACGGATCAGGCTCTTCTTCCTCAATAGCCTGCGTAGCATTCTTAACCAGGTTAGTGATTATACGTATCAACTGCGTCCTGTCCATACGGGTAATGATATGGGTTTCATCGGCATGGTAGGTAATGTAATTTTCATTGAAAATCTCCAATGCCAGCTGAACGATCTTAACCACATTAAGCGTTTCATTTTGCTGTGCGGGCATAGAGGCAAAACTGGAAAATGCCGATGCTACCGAACTCATCGTATCGATCTGCTGTATCAGTGTGCTGGAGTATTCCTCAAGTTTTTGTTTGATATCCGGATGCTTCGGGTCAAATTTTCGCTGAAAGCTCTGCACTGTAAGGCGCATAGGTGTAAGTGGGTTCTTGATCTCGTGAGCAACCTGTTTTGCCATTTCGCGCCATGCCTGTTCACGCTCGCTCTGGGCAAGCTTAGTGGCACTGGTATCAAGATCGTCTACAAGGTTATTGTAGGCGTCTACCAGCAGGCTAATTTCCTGAGGCGTGTCACCCATATCTATTTTTGCATTCATTTCGGCAAGGCGGGTTTCCTTTATCCTGTCTGACACCTCTTTAATAGACTTGGTAATATAACTCGACAGGAAGTACGCAATAATTACCGATATAAGCAGCATGAACGAATATACCTGCGCAAAGCGGATAAGGAAGTTATTTGTTTCCTTTTCGTAATACCCGTCGTCTTCAATATACGGCAGGTTAAGTATGCCCAGCGGCTTAAATTTGGTGTCTTTTATATAGCTGTAGGATGATCTGAAACGTTTGTTGTCTTCGCTAAGCCTTAAGTCTACATATCTTTTTTCGGCAGTAGATCGTAGTACCTTAAGTATGGATTTTGGAATATTGCTGTTTATTGTATCTACAGAGAATGCCGCTTTAGATGATTTTAGCAAATGCCCATTTAGGTCGTAAATGTTGATTTCCATCCCGTGGATATTAGCCAGCTCATGGATGCGTTCACGGAAGATAAGCGGAAGGTTTGCCGTATTAAGCGGATATGTAGTTGTAGAAAGTATGTAGTTGATATGTTCTTTAATAGCAGCCTCCTTACGCTCCAGCCTGTCCTGATGGTATACTTTTGCCTCTTTCTTAAACTGGTAGATACTTACGGCAGCAATAAGCAGCGATGCGATGAGTGTAATAAAAATCATCGACAGGAATATCCTGGTACGCAGTGACCACCGTTTTATCTTAAACTTTTCCTTCATTTACGACTGGTTTTTCTCCCTTATCCGTTTATAAAATTTATAGCCCAGCATAAGCAGTATAGAAAACGCTATAATGCCCACTACACCAAATATCCAGTTGATGGCACTTTTTAATATCACTAAAAATACTACTGCAAAAAGTATTATCGTAGCCCCCTCGTTCCACAGTCTCATAAATCCTGTGGTATATTTTACCTCATCCTTTTGCAATTGCTTAAAAATGCTATGGCATTTAAAATGGTATAAAAACAGCAGGAACACGAAGGCAAGCTTAACGTGCATCCACGGTTGTTTTAACCATTCCGGCATAAGGAACAATAACAGTGCCGCAAAAATAACAGCCAGCACCGCCGATGGCCATGTAATAATATACCAAAGCCTGTACGACATCAGCTTGTATTGTTTTATAAGGATCTCTTTTTCGGACGATGGCTTGCTGTTAGCCTCTATATGATATACAAACAGCCGTACAATATAAAACAACCCGGCAAACCAGGTGATTACAAAAATGAGGTGGAGTGATTTAATGTAGTTGTAGTATTCCATTAGTCTTCGTTAAGATGTTCAGCCATTTCCTTTTTCAAAAATATTCCTGTTACTATTGTTGATAGTACATCGGCAATGGGAAATGCCACCCATACACCAAAAATACCAAAAAACCGTGGCAAAATAAGTATTAGCGGAATCAGGAAGAATCCCTGCTTAGAAAGCGTAAGCAGTAATGCCCTTGTTGCCTTACCTGCAGCCTGAAAGTAAGCCGCACCTATTAGCTGTATGGCTATAATGGGCGATGCCGCAAAT
>Ga0163161_10003670_pt1 | contig 10762 bp, 6 predicted proteins | sample S45metaG_FD_129847 | JGI IMG/M metagenome (GOLD analysis project Ga0163161, IMG submission 129847) | Switchgrass rhizosphere microbial communities from Kellogg Biological Station, Michigan, USA - S4-5 metaG | ecosystem: Host-associated > Plants > Roots > Rhizosphere > Soil | place: USA: Michigan... | reverse complement strand
TGCCGGAAGCAGTACCGGAGCTTTGATTGCTTCTATTATCCTTTGTCCTGATGAACACCGAAAAGCAAAATATTCGATCCAGAAAGGATTAGAATTATATGCTGAAAAAGGTGGCGACATATTCCAGGTTTCTTTTTGGGAGAGACTTGTCAATCCTTTCGGATTATTAAATGAAAAAATTTCTCAGGAAGCTCTTGAAAAGAACCTTAACGACTTTTTTGGAAAACTCGAATTAAAGGAACTCATAAAACCTTGCCTGATAACAAGCTACGACATAGAAAACAGAAGAGCAAAACTTTTCAATTCGTGGAAAGCCAATTTGAGCACTGATAATTTTTATGTAAAAGATGTTTGCAGAGCGACTTCTGCGGCTCCTACCTATTTCAGTCCGGTGCAGATCAAATCGATGTACGGACAGATTTTCAGTTTGATTGACGGCGGAATGTTTGCCAATAATCCCGGACTTTGTGCGTATGCTGAAGCAAGAAAAATTCCGTTTGCGGAAGTTCTGAAAAATCATCAAAAGGCAAATCATCCTACCGTAAATGATATGATTATCGTTTCTATAGGAACAGGTATTGAGTCAAAAAGTTATTCTTTCAGAAAAATGGAAAAAGCGGGAAAAATTGGCTGGGTAACTCCTATTATTGATATTTTGATGTCTGCCAATGCAGAAACTGTTGATTATCAACTTTGTCAGATGTTTCAGACTTTAGGTTTAAGAAACCAGAAAAATTATTACCGATTAAATCCATCTTTAAAAAATGCTTCCCCTGCAATGGATAATGTTTCAAGAAATAATATTGAAGATCTGATTCAGGCAGGATTGAGTTACATTGATGATAACAGAGAAACTCTGAATCAAATAGTTCAGAAATTAATCAGAAATAAAATATAAGCGATTTTACTTATAATGAGATGATATAAGCTTATAACATTATATTAAAAATAATTAATAAAATAAAAACACGTCAAGTTTTGACGCTTACAAGGATTATTTTTGTCTTACCATTCAGAAAGCAAAAAACACAAAATCTAAAAAGATAAAAACAAAATTATAACACGACAAGTTTTGTCGCTTCTCAAAATTACCTTTGAGATAGAAGCAAAGACACAAAAAACAATCACTAAAATCTTTTAAAAGCCGTTGAATTCATCATTTACAGATGCTGGACAGCCAGAAATATGTTTAAAATCTATTAACACTTTAAAACACAATACTAATATGGAATTACCAGATCACAACACAGACCTCATCTTAGATAAAGACGTTTACACCATCAATTGGAGTGACATCGAAAACACCGAAATTGATTACGACAATTATCTCAAAGAAATTGAAAATTTCCTCCGAGAAGATTTTGATAACGACATTCTTGAGGAAGATATTTTTTAAATTAAATTTTTAATACACGTCAAGTTTTGTCGCCTATCGCCTTTACATTTGTTATATAAATAAAACACAAAAAACAATCACTTAAACTTTCGAAAAAGCCTTTGAATTCACCATTCACAAAATGCTGAACAGCCAGAAATATGTTTAAAAACCAACAACTAAAAACACTAAAAAATGGTATCAAATATTAAAAATGGAGGTGGATATCCTTAGCCGGAAACCACCTTAAAAAATAAGGCTGAAACTGAAGTGATTCTAATAAAAAGAAGCTTCGAAATTTAATCTTAAAAACCTTAATAAAAATAATAAAATATGGAAGAAAATGAAGAATTTGATTCTGATTTTAACACTGAAGATATTCCAATATCCGGAGGGTTTTGGAATTATATGAAAAATTATTGGCACAATAATAGAGAATTTCCGGAAAGTACAGAATCATCTTTGAATAAAAAAGCCGATCTCGTAGATGGAAAAGTACCTTCATCACAGCTTCCAAGCTATGTAGATGATGTTGTAGAGTTTGATACATTTGAAAATCTGCCTAATCCCGGAGAAAAAGGAAAAATATATTTAGTAACCAATAACAATACTCAGTTTAGGTGGAGCGGTTCGGAATATATTCAACTGAATTCTGATGAGTTTTTGATGACTACTAATACAGATCAAAGTATTACAGGAAAAAAATATTTTCTAACTTCAGGAGGTAGCACAGATCAAAATAACAAACTTATTGTTGCATCATTAGATCATTCACTTCCAGGTATGACTTTTTATAAGTCCGATTTGGGATCGGGAAATATTAATTTTAATGAAAATGGGTTTAATTTTGTAAATGCACAATCCTCAGACTACATTAATGCAAATGCTAAGGATTCAAAAAATCTGATTCAAATGATGATTATTTTCTAACGGGAGGCGGTGGACATATAAACAAGCATACCAAAGAAGACAGCTATTTTCATTCAGCAAGAAATTTCACGGAAGGTACACTAATTAAAACAACTGTAGATTATTCTGTAGAGTATGGCCATCAATTCCTCTTAGAGATGAAAGGCAATATGTACTTGGGAAATTTACCTTTAGAAATGAAGGTACAGGGATATATATATTATGGTAAAATTATTTGTGAAAGAGGTTATTCTACATACCCAGATTTAAAAGTGATAACTGCTATGAATCTAGATGGAAAACTTTGCTTTTGGTTTCCAAGATTAGGTTATTGGCAAGGTTTTTCTGTAAAACTTACAACGGGATATGGAGGTCCGGAAAATGGAATAAACAGAGTAATTGCTGTTGAAGATTCTACTGATCCTCAAGGTACAAAAAGAGTTGAAATTTATATTGATACTCTTGCTACCCAAGAGTGGGCAAACTCAAAACCTTCTAATAATATTACTGCTGAAAATATAAATAACTGGAATGATACTTTTGATAATCAAAGTAATAATGTAACATTATCTGACATCCAAAATATTACAGGTCAGAAGAAATTTTCAAATAGTATTCCTTTAGCATTTAAGTCCGCTGATAAAAAGTCCTGGGCAATTCATAAACCATTAAATGACAGTTTAATAATTGCTCCTTCACAATCAACAAATGGAGAAGATTGGGATTGGGCAAATCAAATTAATTTTGGTGATAATGGTTCTATTACTTCAAATGGATACGTAAAAAATAATTCTAATGATGATTGGTTACTAACTGGCGGTGGTGGACATACTCACAAAAATCAGTTTCCTTTAAATAATCATACACATCGTTTTTTAAAATCAGATGATACAGGAATTATTGATGCTAATTCTTTATTTGAAGATTATAAATTTAAATTTAATAATAGAGTTGAAAGTGCGTCAAGCAATATGTTTCCTACAATAAATAATGCAAACAGTATTATCTCTATAGCAACACATCCTGGTGGTTATGGGACCTTATTAGGAATTAATGGAGATAGTGATATTTTCACTAAAAATGTCAGCGGAGGCTATCATTCACCTACTTGGAAACAACTTGCATATAGAGATTGGGTAGCTAATAATTACATTCCTCAAACTCACCCAATTTTTTATTACGGACAACCTCAAATAGATGCATGGACTAATGATAAGATTAATGGTCTTCCAATTAGTTATTTTGGCACAGCTAATGATGCTAATAACATTACTAAATCTGGATTTTATAATATAGCTTATGGCACTTTAAATACAGGAAATTATTCTGGCTCCAACGATGGAGCAAGAGCATTATTGCATTTTGAAACAGAGTCAATTTATTCAGCATCTCAAATCCAAACAGAAAGATATACCGGTAATATTCTTTCCAGAACAAGAAATGATGGAGGATGGACAGCTTGGATAAGACATTGGGGTAATAATGATTTTACACAACAAGATGTTAATAATTGGAAAGCATTACAATTAGCATCAGGGGATTATGTAACAAAATCAACAAATCAAATTATTACGGGATTAAAAGCCTTTGTAACAGGCGGTGGTAATTATGCACCATTTAATAATGCATTACAAATTTATGCTGATGATGGTTCACTTCCGTCTATGACATGGTCTAAAGGAGGTTCTCATGTTGGACAATTAATGTTTAATTCTGATGGATTTCATTTTAAAAACGGTGATAATAATAATTATTACAGAATAAAATCTGACGGGTTTAAAAAGAATGGATTTGAAACAGATGATTGGATTTTACTTGGTTCTGGTAATGCCCTTAACAAAAATGAATTTGCTACATCTTCACAATTAGACAACTATGTAACAATAGATACCGCTCAAACAATTGTTGGTAATAAAACATTTTCACCAATTACAGAGACTAGATTCTTCAATACAGTTGATACTCAGAAAGGATTAACAAAAATTGTAGGTAATGGCCACGGTTATTTAAACACCAGAACTAATCCGACAGAATACTCATTCTGGGGAAATCCTACAGGAGCGATAGTAATTATTCTTCCAGATGAATTGACATTCCAAGATAATTTTGACATAGATATTATAGATGTACAATGGGCAAATTTGCATCAAAAATTACAAATAAATACGTATGGTTCTTTAAGTTACAGTAAAGCATTATTAACTAATGATACAGGAGCGGTTGATGTTGTAAAAAGAATAAGAATAGGTAAACTTGCAGATAACAGAAGTTGTCTCATTATAAATGACATTGATACACTTTGGTCTTACCCCCATATGACTGTTAATAAATATATTGGGGGAGGACTTTTGATGGCAACAGGTAACTGGACTACTCAAATGTTGACTGACCTTTCTTCAATTAATATTCAACAAGAAGTGATTATAAAAAAGGCTATTAATAATAGTTCCTTAACAGCACAATTAGAAAATTACCTTCCATTAACCGGTGGAACTTTAAGTGATTATTTAACGATAGCAAGACCTAACGGAAGTACTTTTGGTGGTATTCATCATTTAGCATTAACTGCGGATAACCTAGATGCTACAGGATTTTCAATGTTTATACCTTCTTCTAATGCAATAGAAATGTTGATTGGTAATGCAGGTGGATGGGGAACTATTAAGATGCAGCCTTATGGTGGTAATGTAACAATTAATGGTAATAATGTAGCTACACAAACTTGGGTATCTTCACAAGGTTATTTAACATCATCCAATTTAAATGGTTATGCTACAGAATCTTGGGTTTCAGTAAATTATGCAAACCAAACTTTATCAACAGGCGCTGAAGGATTAGGAGGTCAAACACTAACATTATCAAACGGTAATGCGGTAACAATAACAAACAATTTTATAACATCCCCTGACGGAACTAGAAATCCTGATGATGTTAAACCAAATACAAGTGGGAATAGAGTTCGATTTGATTTTGCTAATGCTTCATCAGTTAAAGGTGCGGGTAACTATGCAGGTGTGATGACCTATGCGCCTTGGGATGGAACAACCGCTTCTACGGGAGACAGTTCATATCAAATGGCTTTTGCTAATCAGACCGGAATAAACGGTGAAGGAATACCAATGCTTAAGCTAAGAAAAGGCATTGATGATAAATGGTCTTCTGACTGGTATAAAATGTGGAGCGCAGGTGATTTCTCTCAAAACGACATCGACAATTGGAATTACTTAGCATCTAATGCGGCAACCCAAACTTGGACCTCAACAAATTTCTTTTCAAAAAACGGAGGAACAGTCGATGGTAAAGTGAAAATTACTCCAGGTGTAGGTGTCACTGGAAATAGTCCTACTATAGGATCTTCAGATGCCGCAAGTTTTGCACTATCAGGAGATAACGGATTATGGGGAACTGCTTTTGGGCATAATAGCAACACAGGAGATTTATGGATACAACCACAAAGATTCGATGGTGGTAATGCATTGTATAATATTAATTTGGCGCCATTGGGTGGAAATGTAACAGTAAATAATCAAACTGTTGCTACACAAAATTGGGTTGAATCACAAGACTATGCAAATCATTCATTTGTTGAAGAAAGCTTAAATCAACTAACGGCAGAACATATAAACCCTGATTATCCTATACTTGCTGAAAGTAAATTCACAACAGTTATCATTACAGAGGAATATCATCAAGAATATCTTGATTTTGACAGTAATCTCATTCCGGGAAGTCAAATAACAGTAATAAACTTAGCTTCATTTAATATAGATGTACGAAGAGAAGACCATTCAATAGATAGAATATTCTCAAGAGAAACTACTGAATATTACATTACGAAAGAAAAACAATTACTGAAAAAAGGTTCTTACAAAGAAGCTTCAATTTTAAGCTAATATTTTTTACGTCAAGTTTTGTCGCAATCCAATTCTAATATTGTCTTTCACAAAAAACTTTTCATCAATAAATAACTGATTTAAAAAATCAGAGGGGATATTTCGTAGATCTAAACCACTTAAAAAAAATGAACACACAGGAAATATTCTCTAAAAGAATTTTCCAAAATTTTAATCTTAAAAACCAAAACAATTTTAAAATGTCAACAAATTTAAACAACAACAACTCTTCGCAAACGCTATTCAGATTTGCGGCTATGAGAAACCCGGAACTATCTGATCCTAAAAATTTAGATAGAAGATTCATCTTTAGAGATGATTTTGAAATGAATATTAAAAGCGTCTTTGATAAAAATATTCAAGCTGAAAAAACATTACAGTCGATTTGCAGAAAGATAAATCAGGCTGGATCAGGCATGACCTTAGATATTCTTACCGAATCTGATTTTAAGGAAATGCACTCTGGCAAGATTTACGAATTGGCAGTCTGGGTTGCCAGAAATAAATCAACCGCAACTAAGACAGAATTTGATGAAAAAATTAATGATTATAAAACAAATAATCCAAATCTAAATTACTTTCCAAATCCTGAGCTCATTTGGGATAATCTTGTTTATCAGGTAATAACTCAAAAAGATTTCTATGCAAAAGAACTTATTATGCAATATCTGCATTTATATCACATACTTACCGTCTACGATAAGTCAGAAGAATCTTTTGAGGATATGAAAAGAGCAAAAGTAGTTTTGCCTAAAAAATTATTTAAGGTTTCTCAAACTGATTTCAACACTACAGGTTCTTCAACGGTACAGAGAACTATGTATGATGATAAAGCGATGAAATTTTCTGAGGCAGCCATTATTTTGAAAGAAAATGAGAGTTTAATAGCTTCTCTTTCAAAATTACAAAAAACTTATAAAAAACAGCATGATACTGCTCACAAAGAAGCCTATAATGCATATCAGGAGACTGTTAAGCCTCTTTTAAAGACGGCTCAAAAAGATTCCTCAGAAGCAGATAGAAAAAAACAGATTTTAGAAAACAGGATCAATTATCTTACTCAGCTTAGTGTAGCCGACCCCGAAAAGTTCTATGCAAATAGCGAACTGGATATGGAACTTCATCGCATTAAAGATGAGATCATGCAGATCACAACTCCGGAAACCGAGATTCCTGATTTTAATTTCAGTTTTAAAACCCCGGAAATTGATATTGCCAAAATTGGCAGAACTTTGAGCGTGAATGATCAGAACGCATTGTTAAGAATTTTAGGAGCTTCGAGCCTTACTGACGCATTATCAGATATTTCCACATTTGATGAGCTTAGTCAAAGTATTACTCAAAGTAATCAATCTTTACAGCAAACCGTTTTAAATAATACCGTTCTCAATCAGCAGGTTTCTACCAATGTTGGTGGAGTTATCATTCCTGTAAGTAATAAAACTTCCTCTTCAAATTATATTCCTTTTAGTGTAAAAACTTATGCACGTAGTTTAACAGAGTGGAGTTTACTTTTAACTTTAAGTAACAATATGAACATTGTTTCTGGAAATTATAAAGTTGTATTAAATGGTGTAGAAATTTCCTCCACAAGTATTTCTACGATGAATGGAGGATCTAATTTATTATTTGATTTACCTAAAATTCCGGTTTCTCAAACTTCTTTGGTGGAACAATTCGTTTTACAAGGTGAGGTAATTTTAAGCGATGGCAATACCTATAGAATAAATGTCATATTATTCCAAGATAAAAATGATTTGGACAGATTGACCAAAAATTATGCTTTCAGAGGAGCTGATGGTTGTATGCCTGTTGATCCACCAAAACCAGAAACGCCTGAAACGCCAACATATAACCCAACAGATACGAGTGCATTCATTCCTTCAGGATTTGGAATGAAAAACATTGGAGTTGCGGATTATTTAAAAGTAGAACAAAGTACCTATTGCTATGTAGAAGGAGATGTTGCTCACATCGAAAACATCATGGCGCGTGAATACAAAGAACGTTCTACGAGAAGATTAAAAAGAAGCGAATCTCAAACTACAAAGTCTACAGAGTCTGAAAAAGAAAAACTTACAGATACTACGACTACTGAAAGACATGAAATGCAGAGTGAAGTCGCCAAAATCCTTCAGGAATCCAGGGATTTTGCAGCGCAGGCAGGATTTAGCGCAAGGTGGGGAGAAAGTGAATCCACAACCGGGAAATATACTTTAGATGCTGGAGCTAGCTATGCTACTCATAATTCTAAAGAAGAAAGTAACCGACAAGCTGTAACCGAAGCAAAAGATATTACTGCAAGAGCTTTAGACAGAATTGTAACTAAGGTAAAAGAAGAACGTATTGATAAGGTTTTAGAAGAATACGAAGAAAACAACAAACACGGTTTCGACAATACAAAAGGTAGCAATCATGTTGTAGGAGTTTATCGTTGGGTAGATAAAGTAGTAAAAAACCAAATTTACAATTATGGCAAACGTATGATGTTCGAGTTTATGGTTCCGGAGCCTGCTAAACTTCATACTTTAGGTGTAAAAATGATTGATGCTTCTGAAAAGTTAGTTAAACCAATTGATCCGAGAAGTGAGGAAGCACAACAAATGAGAATGAAAGATTTTTCATCTCTAAATGGAACATTGGGAGAAATAATTTTAAAACATTGGGCAGGAATTTATAATATTGAATTAGGTGAGCTTACTTCAAATACAATATATGTATCAAAAGGATTTGCATACGGAAAAGACTTGGTCTCGGATATAGGATCCGCTAATGCTACTACCAGCGCAATTGGTTTACAAAAAGAAATTGAATTACCAGTAGGCTACAGTGCAAAATCCTTCGAAATCAGTGGAGGCGGAAAGCAATATCTTAAAGATGGGAGCTCTCTTTTGAATATAAATGTTGGGAATGTCAGAACATTTACTGATATTACCACTGGAACTTTTTCTTCAAATGGATCAATATCAAACATCTCAAAAATAGTTCCTGTAAGTATTTCAACAGATAGATTTTATTCTTTGGAAGTCAATGTTACTCTTAAATGCGTCTTGAACGAAGAAGGATTACAAATAATCTTTAATAAAATTATTGATGCATACGAAGCAGAATTAGGCAGATACAATCAAGCATTATCCGAAGCAAAAGCTTAAGTTGATAGAAAAGCTAGAGGAGTTGTATCGAGGTAAAGTTTTTCTTAAATATGCGGAAAAGTTTATGGAAAAGTTTCATCATCATTTTGATGGAGAAATTTTAATTAAAGAGAAGGGAGGAGAAGACATTTTAGAATTATTTGGAGCTCACAACCATGAAGTAAACGGTACTAAAATACAGATAGGAACCATAAGAAAACCTCCTGGTATCAAAAGCGTTCATGATTTGCCAAACGACATTCCTTTCAAGGCAAATGTAGAGACAAAATACAATGCAAGTATTGTAAAAAAGAAAAATGCCTCTTCATTTTTCCCAAAAAACTGGGATATTAAAAGAGTGAAAGAAGAAATTGCTTTGGTGTACGAAGAAATGTTAAAAAGTGGAAAATTATTTCCTTATGATAACAATAAATTTTTTCATTTAGATAGTACAGGACGATTCGAAATACAGATAGAATTTGATAAGCTTGGAAATTTAACTAGTGCTTATCCAAAAATTAATTAACATGTTTAAATATTAAAAAATGAAATATAAATTTTCAACAAAAGTTTTTGGTCAAGAAGGCATTTATGGTATCGAATATGATTCCCTTGAAAAGAATGAAAAAGCTCTATTTGAAATCAATTCATACATTTGGACATCGGAAGAAGTACAAGATATGCTGGATGAAATTAAGTCAATAACAATAGGAAATGATTTTGAATATTCTGTAGAAGGAGGACATTTATTAATAGTTGCAGATAAAGAAGAAACACATTTATTTAACCTTCTTAATAAATCTCAAAAAAAAGCTGACATTATTTGGACAACAGAAAAATTCATACAATTTTTAAAAGAATTCAAAGATTTTTTACAGAAAAACGGAAGATAGTAATAAAATTAACGGCAACCACAAGTTGCCGTATTTCTGTTCCTAAAAACAATATGACAAAGGCGTTATAATGTAGGAATAACCAAAAACGGAAAGAAAGAATTTGCCTTTATCTATAAAAACGAAGTTATTTTGCGTGGCGTAGCTACAGAAAGAGATTTTAAGAATATCGTTTACGGTTTTTACAAAAATTTGTATCATCCGTTTAAGTTGATAGAAAAGCTGGAGGAGTTACGGGTAGCTGCCCCCCGCTGCCGCACGATTGTATCGTGTGGCTTTTCCTTTTTAAAACTTAATTCTCTAAGATTGTATAATTTTTTATTTTTATAAAAACATACATTGAAGAGTCGTAATTACAAATTTCACAATCCCGAAGGATTATATTTTATAAGTTTTGCGGTGGTAGGCTGGCTTGATGTATTCATCCGAAATGAATACAAAGAAATTCTTTTAGAAAGTTTAAGATTTTGCCAAAAGAACAAAGGCTTAGAAATACATGCATGGTGCATTATGTCGAGCCATGTACATTTAGTTTTCCGAAGTATAGACGGTCAGAAACCT
>Ga0163161_10003669_pt1 | contig 10765 bp, 9 predicted proteins | sample S45metaG_FD_129847 | JGI IMG/M metagenome (GOLD analysis project Ga0163161, IMG submission 129847) | Switchgrass rhizosphere microbial communities from Kellogg Biological Station, Michigan, USA - S4-5 metaG | ecosystem: Host-associated > Plants > Roots > Rhizosphere > Soil | place: USA: Michigan... | reverse complement strand
GTTCAAGCGTTTAGAGAAGAGGGGGGTCAGCTGTTGGCGACTTGGCGACGCAGCAGGTCATCAATTGCCCTGATGGCGAGGGGATAACCGTCGGCCCCCATGCCGCAAATCACCGCATTGACCGCGCCAGACATGATTGAGTGGCGATGCAGTTCGTCACGCGCATGGATGTTCGACAGGTGCAGCTCAATCAGCGGTGTACTGAGCAGCTTCAAGGCATCGAGCACCGGAATCGAGTGAAACGAAAAGCCGGCCGGGTTGATGATCAAGGATGCGCCTTGTTCAAAAGCCTCTTGAATCCAGTCGACCATCACGCCCTCGTGGTTGGTCTGGCGAAAGTCGCATACCAGGTCAAGTTCCTCAGCTAGCCTTTCACTGCGTTGACGAATCTGATCGAGCGTGGTGTGGCCATAGATGTGCGGCTCACGACGACCCAGCAGGTTCAAGTTCGGGCCATTAAGGATGAAGACGGTGCGGTTCATGATCGTCCTGCTGCGTTATTTGGAAAGAAGGGCTGAAGCGCGAGTGTCGACCGCATCGTCTTTGGTGACGGCGTTAAGGTCGATACCACGGGTTTCACGACCCATGCGGATCATGGCCAGCGAGATCAGGTTGATCACGACACACAGGGTCACCAGAGGCCATGGCGAGTTATTCGACTGGGCAAACAGATAAACCGCGATCATTGGCATTGGGCCGCCGATCACCAGGTTGGCGCCGGTATAGGCCAGTGCGGAACCCGAATAACGAACCTCGGTCGGGAACGCTTCGGCGAAGGCCACCGGCTGGATGCCGCTTTGAAACTGAACGAAGCCCAGGAACAGCCCCATGATCGCCATGATGGCAGGGACGTTTAGCGTGTTAAGGATCGGGAAGTAGACGAACAGGATCAGCAAGGTCATGCACGAACCAAATGTCAGCGCCTTTTTACGGCCCCAACGGTCGGACAGATAACCACCGGCCAGCGCACCGAAAATCGCGCACATGTTAGCCACCATCAGCGACATGAAGCCGGTCGACTGGCTGAAGCCCAGGTGCTTGGTCAGGTAGCTGAGGGAGAAGATCACGATCAGATAGAACAGCGCAGCGGGCGAGCAGAAGAAGAACATCAAGCGCAGGATGGTTTTGTAGTGGCTGCCCACAGCGGTTTTGAGCGGGCTTTTTTCCTGCTTGACCGGGGTCTTTTTCAAGGCAACGAAGGCTGGGGTTTCATCGACTTTCAGGCGGATGAAGATCCCAACTACCACCAGTACGAAACTCATCAGGAACGGGATCCGCCAGCCGAAGCTTTCAAATTGTTCGCTGGAAAGTGTCGCGGCCAGGCCCATCAATACGCCGTTGGCCAATATCTGGCTGAGCGGTGAGCACAGGCCCAACATCCCCGAGTAGCGCCCACGGCGATCGGGTGAGGCGTGTTCCAATGCCATCAGTTGGGCGCCGGTGGACTCACCGCCCAGCGCGAAGCCTTGAATGATACGCAGCAGCACCAGAAGGATCGGCGCCCAGATACCAACCTGACCATAAGTCGGCAACAGGCCCATCAGCACCGACGCCAGACCCATCAGGGTTACGGTGGCCAGCATCAGGTTACGACGGCCCAGTTTGTCGCCGAGGTAGCCACAGGTAATCGCGCCCAATGGGCGTGCGGCCAGACCAACACCGAAGGTTGCCAGCGAGGCGAGCAGGCCGGCGGTCGGTTCCATCGCCGGGAAAAACAGTTTAGGCAGAATGGTCGCCGATATCGCGCCATACAGCGTGAAGTCGAACCATTCCAGGGCAGTGCCAATGGTCGCGGCGGTCACCGCTTTGCGAGGCATGCGCGAATCATGAGTCTCGTGACTGGTTGTGCTCATTGATGTGCTCGTCGTTATTTTTATGGTTACGGGATACCCATACGATTCCGCTCGGGCCCAGGCGCTGGCAGGAAACGTCGAAGTGAGTAGACGTTAACGCATCTTGCTTGCAGAATAATTATCGAAATCCAGACAAATAGATAAGCCAGCCTTATGAGTGGGGATTATGGAACTGCGTCATCTAAAAGCCTTTGTGGTCGCCGCCGACCTGCAGCACTTCAGCCGGGCGGCCGAACAGTTGGGCATTGCGCAACCGGCGCTGAGCCAATTGATGCGTACGCTTGAGTCAGAACTGGGGCTGGCACTGTTCCGGCGGGAAAACCGCGGAGTGGCGTTGACCGCTGCCGGCCTGGCGTTCCTGCCGCATGCGCGCCAGTCTATCGAGTCCAGTGAGCTGGCAACTGCCGCGGCCCAGCGTGCCCGGCGCGGGGAGGTCGGCGAGATCAACATCGGCTATCACTCGGCCTTGTTCGAGGCCAATCTGCCGCAACTGCTACGGTACTATTTCAGCACGTTTCCCGAGGTGAACGTATCGTTGGTAGATGCGGGTATTCGTGCGCAGTTCGACATGCTGCTCGACCACAAGCTTGATCTTGCCTTTGCCAGGGTGTTCAAGGATCACCTGCCAGACCGTTTGCGCACCCATCATTTCAGTGAGTCCAACCTCGTTCTGCTCATGCCGGACAACCATGAACTGGCAGAGAGCTTTACAGGAGAGTTGGCAACACTTCGGCACGAAAAGTTCGTTTTTCTACAGGACGCCGCGGGTATCGGCTTGACCTCACACACGCTTCAGGCATGCCGCCAAAACCAACTGCACCCCAAAAACATCATGTACGTCCCTTCGCTGATGAGTATCCCGGGATTGGTTGCTGCGGGTATCGGCCTGAGCATCGTGCCTGAAACGATGACCCGGTTAACCATGCCAGGCATACGGATTGTGCCGTTGGCTCAACCAGAAATGGTCAGTGAACTGTCGCTGATTTCACGGATCGATGAGCGCTCAAGCGCGGTGCTGCACTTTATCGAAGAGGCACATGGGTGGGGCTAGCCCCATAACGCGATCTGTAGATACCGTTTTGAACCTCACCAGGCAATCGCGTTTTGTCAGACAAATCCCAGACGCAGCCTCGCATTGCTCCTCAGCTGCTACGGGGTGGGTGGTGAGTCAGAACTGGTTGAGGGGATTTGTAGCAGCTGTCGAGCAGCGCGAGGCTGCGTCCGACTGCGCAGCAGTCGTAAACCTGGGATTGCGGTCTTCCAGGAACACCATGTCGTCTGATATCACGACTGCTGCGCAGTCGGACGCAGGCTTCGCCAGCTGCTACAGGTCGCGTTACGGCTTAACAGATCGACATTACCTAAACGTGTTGTACCCCTCATTCGATAGTAAAGTGGCGAGCATTGTCGTAGCTAAACAGGGATGACCGATGTCTCAACGCCGCTCAACATTGATCGCCCTGCTGGTAGCGGTCACCTTCTTTATGGAGAACCTTGACGCTACGGTGATCGCCACCGCGCTGCCGGACATGGCCAAGACGTTTGGCGTGCCGGCGGTGGATGTGAGCATTGGCATGAGCGTCTACATGCTCGCGGTTGCGGTGTTCATCCCCATCAGCGGCTGGTTGGCTGATCGCTTCGGCTCACGTCTTATATTCAGCTCGGCCATCGTGCTGTTCAGTATGTCTTCATTGATGTGTGGGTTGAGTGACAGCCTTGAGGCCTTTGTTGCCGCGCGCGTGTTGCAGGGCATCAGCGGCGCGATGATGGTTCCGGTGGGGCGCCTGGCAGTGCTTCGCACCACCGAGAAGAAAGACCTCGTTCGGGCGATCTCTTTTATTACCTGGCCCGGTCTGGTCGCACCGATACTCGGACCGCCCTTGGGCGGTTTCATCGTCACCCATGCGTCCTGGCCGTGGATTTTTTATCTCAATCTTCCGTTGGGCCTGTTGGCGCTGATTGCCGCGCTGGTCTTGATTCCCAAGCAAGACCACGTCATTGCCCGGCCATTCGATTTCAGCGGTTTTCTGCTTGCCGGCGGCGCCAGCGCTGCGCTGCTGTTCGGCGTAGAAATGCTGGGGCAACGTCATGCCAATCTGTTGCCGGCACTGTTACTCAGTGGTGCAGGCGTGATACTCGGTGCTATTGCCTGGCGACATCTGCGTCGGCATGCGCAACCGTTACTGGCGCTGGGTGTATTGGACATCCGTACCTTCAGCGTCTGCCTGTGTGGTGGGTCGATTTTTCGGATCGCCATCAGCACCTTGCCGTTTCTCCTGCCGCTGATGTTTCAACTCGCATTCGGGCTTACTGCATTGGATGCCGGGCTACTGGTATTGGCCGTCTTTGCCGGCAATCTGGCCATGAAGCCGTTCACCACGCGGGTAATGCACCGTTGGGGGTTTCGCCCGGTGTTGATGTTCAACGGCATCCTTGGTGTACTGGCAATAGCGGCCTGTGCATTGCTGGATGAGCATATGAGTCGGGTGCTGGTTTTGTTGATTCTGTTTGTCGGTGGCCTGTCACGATCCATGCAGTTCACCGCGTTCAACACGCTGGGCTTTGCCGATGTCCCCAAGGAGCAGATGAGCGATGCTTCAACCTTGTTCAGTATGTTCTTCCAACTGAGCATGGCGATGGGGGTTGCCACGGGCGCGCTGCTGCTACGTTTCTCCATGAATATCCATGACAACACCCAACTCGCCAATACGGCCGACTTTCAGCTGACGTTCCTTTGTGTGGCGGTGATTGCGGGGATCGCATTGCTGGATAACCTGCGATTGCCACCGAAGGCGGGTGAGTCGGTATTGCAGCGAGCATAAGAAAAAGACAGGCCTTCAGGTGTTAAGCGCTTGCGTCTCAACACCGTGCTTGCATCGCTAGAAGTCGAAGAACACTGTTTCCGCTTCGCCTTGAATATGAATATCGAAGCGGTAGGCCAGCTTCCCATCAACTGTGCAACGCGTGGCGATCAGGGATTCGCGCCGATGGGGTTGTTCGATCAGGTTCAATACGGGGTCCACCGCATTCGCCTGGGGTTCGTCGTCGAAATACAGGCGGGTCTGCAAGTGGATGTTGATGCCCCGAGCAAACAACGCCACGTTGATATGCGCCGCCATGGCACCGCCGGAAGCGTTTTTCACCACGCCAGGTTTCACAGTTTTGATGGTCCATTCACCGACATCGGTCGTGGCGGTACGGCCAAAACAGTTGAACGGTTTTTCCAGATCGTAACCAGTGTCGTAGACGCCATCATGATTCGCCTGCCAGAACTCCAGAAACGCGTCACGAATCAAGTGGCCATTGCCGTCATAAACGTGGCCCATCACTACAATGTGCTCACCTGGCGCGTCAGGCTTGGCCATCGCGTTCCAGATTTCCTGCTCGCGCGGAAGATTGCCGGCAGCCTCCAGCGCCAAGCCGATATGAACATAGGGGCCGGCGGTTTGCGACGGGGTTTCAGGCAGAAGTTGAACGGGCATACGCAGGCCTCCTCAGCGGTTTTCGAAGTGGGTCTTGCGCTGACCGCGCAGGACGATATCAAAACGATAAGCCAGGCAATCCATAGGATTGGCCATGCTCATATCCAGTTTGGCGATCAGACTCTGCACCGCTTCCTGATTCGAGATCGACTTGACGATCGGGCACATCGGGATGAGCGGATCACCTTCGAAATACAACTGAGTAATCAAACGCGTGGCAATTGACGGGCCACTGATGGAGACATGGATATGGGCCGGTCGCCAATCGTTGGGACCGTTGCGCCATGGGTAGGGGCCGGGTTTGACCGTGCGGAAGCTGTAGTTGCCATCGCGGTCAGTCAACGCACGGCCCACGCCACCGAAATTGGGGTCAAGGGGGGCCAGGTAACTGTCTTTTTTATGCCGGTAGCGCCCACCGGCATTGGCCTGCCACATCTCCACCAAGGTGTGGGGAATTGGCTTGCCGTACTGATCACACACTCGACCCGCGACGATGATGCGCTCGCCAATTGGAAGGCCGCCGTGATTGAAATTCAACAGCAGGTCGTTATCGTGCTGACCCCTCTTCAGATGAGAAAAATCCGGGCCGCTGGTTTCGGATAATGACTGGGGGATGCTCACCAGTGCCTGGCGGGGGGACCGCAGGATTGAAGTCTTGTAGTCAGGGGTCAGGGCTTTGGGATGCCAATTACGGTCACGAATGACGAAGCGGCTGTCGTGCGCATCAGACATGTCGTTTTTCCTGTTGTTATGGTTGGACGGAGGCAGGCACTGCGTTGGCAGCGACGTGTAGCCAGTGTCCTCCCGGACGACCCAACCCAAAATTGAAAAAAACGACTTGATCCATGTCCAAACGGTTATGGATGTTTTCCCTCACGATATTCTTGGCCGACCTCACGCAGCGCGTCCACGCACCACTGCGCCGCGGTTGTCACCGGCAACGCGGGATTGGTGCATAACCCCACAGAACCGCCCGGTTCACGCATCACCAGATCCAGCTCCACCAGATCACCTTGCCTCAAGTCCTGTCTGACGGCGTCAAATGGGGCGACCCAGATGGCCTGACTGCATTGCACGTAGCGCCGACTCAGGGCTACCGACAGGGTTTCCAGGCGTTGGCGCGATGGGGTGATCCCGTGCTGCACAAACAGGCTGTCTGCGAACTTTCGGATCGTCGTCCCCGCCAACGGCAAGACCAGCGGATAGTCTTCGAGGTTTTTATGCCCCAGTGGTTCGGCGAGAACCGGGTGGCCAGCCCGGACCACCAGGGTCATTGATTCGCTATAGAGGTGTTCGAACGCCAGCCCGAGAATCAATGGGCTATCGGTCATCCTGCCCACCACCAGGTCCAGTTCACCGACACGCAGCTGTGACAGCAAATAGGCACTTGGTCCCGTCACGACACTGACCACCAAGGCGGGGTGTCGGTCGTGTAAGCGGCAGACAATTTCAGGCACCAACAGACTTTCGACGGTGGACAGCACACCGAGCTGCACGGTGATGGGCTCATGCACCCCGGAGCGCAAACTGTTGACGCCTTCGCGCAGCGATTGCACGCTCGGCCCTGCATATCGCAAAAAGGCCACGCCGGCCTCGGTCAGTGTCGAGCCCTTTTTACCCCGTTCAAACAGTGTGGCATCCAGCAGCGACTCCAGTTCTTTCAGCGTCTTGGAAAGCGCCGGCTGGCTGATGGCCAACTTGTCGCAAGCGCGGGCCAGGCTGCCCTGGCGTGCCACTTCGAGAAAACACACCAGATGACGGAATTTGATTCGGGTATCGATGTTCAATCGGGGGTTCTGCCTTCGTGGTTTACGGTGGGCCAGTGCTGCGCTGCTCATTGTGTCAGCTCCCGACCAAGGGCGGACGTTGGACGCGGCTACGAAGCTAGACGCTATTTAAGCCTCTAGCCGCAGCGGCGGCAAAGTACCTGCAGATTTGCTGGATCAGGATTGTCTTGCCTGGTAAAAATCATGCGCTGGGTGCGTATCGTGTTTTGCGGGTCGATAACCCTAAGGACAATGGTAGGCACTTCCCAACGCTGTAAGCGTTGAAAAAGCTGCTCATCCTTTCGTCGACTCAACTGCGGAGCAACGTCCCTGAATCTTCGGTAACGCGCTTTTGCACTTCAAATGCCGTCAGCGCCAAACTAAATGATTCAGTGACGTGCCTGGCAGCCAAGGCTAAACAATACCGACAAACGAAAGAATAAAAAGAACGATCACAACTGCCCCGACGATGTAGATAATACTGTTCATAACACCACCTTTTATCTCAACTGGATTGCGACACCAAGGTATCTAATACAAAGGACACCTTCGTTACCCGTTCCGTTCCGCGAATCAGTGTCAGCCGTTGCGTCATCGCAGCGATGTACGCTCTGAGTACGGTTACAGCCTGCCGAAACTTTATGGATCCCCTGGCTCGGGTCCCATTACGAGGGCTCCATCATGCGCATCTACACCCTTGAATACCTGTTCAACGGCGAGCCCGCGTCAAGCCCGTGGACGACACCGATGTACTGGCGCTGGGCGTGACGTTGCTGCGCCGCAGGAAGCTCAGTTTCTCGGCGAAGTACACACTGGAAGCTGCAAGTGGCTACACCGGTGAGTGTGGCCTGGAGGCGGGCGGAAGCAATCAATCGATAATCGCACGCTTTTTGTGAGGTCGTATGTGTTTTCGGTGTCAAATGCCTTGATGGGGAGAAGACTTTATTTCTTTTGTATTCAATGTGTTATGGATTTTTTATCTCGCTTTTTGAGTTGCTGAAAGCCACAAAATTAGCGGAAGGCTGTTTACAGTCTATTGACTGCGTTAACTGGTTCGTACATTTTGATTGGCGTTTGCTTTGCCCTGCTAAAGGCTTCAATAAAAAAAATAAAGGAAAACCCTATGCTCAATTGCACACCCACTCTCAATGCTGCCTCCCTAACTCTGCTCTGCATCTCAAATGGTTTCGTGTCGTCTCAAATAAACTTTTTAGTTGCCGCTTCAAGCTAGAGCACCCTCAGGTAATTCTACGACCCGATATTGGCCAACCTTTCGTTGGTGCTGTCGCGTCGCGAGGCCTGCTGCAATAAAAAGTCTGAGAGATTCTAATAATGAAAAGAATAGTGGGTCTGTATTTCAAACTGTTGAAACTGTTAATTGTGCTTTGCATGATTTCGATGATCGTGCTGGTTTTCGGAAACGTAGTTCTACGCTACGCCTTCAATTCCGGTATCAGTGTGTCTGAAGAGCTGTCGCGCTGGTTTTTCGTATGGATGATCTTTCTCGGTTCCATTGTGGCACTCAAGGAACGTGCCCACCTTGGCATGGACAGCCTGGTCAAGCGGCTTCCTCCCTTGGGTAAGCGTGTCTGTCTGGTGGTAGGACATATGCTATCGCTGTTTGTCTGTTGGCTGATCTTCAGCGGCAGTTGGCAGCAGGCAGTGATCAACCTGGATGTGGTCGCTCCAGCATCAGGCCTATCCATGGGACTGTTCTATGGTGCAGGTCTGGTATTCGGTGCCAGTGCCGCCGTCATCATCGTTTACGAACTCTATCTGGTGCTCTTCAACAAACACGGTGAAGAAGAATGGGGGAGGGGCGAAGTCGGCGATGTTGGTGAGGCAAGCAAGCAGACTGCGCAACATGGCAATTCCGGGAGCACCCGCCCATGACGCTAGCTATTTTCCTGGGCTCGCTGCTCGGTACCATGGCTTTAGGTATATCGATTGCCTTTGCTTTACTGTTGGTCAGTGTAGCGTTGATGTTCCACCTGGATTTGTTCGACGCACAGATCATCGCGCAGAATTTGCTTAATGGCGCCGATAGTTTCCCTCTGATGGCCGTACCTTTCTTTATGTTAGCCGGCGAAATCATGAATGCTGGTGGCCTGTCCAAGCGTATCGTCAATATTGCCATGGCGCTGGTCGGGCATAAGCGTGGCGGTCTTGGCTATGTGGCGATCATTGCCTCTTGCCTGCTTGCCTCGCTCTCCGGTTCAGCGGTAGCGGATGCTGCAGCGCTGGCGGCATTGATGGTGCCAATGATGGTACTGGCAGGGCATAACCGCGGTCGCTCGGCCGGATTGATCGCTGCCGGTGGCATCATTGCGCCTATCATCCCTCCGAGCATCGGTTTTATTGTCTTCGGCGTCGCGTCCGGAGTCTCGATCTCCAAGCTGTTTCTCGCAGGTATTGTGCCGGGCATTATGCTGGGGGCGGCGCTGGCTATCGCCTGGTGGTTTATCTCCCGTAGCGAGAATGTCGAGACGCCACCCAAGCGTTCGCGTGCCGAAGTGCTGCGTACATTGATCGACGGCAGTTGGGCACTGGGCCTGCCACTGATCATTGTATTCGGTCTCAAATTCGGCATCTTCACGCCTACAGAAGCGGCGGTGGTGGCGGCGGTCTATTCGCTCTTCGTGGCGCTGGTGATCTACCGGGAATTAAAAGTCAGCCAGTTGTTTGAGCTTATTCTGTCATCGGCCAAGACCACCTCTGTGGTGATGCTGCTGGTGGCTGCCGCTATGGTTTCGTCCTGGCTTGTGACTATTGCCGATCTGCCTGGTCAGTTGGCAGCGATCCTTGAACCGTTCATGAGTAATCAGACCCTACTGTTGGTCGTGATTATGTTGCTGGTCATTCTGGTCGGCACAGTCATGGACATGACGCCGACCATCCTCATCCTGACTCCAGTGCTGATGCCCGCGGTTACCCAGGCAGGTATCGACCCGGTCTATTTCGGTGTTCTGTTTCTGATTAATAACGCGATTGGCCTGATCACCCCTCCTGTAGGCACGGTGCTCAACGTGGTATGCGGAGTATCCAAGATAGGGATGGATGAAATCATACGGGGTGTCTGGCCCTTCCTGCTTGCGCAACTTACGGTGCTGTTCCTGCTGGTGCTGTTTCCGCAACTGGTCCTGGGGCCGCTGAAATTTTTCGCAGGGTAATACCGGTGGAAACTGTAGTAATGCGACATCTAACAATAATAAACGGAGAATAAGATGAAGAAATTGATGAAGACCTTGCTTGCCAGCGCATGTGCTACTGGACTACTTCTGGGCAGTGTTGTCAGTCACGCTGATGAAGTTCGCGAGCGCACGCTGCGTTTCGCTTTCCAGAATGTCAAAGAGCACCCGCAAGGCCAGGGCGCACAGAAATTTGCCGATCTGCTCAGCGAGAAGAGCGCAGGAAAACTCAAGGTACGGCTGTTCCCGGGCGGTACCTTGGGGGGAGACGTGCAGACTGTTTCCGCCCTGCAAGGCGGCACGCTGGATATTACCGTGCTCAACTCCGGTATTCTGGCCTCCCAGGCCGCTGATTTTGCGATGCTTGATTTCCCCTTTCTTTTTAACAATGTAAAGGAAGCACACGCGGTGATCGACGGGCCGGTCGGGGAAAAGTTGGCCGCACAGTTGGATAGTAAAGGCCTGGTTGGCTTAGG
>Ga0163161_10003665_pt1 | contig 10776 bp, 12 predicted proteins | sample S45metaG_FD_129847 | JGI IMG/M metagenome (GOLD analysis project Ga0163161, IMG submission 129847) | Switchgrass rhizosphere microbial communities from Kellogg Biological Station, Michigan, USA - S4-5 metaG | ecosystem: Host-associated > Plants > Roots > Rhizosphere > Soil | place: USA... | reverse complement strand
TTCATACTTCTCAGTGAAATTCCTAAATATGCAGCCATATCACTTTTTGAAATTTTCATTTCTTTTGACTTTACATCCAGCAGTTCCGATAATGTATTTTCTGTGAGCTGTTGATGAGAAGCTCTGCTTGAAGTCTGCACAATACGTTCTGCAAAAACATCAAGCAACAGATTATTGATCGTCAAATCATTTTTAATTAATGACTGAAAATAAGGTATCGTCATCGAATAAACCTGAACTTCTGTCATGGCTTCAATACTGCAAAGACAGGGAACGTTTTTGATTACTTCAATTTCACCGATAATTTCGCCTTTTCCCAAAAACTCTACGATATATTCTTTGTCGTTTTCTTCAACAAAAAAACATTTAGTAATACCGCTTTTGATAAGCATTATTTCATCTGAAACTTCATTTTGTGTCAGTATTCTTTTTTCTTTATCAAAAGATTTCAGAATAATACCGTCTTCATTTTCTTGCTTATTATAAAGTTCGTCAAGATAATCTAAAAATATTGGATTGGTACGTATCATAACTGTTTACGACAATTGTCTTTTTATTTTGATGCTGAAATTTGTCGGTAGAAAATTACAAAAACTAAAGTAAACAGAGTATGAACAATTCAGGAATTATCAAGGTTTTTCAATCGCATATTTTTATAATCGATCTGCTTTCGGAAACCTATAATTTGTTGAAATTTCCAGATAAATTTAATTAACTAGATTTATTTGCTTGAATTTTATTTAATTTAGACTAATATTTTAAATTGAAATTCTTTAAAAATGAAAAAGTTGATTCTGAAGACTCCCCGGCTTCTACTCAGAGAATTTGACATTGATGATGCACAAAACTTTTATGAATTAAATTTAAATCCAAACGTCATAAAATATACAGGAAATTCAGCATTTAAAGATGTTGATGAAGCTAAAAAATTTTTAGAAAATTATTCTGATTATAAAAAAAACGATTTTGGAAGATGGGCGGTAATCAATAAATCAACAGAAGAATTTCTTGGTTGGTGCGGATTAAAGTATGATAAAAACTTAGATGAAACCGACATAGGCTTCCGATTTTTTGAAAAGTTTTGGAATTTGGGATTGGCAACCGAAAGTGCAAAAGCCTGTTTAGATTACGGATTCGAAAAACTCAATCTAAAAACAATTATTGGAAGAGTAATGAAAGAAAACGAAGCATCAATAAAAGTATTGGAAAAAATCGGACTTCATTATGTGAAAGATTTTGATTTTAGTGGAGATAAGGGTGTGATTTATAAGATTGAAAAATCGGACTATATAAAATTAAATCCGAGAAATCTATATTTAGAAATAAAAAAAAGCGGTAAATAAAATTACCACTTTCTAAATTTTTAAGGTATTAAAATCTTACCATTCCGAAGCTCTTCTTCTCTTTTCAATCATGCCGTCGATAGAAAATCTACCTGCTCCCAAAACCATTATTAAAAGATAGATGCTTAAATAAAGCAAACTTAGTTCTCTTTTATCAAAAGCATCTGAACCATGAACTATAAAACCTGCTATAAACATTGTAAACATCAGAAATCCTACCGCTATTCTTGTAAACAATCCTAATATCAGAAAGATCGAACAAACAAATTCAGCAAAAACTGTAAGACCTAAAGATATTTTTGGTCCCAATCCCAGAAAATCAAAAAACTTGACATCTCCTCCTTCAAGCAACATCTGAAGTTTCGGAAAACCATGAGACAACATCGCAAATCCTACAAATAATCTTACAATTAATAACACAATGTCTATGAGAACCAGATTTGTTTTTGAATTAAAATAAGTCATGGATTGAATATTTACATTAAAGATAAGAAAAATCTTCTTACACAACGATGAGTATTGACTTTTTAGTCTATCTGTAGCCGAAATTCTTCAGATCTCTGTCGTTTTTTCTCCAGTCTTTTTTTACTTTAACAAACAGATTCAAATGGATTTTTTTTGCGAAAAATTTCTCCAGATCTATTCTTGCTTCCGTTCCCACTTTTTTGATCGCTTCACCTTTATGACCAATGATAATTCCTTTCTGGGTATCTCTTTCTACATAAATGATAGAATCAATAAAAATAATTCCTTCATTTTCCTTGAACATTTCTGTCACCACTTCCACAGAATATGGAATTTCCTTTTCATAATTCAAAAGAATCTTCTCACGAATCGCCTCGTTTACAAAGAATCTTTCCGGTTTGTCGGTGTACATATCTTTATCATAGTACGCCGGACTTTCCGGTAACATTGATTTCAATTTTGGTAAAATAACATCAATATTAAAAGCATTCAGAGCCGAAATGGGAAGAATTTCAGCTTTAGGAATTCGTTCATGCCATTCGGTAGCTATTTTTTCAAGACCTTCCTGATTGGTCTGATCAATTTTATTTAATAGTAATAAAACCGGAACCGGAATCTTGTTTAATTTTTCAATTAAAAATTCTGACTGTTCCGATTTATCGGTAACGTCAACGATGAATAGGAAAACGTCTGCATCCTGTAAAGAATCTTTCACAAAATCCATCATTTTTTCCTGCAAACCGTATTTAGGATCCAAAACTCCCGGAGTATCAGAAAATACGATCTGTAAATCTTCTTCGTTATAAATTCCGAAAATTCTATGTCTTGTTGTCTGTGCCTTTTGAGTTACGATTGCCAGTTTCTCACCCATCAATTGATTTAGAAGGGTAGATTTTCCGGCGTTTGGCTTTCCAACGATATTTACAAATCCTGCTTTATGCATATAAAAAAATTAAGTCGCTTTTATTACGATTTGCAAAGTTAGTAAAACAAAATTGGTCTTGCGTTCAATATTAAAATTAGATGCGGAAAAAAGTCTATTTTTATATGATTTTTTCAAAAGAAAGATTAATATAGATTTTCTAACAGTTGAGATTTAAAAGTTAAATGCAGCCGTATCGCTTATCTTAAAAATATAAAGACCACAATCTTTTTACTAACTTTCCACATATAACTTCTGCAAATATCAATTTGTCTATGAATATTGACGAGATTACTGATCGCATTTACCCGCTTCCAATGGCTTCAAAAGAAAGTCTGAAACATTATATTACAGAAGTCTCTTATCCAAAAGGTTTCTGTCTAATGGAATCAAACAAAGTCATTCCGCAAGTTTATTTTTTGAAAAAAGGAATTGCACGAGCTTATGCTTCGACAGAAAATAATGACATCACCTTCTGGTTCGGAACTGAAGGTGAACCGATCGTTTCCATGAAAAGTTATGTGGATGAAAAACCCGGTTATGAAAGTATCGAGCTTCTTGAAAATTGCGAACTGTATCAATTAGAGACGAAAAAATTAAAACAGCTTTTTACCGAAGATATTCATATTGCCAATTGGGGAAGAAAATTCGCAGAACGTGAATTGGTAAAAACGGAAGAACTGATAATTTCAAGACAATACAAAACCGCATTAGAAAGATATAAAGATTTATTGAGAGAAAAACCTTATCTCCTGCAAAGAGTTCAGTTGGGACATATTGCTTCATATTTGGGAATCACTCAGGTAAGTTTAAGCAGAATTCGTGCGGAAATAAAGTGATTTTTTGTTAAACTCTCGAAGATTTAGCAAAGGAAAAAGATCAAAAAAAATAAATCAGCTCAATCTGCGAGATAAATATTTCTTTTTAAATTTAAAATTTTACTTATAATTAAATCTAATCATCTTAAAATTAATTTATTTTTTATCATTTGTAAAATTATCAACCAGATCAAATACCCAACTTTGCAGCATAAATTTTTGATATGAACTGGATTATTTTAATTATTGCAGGATTATTTGAAGTAGGTTTTGCTTCCTGCTTAGGAAAAGTAAAAGAAACTTCCGGAAACGAAATGTATTGGTGGTTTGGTGGTTTTCTTACATGTTTAACGATCAGTATGCTTTTGCTCATCAAAGCTACAGAAACTTTACCTATCGGAACCGCTTATGCAGTCTGGACAGGAATCGGTGCTGTTGGAACGGTTTTAATGGGAATTCTAGTCTTTAAAGATCCGGTAAGTTTTTGGAGGATATTTTTTATCTGTACTCTTATTGCTTCTGTAGTCGGTTTGAAAGCAGTTTCTCATTAACTGTCATTTAAATTAAAATTAACTTTTATCACCTTTTGTAGAATAATTTTTTTTTATATCTTTAAATAAAAATTTTCATGAAAAAAACTCTACTCTTTTTAACATTTTTGAGCAATCTTATTTCGGCTCAAAATGCTGATCTTTTTAGTAATAATTGGTACATTTCACAAATGGTTATCAATAATCAAACTACTGTGAGTCCCACGATGCAGGTTCCTACAGGAACATCCTTGTTTAGTAATAACGGTGGTACTTACAATTTTAATTCGTCATATTACAATACAGCCGGCTCTACAATCACTTTTAATACGGTGACAGATAGCTTTACAAGACAAGGTGGCGGTTGTACTTTATTGGTTTATAATGGCACCAACGCTTCTGCAGCTCAGGCATATGATCAGAAAAACTGTGATTTTTATATCAATACAACTTCGGGATCTATCTTTAATTATCAAATCATTAACAACGGAAGTTCTAAAACATTGATTATTACAAATGCTTCTACCGGAAATAAAATTTACTATAACAATTCATTTTTGGGAACGAAGGATAATGCAGTGAAAAAAAGCTTTAAAATCTATCCGAATCCTGCGAAAGATTTTTTAACAATAGAAAATATTGAAAGAAATTTAAATTTGAAAATTTACGAAATGTCCGGAAAACTGGTTTACGAAACTGTCACTTCTGACAAATCTGTAAAAGTAGATATACGTCATTTTCAAAAAGGTCAATACATTTTGATGATTGAAAATTTCAAAACTGAACTTTTTATAAAAGATTAATTTTTAGATGTAAACTAAACAGAAACGTCTTCAAAATGAAGACGTTTTTTTAATTTTTGTAAACGACAGGTAAAATTTCGTTATGATTGAGCCCGTATTTTAAAATTTCAGCATCACTGAATTGTTTTGAATAAAAATTGGGTTCAGTTTCAAAACCAACTTTTCTCAGACGATCAAAATAATCCATCCCGTACCAACGAACGTGATCGTATTGTCCGAAATGTTTCTGACGCTCTTTCGGATCTTTTATCGTAAAATCTTCATACGTTTTCTCCAAAGAATTTTTCATAGGAACCTGAATAATTCCCCATCCACCGGGTTTCAGAACACGGTACAATTCGCTCATTGCCTTAGAATCATCTTCAATATGTTCTAAAACGTGATTACAGAAAATCACATCGAAACTGTCATTTTCGAAAGGTAAATCTAAAATATCGGCTTTCACATCTACAATCGGAGAATATAAATCTGCCGAGATATAGTTGAGATTACTCATTCTTTTAAATTTTCTTAAAAATTCCTGTTCAGGAGCGATGTGAAGAACTTTAGCATTTTTAATGAAAAAATCGGTTTCATTTTGAAGATACAGCCACATTTGACGGTGTCTTTCCAGACTCAAAGTTCCGGGTGACAGAGCATTTTCTCTTTGTTTTCCGTAACCGTAAGGAAGAAATTTTCTGTAAGATCTTCCGTCAATCGGATCAAAAAACTGATCTCCTTTGAAGAACTGATATATCAAAGGTCGCGCCCAAACACTCATCTGAATAAGCATCGGACGAGGGACTTTATTTAATAAAAACTTAGTCAGCTTTTTCATTAAAATTCCATTTGGAAAGGCTTTTCTTCATCGCTTACGATTCCTAAAGCTTCGTAAACATATTTAAAGGTAGAAAGTAAAACAGGTTTTCCATTGATTACCGCTACATCATGTTCAAAATGTGCTGAAGTTAGGTTGTCAAGAGTCGTCACCGTCCAACCATCATTATGAAACTTTACTTTTTCAGTTCCCATATTGACCATTGGTTCGATTGCGATCGTCAAACCGTCTTTGATTATTTTACCACTTCCCTGTCTTCCATAATTGGGAACTTGCGGATCTTCATGCATTTTTCTACCAACTCCGTGGCCTACCAATTCCCTCACGACACCATAACCTTCTTTCTCGCAATGAGACTGAATCGCATGAGAAATATCTCCTATCCTTTTTCCTCTCACACATTGTTCGATTCCTTTGTATAAAGATTCTTTGGTTACTTTAAGCAGTTTTTTGATTTCAGGTTTTACTTCTCCAATTTCAAAAGTATAGGCGTGATCACCTACGAAACCATTTAGAACAGCTCCGCAATCTACAGAAAGCACATCACCTTCTTTGATTTCTTCTTTGCTTGGAAAACCGTGAACAACTTGTTCGTTAGGCGAAATACACAGCGAGTAAGGAAAACCTCCATATCCTAAAAATGCAGGTTCTGCACCGTGATCTTTGATAAAATCGTGAGCTAATTTATCTAAATATAAAGTGGTAATTCCCGGTTTGATTTCTTTTGCCAACATTCCTAATGTGCGCGAAACCAACTCAGCACTTTCTCTCATCAGACGAAGCTCGTCTATCGTTTTTAATTGAATCATTCTTTAATAGATGTTAGATTATAGATGTTAGAAGTAAGACTTACAACTTTGTGGATATTTAGTTTAATGAAAACCTCAATCATCTATATTCTTATGATAAAATTAAAAGTTGCATTAAAACTAATTACTAACTTCTAATTTCTAATTTATTTTACCAGAAAAGTCCTTTTTTCTTTTCCTTTTTTAGTTTTGAATAGGGTAAAACTTCCTTGCCTTCAACACGAAATTCTATTCTCTCATTAATAATATTGTAGATTTCACCCCATCCCGGAAATCCTCCCAGGTTTCTGTCGTCAATGAACCAATCTGCATCCAATTTTCTTGATTGTGTCTCACTATCAAAGACTTCTCCCTCAAAACTTGAGTTAATGGCATAAAACTCCACTCCATTTTTCCTACAGAATTCTATCGCTTCATCAAGAGTTTTCCCGTGTCTGTACGTCCACAAAATCAGTCTATATCCTTGTGACTGAAGTTTTTTTAAAGTTTCGAATGCAAAAATCTTAGCTTTCCCAATTCCAGGATAAGCGTCATCTACGATTGTTCCGTCGAAGTCTACTGCAATCTTTTTATTACTAACCATTTTGTATTTTTTAGCTTTGCAAAGGTAATAAATAATTAAAAGAGTGCCGAAAAAACATCCGGCACTCCTACTTATAATTTAATGTTAAATTGGAAATCAGTGTTTTACCCAGCTGAACTGAAACTGAAGATCAGGGGTAGAAACCCTGTCTGTGATCTTCTGTAGTCTCGACGGAAGCTTCATCAGATATTCCTGAGCTTTCTCAGCTTTTTCGGTAAGACCTGTAACGTGCTCGATTTTCCATTCATCCAACAGATCTTTCATGATATTGATGTAGTCCTGACCTGTGTAAACCATACATCTCTGTGCAGCATCGGAAAAATGCCCCCAAAGTTCTCCTGCTTTCTGACCAGATTGTCGCATCAAATGTGCAGGCATTACGATTTTCTTACGCATCATATCTTCAAAAGCAAGGATCATTTCTGATGGATCAAGCTCAAGGATTTTTGCTACGAAATGTTTGTATGCTTTTGCGTGTCTTGCCTCATCTGCAGCAATTACTCCGCACATTTTTGCTAATTTTCCGTTTCCGGACTGTTTTGCTAAAGTTCCTACTCTTCTGTGAGAAATATTGGTTGCAGTTTCCTGAAAGCTTGTATACACAAAATTTCTATAAGGATCCATGCTTGTTCCCAAATCAAAACCATCGCTGATCAAGTATTGAGTAGTGATTTCAACTTCTCGCATGTTGACTCTTCCGCACAGATAAAGATATTTGTTAAGTAGATCCCCGTGGCGGTTTTCTTCACCAGTCCAAGATCTTACCCAATTTGCCCAGCCTACTTTTTCTTCCTGATCTACACCATCAACTCCCATTAACCAAGATTCGTAAGAAGGCAAAGCTTCTTCAGTAATACAGTCACCGATTAAGGTAACGAAAAGATCATAAGGCATTTCACGAGCAAAAGTCTGAATTTCTTCTAAATCGTATTTAAAATCTTCACTTGAAGGATCCGGTAAATAGTCTGATGGCTGCCAGATTTTTTCGATTGGCGTCAAAAATTTATCAAGAAAAGAACCTACTTCCTTTTCCAAAATACTCATTACCTCCTTTCTTACGAGTTTATTGTACATTTTTAAATACGTTTATAATTTACAAAGATATTAATATTTTATTATTTAAAGCATAATATTCTATGTCTCTCATAGGATGTGTGAGTAAAATCATAAAAAAATACCGCTATCTGCAAGGATAACGGTATTTAGATTAAATTATTTTAAATTTAGCTGACTAAAATCTCTCCCGTCATAATTGCAGGAATTTCAACTCCCATTACAGATAAAATCGTCGGAGCCATATCACCCAATTTCCCTGGTTTTAAATTCCATTGATGATCTTTATCCATTACAATTAAAGGAACCAGATTCGTTGAATGCTGTGTATTTGGAGAACCGTCTGCATTGATCATCACGTCAGAATTCCCGTGGTCCGCAAGAATGAAAACTGCATAACCATGTTCATAAGCAGTTGTTGCCACTTTTTCAATACATTGATCAACAGTTTCTGCAGCTTTTACAGCAGCTTCAAAGACTCCTGTATGACCAACCATATCAGTATTTGCAAAATTCAGACAAATAAAATCTGCTGTTTCATTTTCTAATTCCGGAACAATAGCATTTGTAATCTCGTATGCAGACATTTCCGGTTTTAGATCATACGTCGGAACGTCTTTCGGACTAGGACACAGCAATCTTTTTTCACCATGAAACTCTTCTTCACGACCTCCCGAAAAGAAAAATGTTACGTGAGGATATTTTTCAGTTTCGGCAATTCTGATTTGAGATTTTCCGTTTCTTTCAAGGATCTCACCCATTGTTTCTTTTAAAACTTCTTCATCAAAAACTACGTGAACATTTTCATATGTTTTATCATAATTCGTCAAAGTAACATAATGAAGATTCAATTTTCTCATGAAATATTCCGGCATATCGTGCTGACAAAGAACCTCGGTAATCTCTCTTCCTCGATCTGTACGGAAATTGAAGCAAATCACCACATCGTTATCTACAATTTTTCCGACAGGGACTTCGTTTCCGATCTGTGTTTCTTTAACTAAAATAATCGGCTTAATAAATTCATCCGTCACCCCTTCATGATAAGAATTCTGAATGACAGCAGCAGCATCCGTTGTTCGCTGTCCGATACCGCTTACCATCGCATCATAAGCTAATTTTACACGTTCCCAACGCTTATCTCTGTCCATTGCATAATATCTTCCAATCACAGTTGCCAAAGCACCAGTCGTTGTGCTCATGTGATCCTGAAGTTCTTCAATAAAAGCTAATCCGGAATGCGGATCGCAATCTCTTCCGTCTGTAAATGCATGAACATACACATTTTCGTGAAGTCCATATTCACTTGCAGCAGTTAATAATCCTTTTAAGTGATTGATATGTGAATGTACTCCACCATTGGAAACCAATCCGATGAAATGCACATTTTTATTTTCTGTTTTGGCATAAGCAAAAGCCTCCTGAATGACCTCTTCATGCCCCAAAGTTCCGTTTTCGACTGCCATATTGAGTTTTACCAGATTTTGGTAAACAACTCTTCCGGCACCCAGATTCATGTGACCTACTTCAGAATTCCCCATCTGTCCCAATGGAAGTCCAACTGCTAAACCGCTTGCTTCTAAAGTTGTATGAGGATATTTTTGATAACAGCTATCTATAAATGGTGTATTTGCCTGAGCTAATGCAGAAACTTCAGGATTTTGACCCAAACCCCAACCGTCAAGTATTGCCAGTATTGCTTTTTTTGACATTCTAATTTATTTTTTAACAAACAAATTTATCGATTTTGAAACGAATTGAAGAATCTGAGCAACTTAAATTTTTATTAAAAAAAATCTTTCTTTGAAATTTTATATTTTATCTCATGCTTTTTCCAATGGGAAGGAAAGACAAAGTGTTTTATTACTATAAAATTTTATTTTAGGATCAACAAAGGCATTCCATTTAGCAAAGTAATACAATGATTTTAAACGTTTAAGCTTCTATTCTCAATCATCTGTGAAAATCTGCGTAATCTGTGGGAGTTATTTTCCCACGGATTGCACAGATTTTCACAGATTTTTTTTAAATAAATATTTTGAATGCTTTTTATAAATTTTTAAACCTTTTAAATATTTTATTAATTTTGCCGTATGGATTTACGCGATCAACTCAAAAACCTTTTTCCTCAGCATGAAGAGCAGGAATTCCAAATGCCTGAAGAACAGTTTAAGCAAAAAGAACCTTTGGTTTGTAAATTTGAAAAGAAAGGCAGAAACGGAAAACCGGTAACCATCGTTGAAGGTTGGGAAGGAAGCGAGGAAGATTTAAAAAAGATTTCGAAAAAAATAAAAACCACACTTGGAATAGGTGGTTCTGAAAAAGACGGTACGATCATCATACAAGGCGACAACCGTGATAAAATCATGAATATCCTGAAGGATATGGGTTTTAAAACAAAAAGAGTCGGCGGATAATTTTTAAAAATAAATCTGCGTTTGCGGCATTAATTCTTTAAGCTTCTGAATGGTTTCTTGATCCATGGGATTTCCTGCTAAAATCAGTGTTTTCAGATTTTTAAGCTGCTGAAATTCTTTTGGAAGATCTTTCAGTTGATTCTGTGCCAGATTTATGCTGACAACTCCCTTTAAACCTTTTACTTTTGGCGAAATTTCTTTCAGATTATTATTACT
>Ga0163161_10003664_pt1 | contig 10779 bp, 7 predicted proteins | sample S45metaG_FD_129847 | JGI IMG/M metagenome (GOLD analysis project Ga0163161, IMG submission 129847) | Switchgrass rhizosphere microbial communities from Kellogg Biological Station, Michigan, USA - S4-5 metaG | ecosystem: Host-associated > Plants > Roots > Rhizosphere > Soil | place: USA: Michigan... | reverse complement strand
GCGATTCACGCCAGTCTGTGCCTCTCGTTCACCGATCCAAGCCGTCCCGTCGTCCTGGACGAAGTGCAGCGCCTGCTGCTGAGCCATGAAGTACATGAGCATGTGAGCGCCAGCCAGGTCATCGATCAGCTATTTGCCTTGCATGCCTGGATCGAGTCCCGGTGGCCGCACGCCAAAGCCATGGCCGAGTACCCGGTGCAACAGTTGCTCACCTCGGGGCAGGTACTGAATGGACGCATCGACCTGCTGCTGGATACAAAAGATGGCTGGGTACTGATTGACCACAAATCCAATCCATCTCCCGAGACGCAATGGGAGCGGCTGGCTCAAGAACATGCTGGCCAACTTGACGCGTATGCCCAAGCGATTGAGGCGGCATCTGGTCAGCCTGTGACAGAGGCATGGCTTTTCCTGCCGACGGCTGCCGGTGCGGTTCGAGTTTTTTAGCCGTGGACGTGTTTTCACACTGGCGTTAACGATCAATCACGGCGGTCAAGCATCCTTCAGACCGCCGACCTCTAAGGAAGAAAGTATGACGTTGTATGAATCAATTCTGCTGGAAACACGTAATGGCGCACTGAGCGATCCTTTCGAGGTTCAGGAACTGACCTCGGAGCGCCGCCGGGTAATGTGCCCCGAGGGTAAGGAGCTGGTGGAAAAATTTCGGATTGGTTTCGAGTTCTTCAAGAAGTCGGCGATTGGTACCAACATCGCCAACAATGCCCAAGACGGGCAGACAGGTGCGGACGGATTCCATGTTGGCAAGGGTGCCAAAGTCCAATACTTGCGGGTAAAGCCCGGCGTATACACCGTACTGGAGGTCACAGAATAATCGCCTGGCAGAGCTTAAGGTTTTAATTACCTGAACAATAGCATCAGGTTCGCCACGGCCACTTCCCAGGCCGTGGCATGCTCCATGCATAAAGGAATGACACCGTATGAATCGGATGTTCGTTAGCCCATGGCTGTCCGTTTCACCGCAAGGCCCGGTGACCTGTGCCCCCCACAACAACGACCATATCCACCTGCGCCAAGGTGAAATAGATGGTGCCCGCGGGCCCTACTGGGCCTGAGCCTGTTGCCGCAGACATCGAGTAAGCCCAGCCTAGCTGAAAAGCTTGAAATCCAATATCAGATCCAATCACTGAACGCCTGAAAGTGGCCAACCGGTCCATGGAGCTGAATATGAAGAAGATGGTCATAGCATTGCTGTGGGTGGCCGTCGCGCTGCTCGTGTTCGCCGGCATACTTGCCGGCTGCGTGACGGCACTGCTACTGATGATCATGATGGTGCGTTTCCCGCTGCTGCTGATTGCGGTGCTACTGGCCTGCTTGGTCTTCAGCCGACTGCAGGATATTGTCGGAAAACGCATTGGATAAAAAAGTCCTGTCTGAGCAACCCGTTAACAACTCAAAACAGGACTTTTTTTTTGTCAGGAATCCCCTGATAAGCAACAGATCACTTTTGAGTTTGATCTGTTTGGTCGTTGATTCTGCTTACTTCACCAGCTCCATCAGCTTCCCGAAGCTGTTCACCACATCGTACTTGACGTTCTCGGGGGCGGACTTCCTATTGATCTCGTCGAAAAACTTCCGTGCACATTCGATTTTGGTAGCCTCAATCGGACGCAAATCCATTGATGACATTGAGCCCTTGGTTTCAGCCACAAAGTACACATGCTTGATCGCTCCTTCCTTAAAGGAAATCGCCCAGTCAGGATTGTAATCGCCAACCGGCGTGGGGATCAGGAAACCGCGCGGTAATTTGGCGTACACGACCACGTCGGTGCAAGTGTCCAGCTCTTTCACAAACTCGCGTTCGATTCCGGAGTCGGTGATTACGTAGTCGTAGATGTGACGGTTGAGCTTGTCACCGGCCTTACTGAAGTCCTGCTTGGTCTGACCAGAAGTGAAGATGTCCAAATCAAACTTGTCTTCAACGGGGTCGTAGGCTAAGTGCTCAATGATCATCGTCGCCTTCTGCTCATTGATCAGTCGAATTGCTTCGGCGATGAAGCTTTCAGGATTGGTACGAAACTGCGCAAATACTGCAACACTGATGCCCTTAAGGATGTCCGCCGTCGTGCGTCGCGTCAGCTGCGTACCCTCGGCAACCTTACCAATGAGATCGTACTTCACCGTTGAATGAATTGACTGCTTGTCGTACTCGACAGTTGTTTCAGAAACCTTGAAACCATCTCCACTCTTCACCGCATCGGCAGTCACCTGATCGATCTGCTCACCTTTCTGGATCGTGTACTGCAAGGGCGTCACTCGTAGGCTCTTGTCCAGCTCCGCGACCGCTTTCTTGACCAGTTCCGCCGAATCAAAGTCAACACTGTAGGCTGCCTTGCGATTGATCCGACTCCACAGCTCCTTGAACTCCTGTTTGTCAAAGTTGCTGTTGAGCGGATTCTTCTTTGGCCGACGGTCGTCGCTGATCTCAAACATCTGACTGTCACTGAAGACGCTGTCGATCAGATGGTACACCTGCTCGGCATGAGCCTGCAGCTCCGGGGGCAGCGGAACCAGGGTGCCTTCCTTCTTGGCGTCGTGGTACGCGCCTGTAATGCGGTCCGCATCGTCGCTGTAGTCGTTCTTGAGCAGGTACTTGTAGATCTGCTTGGCCAGCTGCGGCGTGACTTCAATATCGCCAGTCGGGGTCTTGAGCACCTTGCCGGTGAAATAGGCTTCGTCGGCGACCTTAGGGCGTGCCGACAAGGACTCGCTGATGTCTTTCTGCAGCGCATCTACGAAGTCCTTATAGCTCTCGCTCGCCACCACGGTTAGCACGTTTACGTCATGGACGATGGCGGGGTGATCCATTCGGTCGCCTGTCTGGTTAACGGACAAGCGCAGACCACGACCAACTTCCTGCCGCCGCGAAATGGTGTTGTCGCTGTGCTTGAGCGCACAAATGACGAACACGTTTGGGTTGTCCCAGCCTTCACGCAAAGCAGAGTGCGAGAAGATAAAACGCACCGGCTCGGAAAATGACAGCAAGCGCTCCTTGTCCTTCAGGATCAGATCGTAGGCGTCCACATCATTGGACAGCCCTGCGTTTTCTCCGCGTTTCTCCACATCGGGATCGGCCAGCCGCTTGGTCTTCTTGTCGATGGAGAAGTAGCCGCTGTGCGTCCTGCCTGCATCGATACCCTTCAGGTACTTGATGTACGGCGTTTCATCCAGGTCCAGCACCTCGTTCAGGTACTGGCGGTATTCCTCTTCGAAGATACGTGCGTAGTCGCCTTTCTCGTCCGCTGCCGAGTAATCGCGGTACTTGGCCACTTCATCGATGAAGAACAAGGTCAACACCTTGATGCCTTGCAGGAATAGGGTCAGCTCTTTATCGAAGTGCGCCTTGATGGCTTCCCGAATCTGGATGCGGCGCAGCGCTTCTTCGTTGACATCCCCGTTGGCCTCGCCAACAAAGAGCTCAACGCCGTTGGTGAAACTCAGGGTATCCGTGTTGGCATTGATGTCCGCGACCACATAGCCACGGTACTGATCGAGCTCGTTTGAAAAGCCACCAGAGAAGAGGTTGTCCCCCTTGGAGAGCTTGCGCACCACGCGCTTGATCTCGCCACTTTTCAGCTTCTGTTCGAACTCAACGCGCGCCTCAGGCGGCTTCTTGGTCGAAATCTCGATGGACTCAAGGTAGAGGTAGGCATTGGTGCCGGCGAGGCCCTTCACCGAGATGCCGCGCACGGCAATCTTCTTCACCAGCTTCTGGTTGTAGGCGTCCAGCGCGTCCAGCCGGTGAATCTTGTTGTGTGTAGTTTTGTGGGTAGCCGAGTAACGCAGCACCATCAAGGGATTGAAATTCACCAGCGAATCGAGAGTCTTGCCGCCTTCCATCTTTTGCGGTTCGTCCAGGATCAGGACCGGGCGATTCGCCGCAATCACGTCAATCGGCCTGCGCGACTGGAAATCGTCCAGCTTTTCATAAATGCGCCGGTTGTCCTTACCCGTCGCATTGAAAGCCTGGACGTTAATCACCATCACGTTGATCCCAGCGTCCGACGAGAAGCTCTCCAGGTGGTGCAATTGCTTGGAGTTGTAGATGAAGAAGCGTGCCTTCTTGTGATATGTCTCCAGAAAATGCTCAGCCGTGATCTCCAGCGACTTGGCCACGCCTTCGCGTATGGCAATGCTGGGCACCACAATTATGAACTTGCTCCAGCCGTACTGCTTGTTCAGCTCGAAGATAGTTTTGATGTAGCAGTAGGTCTTGCCAGTACCGGTTTCCATCTCGATGTCGAGATTGATCTTGCTAACCTTGGTCTTCACCAACTCGCAGGACTGAGGCAGGTTTTGCTGACGCTGTACCTGGGAGATGTTTTCCAGCAACGTGACATCCGTCAGCTTCAGGTCGGCGTTCTTGGACCCACCCTCCCCAAACAGGTCTTCAACCCCCTTCTTGGCCTTACCCGGATCGATGCGGTAACTGATGGCCTCCGCGGTCGCAGGCGGTTGCCCTTTGAAGCAGTCGATCACTGCTTGCACGGCCTCTGTCTGATAAGACTGCGTCTTGAATTTGAGTTTCATAACGCGCCCCTCAGATGCATTTAACGTCGGTGGCTGACGACAACAGCTTGAAAATCTGCTCGATGTTGATTTTGACCGCGCTGTCCTTGAAGCCCGCGTCGCGGAACACCACACGCAGCGGCTGGTGCAGGGCTAGTTCTTTCACGAAGGCTTCATCGATGCTGCCTCTGGTATCGAAGCAAGCGGCAAGCGCATTGTCATCGACAAAGAACACGTCCTTGCCTTGAATGTTCTGCATGGCAATCGGCAAGGCCAAATCGACGCCCCAGTCCAACATGACCTGGAACAGCAGGTCTTCCGGAGTTCGGTCGGGTTTGATGTTGTCGACGAGCAAATCAAGTTGACCTTTGTCGAGAGCATCGGGGGTGTAGTAGACATCGGCCATATTGGACGTGTCGATCTTGAGGACACGGAAACCAGTATCCCGGTTCCCCTGTGTGGCACCTTCCTTCTGACGCACAGCAGCTCCTGCGCGCCGAATTCGCTCTTTCCCGATATCTGAAATTGTTTTGAAGCCGGCTGCAAATGCATTGCTGTCCGGATCGCAATCCTCGTTCAATTGCACCATGATGAATTGACGCTTTCCACCATCTTCAGCATTAATCTGTAATGTCGCATGTGCGACCGTTGCTGATCCTGAGAAGAAATCTAGAACAATATCCTCTTTGCTTGTGGCAACCTGCAAAATTCGTTTAATCAAGCGAGTGGGTTTGGGGGTATCAAATACAGAAGCCTCAGGAAATAGCTCATTAACCTCTTTTTTCGCCTCTTGGTTATGCCCCACTTCAGAATATTTCCAAATGGTCTGACATGCTGCCCCCTGCTTAACCTCGGATAAAAATCGTTTTACAGCTGGAACATTATTGCCATCCAGCCCAAACCAAATTCGATTATCTTCAATCATTTTCTGGAGAACTGGCTGCGTGTATAACCAACAACGTCCATTCGGCAGCGTGTGCTTTTTGCCATTCGGAGCTGTCAACTCATAAAACTGCGCCTTTGTTCCATGACCGCCTTGAGCTGTTGAGTCTGCTGGTTTCCATACCCCCCGAGGGTCATTGTCCAGATTTCGATATCGAGCGTTCATTTCGTCTGAACGCTCGAGCAAATTCGGGTACCAATTGAGCTTGTTTTTTGCATAAACGAGAATGAAGTCGTGTGATTCAGAGAACCATTTGACCGCATTTTGAGGGCTGTATCGTTTTTCCCAAATAATTGTACTTACAAAATTTTCCTCTCCAAATACTTCGTCGCAGATCCTCTTCAGGCTTGCCTGCTCGTTATCATCGATTGATATAAAAATAGCCCCATCGTCACGGAGTAGGTTTCTTGCTAATTTTAGGCGCGAGTAAATCATGGAAAGCCAATCGGAATGGAATCTTCCATTCGACGCGAGATTTGCAATCAGTCGATTTCCTTCAGAGTCTTTCTGATTTGATCGCTTTAAAAACTCACCGGGATCTATGGCGAAGTCATCGTCATAAATAAAATCATTCCCCGTGTTATACGGCGGGTCTATATAGATCAACTTAACCTTACCGAGGTAGGTTTCCTGCAACAGCTTTAGGGCGTCGAGGTTATCTCCCTCGATGAACAGATTCTTCGTGGTATCAAAGTCCACACTTTCGTGCTGGCAAGGGCGCAACGTTTTGGCAATAGGCGCATTGGCCGCCAGCATCGCCTCGCGCTTACCCGGCCAGTTCAGGGTATAGCGCTCTTGCGGCCCCTCGACAATCGACTCACCAAGCTCCTGGCGCAGCTGATCAAAATCCACCGCCAGCTTCACAGCGCCATCTTCGCCCTTGGCTTCGGTGACGCAGTTCGGGAACAACTCGCGAATACGGACGACGTTCTCCTGCGTGAGATTGGGCGAATGCATTTTCATTTTTTCCATGTTTTTTCCTCAGGTCGCCGTGCTTTCTAGAAAAATGCTCAGCGGCTCTATTGTTCAAGTTCGTGTTGATAGATTCAGTCGTCTTATTGCCAGTCCTGGCAAAAGTGCGCGCGCAGACTCTCGATAGCCGATGGCAAGGTGCCCTCGCAGGTCACGCCCAGATAAGTGGCCGCACGAGTGGTGCCCACGTACAAGTATTTGTCGAAGAGCGCAGGATGTAGCTCGGCAAGCTGGTCGATGCCAATAAAGAAAACAGCCTCGAACTCCAGGCCCTTGATGTGCTGGATATCGAACACGCGCACATTGCTTTCTTGCCCGACGGCCTGGCCCTCGCGGCAGGCGATAACCTGAATGTTGTGCTCGGCGAGGGCAGCATTCAGTGCCTCAGCCACCGGGGCCACGTCATTTTCGGTATTCACAAAGATGGCGCTGGACGGCAATTGGCCTACAAAGCGTTCAATCTCACGAATGCGATCTGCGAGCCAGCTGACAACGACCGCTGTCTCGCGGGCATGCTCCAACAAGGCAGGCGCCACGCCCGAGCTATCCATATTCGCGGGTAAGCTGACGTTTTGCTCGGAACCAGAGACGGCGCGGATCATGGCACGGGCCAAGTCGTTCAGTTGCTTGCTCTGACGGTAGGAGACGGTAATCTCCTTGATGTCGAAGTCGGCAAAAACCCACTTCAAGTCGTCAGCGGAACGCGCGCCCCAAGTAGTCAGGCGCTGATTGAAGTCGCCGCAGGCAAAGAACGAGCGCAGTTTTGGGTGAGCCAGTGCTGCCATGCAGGCGAGCTGAGTGGGCGAAAAATCAGTCGCCTCGTCCACCAATACTTGGTTGCGGTAATTCCCAAGAATGGGCTGAAGCGATGACCAAGCGGGGCTGTCAATATCGCGCAGGACACTGGGTTGGCTGATCAGCTCGCCTGCGGCGCGCAAGATGGCCAGCAGCACAATATCGAGTTCGAGCGGATGGATGTCGCGGGCCTCGAAGCCCTCGCTGCGATACCAGTTCCCGGTTTGTTGGCGTTCACGCCGGAACGCACGGTAGTGTTTGGGAATGCCGTCGAGGTAGCGTTTGACCGGGTTCACGAAGCGCCGGGCGTTGGTCTGCACCAGAAGACTCGCTCCCACATCTGCGCGGTCGGCCTCCGCCAGGCCACGATCGGCCAGCCACTCAATGATTTTGCCGTTGCGAGAGACCTTGTTCAGCATACGCTTAGAGACTGCTGACCGAGCCTGGGCACGCACGGCTTGCATGTAGGCATTGAGAGCTGCCGCGCGCCCCGTGCGCGACGTTGTGGTGTCTTCTTCCTCGTCGGCATCGAAATCGTCTTGCTCGTCAGCCTCCGTTGCCTGCGCCTGCTGCAAGCTGTCGATGACGCGAGCTAACTCATCCAAGAACGCCCGGTTGCGGTTGAGCTGCAGGTTGAGCGCAGCTTTGATCTTGCCGTCAGTGGCTTCCTTCAGGCTGGTAACGAGCGCTTGCACCTTGGGGAGTTCTGCGGCCAATGATCCGAATGTGGTGGCCAGAGTGCCATCACCGGCCCGCGCTAAGATGTCTTGTAAGCGTGCGCCCAAGCTCTTGACGTCGGGGGACTTGGCATCATGGAGTAGAGCCGCAGCTTCATGCAGCTCCTGCACGTAGGCGCTGCGTTGCCATGCATCGAAATCGTCAAACCACTGAATGGGCCGGTCGAGCGCAGCTTCGCTAAGGCTTGACAAGCTCTCTTTCAGAACGAAGGTGCCGCCGCCAGAAGCAGTTCTGAGAATGCCAAAAGCGTTTCTGGCCAGCTCGCGCCGATAGTCCTGCCAAGTTCTAATGCGCAGATCTGAAGCAGGAACGCCTTCACGGGCAAAAGCCTCCTTGAGGTACTGCTTGAGCAGTTCGGTAGGCGTGAACATCAGCCAGCTGTTGGAATGCGCAACGCCTTGCGCGGCAGCAACTGTCTCAACCAGGCGTTGCTCGCCCTCTTCCAGAAAAGCGGTGTCGAGCTTTTGACCGAGGCGCCGGATCAGGGTCGTCGTTTTGCCGGTACCAGGTGGACCCAAGATCAGCAGGCGCTTGTCGAGAGGAAGACGGAAAATCTCGTCTTGGTATTGATCGAGTACAGGCTGATCCCGCAACCCCATCTTGGTGATGACGCTGCGGCGAACTCCGTCGATGATGTTGGCCTTGACGGTCTCTTCAGCCAGCAATTGGCCCAGGATATCTTCTGTGACCTCTTCCCCGGTAACCTCAGTCCACAGAGCTCGCAGCGATTCGATGGTGAGCGGCCCGAAATGCTCGGCCTCAACCACGGTGTCGCGAGAGTCCCACCCATCGGCGAGTGCACTTGGCCGGAGCTGAGCTCGCTCAAGAACCTCAACAACGGTTCCATTGGGAAGCGTGAACTCTGCACCAATCGCCAATGAGGCCAAGCGCCCAACAGGAGCCCGGTAGCTGGCCAAGTTGGGAAAACCCGATACCGGCGTCGTGCGGCAGATGTAGTAGGTTTTCTCTTCGCCCTCTTCATCAACCACCACAACGCGAGCAATGGCGGGCTCTGCCACCAATACCCGGTAGCTTTCACGATTTGCCTGGCTGATCTGATCCAGTCTTTGGATAGCCGAACTGGACGTCATCGTATTGATGCTTGCCAGGGCATCAGATCCCAGTGTTCGTCCATCAAGAAGCTTGCTCTTGGAGACTTCGGCAATGCGTTCGAGTTGCGCTAACGCCTCGCCCGCGACCTGCTCGATGTGTCTCTTCGATTCGTCATTCAGGCTCTGCGTCATGGGCTCTCCCTACCAGTCAACTGTTCAAGTTCGTTTCTTAGCTGTCGCAAAAGCGCGTTGATCTCCACCTTGCGGTTGAATTGCTTTTCTTTGGCAAGCTTGCTTGCGACCTTCTCGACCTCACGTTCCTTCGCGGCAACCTGTTCGACACGAGCGACCAAGTCACCAAGGCCTTCTTGCTCGCGCGCACGTGTGGGAATCAGGCGGTGAAGCACCTGTTCGTACAAGCCACCCAAGTCGAGCGCCAACGGCATAGCGGCGCGCTCCACATCGCTCGGTAACCACGCCGTCGCAAAGTAGTCGCTCAACACCCAACGGCTCGCGCCTGATTCGTTCGGACGCTTGTACGCCGCGACTACCCGCGTTCGGCCTTCAAAGCTCAGCTCGAAGATGATGGGGAACTGCACCGCACCATCTATGCAGCGCAACACATCCAGATTCAGCTCCGACGTCTTGAGCTGGATGGCGAAGATCTGAAGCTCCGACACACTGGGTCTAGCGGGCAGGTTGATCGTTTCCGGAGCCAGCTTGTATTGCCAAACGATCTGTTCCACTTGCTCGACGAACAAGTCTTTCAGTCGTGTGTTGGCTCCGCTGTGTTCGTAGATCTTGTTCTTTGGCAAGTTGCGGCCAAAAGCGGCCTGCTTCGGGTAGCTGATGAACGCGGTGTTCGACTCCAATGGCGAGATATGACTCATCCGGCCTCCTGAACTACCAAGAAGGTGATGAGCTCGAAGTCGTCCAGCCCGGCAATGGTGTTGACCAGCGCAGTGGTTTTGCCGCCGCTGAACAGACTGTCCAGATCCTTTTCCTCCTTCACCTCGATCATCGAGCGAATGGTCTTGCCAAGCAGGTCGGAATACACCTGCATCTTGCGCCCATCAGCAGTTTCCTTGTTAAACAGGCTGCAGGCTTCCGGAATGGACTGCGCTTGGCCCTTGCAGCAACTGCGCACCAGATCGAGCAGACGTTTGACTTCGGTATGATCGTGAATGACCTCACCCTCGCGATTGATGTAGACGAGGTAGTACGGGTGCAGTCGGTTATGTTGGCTAACGCTGACGTTCGAGTTGCGGTTACGCAGCGTAAAGACCACGCCTGGACGCAGGCCAAGCTCAGGTTCGGCTGGCACAACGGCGTGCATGCCGCTCGGGACGTTGCTCAACTCGCCATTGGCTTTGACGTAGTTGAGCAAGTCCATGCGGAAGTCATTGAGCCCCAGATCTGTGATCGAAACGCCCGTTTTCAGGTCTTCCAGCTCGATTACTTCTTCTTGCAGGCGGCGCAGCTGCTCCTTGCGGTAGGACACGTCGTTGGCTTGAGCGCTCAGCACATTGTCGTCGCCCGTGGCGGTGACGTCGGCAATCATCATCCGGCTTTCGACGCGCTCCTTGAGGTTGATGTACTCGTCGAGCGAGATGTCGGGCCAGTAATTGACCAGTTGGATGCTGCTGTTGGGCGACCCGATGCGATCCACTCGACCGAAGCGCTGGATGATGCGCACGGGGTTCCAGTGGATGTCGTAGTTGATGAGGTAGTCGCAGTCCTGCAGGTTCTGGC
>Ga0163161_10003662_pt1 | contig 10781 bp, 10 predicted proteins | sample S45metaG_FD_129847 | JGI IMG/M metagenome (GOLD analysis project Ga0163161, IMG submission 129847) | Switchgrass rhizosphere microbial communities from Kellogg Biological Station, Michigan, USA - S4-5 metaG | ecosystem: Host-associated > Plants > Roots > Rhizosphere > Soil | place: USA... | reverse complement strand
GGACTGCGTGTCGACGCGGACGTAGCGGAGGAAGCGGTCGAGGAGATCCGGAGCGAGCTGTTCGGCGAGCGGCGACGTGAACATGCACCGAACCTAGCGATCGTCGCTAGGCGACGGCGACCTGCGGCTCCTGCTTGGGCTCCGTCTGGGCGTGCCCGGGCGGTTTGGCGTTGAAGCTCCATGGGATGCCGGTGATCATGCGCAGCGCCTCGCCGGTGAGCCGGGCCGACGCCGCGTCGTCGAGCTGCCGGATCAGCCACGGCACGAGCTGGACATCGCCCGCGGCGCCGCACGCTTCGATCAGGCGGCGCAGCGCCGCACGACCCTCGGCGCCCTCTATGGACAGGGTCATCTGGCCGAGGACGCGGCGCGCGCGCGGCAGGTCGGCGGCGCGCAGGAACAGCGCCAGCGCCTCGGGCGCCTCGGCCGAGCCGCCTCCCGCGATCTCGGCAAGCACATCGAGGGCGGGTTGGGCCTCCCCGAGCAGCACGGCCGCCGATGCCGCGCGAAAGCGCACCTGCGCGCTCCCGTGCGCCAGGTTCACGCGGACGCGTTCGATGCTGCCGGCCACCCCGACCTCGCCTGCGAGCTGCAGCGCTCGCGCGCGAACCGCATCGACATCGTCTTCCAGCAGCGGCCACAGCAGGTCGCCTGGCGGCGTGCGGTGCAGATGCAGGGCGGCGGCGGCAAGGTAGCGTGCGAGCGGCGATCCCGAGCTTGCCATCTTCACCACGAGACCTTCCAGCACCTTGCGGGACACCCAGCCGAATGCGCCGACCAGGCTGGCGTCGCAGATGCCGTCTTCCACCTCGACCTGCGCCGCGGCAGCCGCTACCTGCCGCAGCTGCAATGCATCGCCCGACTCCACCGCGAGCACCGCAGGTGCGAAAAGCCCTCCGGCTCCGGCGTCCTCCATGCTTGCGACGCAGGCGTTCCAGCCCTCGGCGTCGGTGGTGCGCAACAGCGCCATGTGCGCATCGATGCGCTCGTCGAAATCGGCGAGCTGGCGCAGCGTGTCCCGCCCGTTGACCACCCGGTTGCGGTGCTGCACCAGCCAGGCGAGTTCGTGCGGGAGGCGCTCCACCTGCCGCGCGACCACCGCGCGCGGCGACGCGTTGGCGCCGCTCCAGTGAAGGAAGGCGCGGAACGGCGGCGTGCGCGCGCCGCCGGCGGGACCGATGAGGCAGGCCCCGCGCATCTCGCCTTCGGACGATGACTCGCACACCGCGACCGGCCCCGGCGCATGGCCCCAGTACATGGCGTGCGCCCCCACGATCACCTGAAGCGGCAGCGTGGCGCATCCCACGTCGCCGGTGAATGCCGGCAGGTGGAGGCACGGCAGGCCGTCCCGCCAGGCGCGGTACTGGCGCGCGAGCAGCGCGGTCGACTCCCAGGCGCGGTACCGCTCGCCATTCACGTCGGTGATGCGCCACGCGATCTGTTCCTCGGCCGCGCCCGCGCTGCGCAGTGCCGCATCGATCGCCTGCTGCAGCCCGCTGCCCACCGAATATCGGTCGGTGCGCAGGCTGTCGGGTTCGTGCGCCTGGGCTGCGCCCAGCAGGCACGCCATCGCGGGCTCCGAGAACGGCCCTTCGGTGCGCCCCGTGAGGAAGAACGCCGCCGCCTCGCCAGGGATCAGCCCGAAGGGGTTGGACGCCTCGTGCAGCCGCCCGCTGTCGTGCAGCCGTTCGCGGTCCTCGTCGTTCAGCATCGAGTCGACACCGCCGATCAGCGCGGCGTCGATCTCGCCTTGCGCAAGCAGCGCGTCGGCCAGCACCATGGCGCCCGCGGCCGATGCGTGGCCGTCCAGCAGCACGCGCGAGTGCGGCGAAGGCCGCAGGCCCAGGCTGCGCAAGGCGCGCGCGGCGAAGGCGTGGCCGGTGCCGTCCTGCGTGGCCGCATGGTTGCGAAACGGCTCGGGCAAGGCAACGAAGAAGGCACAGCGCGCCATGTCGCCGGCATAGGCTCCCATGCATTCGCGCAGGGCGCGCAACAGGAGCTTGCGCAGCCATGCCACTTGCGACCGCTTCAGCTTGCCGGCGCCGGGCACGCGCGCCGCCAGCAGCGGGTCTCCGGTGTCGGGCAGCACCGCCTCGATGCCGCTCAGCCCCGCGCGCACTGCCGCGCAGGTCTGGGCCGCGTCCATGCCCACGGCGGTGACGCATCCGGTGGCGTAGATCAGTTGCATGGCGGCAGGCCCGGTTTCATTCGGCCAGCACCGGTGCGCCGCGGCCGACATGGCGCTTGCCGCGGCGCTGCGCGCGCAGCCACGCGGGCGACACATCGCCGATGACGATCTCGCGCACCAGGCCCAGCCGGCGCAGACCGGTGAGGCAGTGCCGCGCCAGCACGGACACGGTGCGCGCCTCGGCATCCACATACACGGTGTCCACGCGCAGCCGGTGCTGCGAGACGCCGGCCGAGTGCAGCACCGTCGCATCGATCTCCGGGGCCGGCATGCGGAAAGCCCAGAGCCCGTCCGGCGTCAGGTTGGCCAGTTGCACCTGCGCGCCGGCCATCGCATGCGGCCATTGCTGGTCGAGCGGTGCGCACTGCGCGAAGCGAGGATCGAGATCGACCGGAGGCAGTGGCCAGCGCGAATCCGTCCAGGCCTTGTCGTAGGTGCCGGCATGGTTCAGGCGCGGCGTCCAGTTCGGCGCGATGGCGCCGAAGCCGGCCACCGGGAATGCGGCGTCGGCCGCGTCCATCTGCTGGCCGAACGGCCCGATGTTGGGCAGGTCGCTGGCGACCGCGGGGTCCGGCGAGCGCGCGCCGCGCCACCCGACGCCAACAGGGTTCCCCAGATGGCAGGCGCTGACAGCGCCCGCGTCGTCGCGCAGGCTGCCGCCGAAGGCGCGTTCATACCGCAGCGGCATGCTCGTGAAAGGCTGCGGCGGCGACGCCCGCGCGCCGGTGAGCCCGGTGCGCTGCCGGTCGCCGGTAACGCTCAGCACCTTGCGCCATTCGCCCGCGCGCACGCCCACGGCCATCTCGGTCACTGGCTCGCCATGCGGCGCATGGGCGCAAGCGTTCACGATGAAGTCGACGGCGGGCTTTGACGCGCTGGCTGCGCTCGCGCGCAGCAGCGACGACTGGCCCGGCACGCCGTGCGGCTCGTCCCCCAGCGGGGGCGGCAGCTGCGAAGGCAGCGGGAACGGCTCGCCCTCCTCATCGAAACCGTAGGTCGCGCACACGAGGATGCAGAAGAACAGCTGTCCCTCCCGGTCCATCAGCAGCATGCATTGCTGCGCGAACGGCGTGGTGTTGAAGATTGCGGGCGACATGCGCGTGCACCGTGCCTCAGGTCCAGCGGCCGGCGCCGTCGAGCCCCACGGGCCAGTACGGCATCGCCGAGAGCAGCTCGGCGGTGGCCATGTCGCCTTCGTCGACCACCCATTGCAGCAGGAAGGACTCGGGCGCGACCGGCGCAGCCTCCCCGGCGTTCAGGGCCGCGCAGGCGAGCCAGTACTTGCGGATGACCGCGACGGTGTTCGGGTCCGAGACCGGACCCGCCGGAAACTCGGCCCAGTTCGCGATGCGCGCCTCCTTGGCCGAGCCCACCTCTTCCTTCAGCGACTCGGTGCGGTAGGCCCACCATTGCTCCGCCTCGTCGAGCACCTTCTTCAACTCCTTGCGGTACCTGGCGTAGAGCGCGCGGTGCGCGGCCGAAGCCTCGCTGCGCGCAGGCGAGGCATGGATGACCACCGCGCCGCTCAGCGCCAGGTCGCGCGGCGCCACAAGCAGCCTCGCAATCCCTTCGTTCATCCCTTCTTCCGTCATGTACTTCGGCTTCATGGCAACTCCTTCATCGGCGCGAACGGCAGCAGAGGCCGCGTTCAGATCCATCGCTCGTTCTTGTCGAGGCCCAGCGGCGTAAAGACGAAGTCGGCCATGAACTCGGCCAGGTCCTCGATCCGGTTCGGAAGCATCTCGATCAGCAGCTCGCGCGGCTCCACCGGGGCTTCGAGGGCATCGAGGTCGGCTTCCTCGTCCTCTTCATCGGTGTCGTCGCGGCCCCAGTCGGACTCGCTGGAGTCGTCCAGGTCCTCTTCATCGTCTTCGTCTTCTTCGGCTTCCTCCGCCGCATCGTTGAGCCGCTGGCATTCCAGCGCGTACTTGCGAAAGACCGCAATCACGAAGGGATGCGACACAGGCCCGAGCGGCCATCGCCAGTCCACGGCCTCCCGGGCCGCCTCCGCATCGGCGCCGGCCTGCATCTCGCCCAGCAGCAGGGCCTGCCACCAGGCCTCGGCCACGGCCTTGGCCTGCCGTAATTCGACGACATAGCCGTCGAACAATTCCTTGTAGTCGCTCATCGGCATCTCCTTGTTTCCTGGTTGGCCGCGGTCCGCCCTCTACTTGATCTTTTTCAGGAAGGCGTTCACACGCGCCGTCCCGTGCCGCCTGGACACCGTGCCGCCCTGCTTGCCCGAACACGGCCGGCAGTGGCCCTTGGAGGTGGCGCCCGTGGACTTGGCCCAGTCCTTGAACTTGGCCACCGCATTGCATCCGCCCAGGTACCAGGCGACGATCAGCGGCGGCTGGTGGTCCGGCACCGTCGCATTGCGCCACTTGCATTTCCAGCACTTCTTGCCCGCGATCTTCTTGCGCTGCGCTGCATTGGGCTTGCCCTCCTTCGGGCGCTTGTAGCGGTTCTTGCAGGGCTGGCTTCCATCCCATTTGTGGGACTTCGCCACCCGCACCAGCGCCGCGGGCTCGATGATTCCCACCGGCGGCGTCGCGCAGTTCTGGCCCATCGGGTCGCCATGGCGGCACACGCCCTTTCCCTCGACCTTGACGGTGTGCGACCAGTTCGAGAAAACCGCCTTGCCCTTGGTCTTGTGCGTGACCACGTTGCCGCCCTGCGTGCCGGCTTCATTGCCGGTGCTGGTGCTGACCTCCGAGGCATCCTCGAGCGCAGTCGGCTCACCGTCGATCAGCACCGAGCGGCTTCCCTTGGACAGGTCGGACGCGCTGCACACGTTCACGTACGGCACTGGCAGCGGCCCGCCCGGCGGTGGCGGCGGCGTCAGGCACACATCGCCAGGCGCAATACCCTTGCCGCCGCTTCCCTTGTGGAAGAGGCCCATGCCCTCTGCGTAGACGGTCAGCGACATCGTGGCAACACCAGTGATCGGTCTCGCGCTCAGTTGAGCTCGATGGAGCCGCCCTTGAGGGCGTTCACGCCGGTGGCGCGGCTCTGCACGAAGTGGCCGTCGATGAGCACCTTGCCCGCACGGGTGAGCGTGATGCTGGCGCTGCCGCACCGAAGCACGATGCGCTCGCGCGCCGACAGCACGAGCCGGTCGCCGTCGGCCTGCGCATGCATGGCGCGGCCCTTGTCGCCTTGCTGCGCCGGCAGCACGCGCCCGAGGACCAGGGGACGATGCGTGTCGCCCCGGTCGAAGGCGACCACCACTTCGCCGCCCACGTCTTCGTCGCCGAGCTGAACGGTGGTGCGCGCGCACAAGGGCGCCGCATCCTCGTCCATGCGCACCCACGGCCCGGCGCCGGTCAACGCGACCAGCCGCCCGACCTGCACACCCAGTTGCATCGCGCCGGGTGCATCGCCCGTGGCGGGCATCAGCCGCGCCAGTGCTTCATCACGTCCGCTCATGTCCGCTCCTTCAGTTGTGGGTGATCTTGGAACCCTTGACCACGACGTTGCCCGAGGCCTTGACGTTGACCGAGCCCGAGCCTTCGATCAGGATGTCCTTGCCCCTGATCGTGATGGAGCCGTCCTTCTTCATCACGATGCTTGCGCTGCCCGTGGTCAGCGAGATCTCGTCGCCCGCATCGACCACGAACTTCTTTCCCACGCTGAACGAGTCGTCCTTGTCGATGCTGGCCGAACGGCCCGCACCCACCGTCATCGACGCGTCGCTTCCCACGTTGACTGCAAGCTTGGCGCCGACCTTGACCGCCCGGTTGGCGCCGATCGATTCGGTCTGGTCGGCGCCGATGGTCACGCTCTGGTTCGCCCCCACATTGATCGTCTGGCTCGCCCCCACCGTCACCGCCTGCATCGCGCCTACCGTGATCTCCTGCGCCGCCCCGACCGTGATGGTCTCGTTGATCCCCACCGAATGCGTGCGCTGCAGTGCCACCGTCGCGGTCTCGCTGGCGCCGACCGTGATCGAGCGGTTCTGCCCGATCGAGATCGTCTCGTTCAGGTCCACCGTTTCCGTGCGGTTCTGGTGGATGGTGATGGTCTCGTTCTTGTCCACGGTTTCGGTGCGCTGCCCGTGCACGGTGATGGTCTCGTTGTTGTCCACCGTCTCGGTGCGGTCGTGCTTGACGTGCGTGGTTTCGTCGTGGTCGATGGTCTTGGTGCGGTCGTGGCCGACCCAGTGCGTCTCGTCGTTCTCGACCTCGACGTCCCGGTTCTTCTCGGCATGCAGGTACACCTGCTCCGAACCCTTCTTGTCCTCGAAGCGGAACTCGTTGCAGTTGGAGGCGCTGCCCTTGGGCGTGGAACGCGTGCGGAAGCCGCTCTGCGTGTGGGAGCCGAAGGGAATCGGCTGGTCGTCGTTGTAGACGCGGCCCACGATGATCGGGCGGTCCGGGTCGCCGTTCAGGAAGTCGACGATCACCTCCTGCCCGATGCGCGGGATGAAGTAGCCGCCCCACCCCTTGCCGGCCCAGGGCTGCGACACGCGCACCCAGCAGGTCGACTTCTCGTCGCTCTTGTCGTAGCGGTCCCAGTGGAAGTGCACCTTCACGCGGCCGAAGTCGTCGGCGTGGATCTCTTCGCCGGCGGGCCCCACCACGATGGCCGACTGCGGGCCCGGCATCACGACGCGCGGCGTGAGCCGGGGCGGGTGGAACGGCACGTCCACCGGAATGGCGGTCAAAAGGAAGGCGCTGGTGCCCTGAGGGCCGGTGCGCAGCGCCGGCGCATCGGCGATCAATGCCTCCAGCGCCGGCAACGCCTCCGCGTTCACCGCGTCGTCGGCCAGCGCCTCGCGCAGCGCGTGCTCCGGCGTCGTCGCCGGCAGCTCGTGCGTGAGGCTCTCGTAGCCCGGGTGGCTCGCCACGAAGGTGCATGCCGCAATGATGTAGTCGCCGTCGCGCGTGCCGTCGGGGTCGTCCTGGAACGTGAAGCTGCGTCCCGCGGCCACGTCGGGCCACGTGGTGAGGGCCCAGTGGCGCTGGCGCCGTGCGCCGATCTCCTCGCCGCGCAGCTTGCCCTTGTCGTCCGCGTCGGCGCCCGAGAAGTAGCCGCCCGCGTATTCGAAGGCCTCGAACTCGGCCAGCTCGTGCTTGTCGGGTTCTCCGTCCGCCGCTTCGAGCTTCTTCTTGATGGCCTTGAAGTCGCTGTCCTGCGAGGCGTACTTTCCGGTGTCGAACTGGCGCGCGCTGACCCAGCGGGAGATCTCGTTGTGGCGTGCCTCGCTCGCGTCGCTGGCCACATGGCGCAAGGTGCCCTCCACCGGCAGCTTGTCGTGCGCGATGTCGCTCGCGTCCGACAGATGCATGGTGCCCGGCGCATCGTGCGCATCGAACCAGTAGTAGATGCCTTCGTCCTCGAGCAGCCGCGACAGGAACTGGTAGTCGCTCTCCTGGTGCTGCACGCAATAGCGCCGCGCGTTGTGCGTACCGATGACGTTGTCGGCCTTGGTCTTCTTGAAGCGCTTGATCGGGCTGTCCTCGAACACCGCGTCCAGCACCTCGAGCACCTTCTTGTCCTGCAGGATGCGCGAGTTGCTGCGCTTGGTGAGCAGCCAGAACCACGAGCGCAGGCCGATGCGGTATTCGAAGTGCCGCCCCACGTGGCCCGTGCGCTCGAAGCGCACCGCATGGCCTTGGCAATGGCGTTCGTGCAGGCCGCCTTCGGCATCCTGGAATCCGATCACCACGTCGAAGGCGCGGCCGAGGATGTCCTTGGCGTCGAGCGCACGGTTCTTCGACAGCACGGTGAGTTCGTAGGTCGACGGGCGCGCCAGCGCCTCGTGGCCGACGATGCGCCAGAACATCAGCTCGCCGTTGGTGGGCGAATCGCTTTCGATACGGAACTCGTGATCGGCCATGAATGGCTTTCTCCCGTGGCCGGCGCATGGCGCCGGCGTTTCTCTAGGGCGCGAGCAAAAGAACGAGCGGCTGGCTGGGCACCGTGCGCACGCCCGGGCAGTTGGTGCTGTTCTGCAGCGAAACGCTGGTGAGCCGCGTGGCGGGCATGCCGTTCCACAGCACCGTGAAGGCGCCGGTGAGATGGCGGCTCGGTCCCATCACGGTGCCCGATGCGACGCCCAGCAGCACGCCGGAGTTGTCGCCATTGGTCATCGGGATCGACGTGCCGAGGTTGTGTGCCGGTGCGCCCATGACCAGGATCGTGGGGCAGTTCGGGATCGCCATCGGCCCCATGGCGATGTTCGGGTACGGCACCGGAATCGGGGATGGCGCGGCGGGCGTGATGCAGACATCGGGAAAGCCCATGTCGGTGCCCATCAGCTGGCAGTTGGCGAACATGCTGTGCTCCGCTTCTTTCTTCTTCAGCCGAAATGGATCTGCGCGCCGCGTGCCTTGATGAGCTCGCGGCCGTTCACCAGCGTGTGCTCGCCTTCGAGGCGCAGCAGCTGCTTCGCTTCGCACTCGAGGTGCGTGGCGGCCACGCGGTCGATGCCGTCGGTGGTGCGCAGGTAGTGCTTGCTGAAGTGCTGCACCCGGTCCATCACCGACGACAGCACCGACCCCACGAGCTTGACGCTGGTCGCAACGACGCTGAGCTGGCGTCCCACGATGTCGGCGGTGTCCGTGGCCACGCGCGTCTTCTGCGTGGCGACTTCGAGTTCGTCCGACTGCACGGCGACGCGCGCCGCCGCCAGTTCGAGCGCGCCGCCTTCCACGGCGATGCGCATGTGGCTGGGGCAGCTCACGACATTGGGCGTGCCTTCCTCGCGCTGCAGCACCGCCATGATCCAGACCTCGTCGGGCGCGATGCGCAGGCACGCCACGCTATCCCCGGCTGCGGGCTCGAGGAGGCAGCTCGCGGCCCGCGTGGCACGAAGCCGCAGGTCGCCGCTCGTCACGACCGATGCGCCCGAGCCGTCGTCGCCCAGGACGCCCACGCACCATTCGCCGGTGATGGCTCTCCCGGCGCGAGGCTTGCGCACTTGCGCGGGATCGGACTTCTTCATCGTTGCGTTCATGGTGTGTTCCCTTGTCGGTTCGTTCGTTGCGTTCAGGCGGCCTGGGGCTGCCAGCGCTCGGACTCCAGCAGGTCCGGGTCGGATTCGATGGCGCGCGCGCGGTCGCTCATCTGCGCGTTCTCGGTGTTCGCCCCGTGCAGCACGGCGCGCAGCATCGTGGCGCGGCGCAGGTCGGCCGCAGTGAGGTCGGCATGCCGGAAGTCGGCGTAGGTCAGCTCGGCGCCGGTGAAGTTGGCGGCTTGCAACTTCGCGCCCGCGAAGTGCGTCTGGAACAGGTCGCAGCCGCTGAAGTCGGCACCGGGCAACGCCGCATCCGTGAAGATCGCCTGGCGCAGGCGGGCGCCGGAAAAATCGACACCCTTGCCCGTGGCCGCGCAGAAGATCGTCAACGGTGCGACGGCCCCGGCGAACTTCGCACCATCGAGGTTGGCACCCTGGAAGCTGCATTGCTGCAGCATGATGCCGCTGAAGTTCGCGCCGCTGAGGTCGGCTGACGAGAACTGGCAGCCGTCGAGCTTCATGCCCTCGAAAGACATGCCCTTGAGCGAGGTCTTGAAGAACACGTTGCGGTGCATGCGAGCGCCCGTCCATGTCAGGTGGGAGAGATCGCATTCGTTGACCGTGGTGTATTGCCAGCTGGTGTCGTCGGCGCACACGTCGAGCAGCACCGACTGGCTGATCACCGCGGCGTCGAGCCGGGCGCCGCGCAGCACGGCGTGGTCGAGCTTGCAGCGCGCCACGGTGGCCATCGTCATGGCCGTCTGCGCCATCTGTGCATGGGTCAGGTCGCATTCGGTGAACACGGCACCGTGCAGGTTGGCGTCTCGCAAGTCCACGTGGTCGAGCTTGCAGCGGTTGAAGACGGCCTTGCGCAGGTTGGCGCCGGAAGCGATGGCGCCGCGCAGGTCGCACTGGTCGAAGACGGTCTCGCGAAGATCGGCGCCCCGGAAGTCGGCTTCTGCAAAGTTGATGCGCGAGAAGACGCCGCCACCGAGCGACAACCCGGCGTAGCGTCCCTTGGGCATGTCGAGCCCTTCCAGCGTCTCGCCCACGCTGACGGCAATGGCCAACAGATGGGGACTCATGCGACCGCCTGCTGTTCTGGCGTGAGCCGCGGCCAGGTGCGCGCGCGCTTGAGCAAGGCGCCGTCGAATCGGGTCGACCCGTCCAGCCGCACCCGGCCAAGGTCGGCGCCGAAGAGATTGCTGCGCCGCAGGTCGGCCCCGCGCAGGTCCGCCGACTGGAAGATGGCGCCGCTGAAGTCCACGCCGGACAGCAGGGCGTTGGTGCAGACCGCCTTGCGCATCAGCGCTCCCTTGGCGCTTGCAAGACGCAGGTCGGCCCCTTGGAGCCCCGCTTCGCAGAGGTTGGCCCCATCGAGCACCGCACGCACCAGCCTGGCGCCGCGCATGTCGGACGCACCGAAGTTGAAATTGCGCAGGTTGGCCTGGCTCATGTCCGCCGCGGCCAGGCTGGAACCCTTGACCGCCACGGCGCCGGTGCATTGCGCTGCCATCATCCGCGCGCCGTCGAGCTTGCTGGTCGCGAAGGTCGCGTTCTCCAGTTTGGCGCCATGCATGTCGACGCCCGAGAGGTCCGACTCGATGAAGTTGCAGACGGACAGGTCCGCCT
>Ga0163161_10003660_pt1 | contig 10783 bp, 7 predicted proteins | sample S45metaG_FD_129847 | JGI IMG/M metagenome (GOLD analysis project Ga0163161, IMG submission 129847) | Switchgrass rhizosphere microbial communities from Kellogg Biological Station, Michigan, USA - S4-5 metaG | ecosystem: Host-associated > Plants > Roots > Rhizosphere > Soil | place: USA: Michigan... | reverse complement strand
CACGTCGTCGGCGTTGAAATCACGAGTCGGCTTGAAGTACGGGGTGGTGTGGAACTTGACGCCGTCGCGCAGGTGGAAGGTGTACGTCAGGCCGTCCGGGGAGATGTCCCAACTGGTCGCCAGACCAGGAATCACGGCGGTGCCGCCGCGCTCGAACTGGGTCAGACGGTTGAACATGGTTTCCGCAGAGGCGTCGAAGTCGGTGCCGGTGGTGTATTGACCTGGATCGAAACCGGCCGGGCTCCCTTCGGAGCAGAACACCAGGTTAGTCGCGGCTTGGGCGAAGGGTGCGCTAGCTAATAAGCTGGCGCCGAGCAAAAACGGAATGACCGCGTTTTTAAGCATGGTGGCCTCATGATTGTGGCTTTTTTGGAATTATAGGACGACCTCGTGAGCCGACCCTGCGGATACTTATGCAGGCGCCGTACCCAATGCAAGATCCTGATCGAGCATAGGCGTTAAACAGTGGCACGTACGTACCTTAATGTCGCATATGTATAAATCCAGGCGCATTTGACCGTTTGCGCAGGTTTTTTTCGGTGCAACCGGGTGCACCTCTGCGGGTCAATCGACACGTTCTGTGCGCTCGGTTGGAGCGCGGTGTTACTTATTTATACCCACAGTTTTGGGGCGGGATACGTTGATTTCGCGAATATCCGAATCTCAAGAAGATGGGAGCTAGCCTGCTGGCGATGGCGGACTGGTAGTCGTCAAATCCCTTTCTGCTGCCTCGGAGTGATCGTTCCCACGCTCCTGCGTGGGAATGCCGCCAGGGACGCTCCACGTTCCATTTTTGTGTTTAACGATGTGTAAGAAACACAGCGCTTTCCCACGCATTTTTCAGGTTGCCGGGTAGGAAGGCTTCTTTCTAACCTTTGGCCGTCGCTGCGATTTCAGCGACCGGGCGTGGAAACCTGGATCTCTTAGTAGCCGCATAGTTGGGCCATCGTAATCGTTGCCGACGTCTTCTTTCGTCTGCAAACTGCGTCATGGCGGCTGTGCGTGGGCAGACTTCGGTCTGGCCGGGTCCTACTAACCGGTATTTCCACCCTGCGTACAGCCGCCACCTATTTGTCGTGTGGAAACGACATTGGATGGCTCCCATTTATAAGTAGGAGTTTTCCATGGATAAGTCAGTCCCCGATCCACCCATCAACCCCGAAACTGAAGCCGAAGACTTACGCGTCGAGACGTTGCTCAAAGACCGCGAAGCCATAAAGCGCGCCCTCGACTACTACCTCGATCCCCCGTCGCAATACACCGAAAAACCCCGCCGCCCCAGCACGATGTACATGATCGCCCCGAACATGGACACCGAAAGCCTCCTGGCCCAGGCCTGCGAGTCGTTGGCTTCCGCGAGTGTCATGACCAGCGATTTCGCCGCGAACCTGATCGGCCCGCAGCGCAATACAGTGTTGGCGATTCAGCAGATCATCATGCTGGCGGAATTGGCGGTGAATCGGGCGTTGGATAACGTCGATCCGCAAGCGTAGGCGGGTACCGTTCGTTCCTCTGTTCTGCGGCGCTAAAACCCGCTAAACCTTCGGGGGAGCCTCCCCCGAAGATTAGGGCAGTGTGTGTATCACGCTCTTTCTGTATTGGTTTGCCAACAACTCGACCCACTGGTTCCTTTCATAATGCAAACCGTCAATGCAGCTGACTTCAGTGATTTCCATTGCTGTGCCACATAAGAAGGCACCATCAAAATGGCCCAATTCCGAACTCGAAATGTCCCTCTGTATCACTTGCAGATCCATCACCGGGCACAGCTCATCGATGATGACGCGGCGAGTGATGCCCGCCAGTGCCATTTCGGTCGTCGGTGTAATGAGTTGGCTGCCCTTCACAAAAAAGATATTGGAACCACTGGACTCGCAGACCGTATCGTTGGTCGAGAGAAACAGCACGTCGTCAAATGCCTCATCTTTATCATGGAAGCTCAAAAAACTGATCGCATAGGTGGACGAGGTTTTGGCTTGATACGGATGGCAATCGGCGGGCGCGCGTCTCCAACTGGCGGTCGTGAGCCTGTAAGGTGTGGTCGCTGCCTTCGGAGCAAATGGCTGGACGAATATCGCCACTTTGCTGCGGCAACCTCGCCCCATGAAACTGACGTCGGCTTCGTCATAAAACACGATGATTTTAATGTACGCGTCTTGCAGCTCGTTGCGCTTGAGTAGTTCATTGCACGCCTCAGTCAGCGTTGCGTTGGTGTAATGCAGGGCATGTTTGAACAAGCGGGCTGACTGTTGTAACCGTTGTAAGTGCTCCTCGCACTTGAAAACCTTGCCGCCATAACTGCGCATGCCTTCGTAGACTGAGGAGGCATAGGACAGCGAGTGTGTGACGGGTGACAAGTTAATCTGATCAAGATGGAGGTATACGCCGTCCAGCCAAGCGAGAGCCGTGGTCATAATCTATTTCCTGATTGATGTTCTTATGATGTTTACAGCGAAGTGAGACGTTAATTCTTTATGATTTCTCGCGCGGTCAGTGCGTTGTAGAACTCGCCCTTGATCAACCCTTCACCTTCATAGCTATTGGGGCGTCCACCTTGACGTTCGAGTTCCTTGATGATGGATTCGTAGTCGTCCACGGGGACGATCCTGAAGTCCATACTGACTCGCGTCATGTTTTCCATGTTCTCTGCGGTCCCGTGCAGAATCCGGGGGTCAAACATCAAGCATTGACCGTAACGAAGGTTGGTCGGCATGGCGTCGGTGCGCAGATCGGCCATCAGTTGGGGACGTTGCTTTGCATAGTCAAAAAAGGCGACCCGACTTTCTTTGTATTCGTCATAGGTATAACCCTGCTCTTGCGCAAAGGCTTTAAGAGTGTTGATGCTGGCAGTTCTGGAGCAAACGCTGAGCGCGCCGGTATTTTTCACGTCACAAAATGGCAGCCACATGTTGATCTGTTGAAAATAATCGCCCAGCAGCGTGTCCGAGTGATGGGTGAAAAGTTCGCCATCCGGCAACCTGTATCGATCATCCAGTTTGGCGGGGATGTGATAGCGGACCAATGGGTTGTGTTCGAATACGAAATCAAAATCCAGATGGTCGCTGAGCCAATGAACAAACTTGTAATACGCCTCGATCATCGGCGCCCCGAGTGTTTGCAGAGGGTCATGCCAATGGCCGGAGTCTTCCAGATGATTGCTGATTTGTTCCTGGCTCAGGCATTCATGTATTTTGTTCAGTGCAAAGTCGGTTTTGAGGTTGTAGCGACTGGCCAAGGTCTTTTGAAGTGTCCCTGCCAAGTCAAAGTCCGACGTTGGGTAATCCATGATAGAGATGCCGTTCTCTATCCTATGAACACTGTAAAGCTGTTTGTTGATATCGAAAAAAGACATTTTAAACTCCTTGTTAGCTGTCTCTCGTACTTGAAAACTCATGCATTTGATGCGGGTTGTTCGTTCGGATCGGAATCAGCCAGCTCTCCAGGTCCACCACCCGGTTGGCGCCCATCCGTATCTTTATATCGATTGCTCCCCGCCCTAGGCAGTTGTTCTTGAAACCCAGTGATTCTGCCACTTTGTACAGTTGGTAATAATCGCTGACGTACAGGTTCAGCCCCGCCGGAACCTGGCTTCGATCTTGACCCTGAACCAGTTGCGAGAAAACCCCGCGTTGTTCATCGGCGTAACTGAGCGAGCCATAGACCGGTGCATGGGTCGTTTTGTCGTAGTTCATTTTGATGTAGTACTTTGAACCTTCCGTCGACCGTGCCAGTGCCTGCATTGCCTCGAGCGAATAGAGGTTTTTGACGTGCTGGTATTTATCCACATTGAAGGATTGAAGAAGTGAGAACGCCACCAACACCTCGCTGTTCTCGGACAATTCACCAAGACGGTATACCTGCGTATGACAGAGGTCCTCGGCCCGGCGCGTCAGGCGCATCATTTCTTTGTAGTGTTTCCTACCCATCGAAGTGAGCAAGCACTCATCCAGGGTTCCCTCAACCTGGAGGTAGGCGACTTGCATGAAGGGCACAGGGATGATTTCTAGTTCGTATTGCTGCCGTATCGAATCTGTCGACTTCTCCATGGAGGGCACTAACAGCCAGTCGGCTGTGTGTGCCTCTTGTGCAAGCGTGTTCAGATAGTGCGGATCGGGGCGTTCGGAAACGGGTAGATAAAAAAAGCCCGGGGCTACATAAGCCTGTTCCTCATGCAGGGCGCTATGCTGAACCACCGTTCCTTTGAGTGTTGCTTCCCAATGGGCTATTCCACACAAGGGTAGTTGTGGGCGGGAGACACCATAGCTGATACAAAACGCATCTCGTTGCGCGTGCAATTCCATGTTTACGATCCTTGTATAGCCACTCGTAAGGATTTATTCGGGGCTTTTTATGCCGTTTTTTCAACCAGCCGTTTTTCGTGATTGAAATTGAAGTTTCTGTTGCCGAGTGCGGAAAGCTCGGGATTGTGAGTAATGATGAAAAACAACGTATTGGGCAGAGCAGAAATGAGCTTTTGAATCAACTGAACCTCATCCGCTCTGTTCAACTCTGAAGTCGCTTCATCGAGGATGACGATCGCCGGGGTATTGAGGGTCAGATCAAGCAATGCCAGTCGTTGTAGTTCTGACTTGCTCAGGTTTACTTCACCATTCCAGGGGACGTGTTGGTTAAAGCCATCCTGCAATTGCTCGACAATATCCGAGAGCCCGAGATAGGCCGCGCCTTGATTGAGTTCTTCCAGTGACGGGTTGTTAAAGTGCTGCGCCAGCGAACCCGGTTTAAACACGGGGTTGGAGGTCAGTAGCTGGACTTCTTCCGCATGCTGGCGTGCTAGGTACCCATCGGTGCCGCCTAGCGTGGATATCTGCCCTTGGCTTGGGAACAAACTGCCCACTACCAGGTTGGCAAACGTGGATTTTCCGACGCCACTGGCACCCATGATCACAACGACTTCATTCTCATGGAACGATTGGTCGAAGTGTTCGAGCACCGTTGAGCCGCTGTTCGGGTTAATGAACGTGACATCGGAAAAGGACACCAACGGGGCATTCGAACCGACCTTTGTCTGCACCGGCGAAGGTCGCGGCTGAAAGCTGGCAACCACCAGGCGATCAGCACTGTCCAGGACTTGCCGGAGTTCAACGAGACATCTGCCGAGTCGTGCAAAAATCGCAATCAGGCTGTAGGAGAGACTGATCGCCAAAACGTTCACCATGCTGACCGTGCCCGTTGCATGGAAGTAAATCGTTGACGCAACGATGCATGACAGGAAAAAAACGCCCATCAAATCCAGCTTGTAGCTATACCAGCGACGCGTTGCTGCATTGTCCAGCGAGGCGAATGCCCGAGTAGTCACGCTGGGTGACAACCAATCCAGAATCATCGAATTGTCGTGTGCATTATCAAATCGACCACCTGACCAATTCAGTGCCTGAACACGTGCAAACAAGGTGGATGTGGCGTCGATTTCCCTGGTATTGAATCGCCGGAGTAACTCGCCGGAGTTTCTTGCGCCATACCAGTAGCAAAGCCCGATAACAACGAACGGCAGCAATACATAGAGGTTGTTCAGCATGACGTAGCCGATTGTTATCAACAGCAAGGTTACGGCGCCAACCGTTTCCAGCAACAACACCGGCAGAACCTCATCGACGCGACGCTGATCCCAGGTCAGCTTGTTCTGACTGTCACGATTAACCTCTTGAGCCAGGGTGTGGTCCAGGCCTGGATTCATCAAATTAGCGAAGTAATGAATGCATTGGGTTGAGGCTGCATCAATACTTTTCCTGACGGTAATCAGCGCCCCGAAAATCGACAGGACCGCACTCACCACTAAAACACTGACCAGCCCGATCAAGGACAGCTGCAAGTGTGTCGTGAGATAACCGCTGGCAATAATGTAATCGCCCGCAATGGTAAACACTTCTTTAAGGGCGAATAGCGCGAAGGCTATCAACGAGATTTTCCACAGGCCGAAATCCAGCAGGCTTCTTGTGATTGACCTTGAGCGTGTCGTTGCAGTTTTTGACCGCTCGGGTACAGAGAGAGGCTCTGCTTCGTCTGCCGGAACAACCGGGGTGAGGTTCTCGGAGCGGGTGCCAACAGGGTGTGAATGCGCTGCAAGTTGATTGGTTTGCACGTGCGCAATGTTGCCGCCCGCCACTGTCCAGACTTCTTGCGCGGCCGCTTTCTCTTCCTGTTTGTCCGTGACAAAAATGACGTTGGTATCGCGCCATGGACCTTGCAGAAGTGAAACAAGCAGGCCCGCCGCGAGGCTTTCGTCCAGACCCGAAGTGGGTTGGTCAATGAAGATCCACTGCGGCTGTGCGACCAAGGCTCTGGCCAACTCAAGACGCTTTCCCTGGCCTCTGGAAACGTCCCAGTTGCCCTCTGCGCCATGGGTGAGCTCATTCAGGTAATCAACGTAAAAGTGCTCGGGTAAGCGAGACAGAGCGAAGGCGCGGCAGGCCTCGTCGTCTGAAAAGTCTCTGCGGTAAAGACTCAGGTTCTCGCGAAGCCCGCCTGCAAACATCCACGGCTCGTCTGGAATGAAGATTGCTCGGCCGTCAGTGTCGTCAAGACATTGCGCTCGGTTTCGTAGCACCGAGGTCTTGCCGCTGCTCGCGGTCCCGATAATCGCAATATGTTTAGCTTGGGTGGTCGGTAGCTGTACCGGTTCAAGGTGGGACGAATCAGCGTGATTGGCACGAAGGAAATACTCGATGTTTTTGTGCCCGACAAATCCTTGAGAGATGCTTTGCACAATATCCGGAATGTTATTGGCGACGGATCTCAAGCCGCCAATCAATGCCATGGCCGCCAACACTCCAGGTGCATCGACGTGACCCAGATAGACTAGCTGCAACAGTGCCGCACTGAGCAGCGCCGCAATGGGCGTCATCGTCGAGATCAAACTGATCGCCGCCACCAGGCGGGCCGCTTTTTTCAGCGACGCTGCTTCGGGGTTTCGTTTGTCGGCGTAGTCGCTTATCAGTTTGGCATTCCAGTTCTTAAGCCAGGCCTGGCGTCGGTTTTTTGTAGCGAACACTCCTATCTCAATGCGTTGCGTGGCGTTCAGTGATAGTTGTGCATAGGTCATGCTCAGTCGTTGAGCCACCCAGAACACGACCAGTGAACTGACGACAATGACCGCCAACGCGGCCAAGGCACTGACGCCTAGGGCAAAGAAGAAGAATGTTGAGGTAAAGATGACCGTGGCGAGTGCCAGCGAGATTGTTATAAGTCCCGACCATGAAGATTCGACACGTGCCGCTTCGCGGTCAAACAGCGTGGTGAGGCTGAGTGGAGACGAGCCACCCAGCGAACTGTTCTTTTTGAGCAGAAGGCGTTGTTCCACATAAGAGCGACCGCCGACACCCACCAGTTCAGCCAAAAAAAACGAGTGGTTGAGCGCCAGCCAGGCGCAGTAGGTCAGCGCCATGCAGGTGGCCCCGAGTGCGATGTTCGACATGACCACCGAGTCGTCTTGTATGAGCTGCGCCAGTAACGATTTGAGGGTAATGGCGGCGCCAAATGCCGCCGCGGTATGTACACCGATGGCTACAAACGCCAACACGATATCTTGTCTGAGGGCTGCAAAAATCCTGAGGTGAAGCCTGTCCTTCCCGTTTTCTTTCCCTGCATCCTGTATCGCAGCGCCACGCCAGCGCTGCCAGCGGGACGCGTGAACGGAACGTGCGCCTCGATGGCGTCCAGGTTCAGGGATCTGAAACCATAAAATTGTGTTCAGGACTTCTGCAATCTTCATGGGGTCAGTTGTATGCCGGCTTGGTTGGAGGTGTTGTATCCATTGCACGATGCGAGTAGTCAGCGCAGGCAATGTCGGCAAACCGGTCGCAAAGCAGAGTGATCATGTTCCAGCCTTCGCTCAGGGTTTCACGCAGCTCTTCGATTTCCTTGGGTGATGCCTGATTCAGCAGTTCTATGCCCATACTGACGTGGCTGCCATCATCTTCACCGTGCTCTTGGAAGTGCGGCATGCTGGTAAACACGCGGGCCGCCTCGCTATGGAAAATCTCGCCGCTGCCTTCCAGCACGATGTGCATCAGCAATGTCTTGACCATGTCGTTCTTGTAGAGCATTTGATGCCTGAACCATTCCATGGTTGACAGGAATGCCGCGTCCCCTATGGGCGAGTGAGTGGCATGGCGCTGATTGCGCAGATTGTTGTTGTGTCCCAGTTCTTCCACTAGGTGTTCAAGCGCGATTTTCTTGTGTGCAGGATCAAGCGTCATCGCCACACGTATATGCAGCAGGTTCTGAAACATGTCTGACCAGGTCTGCAGGCAATCGAGAAGCCTTTCACGTACTTCGGGCTGATCGATCGACGGTGAATTGATCAGCGAAAGCAGCCGACTGTTCCTGAAGCTCTCCAGATAACCCTCGTTATCTTTTAACAGCCCGTCGGCGGGCTTGGCATTGACTGTTTCTTGAGCCTTGAAGACGACATTCGGTTGAAGGGTGTTCTCGTACAGGGCCTTACCGTTGAACTGAATAGATAGTGCCCAGAAACCATCGTTGGTGCCTTTGAAACCATGCCGCGAGTGGGGCGGGACCAGCACCATATCGCCCGCCTCGATATTTCGTTCTGTATCGCCAAGGGTTTTCCCCGAGCCGTCACAAATCAGGATCAGGCTCGCCTCGGGGTGTTGATGAACCGACAATTCCTGGTCCTTTTCAAGTCTGACCCAGCTAAGGGCCACCTCGCTTTTGGACGGAATGAACTGGGCCAGCGCGGGATGTTGGGAAAATATTTTTACAACACCCAAGTCGTGTAACACGCCATTCACCACCACGCTGTTGAGGGGGGCGATGTCACTTCTAGAGATAACTTCCATATCGTCTATTCCTATTGTTGGCAATTAACTTGCGGAACTTAGTCTGTTCAGGTGGTCAATGGCGGTATAAAACTTTTTGCGATCATTGCTGGCAATGACCACTAGGCCGATTTTGTCATCGTTTATGTGCGGTCTTCCCAGCGGGGGATTCGCTTCGCCCATTACCAGTCTGATGATGTCCACTTCCTGCATGTAATCCCTGATCATGTCCGGGTTCAGTGGTTCATAAAAAAGATGAGAGCCAGCAAATTTGTAGTGTGTCAGTTGAGTGTTGGTAGTGTCCGATTCGGCTTCGTGACTATGAAAGCGCAGTGTTTCTCTAAAAAGATCAACGCCTGTTGTGAGCTCAACCAATAAGCCGATGTAATCACCGCCGACGCGGTTGTTGACTTCTATCAGATGAAATTTTCCATCTGCTATTGTTACTTCAATATGGCAAGGCCCATGTGTGTGATTGATTGCGGTCAGCAGGCGCTCGCAATAACGACTCAGTTCGCTGAATGTGTCGCTGTCGAGATTGTCCGGCGAGATGATGTGCTGCTCTTCTGCGAGCGATGTTTTGTATAGTTGTTTATTGGTTATGGCGAGGACTCGGTGTTGTGAATCAATGGTCAGTGTTTCGACACTGACTTCACGTCCGTTTAAAAACTCTTCCGCCAGCATGACGATATTTTCATGATTGAGTCTCTCCAGCGTATCGAGCAGGGATGCGGAGTCTTTGATGATGAAGACGTTTTCGCTACCGGAGCCCGTTGGGTCTTTTAAGACCATTCCATTTGGATAGCAGTTGAAAAACGCTTCGACGTCCCTTCTTGTTTTACAGATCTTGCTGGCAACGGCGAATTCAGTATGTTCCAGCCTGGATCGCATCAAAGGTTTGCAGATGCATATTTCGCAGGTTTCGTAATCGATGCCTGGGATGGCGTAATGTTGACTGGCACGTGCGGCGGAAAGCAGCCCATCCTCCGTGAATGAAAAAATGTAATCGATAGACTGCGTTTTTAGTATTTTATCTATTTCTTCGATGATGGTGATTTCGGAGAAATCATTGACGAGATGAATTTTGTTGGTAAGTGCTGCGAGGTTTTTACCCTGTGACTCAGGAAGTTGCAGCACGATGAAGTTAAAGTCTAAACCTTCGAAGTGCATGAAGGTTTCGTCATGTCCGCCGATCAGTACAATGTTTTTCATAAAGTTCCATTATTGGCGAGTGGGGCCAGTTGTCAAGACTGTTATTTCGTGCTTTTAGGTGAGGCATGAGCTCGGTTTTAATGGGATGGAATTCAGTTGCATATAGTGGGTCGATTAAGCTGTTGGTGTGTGACAAGAGCTATCTATAACTGAATATTAGCTCGGTTGAAGTAGTTGGGAAATGGTGTGTGGCAAAAACAGATCCATCTTACAGTACCTGAGCGACATGCTTTAATTTGGTGAGAGATGCTTCCTAAAAGCGTGTAAGTTGTTTCCTTCAGAAATGTTGATGTACATATAGAGTAATTCTCCTATAACTCAGTGATCGGACCTGAGATTCCATGCATTGGATAATGTTGATCCGCCGTGGTAGCTGTAGGAGCTGCCGAAGGCTGCGATCTTTTGATCTTCCTTCGCGCAATGACCACGGTGCCAGTTAGAAAGCCAGGATCGCAGTCTTCGGCCGCTCCTACAGGGGCGCAGTTTTGGGTGGGCAACAAAAAACGGCGATCACTCCAGTGATCGCCGTTTTTGTGTACGGGGTTATCGAATCAAGGCATCAACACTTCAATCGCCCCATCCGCCGTCATGCTGACCTGACTCGTCCCCGCCTCAACATCAGGAGTCACCGGCGCTGCATCCATCGCGGCGGCTTTCATCATCATCGGCCCGCGCATGTACGGTTGTGGGTAACCGTTGCTGTTCAGGTTCAGGTTAACGATTTTGTAGCTCTTGCCGCCCAGTGCATCGGTCGCCAGTTGCGCGCGGGCCTT
>Ga0163161_10003659_pt1 | contig 10784 bp, 11 predicted proteins | sample S45metaG_FD_129847 | JGI IMG/M metagenome (GOLD analysis project Ga0163161, IMG submission 129847) | Switchgrass rhizosphere microbial communities from Kellogg Biological Station, Michigan, USA - S4-5 metaG | ecosystem: Host-associated > Plants > Roots > Rhizosphere > Soil | place: USA... | reverse complement strand
CAAAATTCTTATTTGTCAATAAATAAGGATACGGAGGTTGCTGTACTGCTGCCATTTTGTGCCGGTCTTCTTGAAAATTCCAGCCCCATTATTAAAGGTGATGCTGAACTCTCTGATGGCAAGAAGTACTGGTTCAGAGTTAATGAACACAATCTCAATGAGAGGCTACAATATTATTCAAATGATAATTTGATATATAGTTCTATTGATGACCTTTTGAAAGGCGGCGGGCTGGTTGAAGAGAACGTGATTATTTTATTGGGAACTGAGGAAATCAGCACATCATATTTCTCTAAAAAACTTCTTAAGAAATACAGATATGTAAAAGAAGTCAAGGTTTCAGATACTGCAGATACAATGAAATCCATTTTTGCTGCTATAGCTAATTCCAATTATTCTGCGAAGCAAAAGCAAGCAACACCTGTACCTGTGGTGCCGGCAGTTACTGCGAGGCCTCCATTACCTGCGCCAAAGCTGCCACCCCCTTTACCACCTAAAAAGGTCAATCATGTGGCGCCGCCACAGGCAATTATTCCAAAATTGCCAGAGATAAAGGCTTCCAGTCCGGCTAAAGTTAATCCGGTCAACCGACCGCCATTGCCTCCTAAAAAGAGTTAATCATCAAACAATAAATCAAAATAAATACATATCAAATGGCCATACAATTAGAAAAGAGAAAGCCCATATCCATCATAAAGGAAAAACCAGGTTTGAATCATATCATCGCTGGTTTGGGCTGGGACCCCGCTACAGTAAACGGATACTCTGTAGATCTGGATCTTTCATTATTTATGTTAGGTGCAGATGGTAAACTTGTAGCGGATGAATATTTCATTTTTTACAACAATGCTACCAGTCCTGATGGTTCTACCCACTATCCTGGAGACAGCAGAGGTGGAGAAGGAGAGGGAGATGATGAGGTAATCAATATCGACCTTTCTAAAATCAATGCCCAGGTTGAGTTTCTATACTTTGCTGTCACCATAGATCAGTGCGAGGAAAGAGGACACAACTTTGGCCATGTTCAAAATTCATACATCAATATCAGGAACGCTGCGGACAATTCCATACTGTGCCAGTACAAATTACAGGAGAATTTTACTGCTGAAGATTCGCTGATCATTGCATCCATTTCCAGAAATGGTGGTTCATGGGATGTTGAAGCGTTGGGCCAGGCATTTTCCGGAGGTTTAAATACACTAGTAGAATTATATCAATAAAATATCAATATGGGCAGTTTTAATTTAAGTAAAGGGGATAGGTTTTCCCTGTCCAAGGCAGCGCCTGGACTTACAGTAGTAAAAATAGGAATGGGGTGGGAGCCAAACGAAGAACAGGGAGGGCCAGAGTTTGATCTGGATGTTTCTGCATTTTCAATCGGCAGCGACTTTAAAATACCCTCTGATTCATATTTCACCTTCTATGGCCAGATCCGCATGGGTAATAAGATTGAGGATAATGTGGAAAAAGGCTTGTTCAGGCCTTTAACCGAGGACGGTGCTATCATCGGTGCAATTGACGATCCTGATGGTTCCAGAAGTGATGGCGATGATGATGAGGATATGTTTATTGACCTGACGAAGGTTAGTCATAAAATCGAACAGATCATTGTTTGCTGTACGATTTGTAAATACCCTCATGACAACAAAAAAGACCGCAGAACACTTGATCTTAACTTTGGAAAAGTGAATGATTGCTATATCCGCATTGTCGATGAAAGCAATGGAGAGGAATTGCTGCGTTACGACCTGAAGGATCAGTATACCAATGAAGATGCGGTAGAATTCGGACGGTTATTCCGCGCTGGTGATAGCTGGGAATTTGAGGCTATGGGCCGTGCGCATACAGGTAGCCTGCAAACATTAGTAGATATGTACACCTAATCTGATTGAAATTATGGCATTTGATTTAAACAAAAATGATGGGGCTGATCAAGTCACATCCAATACAACGCAGTCTTCCTCTAAATTTGATTTGTCGAAGGGGGATGTTGAAACTCCGGTAATTCCAGATCCAGCTCCAAGCTCAAAGAAATGGATTTTGGTATTTGTTGCTCTTCTAATCGTAGGTGGAGGAATTTGGTTTTATTCATCTAAGGATGAGAATCCCAAAATAGAAAGTAGTCCGGCTACGGAAGTAGTTACAAATGATTCAGCAACTACCACGACTTCGGATACTGCTGGGACAGTACAGCCGGCATTAGAGTCCAAAGACACTACGACTCAGACAGCTGCAACAATTGCACAACAGCCGGCAGAGGAAACACCTAACGACGAAGTTGCAAGGTTGAATAACAAACCCGTTGCAAGCTTTGCCCAGGGATCAGCGACAATAGGGCGCATAGATCAATCACTTCTACAAAAGATTGTCTCCTATTTGAATCAAAATCCTGCTGCAAGTATTGATATCAATGGTTATGCGAGCAGTGATGGTTCATTGTCTGTAAACCAGACTGTATCACAAGCCAGGGCAGATTCATTCAAGGAATTATTGATTTCTAAACAGGTTGCTGAAAACAGGATTGCTGCAGTTGGAAAAGGAATAGAAAATCCAATCGCCTCCAATGCTACAAATGCTGGGAGAAAGAGAAACAGAAGAATAGAAATAGCTTTTAAATAATTTATCCATTGGCTAAGAGAAGAACGAGGAAAGCTGCAGCTAAAAAAATGGGCTTTAAAGAGATCTTGATTTCTTTGGCTGTACTTTTTAGCGCAGTGCTCTTTATCATAAAAATTTGGATCGGCACTACAAGCTGGTTCGAAGTTTTTGCACCGATAATTATTGCCTTTTTTATTGTGTTCCTTGTATCGGCGATAAAAACTGGTATCAGGAAAATATAGAGGTAATAATAATGCAGCAATAGATAAACATAAACACAATTATAATGATGGAATTTTTACACAAATTTTTGGGCGATGATATACAGGCGGGGCTACTTGTAGTATTAAACCTAATAGTCATAGAGAGCTTGCTATCAGTGGATAATGCTGCAGTCCTGGCTACGATGGTAATGGATTTGCCAAAAGAGCAAAGAGATAAGGCATTAAAATATGGAATTATAGGTGCTTATGTATTCCGTGGGATTTGTCTCTTCCTTGCAGCATGGCTGGTTAAAATATGGTGGTTAAAACCTTTAGGCGGATTATATCTTCTCTATTTGGCATTTGACTATTTTATGAAAAGGAATGCTGCAGCAGAGGGCGAAGAAGAGGAGGTAGATAAAAGTAAAAGCTTGATCTACAAGTCTACTGTAGGATTAGTTGGTTCATTTTGGGCTACCGTTGCTTTAGTGGAAGTCATGGATCTGGCCTTCTCGATAGATAATGTCTTTGCAGCCGTGGCATTTACTGATCACATATGGTTAATTTACATCGGTGTTTTTATAGGCATTCTTGCCATGAGATTTGTTGCACAGGCTTTTGTTAAACTGATGGAGAAATTCACTTTTCTGGAAACTGTCGCTTTTATTGTGATAGGTGTGTTAGGACTAAAATTGACCTCTTCGTTATTTACACACTTCTATCCCCAATCGGTGTTGGCAAATATTATAGAAGGGGAACAGACTGATTTGTTTGTTTCTGTCTTTACTGTTGCCGTTTTCATTCTGCCGGTTATTACTTCAATTTTGTTTGACTATCCCAGGAAAAATGTCATTAATATTGAATCTGAAATCAAGTAAAAAATAAGATGGATATGGATAACATCAATGCTAGTTCGCCGCAATCGCACGAAAACCAATTTGGCAATTATGATCCCCAATTGGATCTTGCAAGTTATCACTATCCATCTATTGATCTTCTGGAAAACTATGGTGACAACAGTACTATTAATGCTGAAACACTGGATATCAATAAGAATAAAATAGTAGAAACGTTCAACTATAGTCAGATTGAAATTGACAAAATTAGCGCTGTTGTAGGCCCCACGCTTACCTTATACGAATTTATTCCTGCGCCAGGAGTTAAGGTTGCAAAGATTAAAAGTCTGAAAGACGATCTGGCACTTATTCTTGCTGCGGAAATTAAAATAGTTGGCCCTATTCCTGGCAGGGGAACAATGGGTATTGAAGTTCCACACTTGAATCCCGCTCTGGTTTCAATCCGTTCGCTATTGGCGACTGAAAAATTCCAGATGTGTGATTATGATTTGCCCATTGCTTTGGGGAAAACTATGATCAATGCGGTATTTATTGCTGATCTGGCCAAACTTCCCCATCTTTTGATTGCAGGCGCAACCGGTCAGGGCAAATCCGTTTGTTTGAATTCAATTCTTATATCACTTCTCTACAAGAAACATCCTTCTCAATTAAAGTTGGTTCTAATCGATACCAACAGTTTAGAATTAGGTCTTTTCCATAAAATTGAACGTCACTTTTTAGCCAAATTGCCAGATAGCACAGAGGCTATTGTTACTGATAAATTGAAGGCAATCAATACGCTTAATGGTTTGGCTATCGAATTAGATCATCGTTATAATCTGTTTAAGTACGCTGGTGTTCGCCAAATTAAAGAATACAATAGAAAATTTATTGAACGCAAATTAAGTCCTAATGATCACCATCGCTTCCTGCCTTTTATTGTAGTGGTAATCGATGAATTTGCAGAATTGCTAGTAGGAAATATTGACATAGAATTAGTGATAAGCCGCCTGGCACAGTTAGGTAGGGCGGCAGGCATTCATCTTATCATCTCTACTCAGCGACCTTCAGTAAAAATTATCACTGGTACCATCAAAGCTAATTTCACCGCAAGATTAGCATTCCGCGTTACATCTGCTATTGACTCCCGCACAATACTGGATACTTGTGGTGCCGAATTATTGAATGGATATGGCGACATGTTACTCTCGACAGGTACTGAACTCACTCACTTGCAGGGGGCTTTTACAGATACTACAGAGGTGGAAAGAGTAAATGAATTTATTGGATATCAGCGGGGATATGCAGGAGCATTCCTTTTGCCACATTATCCGGAGCTGAGTGCAGTACACGAATTCGATCCAGATGATCTTGATCCTATGTTTGAGGACGCCGCAAGGTTGATAGTGATGCATCAGCAAGGCTCCACCTCTCTTATTCAAAGAAAATTAAAACTGGGTTACAATCGGGCAGGCCGAATCATGGATCAATTAGAAGCCGCAGGAGTTGTAGGGCCTTTTCAAGGAAGCAACGCAAGAGAAGTTAATCTGCCCGATGATTATGCGCTGGAAGTGTTCCTTAAGAACCTGAGATCAGGCATATTGTCCCCTATTTTATCCAAACCGGAAAAAATCGAATCAGTAAAAGCTGAAGATCTGACTAATGATTATCACCTAAATCTCGAACCTCTTATACCGCTAAAGGATGTCTCTGATGAACCGAAAACGATGGGGACTGAAGATATTTCAACTAATTCATTTCCAGTGCCGCCAGATCTTTTAAAACAGAAGTTGGATGATCAAAAAACCGAAAGCGGGCTCATTGATCCGTCTCCATCTACCACAAGCACTCATGAGATAGAACCTAAACCGATCAAGAAAGGCTTTTGGAGCAGGCTATTTAAATAAGTATCGTAGTAATTACTCTCTATTTTTTACCTTTTATATTATTGCATGAGATTACATACTACTAATGATAATCAACTTGGATTACTCAACCTGGTTGTCCTTGTATTATCCATATATGTTTTGCTTGCAATCCTGGTGGACACCGTTTTTATCCTCCCGAAAGAAACATCCGTCTTACTGACATACATTGACAATTCTATTTGTGTGTTTTTCTTTGCAGAGTTTTGCGTAAGGTTCTTTAAGGCAGAAAATAAGATTGCTTTTATGAAATGGGGTTGGATAGACTTAATTTCCAGCGTTCCTGCGATAAGTTATTTAAGAGCAGGACGGCTGTTGAGGTTAATCAGATTATTGCGACTTATCCGCGCATTCCGCTCTACGCAGATGTTTGTCAAACACGTTTTTAGGAATAGGGCGAAAGGTGCCTTCACTTCTGTGACTATCCTTGCAATACTATTAATTATATTCTCATCGATTGCTATCCTTCAAGTGGAGAAGGACCCAAATAGTAACATTAAATCGGCAGAAGATGCGATATGGTGGGCATACGTAACCATTACCACTGTAGGTTATGGTGATAAATTCCCTGTGACCACAGAAGGGAGGATAATCGCAGCGGTATTGATGACAGCTGGAGTTGGCCTCTTCGGTACTTTTACCGCATATGTATCAAGTTGGTTTGTAGAGGTAAAAGAGAAATAATTTCCACGACACGGGCCTGGCGTATTGCCTGAAATTGATCAAACTTCGTCATTTAGAGCCCGGGTTAGTACGAAAATCTGGAGAGGAATGCAGTAAATGACGCATAAATTCTACCAGTCAATCATTCATGGAGTATGAATATAGTTAAAAATAATGTAAATATTTTAGTATAAAGTAAATTACTCTTATATTTAACCGTCTTTATATTTAATTATAATATAGTCTGTGCCAAAATATACTAAACAAATCGTTGTATTTTTAGACATCCTTGGCTTTAGTAACATGCTGCCAGGATTTGAAAAGGAAGCGCTGGATAATGCAGATGCTGACGAGAACAGTTATCATGAATCTCCGTCATTGAATCGACTATTGGAGAAGTTTAAGGAGTCTATCAGATTGATTACGGAGCGTAGCTGTAACCATTACATGTTCAGTGATAACATATGTATCACTATTGATTATGTGGTGGAGGGGACAGAACAAGCAGCGCTCTTCCTGGAAATTATCCAGTTGGTTAACCTGCTCAACTACGAATTTATCAAGGAAGGATATTTTCTGCGTGGAGGTATTGATGCAGGCTGGTTTTTAGATAGTAGAGATATGGCTGCCGGTGTACCACTATTGGAAGCATATCAATTAGAAAGTAAGGTAGCTGTACATCCAAGAATAGTGGTTTCAGAATCTTTTGGAAACCTGATCGATGAAATGCGAAGGGATAATGCTTTCAGTGAAGATGAAGAGGTGGTACTAGATAAGATTTTAATTGACGAAGGGGGATTACGTTATATAAATGGGTTTCAGCATATACAAAATTTTGAAGTTACATCAGACAAGATTGACTTTTTAAAAATGTATAGAGATAAGATCATATCTGCGCTTGCTACATTTGCAGGTGACGTAAGGATTGAACCGAAGTATATCTGGACTGCTAATCGGTTTAATAGCTTTTTAAATGATTATGTAGAAGGCAATGAGGGATACGAACTCGCGGATCTTTGGGATGAGGATCAACTTTTGGGAATCAAGAATTTAAGTATATTGTCATATGGAATTTAAATATTTCCCTGTTCTCAGGGCAAGGCAGCAAGAAATCGATGTACTTCAGAATTTTGACTTCGGTGAGCAGATGGTGCCACTGATCGAGATCATAAAGGAAAAGGACCGCAAGGACAATCTGCGTTCACCTGTTGAGATCTATTCCGAAATTATTTCAAGGGTTAGAGCGAAAAAGGTTTTGATGGATCTTCCTATCTATCTCATCCCAAAGGTAAGTACCAGTTCCGATGTAAGAACATTTTTCCTGTCAACAATAAGCAATCTTGATGCCCGTATATCATTTTATTCTCAATTTTCTGCAATCTCAGATAAAGTAATTCCTGTGATCTCGATCCTCGAGCCTGTATCGGAAGATAGGGAGACGCTCATCAGGCAATTCGATGTGCTGTCTGGTATTTTTCCACAACTTGCTTTCAGAATCTATACGGATCGTTTCGATATTGCTTTTAGCCAATTGCAGGAACTAACCTTAAGAGAGGATGATCTGATTATTTATGACCTGGAGAAAACTAATATGACGAGTCCTATAGTAGTTAAGCACAGGAAATATTTGGATGACATTTTTAAAATGAACTTTCAGGTGGTGATCCGTAGCGCAATTAATACCGAAATTCAAAATGTCAACCTCGAGCATGGTGAAGTCATAGGACAAGCTGATAATAGCTTGAAAGATCTTTTTACATTAAGAAAGTATCATTTCAATGCTTTTGGAGATTACGCTGGTGTAAAACGAGACGATCTCAGTGCCGGGGGTGGCATAAGTCCGGGCCTAGTTTTCTTTAATCCTGATGAGAACCTGTATTACGGCTATCGTGGTCCAACTAAGAATCTTGCAGAATTCGGGACTACCATCATCCCTGCTGTACTGGAAAGCGGGTTTGTAAAGGATTGGGTGAAAACAGATTCACCATTTATAAAAGATAATCCTGGATTTGATCGGTTACTTAATATAAGTGCCGGTCTCGAGCCGTCCAAAAGCCAGGCTAAGTACAAATGGATATCTATCATGCATTATTTGCACTGTATCAAGGTGCTCCTTCAGGAAGGATTGGTTTAGAAGTTCCGTTGATACAACAGAGAGGGTGATTCAAGCGTGCTAAAAAAAAACTGGAAGTCAATAGGAAGTATCTGTGCCTGATTTTTGCATATAAAGTCCCAACGATCCTGATAGCGTTTCTTGAGTGCAATTTTAAATCTTTTATTGATTACTGCAGGGCTGAAAGAATCAAGAATCAATCCGATATCCAACTTACCCTTTCCAAAACAGAAGCTGATTTCTTTCGAGGTAAGCATTCCTAATTGGCGGCGAGCACAGATATTTAAGTTTTTCCGCGCACGTCTGTGGTGAATGAGCGAATCCTTTCCAATTATCATGATGCCGTATTCCTCTGGAAGATATTGTATGGCACGGAGTAAGTGTTTCTCATCAAGTATAACAGTATTGTATTCGAACACTGTTGAATAATCATTTGACTGTTTGATCAGTTTACTCAGGTTGTCCAGTTCGGTTTTTATCTCATAGCACCTACTTACGCCATTTATACTGGCGAAATCTGCACGGCTGTTTCCAACTTTAATCTCAAAGGCTGCTACAGTGTCTTTTGACAGATAATGCTTTGCTATTTGATACTTGATTAACTCTTCTCCCTGATAGCTTTGTAATAACAGATTATTAACCTCTACATGAAGAGCATACTTGTCATGCCCTGAGTAATCACTACCTGGTGAAACCGATTCCAGCAGATCACGCAGCTTTTTGGTGTAAAGCAAAGGCGAGTAACTTCTGGCCAGAATATTTGCCGTTGAGGTTCCAATTTGTGTGTAATCGTTCATCATTGAGCTATCTTAAGCAAACATAAGTATATCCTAAATATATGCACAACAATGAAGGACATATTTCTTTGCAAAGTATGATGACAACGTATTGCATGAAGTCTAATCAGTAGTTCACTTTTCACGGAATGCAGTGGCTCTTACTAAATCCATCACTACTCTGAGGGGCTCATCATATCTTTGGGTAGCATCAAGCATCATCTCAACCACGCCTTCCACGTCCCGCCCGGTAGTTACGGTACCCGCAATGTCTATACCTAACCGCCTGGCAATAGAAGACCTCACCTGCTCCTCATTGAGCAGCTTGCCTTCAATTTCACTAGATTTCACAACATCTAAGGTCAATGCCTGAAGCATCGCTTCTTCCTGTATCTTGAAACCAAACGCCTGCATCTGACCTAAGATCTTGCCTTGCCTATGCCTGACATCGCCTAATTTTGCGAAGAGTTTCTCCCTGTCCCAGTTAAAATCTGGCCAATTCTCTCTTTGATGAATAAACATAATTGCCGCATTTATGCGGTGAATATATGGTTTGATTACCGCATATTAAAATTTTATATATTTCTATGCGGTGAATAGCTATTTTAATCGCCGTGTTTTTGCAGTGAATACCTTGGGAAGGAACAGACATCTAATGTCTAATGGGTAAGTGGTTTTTTGGTAGTTTATGTTTTTATCCGTAGTTTTTTGCTGCGACAGCCGAGTAAACTATAGATTTCAAAAACTTCTTGTTACGTTCTTCCTTATCTCTGCTTGTAGGCATTCGCTAAATTTTACGTTTGATTACTTCTGGATATTCCGGGCGGCTTGACCAGGCGATTCCGTAGGATGGAGACCACCGATTTTGCTAATCAGTATAGAGAAGTTCAAATTTATAATCAATGAATTGTTATGGTCAAAGTGTTCCGGAATGGGTTGTCTGCAATCTGGAACGAGGTGATCAATCGCCGCGGAATGCCCACACAAGATAGCTGAAGATTTCTAACCAACAAACCATTCCATTTCAAATTTCTAAGTTTGCGAAATTAATATCAACTCCAGTTTAGGAGTTCTATTATATTCCCGTCCGGGTCTGAGATGTAAATAAACCTTAATACACCGATATTATCAAAATGATGTTCGCTTAGCTCTCCAATTTTCGATGCTCCATTCTTTAATGCTAATGCTAAAACCCCCGCAATATCCTCTACCTTAAATGCGATATGTCCAAATCCTTTTTGATTAGCCAAGTGTCTTTCAGCATTAATCATTTCTGAATACTGATAGATCTCTAATGTCGGTTCATTATCCCCATAGCCAGGTAGCCGTAATTGTACCCCTTGTAAATTCGCATTAAAGACGCCGGTGCCTTTTTCAAGCCACTCCCCTTGGTAGTTTCGTATGGGTGGAACCGCTATGCAATTAAACACGATTTCATAGAAACGTGCAAGTTCCTTCCAATCCTTTGTTATAATGTTGGTATGCGCATACTTTATATTCATGATATAAATTTTGACTTGATTGTACGTAAAGGTATTAAAGGTAAGATTTTTTGCAATTTGTCCTTCTCTGGTGTGATAAAATTTTTTGTTCTTTAAGCCATTTAAAAGTATTGTTTTGCCTTCAAATTTCCTGCAATAAACCAACAAGAAATATCAAGTTTATTTCCT
>Ga0163161_10003655_pt1 | contig 10791 bp, 6 predicted proteins | sample S45metaG_FD_129847 | JGI IMG/M metagenome (GOLD analysis project Ga0163161, IMG submission 129847) | Switchgrass rhizosphere microbial communities from Kellogg Biological Station, Michigan, USA - S4-5 metaG | ecosystem: Host-associated > Plants > Roots > Rhizosphere > Soil | place: USA: Michigan... | reverse complement strand
TAACGATAATGCGCTTTTTGCACAGCCAATAGCTAATGGATATCAATTAGTAGACAGTACTCCTATGATCGTGCTTAAAATATACAAAACATCGCAGCAGGACTCATATACTGCTGTGTCAGAAAATAAAAATGGTGTTGTATTTAAAAGAGGTAACGACTGGATCTTTGAATATTACCAAAATGACAAACTAGTTTCAGAAAAGCTGAATATTAAGTTTTAAAAGAAGATTCCTAGGTGCTGAGTCACTTAGTTTCTAAGGCCTGAGAACCTAAGAGCCTAAGTCACTCAGCAACTTTTTTAATACCCATACTTCTTCCACCTGTTCTTTAAAAATTCCCTTGTAGAATTTTCCCTGGAGTTGTTTCCAGGATCATAAAAAGCGGTGTTTCTAATTTCGTCTGGCAGGAATTCCTGATCGGCAAAATTATTATCATAATCGTGGGCATACTTGTATTCGTCTCCATAGCCCAGTTCTTTCATGAGTTTTGTTGGCGCATTGCGCAAATGTAATGGTACAGGCAGGTCGCCTGTCTGCTTAACAATTTGCTGTGCTTTGCCTATTGCCATATAGCTGGCATTGCTTTTAGGCGATGTAGCGAGGTAAATAGCGCACTGGCTTAATAATATCCTTGATTCCGGATAGCCTATTGTTGCGACAGCCTGAAAAGTATTATTTGCCATAATGAGTGCTGTAGGGTTGGCATTCCCAATATCTTCAGACGCTAATATAAGCATACGTCGTGCAATAAACTTAAGGTCTTCGCCACCTTCTATCATTCTTGCAAGCCAATATACCGCTCCGTTAGGATCACTACCGCGCATGGATTTGATAAAAGCCGAAATGATATCATAATGCTGCTCCCCGGTCTTGTCATACAGCACGGTATTTTTCTGAGCCAGCTGCATCACGCGGTCGTTTGTAATTTCTATATCATCACCCTCGGAGGCATTTACCACTAATTCAAAGATGTTGAGCAGCTTTCTGCCATCTCCACCCGAAAGGCGGAGCAGCGCCTCTGTCTCTTTTAAATCAATATTTTTTGTTTTGAGATAAGCATCTGCCTCCATTGCTCGATGCAGCAGTGCTTCAAGATCCTCTTTAGTAAAAGCATTCAGTACATATACCTGGCAGCGTGACAGCAGTGCCGGAATTACTTCAAAGCTTGGGTTTTCGGTTGTTGCACCTATAAGTGTTACCCATCCTTTTTCTACCGCTGCAAGAAGCGAATCCTGCTGTGATTTGCTAAAGCGGTGTATCTCATCAATAAAAAGTATAGGATTTTTTGCAGTAAAAAGTCCGCCGCTTTGTTTTGCCTTATCAATAACTTCACGTACATCTTTTACCCCTGCATTAATCGCGCTGAGTATATAAAACGGGCGGTTGCTTTCCTGCGCCATGATCTGGGCGAGCGTAGTTTTTCCTGTGCCCGGAGGACCCCATAATATTAATGAGGGAATTATTCCGCGGGCTATTTGGTGGGTAAGTGAGCCGTTAGGGCCAACAAGGTGCTGCTGGCTTATGTATTCTGATAAATGCTGTGGGCGTATGCGTTCTGCCAAAGGTGCTTCCATGACGTAAAATTACATATTTATACAATAAGCAGCAGTTCATAAAATGCTAAAATCAATGTGTGTTTTTTATTTGCTCTGTCAGATTGGCTCTTGTGAAAGGGTAACTTTCTGACAAAATAACCGAAAATCTTTTTGGTTGCATTTTTGACTGACTCCTTTCATGACCGATACAAACGAATTCAGATTTTCACCCTCAGTGCTTGCATGGCCATTGTATTTTGTGCTGTCGCTATGGCTGGTGTACTGGGTTGAAGTGAAATACCACATATATCTTAACGAATATGGCATTTTGCCGCGAACATTTATTGGGCTAAGGGGAATTGTCCTCAGCCCTTTTCTCCACGGCAGCCTTGAACACTTATATAACAATTCTGTGCCGCTGGTAGTGCTTATTGCTGCGCTGCGATATTTTTACCGGAAACAGGCATTGCAGGTGCTGGTTTACGGAGTATTACTTTCAGGGTTTATAACCTGGCTAATAGGACGGGAGTCGTACCACATAGGTGCAAGCGGACTTATCTATGTTCTCGTAGCCTTTATGTTCTTTAAAGGTATTCAGACGGGTTATTATCGTCTTGTAGCCTTATCGCTAACCATAATAGTTTTATATGGTGGTATGGTGTGGTATGTTTTTCCCGGAGTAGAAGAGAATATATCGTGGGAAGGACATTTAGGCGGACTGATAAGCGGATTTCTTTTCTCTAGGATATACAAAACACCCGAATATAAAAAGGAAATCGTATATGACTGGCAGCGCCCTGATTTCGACCCTAAACAGGATCCTTTCATGAAGCGTTTTGATGAGTATGGCAACTTTGTAAATCCACCTAAACCAGAAGACATAGAAGTTATTGATGCCGAAATTCTTTCGCCGCCGGCTATTCAGTATCCTTCGTTAAGAATTGTGTATAATTATGTGCCTAAACCCAATGAGGATAAAGGTGATAATGATAGTTCGATAAATTAATTTAAGAGGTTAGCTTCTTTGTCTTACAGCTTCGTAAAGGAATGCACCACAGGCCACAGAAACGTTTAACGAACCTATTGTTCCAAACATAGGAAGCTTCGCTTTTTCATCAACGATCTTTAATACAGATGGGTTGATACCCCTGTCTTCAGAACCCATGATGATTGCTACCGGCTCATTCAGGGTAACATCATAAATGTTGTTTTCTGTTTTTTCTGTAGCAGCAACGGTTTTAATGCCTGATCCCTGAAGATGGAAAATAGCATCTTTAATATGCTCTACTTTACAGATGGGAACATTAAATACCGCTCCGGCAGATGTTTTTACGGTATCCCCATTAACAGGGGCAGAGCCTTGTTTCTGAACGATTATTCCATCAACACCTGTACATTCTGCAGTACGGATGATAGCGCCAAAATTACGCGCGTCTGACAGCTGGTCAAGAATAAGGAAAAGAGGTGTTTTACCGCTTTCGGTTACTTTTTCTATCAGTTCTTCAAGATTGTGGAAAGAAATAGGGGCGATAGTTGCTACTGCGCCCTGGTGGTTATTAGGTGTTAAACGGTTTAGCTTTTCTACGGGAACGTAGCTAAAGTTAACGTTGTTTGCCTTCATGGCCTTCATAAGGTCTTTCATAAGATCGCTCTGGGCATCTTTCTGAATAAATACCTTGTCAATTTCTTTGCCTGCGTGTATAGCCTCTATTATAGCCCTGATACCGAAAATCTGGTGTTCTTTTTCCATGGCGCAAAGGTATAAAAAAAGAGGATGGCAATAACACCATCCTCAATATTGATTAACTAACTTAAATTTATTGCACTTTTGTAAGTACTGTCGTTCCTGTATCTCCAAAACTGTTGGACCAGGTGTATGTTATTGTGCCATCACTGTTAAGAACTCCATCTACAATAGTTGTACTTCCTGCAAAGTAATCCGGAAATGATCCTGAGATAGTTCCACATACATCACTAATTGTCCCTGAAACATCGCTGGCAGGTGTTACATCGTAGATATCATACCACAACAAGTATAAACCGCCATATGGGTCTGATATGGTGTAATTACCACCTCCATTATCTGTCAGAGTCACCGTAGATGCAAAATCACTTATTGGGTTTTCGTCGGGAGTGGGGCCAGTATCTGTTGAGGAACCACTAGTCAAAGAAGTATATTCTCCGCCCAGATCAGAAGGGCATGATACCGTATAGGTTTGCGTAACACTAAATACAGTTGAGTTTGCTATATCCTGCCCGTAATTTTGAGCTCCGGTTTCTTCGTTTAGTAGTTTTATAACGGTGCCATCTTTCAGGGTAAGGTCAGTGGAAATTTTTAATTGATCCCCTAATGCAAAATCGGCATCTGTTGCAAGTGATTCAAACGTACTAATAAGTGAAGCCTTAGTAAGATTTATAGTTGTTGGGAATGTAGTTACATTATCAGCTAAAATCGCTTTTTCTACAGTACCGTCAGTCTTAATGTAAAAACCTACGACATCCATAGAAGCAGGATCTCCAAAACCTTTGTCTACCGTAAACGATAACGCAAATTCATTTCCTTCCTGTACATTTACAAGATTTATAATAAGGTCACTGCCTTCTACTTTTTTAATATTAGGGACTGCGCCTTCCTGCAGGGTCCTTACAGAGTCTCCTCCATCATCGTTACACGACAGTAACATTGCTGCGGCAAACAATGAAGCAAATATTATTTTTATGTTTTTCATGATTTACAATTTAGTTGTCCCAGAATATTTTATAGGTTGTTGCATTTTTCTGAGATGGAGCGTTAGCATTAACATTTAGCTCAGTCTGTGGCCAGAACAACGATACCTGGAATGGGTTGTTTTGCACTGTTTGAGAATCGATTAGTGGAAAATCATCGCCGTTGTTCAGCTGGTACTCAGGCGAAGCGCCTAACGGGTTAGCTAATACAGGGTATCCTGTCCTTCTGTAATCAGTGTATTGATCCATCGGGTCACCAAATGTTGCTACCCATTTTTGAGTCATGATTATCTCAAGCTTTTTAGCAGCATCTCCCGCGGCATACTCTGTCATGACACCACTTACAAACGCAGTAACAGGGGTTGTGCCTGATAATAATGGTACATCTTGTGTAGTACCGCTGTTTGCGACAACCTGGTCTACTTTAGCAAAACTTGCATTGATGGCAGCTTCCAGCTGTGCGCCGGCATCGCCTGTCATTACTCCAGCTAGCATAAGTTCGGCTTTGATGTAAAGGAATTCATCGTAGGTAAGGATTCTTTTTGGAGCTTTTCCTGTACCGCCATTAATATCCATTACGCCTCCCTGCTGATCATCATAGCGTCCTCCACACGGAAATATTCCCGGGTATGTATATGAGTTTTCGGCACTCGAATCTCTCCATGGTCCTGTGCTTCCAAAACGGATGCTGAAGAATCCGGTTGCTTTGTCCCAGTAATCTGCTTTTGGATTACCTGTTCCGGGATCTCCCTGATCGGGAGGGAATTCGCCGGCAGTAAGCTGGTTAAAAAAATAATAAGGCATACGTGGATCAGGATTTCCATTATGGATATTAGGGTTAACACCTTTTAGGATCTCATAGAACCAAGGACTCATGTAAGTAGAGAACTGCGTACTGCCATAAGAAGCCACATAAAATCTGTTTCTTTCATCCGACGGCGACGTAGTTGTAGTGTGCTTAAATTCAAAATCATCGGCGTTAGACTGGAAAAAATTGTTTTCAGCAATTAATGCAGCAACATCTGTAGCATTAAACAATGGTGTCGAACGGATCTGGTTGTATAGCTTTAATTTAAAGGTGTTCGCAAAGCGTATCCACTTATCCATATTTCCGCCATAGTATAAATCGTCGGTACCCGGTTTTATTGTTCCTGCACCACTGGCCATATTTATTTTGGCAGTTTCGATAAGCTCTAATACAGAGGCATAAATTTCCTGTTGATTGTCAAATTTTGGAGTATTTATTCCTCCGGCTAATTTAGTTGCTTCTGTATAGGGTACATCACCCCATATATCTACAGCGACAGACATTAAATAAGCCTTTTCCATTTGCGCAACCCCTACATAGACCATTGCGCCTTCTTCGGTTCCCTGGCTAATTAGAGTTTCAATATCTGTTAATGTCAGGTACGTGTTGTCCCATTCATTGTTAAGATTAATATTGTCAACTTTAGTACCATATTGATCCATTTCTTCACGCACAACCATCTGGTGGGTATACACCTGTAAAATGTCACCGGCGTAAAACTGAAAATCTGTGGTAGCCCCAAGTGACCTTTGTGTGTTAGTTAGCAGCAGATTAAGAGGAGCCTCGGTAGGTGAATCCTTATCATCGTTAACGTTGAGATAATCGTCACATCCTGTAAAGAGCATTGCGGTAAATAATACTGCAATACCGTATTTAGTATTTTTAAGTAGTTTCATCTTTATTTTTTTAGAATGATAGATTTATCTTAAACCCATATCGTTTTGCTGTTGGAGCTGCCGATACCTCAATTCCCTGAAGATTAGTCGATCCGTAGCTGGTAGTTTCCGGGTCAAAGTTTGTGTACTTAGGAACATTTGGCGCCCAATACCACAAGTTGTTGGCAATAAAAGCGAAGCTTACTTTGCCAAAAGGAGTTTTCTCAAGGAATTTTTGCGGCAGGTCATACGTTAAGCTCAATTCTCTTAACCTGTACACTGTACCGTCATAAATTCTTGCCTCGTCCACACTGTTTATTGCAAAAGTGTTACCACCTGCTGGAGAGAAGTAAAGTTCCTGCGCACTAAGCTGTGTAGTGTTAGGGATTTTATTTCCGTTACCATCAAGTATAGGAGTTCCGTCGTTGTTACCATATACACCAGGAATTATAAATGTGCGTTCCCTGTCTTCTGTATCTCTGGTTACACCGCGCCCTAAATAAGATTCGATAGTTGAAGATGATACATCTCCGCCTTTTCTCCAGTCTACCTGCGCTCTAAGGGTTATTCCTTTATAGCTAAAACTGTTTATGAAGTTCATTTTAAAGTCAGGGTTAGGGTCACCTATTATGCCTAATTCAGGATCCTGGATGATACCACCACCTGAGGGGTTAATAAGGTAATTGCCTTCGTCATCCCTCGCAAATTTAGTTCCATAAAACACCCCAAATGGCTGTCCCGGAATTGCATAAGCAACTTCATTAGCGTTTAGCTGTGATCTTTCAAGGCCGGTTAAGTCTGTTACCTCATTTTTGTTTTTGGTAAAGTTCGTAGTCCAGGTCCATTTAAAGCTTTCGGTTTGAACAGGTACTAACGTAAAGCCTATCTCAACACCTTTATTTGTCATAGTAGCAGCATTTGTTACTAATGACTGATATCCTGATGAGGAAGGCTGTGGTAAATCATATATCAGGTTGAAAGCTTTTTTGCTGTAGTAAGTAAAGTCTAGTATGATCCTTCTGTTAAAAAATTCAAGATCTGTACCTATTTCAAATTCTTTTGCAAACTCAGGTTTAAGATCCGGATTTGGTAAAGTAGTAGGATTACCAATTGTAGGCTGGCCGTTATATGCTACACCCAAAGGGTAAGTAAGACTAATAGCTTCGGCATATGTATCACGCCCTACTTTTGCGTAACTTGTTCTGATCTTAGCAAATGTCAGTACTTTGCTGTCTAGTTTCAAAGCTTCGGTAAGTATAAAAGATAAGCTTCCTGAAGAATAGAAATAGGATCTGTTGTTTACATTAAGTGTAGATGAGATGTCATTTCTGGCAGTACCGTTTAAGAATAAGAAATCAGAATACGATAGCGTTGCGTCTGCAAAAAATCCTATTGTTCTTTTTCTACTTGTATTGTCTGCAAGATTAGATACTTCTTTAGTGTTTCTTAGGCTGTAAATTCCCGGAACTGCAAAATCCCTTCCATAAAAATTTTGTCGGGTCTGGGTGTTTTGGAATATGTTGTTACCTAAGATACCCTGAAAACCGATTTTTTCTGAGATTTTATAATCAAAATTCACTAATAAAGTAGACTCGATATCTTCATTCGAGAAGTCGTCTAAAGTTATAGAACCAACCCCTGTGTCAGCGCGTGAGTATAAATCACGTATCTGCCTTCTGGAAAGATCATATTTATTGATACCTAAACGATATGAAGTTGAAATATGATCGTTGAATGAATAGCCTAAGTTAAAACCGGCAACAGTTCTTTGTGTATTAGTAGTAATCTGGTCATGCTTTAGAGACCAAAGCGGGTGGTCGTACCCTGCGTTAGGAATTACGCTGGCTCCTTTTGCATCTTCGTATGGAAGATTAAAGTCCCAGTTCCTTGCCAGGAAAAGTGTTCTTGCAAACGAAGAAGAAGCACCATCGTACTGGGTCTCTCCAAAAAATCCACCTACCTGTTTTGTCTGAGCATAACTTAAATTAGCTCCTACAGTAATACCATTTTTCATCTTAAAAGTCCCACCTGTAGAAACAGATGTCCTGTCATAAGTATTGTAAGGTATGTAACCGTCCTGATTAAGGTCAGACAATGTAAGGTTAAAACTTCCGTCTTCTCCTGAGTAGTTAAGGTTTAATGAGTTTTCTAAAACAGTACCTGTACGGAAAAGATCTTTTACATTATTAGGTTTGGCAACATATGGAACAGTTGCGCCAAATTGACCCGGGAATGCATTTGCAAGGTTAGGCCATGTTGGTATTGTTTCCATAGAGTCAAAACGTGGTCCCCATGATCCGTTTGCATTACTATATAAAAAGTTTGCACCCGCACCATATGTGTTTTGATACTCAGGTAAATTTGCTATGTTTTCAAAATAAGTCCCATTGCTGTAGCTAACGCCTAATTTGTTGTTTGTGTTAGAACCGGGTGAGCCTGATTTTGTTGTTATAACAATTACTCCATTCATGGCTCTTGAGCCATAAAGCGCAGATGCTGCCGCACCTTTAAGTACGTTCATCGACGCAATGTCGTTAGGGTCTAAGCTGGAAAGGGCGTTTTCATAACCACCACCACCTGTTACACGGTCAGATGTTTGTACCTCCGTGTTGTCATAAGCTACTCCATCCACGATAATAAGCGGCTGTGTGTTGCCTGTAAGGCTGCTTGTTCCCCTGATGGTAATTTGATTCGCTGATCCGGCGACACCGCTGGAAACGTTGACGTTAACCCCGGGTACTTTTCCGTTTAAGGCACGGATAAGGTCAGGTTCAGAGTTTTCGGTCAGGTCGGAGCTTTTGATACTGCTTACAGAATATCCTAAATCTTTAGGATTCCTTTTAATACCAAATGCCGTTACGACTACGCCTTCAAGCTCTGTAGCCTCATCTGCCATAGTGATGTTCATCGTAGTCATGCTTGCGAGTGTTTCGCGGTTTTTCATTCCTACGTAGCTAAGCACCAAAATGTCTGTGGGAGCTGCCTGAATCGTAAATTTACCGTCCATGTCGGTTTGGGTTCCGGTGGTTGTACCTTTAATAAGCACATTTACTCCCGGGATCGGGAATCCACCTTCATCTTTAACTGTACCGGATACAGTTCGCTGTTGTGCAAACGAGATTTGCATCATTAACGCCATGACGAGCGTTAACAAAACACGAAGCCTTGTTTTCATTGAAATAGATTTGAGTTAGTATCCCAAATTTGCGTTGAAACATCGTGATATGCAAGTTTTTTAAGAAAATATTTAGAATTTTTGTAAGAAGTATGTATTTAGTGTAATCAATATGTTAAAATTGCGTCCTGAAGCTTATGTGTATTATTGAGTTGGACAGCTTGATTTGCTGGTCTTTAGTGCTTCCATTGGCATAAATTATATTAAATAGCCCATTTTTGGTAAATAAGCCAAAACCAAACCCTAATCCTAGCAAATTATTGTTAATATCAGACGATTTGTCCTGAAAGTAACCATAATCAGTTATAGAGTGAATAAACAAATTAGAGGAAAGAATATATCTGTACTCTGCCATTATTGAAGTCATGAGATTTGCCTGAAGGCTGTTTTCATTAAAACCCCGAATCGAATTTATACCGCCAAACCTGAATAACTCGTTAATGATATACGTTCGGCTGTTAAGGTAATAATTTTGGCTTTTTATGTTTATTATGTTGCGCTTATTTAAGTATAAGTTATGAGAAAAATTAAGCTGCGCGAAGTATTGGTTGGAATCTCCTGCTTTAGAATCTCGCTTTCCCGTGCCTCCTTTTATGAATAAATAAGTTTTTTCAGGAAATATAAAATCGTCCAGGTTGTATTTTGTGTATTCGTAGGTAGAGGTCCAGAAAGAATTTGAGTAATCGCTAAGTGAGCTCGTATTCAGGTTTTGGATGTCAATGGACTGCGATTGCTGTCTTCCTATAAATAGTTTGGAATTGTAGCTAAAATAATAGCCTATGTTAACATCGGTAATCGTGTTCTGAAATGTACTGTCCTGTTTAAATATCTTGAGGCTTCCTTTTAGTCCTATAGGGCTTCTGAATATATATGGGAGTTCAAGTGACGCATTGAAGGTTGTTTGTTTGTTGCCGTCGCTTTTCCAGAAAAGGTTGAATTTTTCTCCGGTATTCAATACGTTATTAAGGGCAAGGTCGAGGTATCCGTTAAACACAACTTTGTTTTGGTCGTTATTAGAAAAACCGATAAATCCGTCAAAGCTGTTGGGTTTTGCTTTTTCTACATAAACGTAAACCTTTGTAGTATCCTGTTTAAAAAGAATTTCAGGATAACGGGGCTGGCTTACGAAACGAAGCGCATTAAAGTCGTTATAGATACGTTGCAAATTTTCCTGGTTGAAGACTTTGCCTTTGTATTGCTTTGCAATGTTTTTGCGTATTCCTTCGGGGAACTTTTTGTAGCCCTCCAGAACGATATCAGCGAGCAGTCGTTTTTTTTCTGTCTTTGCGATAAGATAGGCGTGGAGCGAATTGTTTGCGGCAGAATAATCTGTTAGCTGCAGGCTGCTTAACGAATATCCCCTTCGTTCTAATGACTTTACACTGCCTGTCATAAAACTTTCTATATCTGCAATGTTTAAGGTAAGGGTGTCTTTTGATATTTCGAGTAGTTCTTTTATTTCGGCATCAATGCGGTTGGTGTATATATGTATGGTTTTCGTTTTTGAGCCAATGGAAAATTTATATGCAAAGGTGCTGTCGCTGGTTTTCAGGCTGCTAATAAGATTATTTTCCAAAAATCCCATTCTTGTAAGTCTGTCAGAGAGCGCCGCACTTTCATCGTTGATAGATTTTACATTTTCATGAAGGGTTTCATAAGTAAGGGAATCT
>Ga0163161_10003654_pt1 | contig 10793 bp, 10 predicted proteins | sample S45metaG_FD_129847 | JGI IMG/M metagenome (GOLD analysis project Ga0163161, IMG submission 129847) | Switchgrass rhizosphere microbial communities from Kellogg Biological Station, Michigan, USA - S4-5 metaG | ecosystem: Host-associated > Plants > Roots > Rhizosphere > Soil | place: USA... | reverse complement strand
TCGCCGGGCACTTCGATGAGTCCGACACGCTGAAAATCGACACCCATGGCGCATCGGTGAAACCGGCGGTGTGGTCGTTGCTGGCCCAGGCCTATGCCCGCTTCGGTGCGCAGCCGACCTTGCTGGAGCGGGACTTCAACTTTCCGGTGTTTTCCGAACTGGTCGCCGAATTGCAGACCATTCGCCGCTTGCAGACCCAGGAGGTGACATATGGCCAAGCGATCGCTGTTTGACCAGCAAAGCAACATGGGCCTGTACCTGCGCGATCCGGAGCATTACCCACCACCAGCGGAAATGGACCCGAAACGGGCCCAGGTGTATCGCGACCTGGTATTCGCCAACCTGTCGACCCTGATCAGTGGCACCTTTCCGGTGCTGGTGCAGATTCTTGGCGACAAGCGCTGGCGGGCACTGGTGCGGATCTTCCTGCGCGACTACCGCGCCCACACGCCGAAATTCGGCGAAATCGCCGAAGAGTTCGTCGAGTTTCTCGCCTCCGGGCCCGAGGCGCTGGCTGATGGATCATGGCCGCCGTTCATGGTGGAACTGGCGCACTACGAATGGGTGGAGATGGCGTTGCAGCAATCCGAGGCCGAGCCGTTGTCACCCGGCGATGCCGACCCGTTGCTGGATCGGCCGCTGCTGGTTTCGCCCCTGGCCTGGCCGTTGGCGTATGCCTGGCCGGTGCAGTTGGTGGGACCGGATTATCAGCCTGACGTCCCGCCGGATCAGCCGACCTTATTGCTGGTACGCCGGGCCGAAGACTGGAGCGTGAAGTTTTCCGCACTGACGCCGCTGGCGTGGCGGTTGTTGCAGCGCATTGATGAGTTCCCCGAGTTGAGCGCGCGTGCGCAGTTGCAAGGGCTGGCACAGGAGGCGGGGACGAGCGGGTCGCAGGAATTCTTCGATAACGGCCTGGCGTTGTTGCGGCAGATGCACGGAGAAGGTGTGGTTGGCGTAGTCGCCTGATCAAAAACAATCTCCCAAACTCCACATTTCATCAGCGCCGTAGACAAAATCCGTGCCTGGCTACGGCTCCCTGTGGCGAGCGAGCTTGCTCGCGCTGGGCTGCGAAGCGGCCCCGATTTCAGGCGATGGAGTTTGGGCAGGCACAACGCATTGGATGGATTGGCGACTGCTGCGCAGCCGAGCGGGAGCAAGCTCCCTCGCCACAAAGACAATTGCTCCCACAATCATGCTCGATGCAGCAGAAAATGATGCACGTGCGTACCATCTGTTACACCCACGAAGCACGCGTAACCCCTTGAAATTTATTTGCTCAGACCCCGCAAAAAATCTAAAGCCCGGCCGATACAACCTACAGGCGCACATGAACGGTCACGACCGTGGCGCCAGGCTGAACAGCTGCGCGTCCACGCCAGTGTTTCAGTGATCCCGGCAAGGATGCTCGTCGTCTCAATCACCCGAGAGTCATCCTATGTCACTGCGTAATCTGAGCATCGCGCCTCGAGCATTCCTGGGTTTTGCCTTCATTGCCCTGCTGGTCATCGTGCTGGGGGTGTTTGCGGTCAACCGCATGTCGATCATTCGCCAGTCCTCGATCGACATGGGCAGCACCCAGCTGCCCAGCGTCGGCTTCCTTGGGAATGTCACCGAAAATATCCTGCGCATGCGCATTCTGTCGTTCCGGATTCTGGTCAACCGCGATCCGGCCAGTTTGCAGGAAGCCGAAACCCGTATTGGTGTGCTGACCGACAAGGCGCGCAAGGCCCAGGCCAGCTATGCCGAGTTGCCGGCGGGCCCGGAGGAGGCGGCGCTTTACAAGGTGTTCAGCGCGACCCTGGACAGCTACATGCAGGCCCAGCGCGAAATGCTGGACTTGTCACGCCAGAACAAGGTTGACGAGATGCGCACCCTGATCAACACCCGAATCAAGGACGGTACCGACCAGATGGGCGAGCAGCTTGGCCGGCTGGTGGCGTACAACACCGACGGCGCCAAGGCTGCCGGTGTATTGGCTGAAGACAACTACAACACCGCCGTCAACGGAATCATCGTGGTATCGGTGGTGGCGGCGCTGATGACGGTGCTGCTGGCCTGGCTGTTGACCCGCAGCATCGTCACGCCATTGAACCGTGCGGTGCAGGCCGCGCAAACCATCGCGAGCGGCAACTTGACCAAAACCATCGAGATCGATGGCAAGGACGAGCCGGCTCGCTTGCTCGGCGCCTTGTCCAGCATGCAAGACAACCTGCGCAAAACCATCGAGCAGATCGCCGGTTCCGCCACGCAACTGGGCGCCGCCGCCGAAGAACTCAGTGCGGTGACTCAAGACGCCTCCCGAGGCCTGCAACAACAGAACAATGAAATCGAACAGGCGGCCACCGCCGTCAATGAAATGACTGCCGCCGTGGAAGAGGTGGCACGCAATGCGGTGTCGACGTCCGAGGCCTCGAACCAGTCGACCCAGGCCGCCCGCGAAGGCCGCGATCGTGTGGTGGAAACCGTCGACGCGATCCAGACCATGACCCACGATGTCCATAACACCTCGCTGTTGATCGAAGGTCTGGCAGCCCAGGGCCGCGATATCGGCAAAGTGCTGGACGTGATCCGCGCCATCGCCGAACAAACCAACCTGCTGGCGCTGAACGCTGCCATCGAAGCCGCCCGAGCCGGTGAGGCCGGACGGGGTTTTGCGGTGGTGGCGGACGAGGTACGGGCACTGGCCCATCGGACGGCGCAGTCGACCCAGGAAATCGAGAAGATGGTCGCCGGTATTCAGAATGGCACCGGTGAAGCGGTGGCTTCGATGCAGCAGAGTAATGAGCGCACCCAAAGCACCCTGGAAATGGCCCGTGCCGCGGGTGTGGCGCTGGAGCAGATCACCCAATCGATCCATCTGATCAACGAGCGTAACCTGGTGATCGCCAGTGCATCGGAGGAGCAGGCACAGGTGTCTCGCGAAGTGGACCGCAACCTGGTGAACATTCGCGATCTGGCCACCCAGTCCGCCGCCGGCGCCAACCAGACCAGCGTCGCCACCCACGAACTGTCGAGCCTGGCGGTGGCGCTGAATGCGTTGGTTTCGCGGTTTGTCATCTAAAGAAAGGGTGGTGGAATTTACCTGACCACCACAGCCCCCCTGTGGGAGCGGGCTTGCTCGCGAAAGCGGTGTATCAGTCAATACATGTGTCGATTGTTACACCGCTTTCGCGAGCAAGTCGAATCGTCGCACCGCCGCTCCCACATTTTGATCTCCATTGCGCGGATCAGGCAGAGAAGAAATACCGCGTCAGGTGAAAGAAGATCGGCGCGGCAAAGCAAATCGAATCCATCCGGTCCAGCATCCCGCCATGCCCCTTGATCATGGTCCCCCAGTCCTTGGCACTCAGGCTGCGTTTGATTGCCGACATCACCAATCCGCCCAGAAAACCCATCACCACGATCACCAGTGACAACAGCAGCGACTGCCAGAAATTGAAGGGCGTCATCCAGAACATGCAGCCACCGATCAGCGTGGCGGACAGCCCGCCACCCACCAGGCCTTCGACGGTTTTCGACGGGCTCACCAGGGGCGCGACCTTGTGCTTGCCCAGTAGCTTGCCGAAGACATACTGCAGCACATCACTCATCTGCACGACGAACACCAGATAGAACAGCAGCAGCGCGTTCTGACCGCTGAACCCCCGCAGATCCAGGAGCAACAGGGCTGGCGCGTGGCTGATGCAGTACACGCAGATCATCACGCCCCACTGGATCTTGGCCGTGCGTTCGAGGAAGGCTTCGGTGTCCTGGCTCAACACCGCAATCGCTGGCAGCAGCAGGAAGGCGTACACCGGAATCAGCAGGGTGAACATCGAGTACCAATGGCTGCCGATCAGCAGGTATTGCAGCGGGATCAGAATGAAAAACGCCGAGAACAGCGCATTGTGATCCCCCGGTTTCGTCGGGGTCAGGGTGATGAACTCCCGGAGCGCGAACAGGGAAATGAAGGCGAACAGCACCACCGTCGCATTCGGCCCCAGCAGCCAGGACAGGAAAAAGATGATCACCATGCCCCACCAGGCATTCACGCGCTGGTTGAGGTTTTCGATGGTCGAGATCGAGCCCTCGGACGTGGCCCGTTTGGCCAGTACCCGCCCAACCACCGAGGCAACGGCCAGCAGGCAGGCAATGGCGGCAAAGAACCAGAGGAATTTTTCTTCAAGACTCATTTCGACAGCCTCACGATGGCGTCACGGGCCCGCTCCAGAAACACCTGTTTCTCCTCGCCAGCCACCCGTGGCAGCGGGTTGCCGATGCGGATCGTGCAGATGATCGGCAGCGGCACGTGTTTGCCCTTGGGCATGGAACGGTGCAGGTTTTCCAGGTAGATGGGCACCAGGTCGACATCGGGAAAGGCCTCGGCGAGGCGAAACAAACCCGATTTGAAGGGGCCCGGCAGCGCCTGGCTGGAGCGCGTGCCTTCGGGAAAGATGATGATCGAATGACCGGCGCGCACCACATCGAAAATCGGCTCCAGCACATGAGTGCCGGGCGCCGGATTGCGTTCGATCAGCACCGCATTCAGGCCTTGCTGCGAAAGGTACGAAAGAAAGCGGTTCTTGCCCCAGTAGTCGGCGGCGGCGACCGGCTTCACATTGACCCGGGCTTCGGCGGGCAGGGCGGCGATGATTGCCAGGGTGTCCATGTGGCTGGTGTGGTTGGCGAAGTAGATGCGCTGGCGCGTGAGATCCGGCGGGCCTTCCCAGCGAGCGGTGACGCCGATGACGAAGCGAAGCACCGCGATCAGGGCATTACTGATCCACATGGCCGGCCTCCTGCAGTTGCCTGGCGATGGCCATCGTGCGGGTGAAGCAGGTGGCCGCGGCGCCGATGGCAATGATGACCAGGGTCAGCAACAGCAAGTAGTGGCTGCCACGCAGGTAAAACTCGAGCGCATTGAGCAACAGGCCCACCGTCATCACGGCCATGCGGTGCTGCTTGGCCATCGGCCCCATGAAGTTCTGTTTCAGGCCGATGGAGCCACCGAACACCCGCACATAGGCGGTCAATGCAGCGGCCAGCGCGGCAAACCAGCCGAGCTCGGGCTGATACAGGGCATAGCCGAGGCCGACGATCAGCAGGCTGTCGGCGATACGGTCGGGGAATTCGTTGTACAGACTGCCGATGGCCGATTGCTTGCCACCTTCGACCGCCACCATGCCGTCGAACAGATTGCACAGCAGGCGCAGTTGAATGGCGATGGCACAGCAGATCGAGCCTGCGACGCCGCTGCTGATGTTCAGGGCAATTGCACCGGCCAGGGCAAAGAAGATGCTGGCGACGGAGATCTGGTTGGGTGAAATGTCGCGTTTGACCAACAGGTCGGTGATGCGTCTGGCCCAACCTGTAGAGCGCGCCTTGATGGGCCTTCTGTTGTCATCCATCGCTTGAGTATCCCGGTCTCAGGGTTTTACTAAGCGTATATGCAATCGGCGGTTTTACCGGTTTTTCATCCCCCTGATCTGTCAGATCTGCGCAGGATCTGTGTAGGAGCTATGTAGGAGCTATGTAGGAGCTATGTAGGAGCTATGTAGGAGCTGTCGAGTGCAACGAGGCTGCGATCTTTTGATTTTCCAAGATCAAGATCAAGATCAAGATCAAAAGATCGCAGCCTTCGGCAGCTCCTACAGGGGATGTTTCAGTTTCAGTTCCGCACACAACCCTCCGCCCTCACGATTGCTCAGGGTCAACGATCCCCCGATCGCCAACGCCAGTTGCTGCGCAATCGCCAGACCCAGGCCCGTACCGCCGGTGCTGCGATTGCGCGAGTTTTCCACGCGGTAGAACGGCTGCATGACCTGGGCCAGTTCCTCTTCGGCAATGCCGGGGCCTCGGTCCATGACTTTCACCGATACGCTGCCATCGGTCTTTTTCTCCACCAGCAACTCCGCGGCGCCGGCGAATTTGAGGGCGTTGTCCGTCAGGTTCACCAGGACCCGGCGCAAGGCGTGGGGGCGGGTGTCGATGACGGTGGTGCTCTTGCCGCTCAGCTGAACCTGCTTGCCCATGTCCTGATAGTCGAACACCAGGCTGTCGAGAAAGGAATCCAGATCGGTGCGTCGACTGTCTTCGGTGGCGCCGTGAACGCTGCGGGCGTAGGCCACGCCTTCGCGCACCAGATGCTCGATCTCGCTCAGGTCGTTCCAGAGTTTGTCTTTCTCCGCCGAGTCATCCATGAATTCGGCGCGCAGTTTCATCCGGGTGATCGGCGTTTGCAGGTCGTGGGAGATCGCCGCCAGCAATTGCATGCGTTCCTTGAGGTAGGCGGCGATGCGTGCCTGCATGGCGTTGAAGGCCTTGGCCGCATGGGCGACTTCGGTGGGACCTTTCTCGTCCAGTTGTATCGGGTGGGCGTTGGGGTCCAGGTTATCCACGGCTTCAACCAGACGGGTCAGCGGGCGGATGGCAATGCGCACGGCCAGCCAGGTGCAGGCAATCATCAGTGCCAGCTGCCCGAGCAACACCATGGGCAACCAGGGCGAGAGCGGCATCATGGCGGGAAACACATCGATGGTCAGCGGGTTGCCGTCGGACAGTTTCAGGTGTACCTGGAAGTGTTTTCTAGGCCCCGGAATTTCCGTGAAGGTCAGCGCGTGCTCCTTGCCCAGGGCATCCATGATCGAAGCCATGGCGATGGGGGCATCGGGCATCTCCATGCTCATCGGTGTCCCGCGTTCGCCCGCACTCAACAGATACCCGTAGTTGTTGCGTTGCAGCTGATGCAGCCAGCTCGCGCGCTCATCGGCGGGCAGGCGGTCAAGGATGGCGATGGAGGTCGAGACGTCGGTTTCGAGATTGCCCAGCATGGTGTTTTTCGCGCTTTCGTAGCGCTCGTAATACTGCGCGCCGAAGGACAGCGCCTGAGCGAGAATCAGGCAGATCAGGAAAATCAGCGACAGTCGCGAAGCCAGGGTGCGGGGCCAGCGCAGCGAGTAGTTCATGCGGGCGCCCCCACGATTTCCACCGGCAGGGAAAACACGTAACCCTCGCTGCGCACGGTCTTGATATAGGCCGGCTCCCGGGCATCATCCAACAGGCGCTGGCGCAGGCGGCTCACCAGCAGATCGATGGAACGGTCGAACAGATCGGCGTCGCGGCCCTGGGTCAGGTTGAGCAACTGATCGCGGTTGAGCACCCGTTGCGGATGATCGAGGAAGACCCGCAGCAGGCGATATTCCGCGCCGCTGAGGGCGACCATGGTGCCGTCGCTGTCGAGCAGGTGCCGGGCCGAGGTGTCCAGCTTCCAGCGCCCGAAGGCCAACAACCGGCTGGTTTCGGTCACCACCAGGTTCGGCGGCAGCATCCGCGTGCGGCGCAGCACGGCGTTGATGCGCGCCAGCAATTCGCGGGCGGCGAATGGCTTGACCAGGTAATCGTCGGCACCCATTTCCAGGCCGATGATGCGGTCGGTTTCATCGTTGCGGGCGGTGAGCATCAGGATCGGCGTGGCCTTGTGTTTGCCCGAGCGCAATTCACGGCAAAGCGTCAGGCCGTCGTCCCCCGGCATCATGATGTCCATCACGATCAGGTCCACCGGCGTGGATTCGAGGAAGGTACGCATCTGCCGGCCATCGGCCACGACCGTAGTGCGCAGTCCGTTCTTCTTCAGATAGTTGCCCACCAGTTCGCGGATCTCGCGGTCATCGTCGACGATGAGAATGTGATCAACGTGTTCCATGGGACTACCTCTGAAAATGGGGGATGGCGCACAGTCTATCGAGCCTTTTCCTACCTGCGCTCAAGCGTTTGTATTGCAGTGTATCTGGCTTGTCGGAGGATACACATGGACAAAAAAACGTGCCTTTTGCGCCGGTTTGTATCGCTCTGTATCCCGACCCGGTTCTGATACGTACCGATTTACAGCGGCTGTTTCCCGACACATGCGTGATACCTCGCGAGCTTTAAATAGGTCCCATCGAAGCGAACCCAACCGCCTCGGCCCAGACAACGATTGACCTATCGAACCTTGAGGAATCCGCCATGAACACCAAAGCCATCTACGCCGCCTGCCTGTTTGCCGCCTTGAACATCTGCACCCTGTCGGCCCGTGCCGAAGCTGATGTCAGCGCCAAAACCTACAACTACGGCACGCAACTGGACATCAAGAAAGTGGTATCGCTGCAACAGGACGCTTCGGGTTCCTGCGGCGTGGTAGATGCGCAACTGACCTACCTGGATTCGCACAACAAAACCCAGGTCCTGGACTACCGGAAAATTGCCGACAACTGCGGCTCGGACAACTGAGTCCCGCGATTCCATCCCTTTTGAAGCGAGGAACACCACCATGATCAACGTCAGCCGATTCCTGACCGCCATTGCCTTTACCGTCGCCGGTGCCGCAGCCCACGCCAATGCTGCTGTAGAACAAAACGCCTGCGGCAGCAGCACCTGCTTCCAACTGACCCCGGTGGCCAAGCAGGGCGCTGATGCCTTGCTGGCCGAGAACGGTTCCAGCCACACGCCCCAGGGCAAGTGGCTGGATGAACAAACCGCCTAACCCTCAAACACCCCCAATTCTTGTGGGAGCTGGCTTGCCAGCGATGAGGGCCGCACATGCAAATGGAATGTGTCCCTCTTGACCGCTATCGCTGGCAAGCCAGCTCCCACAGGGATCTTTGTCGCCCTTTAATCCGTAATGGTGATCCCATGTTTCTCATCGCTTTCCTGGGCGGCATTCTGACCGTCCTCAGCCCCTGCATCCTGCCGGTGGTGCCGTTCCTGTTCGCCGGCGCCGACCGCAAGCGCTCCTCGATCCTGCTCACCCTCGGTGGCATGGCCCTGACCTTTGCCCTGGTCTCCAGCCTGGCCGTGGTCAGCAGCGAGTGGGTGATTCAAGCCAGCAACGCCGGCCGTCATGTGGCCCTGATCGTGATGGTGCTGTTTGCCCTGTCGCTGATTTCCGCCCGGGTCGGCGACTGGCTGGCGCGGCCGTTCGTGGCGCTGGGCAACCGTATCGACCCCAACAGCCGCAAGGTCTCCGGTCCCGTGGGATCGCTGTTGATCGGTGTCGCCACCGGTCTGCTCTGGGCGCCGTGCGCCGGGCCGATCCTTGGCGTGATCCTCACCGGTGCGATGCTGCAAGGCGCGAACGCCGGTACCAGCTTGCTGCTGGTGGCCTACGGCCTGGGTAGCGCGTTGTCCCTGGGGGTGCTGATCTTCGCCGGTCGCGGCCTGGTCAATCGCCTGAAACCGTCGATTCCGGTCACTGGCTGGCTGCGCCGCGGCGCGGGTGTCGCGGTGCTGGCCGGGGCTGCGGTGATTTCCACGGGGGCCGACAACGTGCTGCTGGCCAGCACTTCCTCGCAAACCCTCGGCAAGGTCGAGAAAGGCGTGCTGGAAACCGTACCGAAAGTCGTCGACTACTTCGTCAGCAAGGCCAAGGCCGAGTCCATGGAGGCCATGCCGTCGCTGTCCGGCGCGGTGGAATGGATCAACTCGCCGGCCCTGACCAATGAATCGCTCAAGGGCAAAGTGGTGCTGGTGGATTTCTGGACCTTCGACTGCATCAACTGCAAGCACACCCTGCCTTACGTGAAGGACTGGGCGAAGAAATACGAGAAGGACGGCCTGGTGGTGATAGGCGTGCACACCCCGGAGTACGGCTTCGAGCGCATCATCGACAACGTCAAGGACAAGGTGAAGGAGTACGGCATCACCTACCCGGTGGCCATCGACAACAACTACGCGATCTGGCGCAACTTCGATAACCAGTACTGGCCGGCCCACTACCTGATCGACGCCAAGGGCCAGGTGCGTTTCACCCACTTCGGTGAAGGCGCTTACGATGACCAGGAGAAGATGATCCAGCAGTTGCTGGAAGAGGCGAAGGCCACGCCCGCCGCGTAAACCCTCAAAACAATGGCCTACGGGCCATTGTTGTGTTTCACCTGCCTCGTTCTGTGTAGGAGCTGCCGAAGGCTGCGATCTTTTGATCTTTAAAAAACAAGGTCAAAAGATCGCAGCCTTCGGCAGCTCCTACAGAGGGCGTGACGCTTCAGTGCATCGATGCCGCCTGTGTACGCCGCCAGGCCGCCGGGGGCGTTCCGTACTCGCGACGGAACGCCCGGCTGAAGGCCGTATCCGTCTGGTATCCCACCTCTTCGGCAATGCGCAGCAATGAACTGTTGCTGCTGCGTAACAGGTTCGCCGCCAGCAACATGCGCCATTGCGTCAGGTACTGCATCGGCGACACCCCCACCAATTGCTGAAAACGTTCGGCCAAGACCGATCTGGAAGTACCGGCCGTGCGCGCCAGCTCATCCACCGTCCAGCAGTGGCAGGGTTTGTTGTGCAAGGCGTTGAGGGCGGCGCCGACGATTCGGTCACCGACCCCCGCCAGCCAGCCGGTACGGCCTTTGCCGTGTTCGTGCATGTACAGGCGCAGGACTTCGATGAACAGCACCTCGGCCAGTTTCGCCAGTACGCCTTCGCCGCCGGGCCGTGGCGAGCGCGCTTCGGCCAGGGCGTAGCGGACCGACGATTCGAGCCAGATCCCGGCACTCGAACCCCGCACATTGACCCGCACCACCGCAGGCAAACCGGTCAACAACAGGCTGGCCAGGCGTGTATCGCATGCCATGTAGCCGCACACCAGACGGGTGACCGCGCCACCGCCGCCATAGCGCAACTGCTGCGGTCGCCGGGCCAGGATCTTGTCCAGCCGCCCGCCGGTGGCGGGGGGCAGTCCCGGCTGGGAGGTCATGCGATGGCCGTCGCCCTGGGGGAACAGCACGACGTCGCCGGCGGTCAGCAGCAGCGGCGGATCATCGCCCAGTTCGACGTAGCAC
>Ga0163161_10003653_pt1 | contig 10797 bp, 8 predicted proteins | sample S45metaG_FD_129847 | JGI IMG/M metagenome (GOLD analysis project Ga0163161, IMG submission 129847) | Switchgrass rhizosphere microbial communities from Kellogg Biological Station, Michigan, USA - S4-5 metaG | ecosystem: Host-associated > Plants > Roots > Rhizosphere > Soil | place: USA: Michigan... | reverse complement strand
GATCAGCGTCTCGGTGAAGTCCATCAGGTCGCGGTAGTTCCAGTAGGCCGCGTAGAACTCCATCATCGTGAACTCGGGGTTGTGCCGCACCGAGATGCCCTCGTTGCGGTAGCTCCGGTTGATCTCGAACACGCGCTCGAAGCCGCCGACGATCAAACGCTTCAAGTACAGCTCTGGCGCGATGCGCAGGAACATCTCCTGGTCGAGCGCGTTGTGGTGCGTCTTGAAGGGCTTGGCGTTCGCGCCGCCGGGAATGGGATGCAGCATGGGCGTCTCGACTTCGAGGAAGTCGTTGGCGACCATGAATTCGCGCAGGGCGCTCACCGCCTTGCTGCGTGCGGTGAAGCGCACGCGGGCCGCTTCGTCGGTGATCAGGTCGACATAGCGCTGGCGGTACTTCTGCTCCTGGTCGGCCATGCCGTAGAAATCGCCGGGGAGCGGGCGCAGGCTCTTGGTGAGAAGACGCAGCTTCGTCACCTTGACCGACAGTTCGCCGGTCTTGGTCTTCATCAGCGTGCCTTCGGCACCGAGGATGTCGCCGAGGTCCCAGCGCTTGAACTCTGCATAGGCTTCTTCGCCGACCGCGTCGCGCGTGACGTAGAGCTGGATGCGGCCCGTGGCGTCCTGCAAGGTCGCGAAGCTGGCCTTGCCCATCACGCGCTTGAGCATCATGCGGCCCGCCACGCTGACGGGAATGCCTTGTGCCTCGAGCGCTTCGGCTTCGACCGCATCGTGCGCCGCGACGAGCGCCGCGGCGCGATGGCCCGGCTTGAAGTCGTTGGGGAACGCGACGCCCTTGCCCTCGACCTGCGCTGTGCGCAGCAGCTTGAGCTTTTCGCGGCGTTCGGCGACGAGCTTGTTGTCGTCTACGGCAGGGGCTGCGGCAGGAGCCACGGCGGGCGTGGCGGACTCGGGAATAGGAGGGGTCAGGTGATCGGACATGGGGAGCGGGTGAGGCGCAACGGGAGCGTGCGCGAGCCCGGGATTTTAGCCGATCAGATTCGAGTGAAACCGTCCCACAGCGCCCGCCAATCCTGCGCGATGCGCTACGGAAAATATAGCGAACTATTCAGCGATGCCAGTGCGCGCGAGCAGATCACTCACCAGCTCGAGCCGCATCAGCGGGCTGTCGAGTTCCATCAGCCGCTGCCGCAGCTCGAGCTGCATCGGCACCAGTTCGCACCAGCGGTTCGCGACCCAGCCGCAATCGTCGAACCGGTAGGGCTCGCCGATGGGCAGCCGCACCGTCTCGGCGCCCTGGGCGCGGCGGCGTTCTTCGAGCGTGTCGACCAGACGCCGCAGCGCGGTGGCCGTGTGCTGGAGGTCGTCGGGGATTTCGAGCGCGATGTCTTCGATCACCGCTTCCACCTCGGCGACCCACAGGCCGTGCTTCTGCAACTCGGTGCTGCGAACGCGAAAGCGCTGGGTGCCGATGCATTCGATTTGCAGCAAACCGCTTTGCGGCGATTCGAATTCGCGGATGACGGCCAGCGTGCCGATGGCCGCAAAGCTTTCCGCGGCGGCGCCGGCTTTGCGGACCTCGCTGCCGCTCGTGAGGCTGACCACGCCGAACGGTGCGTCGGCCTTGCGGCATTTGCCGACCATGTCGAGATAACGCACCTCGAAGATGCGCAAAGGAAGCAGGCCGCCCGGGAACAGGACCGTACCGAGCGGGAACAATGGCAGTGAATGCAAAAGGGGCTGTGTCGTCATCTAAAAACCTTGCATGGCTATCATCGCATTCCGCTCACGACCGCGTCCCCATGCTCTACCAGATTCCCTCGTTCCTTCTCGACGTGATCGTCGGCCTGCTCGGCGGCGCCTGCCTCCTGCGCCTGTACATGCAGTACCACCGGGTGCCGTTCGGCAACCCGCTCGGACGCTTCATCTTCGCGATCACCGACTGGATCGTGCTGCCGCTGCGGCGCATCGTGCCGTCGGTCAAGCGCTGGGACTTGGCGAGCCTGATCGCCGCCTGGCTCCTGGTGCTGCTGAAATTCCTGCTGCTGTGGCTGCTGATCGGCAATCTCGGCCGCATCGCCACCTTGCCGCTGGTGTCGCTCGTGGGATTGCTGCAGCTCGCGATCTCGGGGCTGACCGCGCTCCTGGTGGTTTATGCCGTGCTGTCTTGGGTGCCGGGCGCGTCGCCGATGCTGCTCGACCTGATTTCCCGGCTGGCCGAACCGCTGGTGCGGCCGTTTCGCCGCTTCATCCCGCTGATCGGCGGCGTGGACCTGTCGCCCCTCGCGGCCATCGTGGTGCTGCAGGTGATTGCGATCGTGCTGAGCAATCTGCTGGTGTTTGCCTACCAACTGACTTTCTGAGTCGCAGCCAGCAAACAAACGAAAAGGGCCCGGGTGCATCGCACCCGGGCCCTTTTGCTTTGGCTTGTCGGATTTCGTCGCTCGTCGTTCAGCTCACCGCGTCGGCCGGCTGGCGCAGCAGCATCGCCAGCGTGCTGGCGATGGTCTTGCGCAGTTCGCGGCGGTCGCTGATGAAGTCGATCGCGCCCTTGGTCTGCAGGAACTCGGCGCGCTGGAAGCCTTCGGGCAGCGTCACGCGCACGGTCGATTCGATCACGCGCGGGCCGGCAAAGCCGATCAGCGCCTTGGGCTCGGCAATGACCACATCGCCCACGAAGGCGAAGCCGGCGCTCACGCCACCCATGGTCGGGTCGGTCAGCACGCTGATGTAGGGCAGGCCCTTCTTCGCCAGGCGCGTGAGCGCGGCGTTGGTCTTGGCCATCTGCATCAGCGAGAGCAGGCCTTCCTGCATGCGCGCGCCGCCGGTCGCGGTGAAGCAGATGAACGGCACCTTCTGCTCGATGGCGGTTTCGACGCCGCGCACGAAGCGCTCGCCGACCACGCTGCCCATGCTGCCGCCCATGAATTCGAATTCGAAGCAGGCGACGACCACGTTGATGCTGTGGACCGAACCGCCGATGACGACCAGCGCGTCGGTCTCGCCGGTGTTCTCCAGGGCTTCTTTCAGGCGCTCGGGGTATTTGCGGCTGTCCTTGAACTTCAGGGCGTCGACCGGGAGCACTTCCTGGCCGACTTCGTAGCGCCCTTCGGCATCGAGGAAGGCGTCGAGACGCGCGCGGGCGCCGATGCGGTGGTGGTGGCTGCAGCTCGGGCAGACGTTCTGGTTGTGCTCCAGGTCGGTCTTGTAGAGCACCGTCTCGCAGGCCGGGCATTTGATCCACAGGCCCTCGGGCACCTGGCGGCGCTCGGCAGGGTCGGTTTGTGCGATCTTGGCGGGTAGCAGTTTTTCAAGCCAGCTCATAGGACTCCGGAATTAGCTCCCCTCTCCTTTTGGGGGAGAGGGGCTGGGGTGAGGGCAACCGAGATTATCGGCCAGCCGCATTCTTGGGGGTAGCCGCCGGCAGGGCGTCCAGCGCCTCGCGGATGCCGGCTAGGAATTCGCGCACCGCGGGCACCACCTTCTCGCGCGGTTGCCCGTCGATCAGCTGGATGATCTTGGTGCCGATCACGACGGCGTCCGCCGCCGAGCCGACCGCCTGCGCCGTGCGCGCGTCGCGGATGCCGAAGCCCACGCCGACCGGGATGCTCACATGCCGGCGGATGCGCGGGATCATCTGGCCGACCGCCTCGGTATCGAGGTGGCCCGCGCCGGTCACGCCCTTGAGCGACACGTAGTAGACGTAGCCGCTCGCTATGCGCGCGACCTGCGCCATGCGCTCGTCGGTGCTCGTGGGTGCGAGGAGGAAGATCAGGTCGATGTTCGCCGCCTTCAGGTCCGCGGCGAAGGCCTCGCATTCCTCGGGCGGGTAGTCGACCACCAGCAGCCCGTCGACGCCGGCGGCTGCCGCATCGCGGATGAAGGCCTGTTTGCCGTGCACGAGGTCATAGCGCTCGACCGGGTTCGCGTAGCCCATCAGCACGACCGGCGTGGTCGCGTCCTTCTGGCGGAAGGCAGCCACGATGGCGAGCACCTGCTTCATGCCGACGCCCAGCGCCAGCGCGGCCTCGCCGGCCTTCTGGATCACGGGGCCGTCAGCCATCGGGTCGGAAAAAGGCACACCCAGCTCGATCACGTCGGCGCCCGCTTCGACCATGCCGTGCATCAGTTCGGGCGTGATGTCGGCGAAGGGGAAGCCGGCGGTGACGTACGGAATCAGCGCCTTGCGGCCCTGCGCCTGGAGCGTCTTGAAAGTAGCGGCAATGCGGCTCATCACTTGCCTCCCTTCACGCTCAGACCGCGCATCGAGGGCCGGTCGTAGAAATCGACGCCCGACAGGTCGGCGACGGTGCCGATGTCCTTGTCGCCGCGGCCCGAGAGGTTCACCAGGATCGATTGGTCGGGGCGCATGGTTTTCGCGAGCTTCAGCGCGTAGGCCACGGCGTGGCTGGATTCGAGCGCGGGAATGATGCCCTCCGTTCGACACAGGTAGTGGAAGGCTTCGAGCGCCTCGACATCGGTGACGCCGACGTACTCGGCACGGCCGATGTCGGCCAGGTACGCATGCTCGGGGCCGACGCCGGGGTAGTCGAGGCCGGCGCTGATGCTGTGCGTCTCGGTGATCTGGCCGTCCTCGTTCTGCAGCAGGTAGGTGCGGTTGCCGTGCAGCACGCCGGGGCTGCCGCGCAGGATCGAGGCCGCGTGCTTGCCGCTGTCCAGGCCTTCGCCCGCCGCTTCCACGCCGATGAGCCGGGTGTTGGCGAACGGAATGTAGGGGTGGAAGATGCCGATCGCATTGCTGCCGCCGCCCACGCAGGCGACCACCACGTCGGGCTGCTTGCCCTCGGCTTCGCCGGTGATGCCGTCGGCCGCCAGCATGGCGGGCATCTGGTCGATGCACTCGGTGCCGATCACGCTCTGGAAGTCGCGCACCATCGTCGGGTAAGGGTGCGGGCCGGCCACGGTGCCGATGATGTAGAAGGTGTTTTCCACATTGGTGACCCAGTCGCGCATCGCCTCGTTGAGCGCGTCCTTCAGCGTCTTGCTGCCCGATTCGACCGGCACGACGGTCGCGCCGAGCAGGTTCATGCGGTAGACGTTGGGGCTCTGGCGCTTCACGTCCTGGCTGCCCATGTAGACCACGCATTCGAGGCCGTAGCGCGCGCAGATCGTGGCCGTGGCCACACCGTGCTGGCCGGCGCCGGTCTCGGCGATCACGCGGGGCTTGCCCATGCGGCGCGCGAGCATCGCCTGGCCGATCACGTTGTTGATCTTGTGGGCGCCGGTGTGGTTGAGGTCTTCGCGCTTGAGGTAGATCTGCGCGCCGCCCATTTCGCGGCTGGTGCGCGCGGCGTGATAGATCGGCGAGGGCCGGCCCACGAAGTGCTTGAGCTCATAGTGGAATTCGGCGAGGAACGCCGGATCGTCCTTGAACTTGGCGTACGCGTCGCGCAGCTCGTTGATCGCGTGGGTGAGCGTTTCGCTCGCGAAGGTGCCGCCGTAGTTGCCGAAGTGGCCGGTGGCGTCGGGTTGCTGGTAGTCCTGGAAATTGCTTTGCATGGTTCTCGATCGTTGGGCCGCAGCCCGAATGACGATCGGGTGCGGCGGCTAACTGGAGAAGGACGAGGCGTCTGCCGCTCTGACGGCTGCGACAAACTGCCGGATCTTTCCGGCGTCCTTCAGGCCCTTGTTCCCCGGGCCGTCGATTTCGACGCCCGAACTCACATCAACGGACAGCGTCTTGCAGCGTGTCCGCAGGATGCGAATGCCATCGCTCACGTTTGCAGGTGTGAGCCCACCACTCAAGACGAGGTGAGCGTCGACGGCGGGTGGAAGAAGTGACCAATCGAAAGCCTTGCCGCCACCGCCATAACCTTCGACATGGGCGTCGAGCAGGATGGCCTGGGCGTGGGAGTAATCGGACGCGTATTTTACGAGGTCGAAGCCGGCACCGGCAGCCCCCAGCGGAATCCGGGCGGCGCGCATGTAGCGAAAGCGGCCGGGGCCGGTGGCTTCCTCGCACTGCGCGGGGGTTTCTTCACCGTGGAACTGCGCGATGGCGCCCTTCACGCGGGCGAGCGATGCTATGACTTTGGGAGCATCCTCGTTCACGAACAGGAGCACCGGCGTGATGAAAGGCGGCAGCCGCGAAGCGAGTTCAGCAGCGCGTTCAACCGGGATGGCGCGGGGGCTTTTGGCGTAGAGCACGAAACCGATGGCATCGGCGCCGGCCTCGACCGCGGCATCCACGTCGCCCTCACGCGTGAGGCCACAGATCTTGATGCGGGTGCGGGGAGGCGAGGACGTCATGGCGGGCCATCATAAGGAGCCCCGCCGGCCTGCAGCGTGGCCTCGGCCGGCAGACCCCACTTGGCGTCGTACAACGGGCCGAGGAAGTACAGACCGTCCGCAGAGAAGGTGGGCGCCGCGACCTTGCGGCTGCGCGCCTCGAGCACCTCGGCGATCCATTCGGGACGCTCGTCACCGCGGCCGATGCGCACGAGGCAGCCCATCAGGTTGCGGATCATGTGGTGCAGGAAGGCGTCGGCCTCGAACTCGAAGTGCCAGCGGCAGCGCTCGCCTTCGCCGACCCGCGTGATCTCGATGCGGCGCAGGTTCTTCACGGGTGACTTCGCCTGACAGGCAGAGGCGCGGAACGAGCTGAAGTCATGCGTGCCGATGAGCACGGCGGCGGCCTTGCGCATCGCATCGCCATCGAGCGGATGCATCGACCAGCCGACCCGGCCTGAATCGAGGCTCGGTCGCACCGGCGATTGCGAGAGCACGTAGAGGTAGCGCCGCGCCAGCGCACTGGCGCGGCAATGGAATTCGTCGGGTACCGGATGGGCCCACTGCACCGCGATGTCGTCGGGCAGGAAGCGGTTGGTGCCGCGCATCCAGGAGAAGGGTTCGCGTTCGACCTCGGTGTCGAAGTGCACCACCTGCATCAGCGCATGCACGCCGGCATCGGTGCGGCCGGCGCACAGCGTGCCGATGCGCCCTGATGGGTCTGCGGCGAACTTCGCGAGGGCCGCTTCGAGCTTGTCCTGCACCGTGCGGCCCGAGCGCTGGCTCTGCCAGCCCTCGTACGCCTGGCCGTTGTAGCGGATGCCGAGCGCCAGCCTCACGAATTCAGGAACGGAAACAGCAATGGCTCAGCGCAGTTCCGCGAGCAGTTGCTTGGCTTGCGACTTGAGATCGCCGGCGCTTTCAGCTTCGACTTCCTCGACCAGCGAGCGTGCGCCTTCGACGTCGCCGATGGCTTGCAGTTCGCGCGCCAGCGAGAGCTTGACGGCGTGGGGGCTGTCTTCGCCTTCGTCGTCGAACGAGCTGGCGGCGCGCGCCGGTTCGGACGCACCGTTGGAGCGGGCCGGCAGGCCTGCCAGTGCGCTCATGTCGAACTCGATGAAGCCCGAGTCGGCAGGCAGCGCATTGCCCAGCGTGGCCGGACGCGTGTTGTCCGCATCGTTCAGGTTCAAGGGGCGCGTATTGGGCGTCAGGGCGCCGGGTGCCGTGTCGAAATCGTTCTCAAGGTCGACAGGCGGCGTCACATGGCCATTGGACAGCGGTGCTGCGGGGCGTGCCGTCGTCGGAGCGGGCGCATAGGCCGACTTCGGCAGGCTCGCGCCGACCGGTGCGTGGCTTGGTGCCGGTGCCAGCGGCATCGGTTGGCTCAGGTCCAGGTCGAAGTCCAGCGGTGCCACGGAGGGTACGAAGGCCGGCGGCGGGGCCGCGGCGATCGGCGGCGGTGCAACGGGCGTCGGCACCGCGGCCACTGGCGGCTTGGTGGCGGATGCCAGGGCGCCCGCGAAGGCGGCCGTTTCGGCCTGGCTTGCACTGCGGGGCGCGCCCGATTCGTACAGCGGGTTGCCCGGATCGAGGTCCTTGCCCATGTCGACGACGCGGTTCCAGTCGGACCCCGAGCCGCCGGTCAGCTTGTGCACTTCGGTGGCCAGGCCTTCGTAGGCGCGCACATCACGGCGCTTGGCGTGGATCTCGAGCAGCTTGAGGTGGATGGCGGTGCGGTCCGGGTTCAGGCGCAGTGCTTCGCGCAGGATTTCCTCGGCCTGCAGGTCGCGGCCGTAGGCCAGGTAGACGTCCGCCTCGGCGACGGGGTCGACGTCGCCCGCATCGAGCTGGCTCGGCGAGTACGACAGCGACGAAACGCTGGAGTCGCCGCGGTGCTTGGTATCGACCGATTCGCCGCCGCTGGCACCGAAGAACGAGTCTTTCGGAATGCGGCTCTCGAGGAACACGCTTTCGCTCATTTCCTCCCGGCGGCGGCCCAGCACGCGGTACAGCAGGAAGCCGACCAGGAGCGCGATCAGCGCGGCGCCGCCGAGCATCAGCGGGTTGTCGAGCAGTTCTTCGAAGAAGCTGCGTTCCGGCGGCGGAGGCGGAGCGGCCTTGACCACCGGCTTTGGAGCGGCAGCCGGTGCGGGCGTCGCGACTGCGGCGCTGGCGGCTGCCGCGGGCACTGCGGCGGCAGCGGGGGGCGTGACGGCGGGGTCTGCTGCTGGCGCAGGCGTGGGTGCGGCCGTTGCTTCAGGCGTCGGTGCGGCAGCGGCCACTGCGGGAGCGGGTGCTGCCACAGGTGCGGGCGTGGGGGCTGGCACAACGACTGCGGGCGCCGGGTTGGCGGCGACCGGCGGCGGCGTCGTGGCGCTGGTGGAAGGCGTCGGAACAGGGATGCCTGGCGCCGCAGATGCTGGTGCGGCGGCGGATGCCGACGAGCCAGCGCCCGCCTTGAGCTTGTTCAGCTCGTTGATGTTCTTCGACAGCTCCGCCACACGGTTGCTGCTTTCCTGCGCCTGGCGGGCCTGCGCGACCTTTTCGTCGGCCGCGCGGGTGGAGGCGCTGCCTTGCGAAATCGTGAGCTTGTCGGGTGCGCTGGCGGCGGCGTTGCGGTCTTCGACGTTCGCTTGCAGCTTGCCCGAGGCCTTGCGGCTGGCGGCGGCGACGTTCGACGTCGGCGCATTTTCCGCAAGACGCTGGCGGTAGTTGCCGAAGTCACGGCTTTGCGCGGTGACCGTGCGGCGTGCCTCGGCGGCGGGAACGGCGCTCGCCTCGGTGGCGCCCGGCAGTTCGAGCACGGCGCCTGCCTTGATGCGGTTGACGTTGCCGCCAATGAACGCATCGGGGTTGGCGAGCAGCAGGGCGACCAGCATCTGGTCGAGCGACACGTCGTCCGGCTTGTGGGCACCGGCAATCTTGCCGGCGGTATCGCCGCGTTGAACCGTGACTTGCTCGCCGCCCGCGCGGGGCGTGGTTGCTGCTGCGGGAGCGGTGGCCGGGGTTGCGGGTGCGGGCGCAGCTGCTGCGACGGGTGGCGCTGCAGACGCGGCGGCCGCAGCGCGTTCGCGGCGTGCGCGTGCGGCTGCGACGGCGGGGCGCTCGACCGGGGTGCTGATCTGGGGAGCGATCGGCACGGCCGGCGCCGCTGCCTGTCGCGTGACCGGCGGATCGAGCAGCACGGTGTAGTCGCGCACGATTCGGCCCGAGGAGCCGTTGGCTTCGAGCAGCAGGTCGATGAAGGGGTCGCTGAGCGGGCGGCTGCCGCTCAGGCGCACCACGTACTGGCCGCCCGCGCGGCGCTGCAGCGTCGCCTTGACGTCGCTCAATGCCGAGTTGTAGGGGATGCCTGCGTTCTTGAAGGCTTCGGCTGTGGCGATGTTGATCTTCAGGCCGTCCGCTTCGGCAGCGGCAATTTCGGTCACATCGATCTCTGCACGCAGCGGTTCGCCCAGCGCCGATTGCACCTTCAACTGCCCCAGCGTGAACGCGCTGGCGTCGGTGCTGGCCATTCCCAGGGCCACGGCGGCGGCCGCACCCAGTATGGAAAGGCGCCAACCGCTGAACGATGGGGAGGGGGGAACGGCCGATGGGCGGGCCGCGGGCAACAGATGTCTTGTCATGCTGATAGGGGCGGCTCAGGCCCAGAATTTGTAAGAGGACGTTAGCATCATCACCCCGGGCTGACAAGGCAATGCGCCTGTTCTACCCAGTGCGCGCATACTTACGAACACACTTTTCGTTGCCAAACTGCAACAATTCGGGTTTCGAGGGCCTGGACGACCCGCATCAGGCTTCGAGCAGGATGCGCAGCATGCGGCGCAACGGTTCTGCGGCACCCCACAGCAGCTGGTCGCCGATGGTGAAGGCGCCGACGTATTCGGGGCCCATCGCCAGCTTGCGGATGCGGCCGACCGGGATGTTCATGGTGCCCGTCACCGCCACCGGCGTCAGGTCCTTCAGGGTCGCTTCGCGGGTGTTCGGCACCACGCTGGCCCAGGGGTTGTCCGCGGCGATCAGCGCTTCGATGTCGGCCACGGGCACGTCCTTCTTGAGCTTGAAGGTCAGCGCCTGGCTGTGGCAGCGCATGGCGCCGATGCGCACGCAGAAACCGTCGACCGGCACGGCGGCGGTGCCGAAGCCCGCGCCCTGGCCGAGGATCTTGTTGGTTTCGGCGCCGGCCTTCCACTCTTCCTTGGACATGCCATCGCCCAGGTCCTTGTCGATCCAGGGGATCAGCGAGCCGCCGAGCGGGGCGCCGAAGTTGGCCGTTTCGGCCGCGCTCAGGTTCTGCTGCTTGTGCAGCACCTTGCGGTCGATTTCGAGGATGGCCGACTTGGGGTCGTCCAGCAGCGCGCGCACTTCGGTGTTGAGGGTGCCGAACTGGGTCAGCAACTCGCGCATGTGCTGCGCGCCGCCACCCGAGGCTGCCTGGTAGGTCATGCTGGTCATCCACTCGACCAGGCCGGCCTTGTAGAGGGCGCCCACGCCCATGAGCATGCAGCTCACGGTGCAGTTGCCGCCGATCCAGTTCTTGCCGCCGTTGGTGAGCGCGTTCTGGATCACGGGCAGATTGACCGGGTC
>Ga0163161_10003651_pt1 | contig 10798 bp, 10 predicted proteins | sample S45metaG_FD_129847 | JGI IMG/M metagenome (GOLD analysis project Ga0163161, IMG submission 129847) | Switchgrass rhizosphere microbial communities from Kellogg Biological Station, Michigan, USA - S4-5 metaG | ecosystem: Host-associated > Plants > Roots > Rhizosphere > Soil | place: USA... | reverse complement strand
TCCTTCGTAATCTTCATTGGAAAGACAAAATTTATGGTGTCTGATGTGATTAAATTTCACGGCGTGAATGGAAGCAATCATCGAAATGCTGTTTAGATACATCGAAAGCCATGTAAGAAATTTCCCTGTACCCAAAGAATTGTGAAAACCGTTGTGAACCTGCCTAAGAGCCGTAAGAAAATAAAATCCCGAAAACGGAAGCGCCGCAAAATAATATCCGTTGCAAGCCAAAGACAAAGAGATTAGAAGCCACGGAAGACTGATGTTATTTTCAATCAACATTTCCTTTACAGAAAGTTTTTTGAGATCTTTCCATTCTACTTTTTTGATTAAATCTGTAGGGTTCATTTTTCTCTAATTTTAATTATTTTTGAGAAATTTTATATCTTGCTTTTCAATCTTCTTTTCTGAATCTGACCAACTGATATATAAAGATTGAAAAATCAGAAATGGCGTAAGAAATATCCAACTCAAAGCCAACATTCCTGAAAAATTTTCAAAATCATTCCAATCAAAAACAAAAGCCAATCTCCAACTAAGAAAACCTACAACAACAAAAGTTGACAGAAACATATAGAATTTTCGAGATTCGTCATTGGTAAAGTTATTGTTGAAAAATTTAATACTATTTAAAGTATACTGTACGATCGCCAAAATAAAAAATTCAATGATCATAATCTGAGAAAAAATGCCATTTTCGGAATAAAAGCTTTTCACAAAAGTGATAACAAATATTAAAACCGTTACGATTTGGATCTTTAATTCATGTTTTAAAAGTGTTTTCATGATATTCAATTTAAAAAGTCATTCTTTTTGTCTTTCCCCCGAAATAAAAAATAAGGATTAAATGAATGATTAAATTTTTCATAATGTTCAATTTTTAGAAATTACGGTTGAGTAACTCCTTCGGTTTGTATCTTATCTTTATTCATCGCATGTTTACGACCTTTTAGAAAAAGTAATAAGTTTAACAGCATCACTATTCCTAAATAAATAGAAAATCCACCATTTTTTTTACTTAAATCAACAACTAATCTTTCAACGGTTTCTATTTGGAAAAATTCAATAATACAAAGAGCAAAGCCTATATTCAATAGATAAAAACCTATTTTAAAAAGTGAATTGGTCGCCATTGCAATATCTTCTTTTTGATGAAAAATATCGATCATAAATGTTTTTGAATTTTTAAAAAGAAATTGAGAAACCAAGACAGTAAGCGTAATTACAATTGGTAAATAGATCATGTACGCTGAAAAATTGTACGTTTGCATTAGGATAATTGTAGTCATGATAATTTATTTTAATGTTAATTTTTTTCTTAAAACATATAGAGTGAGCATATTGATAAAATGCAATAGACAGAGAATTAAAATGATGGTTCCGACTCTATTGGAAACCGTAAATAATAGCTCTTCAAGATTTGAAATTTTGCCCCATAAACTCAAACTATAAGAGATGTAACCGAGATTGACGAGATAATAACTGCCAAGCAAGATTCTATTGACAGTAAGACAAAAATTTTTGTCATTAATAAGATATTCCAAATATAATTTCCCTGAATTGAAGCATCTTCTTCCTACATCAATGGTGATATATGAGGTTATTGTCAGAAAAATGATATATGAAGCAATATTAAACATCTTATAATTATAATATTTTCAGTAATTATTGAAAGTTAATTTGAAATAAAAAAGGATTTTTGAAGTCCTTTCTATTTCAATAAATTGGTGATCTTTCCGACCAGCCAATGATCGTCGCTTTTGATGGCGAGATCCATAATATTGTTGATTTTGCTTGTGACATTGCTAAAATCGTCCATCAATTTGATGAATTCTTTAGCTTCGTCAGAATCGTTGTCTTCAATGTTTTTTAATTCTTCAAGAAATGCTACAACCGGCTCTATTTCTCTTTTTCTACGCTCTTTTGTAATTTGTTTAAACAAAAACCAAACATCTTTTTCTGCAATGAAATATTCTTTTCGGTCACCTTTGATGAATTCTTTTTTTACAATTCCCCAATCCATCAAAGCACGGAGATTCATATTGGCATTTCCTCTCGAAATTTCGAGCATTTCCATCACCTCATCAGTTGAAAGCGGCTTTCCGTTTGCCAAGAGCAGAGCATGAACCTGCGCCATTGTACGGTTGATTCCCCAACTCGTGGCAAATGTTCCCCAAGTCTGAATGTATTTTTCTTTGGCTTCTGAAAGTTTCATTTCTTTTGTTAAATTTCTATTACAAAGATAATCATAGTTTTTGAATTTTCAATAATATTTGAAAGTTTATTTTAAATAAAAACAGACACCTGATTTTGATGCCTGCTTTATTTTCTAGATTTTATTTTTTTATGATTTTAAAAGTGTCCCATTGTTTACCATATCTGCATCTCATTAAGTATACACTTTGAGGATAAACTGTAATATCAATTTTATTAGTTCCAAAAGACAGCTTATCTTTTCTCATTAGAATTTTACCGCTGAAGTCATATAAAAACATCTCATCTATTACTTTATTCGATTGAATATTTAATAATCCGGTTGTAGGATTTGGAAATATTTTAATCTGAGGTTTTAAAGTATTTTCAAGCTCAGCTTCCAATTTTTTGTTAATATATTCATTATTAGAATCTGTTTCACAAGAAGGAATAGTTGAACGCTGCAATATGAGCCTGAATAGAAGATCGTTTAATTTTTCAACTTCGTAGGCAGTAGTTGTAGGCTCGATATGATTATTGCCTATTCCGCTGTGATTTGTGAGAAAAATGTAAGTTCCGTTGGTTAATAAAGCAAAAGTTCTCATCAGATATTCAGTTTGTTTATCTATATCACTTGCTGCCAAAGGAATAATAGTAACTCCTTTCTTTGCTGCTATTTTTATTTTATCATACAGTATTTTTATATTTTGATCAGATAAATGTGGTGGCGCATCTAATATCAAAAACATTATTTTCGTAGAATTTTCAGCACTCCATTTAAGATCATCAATCGACAACTGTAATGCTTCTACAACAGCTTCCGGAGTATCTCCTCCCCCACTGGCACTTTGCTCTTTAATAAAACCTATAAGGCTTTCTGCATTTTCCGAAAAGTCAAATTTTCTGGTCACATATTGATCACCATGATCTCTATAGAAAACAGAACCATAACGAATTTCAGTTGACTTGTCTAATGTATTTTCCACTTTCTTCAAGACATCAAGCAATTCTGCCTGCAAATATTGAATCTCATCACTCATAGAGCCTGTAGCGTCTACCACAAATGCTAATTCAAGTTTTCTTTTTTTGATACATGTTTCGTTTGTAGTAATTACATTTTGACCTTGCTGAAAAAGAGTAACTCTATCAGTTAAAACATTACCTCTATCATCCGCAATAAAATATTTTTCCGGTAATGATTTTTCATCTATCAAAGGGTTAATCCATAATTCTACATTACCTTTATTATCTGAAATCGCTTCCCAGATAATTTCACCTTTTTCATTTTGCAACCTTATTGGTTTGCCTATTATCGGCTTTTTGTTTTCGTTTACCAACTGAACAGAAACTCTTTTATCAGGAAAAAACTTCCATATATTTTTATATTCTGACAATGTGGGTACTGCAATATCCTGCCAATAATCCCATTTAGAGAAATCATTAACTTCTCCTGCAGTAAGTTTTCCAGCTTCAGGCAATGATGATGATTCTTCAACTAATTTATCAACGCTACGCTCGAGAACATGTGAAGATTTTGCTACAGAAGAAGACGAAGCTTTTTTTGCAGCTAATGAAGAACTTTTTGATCTTTCGGAAGAACTTCTTGGGGAATAATCCATAGAAATTTCCTCTGCAACCATTCTTTTAGGTTTCGGACAACCATTATATTCCGGCAATCCGGGAACTGTAGGACAAGCATCGTCTTTATCTAAAATTCCGTCTCCATCTGTATCCGGCCAAGGACAGCCATTATTTTCAGCAGGTCCTGCAACTGTAGGACAAGCATCGTCTTTATCAATCACGCCATCTCCGTCAGTTTCCGGCCACGGACAACCATTGTTTTCAACTGGTCCTGTAATATTTTTGCAGGAATCATCTTTATCGGGAACACCATCATTGTCTAAATCCGGCCACGGACAGCCTTTATTTTCAAATGGTCCTGCAATTTCAGGACATTTATCACGGCTGTTCTTCAGACCATCCTGATCTTTATCTTTTTTAATGCTTAATTTTTGAGATTCTTTTGTAGAATCGGGAACATTCTTTGTTTTACAACCTGCTAACAAAGCCAAAGCTAAAATTGTGCTACATAATTTTTTCATAATTATTTTTTGTGAAAAATATTAATTAATTCTGTTGTACTCTTTTTTAAAGATGCAGAAATCTGAAAAGGTTTCAGTGAAAATTTAAATTTTACATAATATTTTAATTAGTTATCATTAAAAACAAAAATTTAGAGCTGAAAATCAAACAATATGATATGTTGATCTCATGATAAGAACAAAATAAATTTCAACGAATATAAATAATATTTGCTTTTTTCACATTCTCAGGAGTCCTTGTAAGAATTTTCAAGTACACAAGATCACCGCTTTCATCAACTTTATCAAGATTAATCACATTGATTTGCATTAAATTTGATTCATCGAATTTCATCAAATCTGTGTTCTCGTTTACAATTTCACCGTCAATAGAAAAAATCATTCTGTCACTTTTAGTAATTTTATATTTTTTGAGTAAATCAGGTAGTGAAATCATGTCATTTGACCTTTGTGACTTCGTTTTTACAATCATTCTATCTTGTGTTTTAACTCCATCGACGCTGCTTCCTTTTTCGACTGAAAAAGATTCTATTTTGTTAGAATTAAGCATTTTGATCATCACAAAAGCAAACTCTTCTCCGTTTAAAATTAATTTAGGACTTTCTGCATGATTGGGATAAATAATTCTCGGTTTCCTTTCATCCATCGTGTAGGGTCGAAAACTGCTGACATTCAATCCATCAGACACAATACTTTTTATTACGTAATCTTTCTGCTGGGCATTGAGCAAAAAACTAAGGAAAATCAAGACTAAGCCTTAAACCTCTTCTCATCTTTCTAATCATTTTTTAAAGTTGAACAATATGTCTCCACCAATCTCACAAACTCCGCTCTGTAACCTTCATCATCATTTCTTTTACCTTTTAAAGCTAATTTTTCAACCTCTTTCAAATCTTTATTTTTAATTAAATCTGAATTTCTTAAAACCAAACCAAACCAAGCGACCGAAGAGGCAAATTTAAAATCGGCACTCGCCGAAGAAATTGATTCATTTGAATTTTTCACCACCTGAATCATTTCCGAACTTGTATCTCCGTCTGGTTTTTTATATCTGAATTTTACGGTTGCCATTTCATCTCCGAAATTTTCAGAACTTGTAGTATTGGTATATTTTAAATCGGTTTCTTTAGGTAAAAACTCAGAATTTACATCATTTGGAATCACTTCGTACAAAGCTGTAACGGTGTGTCCGCTTCCCAATTCTCCTGCATCAATTTTATCATTGGTAAAATCTTCATTTTTCAATTTTCTATTCTCATAACCGATCAGTCGATATGATTTTACAAATTTCGGATTAAACTCAATCTGAATTTTCACATCTTTTGCAATTACATACATACTTCCGGCAAACTCTTTTCCGAGAAATTTATTGGCTTCCTGCATATTATCAATATAAGCGTAATTTCCGTTTCCTTTATTGGCTAAAGTTTCCATGTGGTTGTCTTTGAAGTTTCCCATCCCGAAACCAAGACATGTCAGAAAAACACCGGATTTTCTTTTTTCTTCAATCAAGGTTTGAAGATCGCCCGTTGAAGAAGCTCCTACATTGAAATCTCCGTCAGTTGCGATGATAACACGATTGTTACCTCCTTTGATGAAATTTTCCTGAGCGAGTTTGTACGCCAGTTCGATTCCCTGTCCTCCGACTGTACTTCCTCCTGCCTGAAGTTGGTCTAATGCATCGATAATTTTATCTTTTTCTTTCGCTGAAGTCGGTGGTAAAACCATTCCTGCACTTCCTGCGTAGACTACAATTCCTACTTTGTCTTGTGGTCTTAATTGATCTAAAAGAACTTTGAAAGACGATTTGAGCAACGGTAATTTATTCGCAGCATCCATCGAACCCGAAACATCAATCAGAAAAACAAAATTTGAACTTGGTAATCTATCCATCGGAATATTTTTTCCCTGAAGACCTATTTTCAGTAATTTATGTTTAGGATTCCAAGGTGCATCATTATATTCTGTGTTGATGGAAAATGGCTGATTGTTTTTCGGTTGAGGATAATCATATTTAAAATAATTGATCATTTCCTCAATTCGTACAGCATTTTTATTTACTATTTCACCATTATTAATCATTCTACGGATGTTAGAATAAGCCGCTTTATCAACATCAATCGAAAAAGTAGAAACCGATTGGTTTTTTGTCAGTTCGAAAGGATTTTCAACGAAAGCATCGTATTCTTCAGAGTTATATTGTTGAATTTGTTTTGATTTTGAAATGCTGTCCTGAATTTTTTGAATTTGCTTAAGAGCTTTTTTTTCTTTTCGGGAAAGTTTTTTGGTAGTAATTACAATTACTCCGTTTGAGCCTCTACTGCCGTATATTGCTGTCGCAGAAGCATCTTTTAAAACTTCCATACTTTGAATTGAGTTTGGACTAAGTTTTCGGAATACATTCCCATTTTGTGAAACACCATTAATCACATATAATGGTTGTGTATTTCCATTTAAACTCCCAATTCCTCTAATCAAAACTTGAGGTGAAGAACCAGGTTTTCCTGTTCCAGTTGTAATATTTACTCCAGCTAATTGACCTTGAGCAATATTCAACACATTTGCATTCGGACGAGTTGAATTAGTATATTCATTAATACTTGTTTGATTACCATATCCCATTGCAATTGCTGGAGATAAATTTACATTTCCTTGTTTTCTCTTCGAACGTCCGTTTTCTATAGTCTGAGAACTTACAATAGATGATGCACTCGTTACGGCAGATCGTTTTGCAATTGATCTGTAACCAGCTAAAATTACTTCTTCAATGCTTTGAGCTTTATCATCTGTTTCTAAAACTCCGTCATAATCTGGTTCGATGTAATTTGGGTTACTTGCAACTGCATAATCTCCTTGTTTTGGAACTAAAATAATTGGAGCTTTTACAGGTTCAGGAACTACATTTGAATAAACTAAAACTTGATTTTCTTTTTGAGAATGTACAACAGCAATTTCCTTTTCAATATTAGATTTAACAGTACTATCAATTACCTGAACTTTAGGATTTATTTTTGGCGAAACTGTATTCTGAGCAATTTGAGGTTTATTAATCTCAGAAACATTATTTTTATCGATAAAATAAAAAGTACCTGAACCAATAATCAAACTCGCCGCAATTCCATAAGGGAACCAAACAGGAACAACTCTTTTCTTTTCTGCTTTTTTGTCTAATTTCTTTTCTACTTTTGCCCAAACTTTATCAAAACCAGGAAAAGTCGTAGGTTCTTCCAAAGAATGAGAAGCCTCATTGAATTTTTTATCTATATCGTGATTGTTTTCCATTGTGTAAAAGTTTAAATGTTGTGATTTACCAAGAGTTCCTGCAATTTTTTTCTCGCAAAATTGAGCTGAGATTTTGATGTTCCCTCGCTGATGGAAAGCATTATCGCAATCTCTTTATGAGGATAACCTTCAATCGCAAACAGATTGAAAATTGCTCTGCAACCTTCGGGAAGAAAATTAAGCAACTTCAGAATGTCTTTTTCAAAAGAAATACTGTCGGTTGGAGAACCCGTCGATTCTACTAACTCTTCTTCTAAAGAAATATCGAGTGCTTTCAAACTTCTCAGTTTCTGCAAACATTCGTTGACAGCAATTTTTCTTGCCCAGGCTTCAAAAATTTCGTGGTTTTCAAGTTGATTCAGCTTTGTGAAAATTTTGTAAAAAGTATCTGCCAATACTTCTTCGATGTCTTCGTCGTTTTTCAGATAGCGTTTGCAGACTGAGTACAGTTTGCCCGCCATTTTCTCGTAAACCTTCCGCTGGGCATTGCGATCGTTCCGTTGGCATTCTATCAGTAATTCTTTTTCCATAGTCAGGCTTTATACTCTTATAGATGCAGGAAATTTCAGAAAGGTTGGAAACATGATAAACTTTTTCTAAAAATAAGGAAATACTCAAAGTAAAGAAGGTAAAAAGTTGTACAGTTTTTTAGTTAATTAATTAAACTCAACAACTCTAAAACACTCAAATTCTTCAACTCAGATTTAACCCTTTTTAACATTCAATCTTGTAACATATGCTTAACATTGGCGACTTTTTATATATAATCTTTACAGGGTGAAATTATTTAAATTTGTTTTAGTACTGCTAAAAATAGATTTCATTTAACTGTAAATAAACAGTATGTTTCTTATGAAAAATAAAAGATTTGCATCACTGCTTGTTGTTTTATGTGCAGGAAGTATGATGTTTGCTCAGGATGACCTGATCAACAAGTTGAAAAACAATCAGTCTCAAAACGCTAATTTTCAGTTTACCACACTAAAAGATGTTGGTGCAACTTCGATAAAAAATCAGGGTTCATCGGGAACTTGCTGGAGCTATTCCGGAAACTCTTTTCTGGAATCTGAAATGCAGAGAATGGGAAAAAAACCTGTTGATTTGGCAGAAATTTTTACGGCAAGAAATTCTTATCATGACAAAGCAAAATTATATGTTTTAAACGGCGGAGCAATCAGTTGGGGCGATGGTGGAGAATTGCATGATGTTGTCAATATGTACAAAAAATACGGAGCCGTTCCGCAGGAAGTTTATACAGGATTGAAAAATGGGCAGACCTTAAATAATTTCAATGAAATGCAGGGCAAACTGAAACCTGTTTTAGAAGGTTTGGTTGCGGCATCTTCAAAAGGAAAACTTCCTGATAACTGGATGGATTCTGTGGATGCAATTTTGGATGAATATCTTGGGAAAGTTCCGGCAAATTTCACATATGAAGGGAAAAATTATACTCCAAAAACATTTGCTAAAGAAGTTGTAGGTATTAATCCCGAAGATTATGTAGAATTGTCTTCTTACAAAGATTATCCGTATTACCAGAAATTTGTCGTTCCGATTCCCGATAACTGGACTCATGACTCTGACTGGAATATTCCGATGAATGAAATGACGGCTATCATTGACAATGCTGTTAACAAAGGATATTCTGTAGGTTGGGCAACTGATGTTTCGGAGCCTTATTTCTCTTACAAAAACGGAGTTGCATATGTTCCTGATGTAGATTTAGATCAAATCAACGCTGATGTAAAAAAAGATTTATTTACTCAACCGAAAAAAGACAAAACCATCACAGAAGATCTACGTCAGAAAGCGTTAAATGATCTCACGACAACCGATGATCACGGAATGCATATCGTAGGTTTGGCAAAAGATCAAACCGGAAAAGAGTATTATATGGTGAAAAATTCTTGGGGCGTAACCAATGATTTTGACGGTTATTTGTATGTGACTAAACCTTATGTTGAGTACAAATCAACAGCGATTTTGGTTCATAAAAATGCGATTCCAAAGAACATCAGAAAACAATTGAAACCCAATAAAAGTATTGGTTTGTAGGAAATCATTATTGTCATTCACCTGACAATTTTAGATATTTTTAAACTTGTTAATAGGCCGCTTTGAGATTTTCCTGAGGCGGTTTTTTATTACAATTACTTTTTAACATTATTTAATTTTATCTCAACACTTTCACGATATGTTCCATCAATATAAGTTACAAAACCATTTTTAATTATCGCTTTTGAACCAGCAAGAGGAATTGAATCTTTGTATTTAAAATTAATTGTATCACTTTTCAATTTAAAATTTCCCGAATAAACATCTTCATCTCTTAAAGCACCTCTTGATATGAAATCAAAAGTGTGATCATCATACATTTTAAGATAAATCCAACCTAAAGGAGCTTCCCGATCGGCAAGAAGAACTGCTTTTTTTTCTTCTTTACAACTTATAATTAGTAAAAGTATTAAACAAATAAATCTAATTTTCATGATTTTTTCTTTTTAATAAATATTGAAAGAATAAAAACGTAAACAAAAACATAATAAACTGGATTACAAAAACAGGAAGTAGAGAATCTGCTTCGGCATATCTGTAAATAAAGCTAAAAAATGTAACTGGAAATGTCAATATTAATGCGTCAAAAGACCACTCTCCATAAAAAGGATCACTTCCGTAGATGGAACAAACTGCCAAAGTTCCCATTCCCATATATATTGTTGAAATTATTAAAGCAACTTTTCTCGTTTTTAAAAATGATTTTATTTCTTCCAAATTTCAAAAGTATAGCTCAATTTACAAATTCTGTTTGATCATAAAACATAATTTACGCAAAAAAAACCGCCTCCAAGCGAAAGCGGTTTCATTTTTATAAAAATCTCAATTAAAATATCGCAGGATATTTCTGAGGATTTGTTTCATTAAATAAAGCATAAATTCTTTCTACCATATCATCTGAAGATGGTTTAGAGAAATAATCTCCGTCACTTGCATACGCAGGTCTGTGATCGTTTGCAGCAATCGTCAATGGATCAGAATCTAAATATCTGAATGCTTTTTGCTTTTCTAAAATCTGCTGAAGGATAAACGCTGAAGTTCCACCTTCCACATCTTCGTCGATTACGACTAATCTGTTGGTTCTCTTCACTGATTCAGCAATTTCATGAGTTAAATCGAAAGGAATTAACGACTGAACATCAATAACTTCTGCAGAGATTCCTAGT
>Ga0163161_10003649_pt1 | contig 10799 bp, 11 predicted proteins | sample S45metaG_FD_129847 | JGI IMG/M metagenome (GOLD analysis project Ga0163161, IMG submission 129847) | Switchgrass rhizosphere microbial communities from Kellogg Biological Station, Michigan, USA - S4-5 metaG | ecosystem: Host-associated > Plants > Roots > Rhizosphere > Soil | place: USA... | reverse complement strand
GCTCTACAACGATAAAATTCTGGCGGGGTTTGCCGGCGCCACGGGCGATGCGTTCTCGCTTTTGACCCGCTTCGAAGGCAAGTTGGAGCAGTACCACGGAAATCTCGATCGGGCCGCAATTGAATTAAGCAAAGAATGGCGGACCGACAAGATTCTGCGCCACCTGGAAGCCCTCCTCGTCGTCGCGGACGAAAAGACTTCTTTCCTGCTCTCAGGAAACGGTGACGTGATTTCTCCGGATGACGGTGTTCTGGCAATTGGCTCGGGCGGTTCCTATGCGTTGGCTGCCGCCAGGGCTCTAATGAAGAACACTGAGATGTCCGCGCGCGAAATCGCGCTCGAAGCAATGCGCATCGCAGCCGATATTTGCATCTACAGCAACTCGAACATCATCGTTGAGGAGCTGTAAACAGCGGAGGTTGGACCTGAGGCGTTGGCGGTCGACAGTTCTGGCAAAATAGATGGTTATTTATCTCGCAGGCGAAACGGAAGAACCGGAAGTCAGGCTCGACGAACTAACTCCGCGGCAGATTGTCGCTGAGTTGGACAAGCACGTGGTCGGGCAAAAAGCTGCGAAGCGCGCCGTCGCCATCGCCTTGCGAAATCGTGTGCGCCGAAAGAAGCTCACTCCTGAACTGGCTGCCGATGTGATTCCCAAGAACATCATCATGATCGGCTCTACGGGCGTCGGCAAGACTGAAATTGCTCGCCGGCTGGCCCGGATGTCCAATTCCCCTTTCCTTAAAGTCGAAGCCTCGAAATTCACGGAGGTTGGATACGTCGGGCGTGACGTCGAAAGCATGATTCGCGACCTTACCGAGATTGCGGTGGAGATGACCCGGCAGGAAAAGATCGAAGAAATCACCGACAAGGCCGAACTGAATGTAGAAGAGCGAATCCTGGATCTGCTGCTGCCGCCGCCAAAGTCTTCGGCCTCAGTTTTCGATTTTGAGTCCGCCGAAACTTCGACGCCGGCACTCGTACCTGACAATGAACCGAAGGACGAAAATTTCGCGCGCACCCGCGAGAAGCTGCGCACTCAACTGCGTTCGGGCAAGCTGGATAATCGCTTGATTGAGATGGAAATCCGCGAAAAAAACTTCCCCACCATCGAGCTCGCCGGGCCCATGGGCGTCGAAGAGATGGGCATCAACATGAAAGACATGTTGGGCAATCTCTTTCAGGGCCGCACGAAGCGCCGCAAGATGCGGGTCGATGAAGCGATGGAATATCTTATGCAGGAAGAGGAGGAACGCCTGATCGACATGGACGCGGTGGCGCGCGCGTCCCTCGAGCGGGTCGAGTCGTCCGGCATAATCTTCCTGGACGAGATAGACAAGATTGCCGGCCGCGAATCAGGTCACGGCCCAGACGTTTCGCGCGAGGGTGTCCAGCGGGATATCCTGCCGATTGTCGAAGGGACGACGGTCAACACGCGCTACGGCATGGTCAAAACCGATCACATTCTCTTCATCGCCGCCGGCGCATTCCATGTCTCCAAGCCTTCGGACATGATTCCCGAATTGCAGGGACGATTTCCGATTCGAGTTGAACTCGAGTCGTTGACCATCGACGACTTCAAACGGATTCTGGTCGAGCCGAAGAACTCGCTGGTCACCCAATACCGGGCGCTGATGGAGACCGAAGGCGTGAAGCTTGAGTTTGTGCCGGACGCGATTGACGCGATCGCAAATTTCGCGGCGCAAGTGAATCAGCAGACGGAAGACATCGGCGCACGCCGGCTGCATACCATCATGGAAAGGTTGCTTGATGAAATCAGCTTCGAAGGGCCTGACCTCGAGCCAAAAAACCAAACCATCGACGCCGCTTACGTGAACAAAATGCTCGCCGACACCGTTAAGGATCAGGATCTGAGTCGCTACATTCTTTAATCAATCCTCCAACACACCAGTGTCCGCGCCAATCGAAACCTCAAGCAGAAGACCCAAGTCGGCGGCCCGTCATTTAATGTTATTGCTCGGATTGTGCGCGCTCTCGTTGGCGCCGACTTGCGGGAAGCGCAAGCCTCCCCTGCCCCCGGTCGAACGCGTGCCGCAGCGCACAGAGGAACTCGCCGGCATCCAACGCGGCAACCAGGTAATCCTGATGTGGCCGGCGCCGCTGCGCAACGCCGGTTCAGGAAGCGTGCAGAGCATTCGCCGAGTGGACGTCTATCGCGTTGCGGAAAAACCAAATGCGCCGCTCGCGCTTACCGAGGATCAATTTGCGGCGAAGGCTCTTCTGGTAGGGTCAGTTCCATACGACGAGATCCGGAAAGGTAGCCCGACGCTGACCTACGTCGACACGCTGGAACTCGCCGGCCAGCCGGCGCGGCTTCGCTACGCTGTCCGATTTGTCAACGCAGCCGGTCAGCGTGCGGCGTTCTCAAATTTCTTTCTGATGGAACCCGCGACGAAGGTCGCTAACCCGCCGAGCAATGTGACGAAGCAGGAATCGGAAACAGCCATTACCCTCTCATGGGAGGCTCCCAGGACTAATGTCGATCAATCGACGCCGGTGAATCTGCTCGGCTATTACATCTTTCGAGTCGATTCAGCCAAGCCAGAAGCCGAACCCAAGCCCCTCAATAAGGAGCCGGTTACGGCAACCCACTACGACGACAAGACGTTCAAATTCGGCGAGAAATACAACTACTTTGTTCGATCCGTCTCGCTGGGAACCGAGGCCAAGCCGGTTGAGAGCCTTGATTCGAATTCAACTCAGGCTGCGCCGATTGATACATATCCACCGGCGCCACCCGACTTCTCAAATCCTAATGCCGTTCCGGGGCGGATCGCTTTGTTCTGGTCCGCCAACTCCGAGCCGGATATCGCGGGTTACCTGTTGTATCGCTCCACCGATCCGAATTCACCCAAGCCCTGGACGCAGCTAATTTCCGAGGTCTATACAAAGACGACATTCCAGGACACCAACGTGGAGACCGGCAAGACCTACTACTACTATGTGATTGCCGTCGATACTGCCGGGAACAAGAGCAATCCTTCTAATGTGGTTTCAGATACTGTCCCTTAATTTCGGGTGATTAGATACCTGAATGACGGTGTTGTCTTTAGCCTAAATTCCGTGCGCCTGCGGTATTGGCTTTGCCGTTCTGATGCGCGGCAAGTCTATGACTTGCCGTTAAGCGATTCATTCGAACCGGTCTATGACCGTGCAGGTCGGAGACCCAAACTCTGGGGGATTCGTACCGGCAAGTCGAAGACTTGCCGCGCATCAGAGTGGCCCAGCCATTGGGCTGATCCGTTAAGAATGTAATCGTTTGACTGGGTATGGGAGCGGCGAAAGCCGATCGGCTATGAGGGCTGGCTGATGATTGAATTGGCAAGATGGCAGCGGCTTTCTGAATCGAGCCGCTGCCATCTGCATTACCTTAGTAACGAACCAGGTCCAATATTACCCTCAGCACATCACCCAGAATCGCGTACTTGCCATTTGAGTACGTGCCGTACTGGTAACGCTCGTTGTATCCATCTTCGTATCCGCGACGGAAACCCTCACGGAAGTAATACTGATACTCGCCGAGGTCGACGTAGTAACCGTCGTAGCCGTAGGTTGCATCCTGAAACGCGTCGCAATTCTCCGGATCGAATTGCCATCCGTCCTGGCGATCTGCCACCCCGGCCCGGTAGCCTTCTTCGTAGCCGTCATTGATGGCCCTTTGCAGAAGGTCAGCGCCGTACTGATTCAAGTTGTAGTACGAGCCATTACGGGCATACCGATAGATCGGATCGCCGTAATCAATATAGTTGAAGGACTGCAAGCGAAGGCGATCCTGTTGCAGCCTCTGCCAGTAAGCCTGCTGAAGACGCCACTGATTGATGCGACGCTGCTGTTGCAGATACTGCTGGCGCTGCTCCCACTGCCGCCGCCGTTCATCGTCACGGCGCCGGAAGTCATTCTGACGCTGGCGCCATTGCTGCTCTTCCCTCTGCCGCCAGGCGGCCCGTTGTTGGTCAGATAATCGCGCGCTGCTGTCACGACGCCAGCGATCGTTATTGTTTCCGCGGCGTTGCTCGTCTTCGCGCTGCCGTTCCAACTGTCGCCGCTGTGCCTGCTGTTGTTCCTGGAGTCTTCTCTGCTCTTCGAGAGTACGCCGCTGATCGTCGTTGCGACCTCTCCAGTCGCGATTGCGCTGATCGGCCTGACGACGCTGGTCTTCGGCCTGACGACGTTGCTGATCCAGCAGGCGCTGCTGCTCCCGTGCCTGCTGTTCCTGTTGCCGCTGTAATTCTCGTTGCCGTTGCAGTTCAGCCTGGCGTTCCTGATCGAAGCGACGACCGTCTTCCTGCTTCCGTCGTTCCATTTCGGCGCGACGCTGCTCATCACGCTGGCGTTGAAGGTCGGCTTGACGTTCCTGATCGAACCGCCGGCCGTCTTCCTGCTTTCGTCGTTCCATTTCCGCGCGGCGCTGTTCATCCTGTTGACGCCGCAGGTCTGCTTGTCGTTGCTGGTCGGCGGTGCGCTGCTGATCCTGACGCTGGCGTTCAGCTTGTCGTTGTTGTTCCCACTGCTGGCGACGTTGCTGGTCCTGTGCCTGTCGTTCAGTATTCCGACCCTGTTCTTCAGCCTGGCGGCGCTGCTGATTGTCGTTATTTTGTTGTGGCTGGGTCTGAGACTGCTGCTGGTTATCGTTTTTTCGCTCGCGACGGCCGCGCCGTTCATCCTGAGCGCTCACGAGGACGGCCGCGCCCAAGCCGAGCGACACAACCAATAAGAGGCGACCTATAAAAAGATTCTTCATGCTGATTCTCCTTCGGGGAAGATGAGGAGAGATAGATTTCGCCCGCGTAATTGGCAAGCGGCGTTCCAATCGTGTCGCATCATTCAATGAAACCCAATTTGCCTTCCGCTGGCCCAACCAGTAACCGATATCGTCAAAAGATCAACCGTATGAGGCACAAGTGAAACAATTCGCGGCCGATCTCGCTGTAATTACGGTCCGCTTTCGCTTATATTGGAGCTACAAACAAACAGGAGGCACTCATGAAGTTCTTTTTGGACACGGCGAACCTCGATGAGATTCGTCAGGCAGCCGCGCTGGGATTGTGCGACGGCGTCACGACAAATCCGACTTTGATCGCCAAAGAAGGCAACGTTGATTTCAAACAGCACATTGCTGAGATTTGTAAGATTGTTTCGGGGCCGGTTTCGGCCGAAGTGACCACGGAAGACCGCGACGAGATGCTAAAGCAAGGCCGCGAGTACGTGAAGATCGCGCCAAACGTCGTCATTAAATGTCCGCTCACCGCGTCCGGTTTGGAAGCGACCAAAATCCTTAACGACGAAGGCATCAAGGTTAATGTGACGCTGTGCTTTTCCGCCGCCCAGGCAGTCTGTGCGGCCAAAGCTGGCGCGTCCTTCATCAGTCCGTTCTTAGGTCGTCTCGACGACATTGGAGACAATGGTTTACGGCTACTTGAAGAGATAATTGAGATCTACGACAACTATGAATGGAAGACTGAAGTCCTGGCGGCAAGTCTGCGCCATCCGATTCACGTGATCGAAGCTGCCCGGATGGGATCTGACATCGCGACCATGCCCTACAAAGTTTTCCAGCAACTCCTCAAACACCCGTTGACTGATAAAGGGCAAGATCAGTTTTTGGCTGACTGGAAGAAAACGGCGGCGGCGAAGGCGTAATCTGCTTGGAAGCTTCGCCTCTCCAGCCAGATGAGGCTCTCGTTGTCGTCCTGAAACATGACGGCAGCGAATATCGACGATGGCAGGGCCGGATCGTTGAGCGGGATGACAGCCTTATTGTCCTGAATGCCCAGTTCGATGTAGATGTCTCTCATCATCTCCTCGGGGAAATAAAACGCGGCACTCGCTTAATCGAATACTACTGGCTCGATCGTTGGTACAACGTATTTCGCTTCCTGCGGGACGACGGCTCAACGCGCCTGCATTACTGCAACATCAACAAGCCTCCCAAGTTTGATGGCCGATTGCTGACCTACATCGATCTGGACATCGACGTCATTGTGCGGCCGGATTATTCGTACGAAGTCCTCGACCTCGATGAATTCAGCACGAATTCCCAGCGCTACGGCTATACCACTGAAGAAAAGGCCAACGTTGAGACAGCCCTTACGGAATTGATCGGTCTGATTGAAGCTCGCGACTTCCCTTTTTCAGGTTAGATCGTGTCAGAAGCCCGACCGGCAGATAAAGAATGCTTAGAAGTTCGAGGTTAGAGGTCAGAGATTAGAGGTCAAATTGGGGCGGTTTAGAGGTAGGTTCGGAGTTGGGATCGCTTTGTTAGGCTAACGTCTAACCTCTAATCTCTAACCTCTAATCTCTTTCCATCAAATGTCGTTTATCCGATTGCTGCGCTCCCTGACGGTCGGGCTTCTGACACTCAAAGCCTGAAAATTCTGATATCATCCGCATCGTCACTGACTCAAGCTATGTCTTCACAGAAACAACAACCCGCGAAAATCTCAAAGCTGGATCAATTACGCGAACGCGAGCAGCAGGCCGAGCAAGGCGGTGGTGCTGCACGCATCGAAAAGCAACATGCCGCCGGCAAGATGACCGCGCGTGAGCGCGTAGAATTTCTTTTAGACGAGGACACGTTTCAGGAGTTCGATAAATTGGTCGAGCATCGATCGAAGGACTTCGACCTGGACAAACAAATCTATCCTGGCGACGGCGTAATTACTGGACACGGGCTGATCGACGGTCGCAAGGTCTTCGTCTTTGCGCAGGACTTTACCGTCTTCGGCGGTTCCCTTTCGGAAACTCACGCGGAAAAGATTTGTAAGGTGATGGACCTGGCGATGAAAGTCGGCGCGCCAATTATTGGCTTGAACGATTCCGGAGGCGCCCGCATTCAGGAAGGTGTAGTCAGCCTCGGCGGTTACGCTGACATCTTTCTCCGCAACACACTGGCCAGCGGCGTCGTGCCGCAAATCAGTTGCATCATGGGTCCGTGCGCCGGCGGTGCGGTCTACAGCCCGGCCATCACCGACTTCAACATCATGGTGAAGGACACCTCCTATATGTTCATCACCGGCCCGGACGTGATTAAGACGGTGACGCACGAAGACGTGACCAAGGAAGAACTCGGAGGCGCCGAGACGCACAATCGCAAGTCCGGCGTCGCACACTTTGCGGCCGATTCTGACGAGCACGCCCTGCGCATGGCGCGCGAACTGATGTCCTTCATCCCTTCAAACAATCTCGACGATCCGCCAAGGCTCGCGCCGACAGATTCACCCGATCGAACTGAAGCGAAGCTGAACACAATCGTGCCCGAAGCTTCGAACCAGCCTTACGACATACGTGAAGTGATCGATTTGATTGTCGATGGAGGTTACTTCTTCGAGGTCCATCGCGAATATGCCCAGAACATCGTCGTTGGCTTCGCCCGCCTCGACGGACGCCCGGTGGGCATCGTCGCCAATCAACCTGCTTTTCTCGCGGGCGTCCTCGACATCGACAGCTCAATCAAAGGCGCGCGTTTCGTACGCTTCTGCGACTGCTTCAACATTCCGATTGTCACCTTCGAAGACGTTCCCGGCTTCCTGCCCGGCATTTCGCAGGAGCACGGCGGCATCATCAAGCACGGCGCCAAGCTTCTCTTCGCCTTCGCCGAAGCGACCGTACCCAAGGTCACCGTCATCACGCGCAAAGCCTATGGGGGCGCCTATTGCGTCATGGGCTCAAAACACATCCGCACCGACATCAACTTCGCCTGGCCATCGGCCGAGATTGCGGTAATGGGACCTGAAGGAGCAGTTGACGTTTTGTACCGCCGTGAAATAGCTGAAGCAACAGATAAAGCGTCGGCCCGCCGATCCCGTGTAAATGAGCTTGAAGATAAATTCGCCAGTCCCTACGTCGCCGCCGAACGCGGATTCATTGATGAAGTAATTGAACCTGCCCAGACACGTTCAAAACTGATCCGCGCGCTGGCGCTGCTTGAGAACAAGCGCGATCAGAACCCACCGAAGAAGCATGGGAACATTCCGTTGTAAGATTTGCTTGAGGTCACTCACAAATCGAAGTAATCTACGGTTATGTCAACCACGTTAGAGCAATTGGCTCAGGAAGCGATGAAACTCCCCGGTGAATCGAGAGCGCGTCTTGCCGACCTTCTGGTTGAAAGTCTCGAATCTGGCGACCTTACCGATATTGATCGGTTGTGGCTTTCTGAAGCGAAGCGGCGACGCGACGAAGTTCGGGCGGGTACCATCAAGACGATTCCTGGCGACGAAGCACTTCGCAGGGTCCGTGACTCCTTACGCCGATGAGGTGTGAATTTCATCCGGAGGCACTCGCGGAATATCGTGAAGCCGCAAACTGGTATGAAAACAGAGAGCCGGGAGTGGGCTTGAGATTTGCAGCCGAAGTTGAGGACGCGATTGTAAGAATTGAAGAGGGTCCTGAACGCTGGCGAATAATCGACGATGATATTCGTCGTTGTCTAACGCACGTCTTTCCGTATTCAATTCTTTACACAATCGAACCTGCGTTCATACATATTCTGGCTATCGCACATTCTGCGCGCGAGCCAGGATACTGGAAAGAGCGGCTCAGCAAACAATAGAATGGGATTGCCACTATGCCGATGCACAACCCACCACGCCCAGGTGAATTCATCACCGAGGTCTATTTGGAGCCGAACAATCTTAGCGCGCGCGAATTGGCGACGAAGCTGGACGTAGCAGGGTCAACCCTCCATCGCATTCTGGCTGGGACTAGCGGTGTCAGTCCGCAAATGGCGCTGCGTCTGTCAAAAGCGCTTGGGCGCTCGCCCAAAAGCTGGCTGGCGATGCAGTACAACCACGACCTGTGGCTCGCGAAACAACGGGTCAACCTGCGGAAGGTAGCTAAGGTCCGATTAAGCGCGGCGTGAAGTTTTTGAACGACAAGTACGATCAGAACCCACGGAAGAAGCATGGGAATATTCCGCTGAAAGTCTATCGGTGGTCGGGAAGAGGCACATTGAGCGATGAAAATAACAATGGACGACCTAATCGGCGTTTGTACGGGTTGTGATGGAACCGGAAAGAGTACAGAATCAGATACAAAGAAGACAGGTAGCGGTTTTGGACGGCACACGGTCACCTTTCGCTTGGGAGATCAACCGGAAGATTGCTCGAAATGCGCGGGCACTGGGAGACGGGGATTGACTGAAGCTGGGAGAATTGTCCGCGACTTTATGGCTGTTGTCGAGAAATTAGCAAAGCGTGGTCTAAATGGTTAGCTTACTTCTACTGAGAGTTATCGGGGCACAACGACCGCCCGTTGTGCGCTTGCAATAGTCCTTCTAGCGTTCCCTTACACAAATCTCGCCCATGGCCGATTCCATTTACTATATCTGTGGCAAATGCAATCAGATTGAGCCTGCATCTCGATGGGCCGAAGAGGTCAACGGTGAAATCAAATGCAGTCATTGCCAGACAGCAAATGAGCGTTACACATGGCCAAGTACCGAGGTTATTGACCTTCTGACGTTTGTCCGTAACTATCCGGCTGACTCGCCAGAGTATGGAAGAGTGACTAGTGTATTTGCGTCGTCCGTTTTGGAACTGATGCTCGAAGAACTAGTTACAAAGATGGCCTATGAGGATTTATCTTACGAGCAAGGCGAGATGCTTATCAATGCGCTTCTCGCGGGCTATCAGGGCCGCTCGCGATTATTCGCACTATACAAGCGCATAGGCTATGGATCGTTTCACGAAGCAGCTAACGAGCTTGGCCATAGCGAACTTCTCGGCAACTGGGACGCGATAGTGGCAGTACGAAATACGGTAGTTCACGGCAAGCTACGAGAACGAGCTGAGATATCTCACTCACTAATTGAAAAGACTCTTGATGATGCTTTAGTTGTCTTCTATCTCCTTCACAATAGATACAACAAAGAATCGATCGAATATAGGTACGCAACTAAAGCGAAGTGATTTACTCCGAGCCGGTAACGTGGCAAGAAAACGCTGAAAGGCGCGCGATGGAATTAATTGTCTTCTCGATATCTCGCGCCTTCAGCGCTCACACTAACTCTTGGTTGGTGATCCAGGGGCGTTGCCCCTGGCTATTACATTTCAGGCTTTCAGCCTGAAGCATCACGGTGCGATCTTCGTTGCTGGATCGCTCCAGCCACTTTGGCCTACCGAGTTGATCGCGGCTACGCGAATCCAATAGCGCTTACCGCTTACCAATCCGTTCAAGGTGAATTTGGATCTGGTTGCGACGCCGGCGTGTTTCCAGGCGTTTGGTTGGTCTTCGCTTAGTTCGAGCACGTAACTCTTTGCTCCGGCGACGGTGTCCCATGAAGCGTCGAGTTCACCGTCACGATCGCCGACCGTTACGTCCAGAGCGGATGGCGCTGAAGGCGGTTCGGTCGTTGTGCTCGCTGGGGCGCGCGTGTCTAAGCCAGCGCTTAGAATCTTGGCTTCGTCACCGGCGGCAACGCTGTCAACGTATGACGCAACCTGCGCCATCAGCGCGTCGAGTTGATCTTCCAACGATCCCAGTTCCGTCGTTTGTGTCTTTCGAAGCTGGGTTGTTGCGTCAACCTCAGCTGCTTTGCTCTCCACCGCATTGACGATTGCGGTGACATCGGCGAGCGCTGGGTGTGGATTGGGAAAGTTTGGATTTCCCGTTATTGATTCTATGACTTGTCGGGTTTTGGTAGTCTTGGCCCGAATCGATAAGCCGCGGAAATTGAGTTTGACTTTGGACATCTGAGGGTCTCCTTTCAGAGGAAAAAGGCTAGGTTAGAACCACCGTTATGAGGCGACGGCGAGGAATTTACCGCCAAAACTCTTGTT
>Ga0163161_10003647_pt1 | contig 10799 bp, 12 predicted proteins | sample S45metaG_FD_129847 | JGI IMG/M metagenome (GOLD analysis project Ga0163161, IMG submission 129847) | Switchgrass rhizosphere microbial communities from Kellogg Biological Station, Michigan, USA - S4-5 metaG | ecosystem: Host-associated > Plants > Roots > Rhizosphere > Soil | place: USA... | reverse complement strand
TATTTAATCGCAATAACCGCGATCATTTTTATTTTGCTGAGACGAAACGCAAAAATACCCCGAAGCCAGAAAATAAAAACCACGTAAAATATAAAAAGGAATTGCGAGCAATTCTTTTTCTTCAATAACGATGTTTTGTTACTCAAATGCTGTTGACAGGTCTTTTCTTAGCCAATAAATTTCCCATTCGCATTTTCTTATCCAAGAAGTCTTTCCCTTTTTCTCTCAAATCTTTTTTTTGTTTAGGGGTCATTTTTGAATATTTATATATACCAAACGCTGCAGCGGCTGCCAGCAAAAGGCCTAGTGTTTTTCGCATAAATAAGGGTTTAAATTTTTAATGAATAGACTGGGAGGTTAAAATATCGTGCCATATTCTGACAGGGCTTATCGATTTGTCTTTAGGACGATCCATATAGGATCGAAAAGCGCGGAATATGTTTCCTCTTCTCCGCAAAAAACGTCTAAGAAATTGACCCTTGATTTTTTTCTTCTATAAAAATTTTTCTTTATGCTGCCTCAGATAATCATGTATATTATCTCAATTTCATCCATCATACTTGGGTTTGTGGCTTTGATTCTCCAAAAAACATACCTGGATCCGGAAACACAAAAACCAACAGAAGTTGAGGTACCCGTAATAGGGAAGCTTAAGACAAATTACCCGGCATTGGTCTTTGTTTTTTTAGGATTTGCCGGGGCTTTTTATTCTTTCCAAAGATCCCAGGTAAAAGAAAAAGTACAATGGACCATCCAGGGCTCATTGGTAGATTCAGCTCACAGGATCAAGGATTGGTCGGATGGTGAATTCAAAGTAATTCCCACAAATACTGAGACAGCGATCGATAATTCTACAGGCAAGTATAAAATTACACTCAGTATTGATAAGGGACGTCGTTTTGAAGATGAGATTAAGTGTATAATGTATTCAAATAAAGATGGAAACGCTCAACTTTATCCCGACACAGAGTATAAGAATTGGCTAAGTAAAAAACCTTCGCTTCTTTCCAACGATGTAGAATTTACCCGCTTTTATAAACCACTCCTGGTATCTAACTTCTGATAAACTTTATTGATATGAAAAAGTTAATTTGTTCGGCGATCCTGGTTCTGTTTGTCAGTGCTTTATTTGCAGACAATTTCCAGTTGATCTATCGTGAAGGCGACAGCCGGTACACGGTCTCCTATTCATTTTTCAGAATTCTCGATGGCAGCGGCAACGAGTTGACCCGCGGATATTCGGATAAGTATGGGAGAATAATTGTCAACCTCGGAAAAGGAGACTATATCTGCGAAGTCGCCTATCGAAACAGGAATTACAAAAAAACGATAACAATAACAGGTGATACAGGTATCAGAGAGATACAACTGCAATAGGTCACAGAACGGATTGCCTCGTCTTGCTCATTTTACCCGGAACTCAAAATAAACTTGTCATAACTTATAATGTCGTGACGGGATTTATTTAGTTTAAAAAAGGCATTAGCTTTAAAACAATTAAATTCATGAATGCGAACCGTCCGGGTAACAAAAATAAAAGGCCTTCTCTTCCTATTCATTTTCCTGAGCTCTTCCTCAATATTTGGTCAGGATACTATGGTGGTTAAACAAGATTCGGTGAAGGAGGTTGATGTAACCGGTATATTAAAAAAGATATTTAATAAGTCTGGAAAGCCTGAACCCGAGCCTGACCCATCCAAAGTTCATTTCGCAATTCTTCCGACACTTAGTTACAACCCGAGCTTTGGGTTCATTTTCGGCGGCAAATTAACCGGGGGTAAGCAATTAGGTGACCCGGCAAATACTGATCTTTCAGTCTTTGCCTTAGAATTTTTTTATGGTACGAAAGGAATTTTGTCTGCCCAGGCGAAGCATAATATTTTCACCGCAGAAAACAAATGGAATTGGCAAGGCCAGTGGCAATTAGCAAAATATGGCTTGCTTGACTATGGACTAGGCACCGGAAATTTCAAAACCCGGAACGGCGGTTTTTCTTTCGATCAGTACCCAATAAAGAATGCGGACAGTTCATTTCCGATCAGCTACACTTATATACGCCTGTCTGAAAAAGCATACAGGAAGATCGGAAAATATTTTTATGCGGGGGGTGGTGTAAGATTCGATCGCTACTCCAACATTGATGATTTAAAACAAACTAACTCTTTTAATACGCCGCATGAACGATACAGTTTGCGACATGATTTCGATCCTAACCAATATTCGGCAAACGGATTTATTCTCGCTGTGCAGTATAACACAAGAGAACACCCGATACGTTCATTTGGAGGTATCTATGCTGACATGGGTTTGCAATTCAATCAAAAATGGATGGGAAGCTCAAAAAATGCAATTCAACTTCAGTATGATTTCAGAAAATATTGGTCGCTGAGTAAGAAAAACCCTGAAAATGTTATCGCCTTCTGGCATTGGGCAGCCTACAAACTGAGCGGCGTTTTGCCTTACCTGGAAATGCCATCGACGGCGTCCGATGCTTACGGTCGAAGCGGAAGAGGGTACACTTTTTCCCGTTTTAAAGGGCCAGCGTATGCTTGTTTCGAAACAGAGTGGCGGTTCCCGATAACCAGGAATAAACTAATAAGTGGTGTTTGTTTTTTTAACCTTCAAACAGCATCCGACGATTTTAATAAAAAAGTGTTCGAATCATGGGAACCTGGCGGAGGCGTCGGCCTGCGAATTCTTTTCCAAAAACTGAATCGCACAACTATGTGTATTGACTTTGCAAAAGGCAGATATGGAGCAAGTGGATTGTTCTTTGGACTGGGCGAAGCATTTTAATCAAGGGTGGAATTTAAATTCTATTTGTTATTTCTCAATCCTTCGTACACTTCTATGCATGCCCAAGACCGGAGCAAAGTCAAATTGTTTGTAAAAAGACGCAAGACGTTCGCCTGTAAATAAGCCCACATAAGCGTGCACAGGCGCATTGGCATCTAGCCACGCTGCCAGCTCTTTCATTAGCATTGATCCAACACGCTTGCGTTGCCAATCAGGATGAACCATTACGTCTTTTACATAATAGAAGCTGGCCTCATCACTCAATAGCAAAGCACAACCGATGACCTGGTTTTCATGTTCCGCAACGACACCATGTACTGGCGCCCGTAAAATTTTTTCAGTTAATGAATGATCATAGTTTTTATCCCAGCCTACCGCGGAGATCAGGGCCAAATATTCACTTGCGGTTGGGATCCTTGGAATAATTCTCACTGTTTCGGGAACAGGTTGGCTCTTTGGATGATCAGAAATGGGTGGCCCGGCAAAGATCACATAATAACCATTAAGGTCGCGGACCGTATAGCCGGCCAAACCCCATGGTTTATTTTCAAGCGGCTCAACGATATCTGCATTTTTGCTTTTGTGAAAATGATAAAAATTTTCCAGGTTTTTTACCCTGATAAAAATAGAATTGCCTTGCGAAACTGATGCAAGCTTAGGGTATTGGGAAAACTGTATAAACACTCCCTGCCAGGTAACACCTCCGTGGTTTGGTGGCTCACCCCAGGTCCATTTGTTCGGGAAACCAAGTACCTTATGCCAGTATTCAACTGTTTCTGTTACATCTTTAACTGCAAGAACGGGTTCAACGTGCGAAAGGAAAAGATCACTTTCTTCATTTAACATCTCGTAAGTTTTCAACGAAAGTATAAATTCTGTTTTGAAGCAATTTTCGGGCAGGGCAACGTTGTGATAAAGGAAGATAGTTAGTTATTGGAGTTGATATTAAATGATAGCCCTGCGCCTGCAAAAAATTTCCTTGAAACGCCCGCTTCAGCATACAATCCGATATTTCTTGAAAGGTAATAACGAAGTCCCAGCATACTTCCGGCATTTATCTCACCAACGTGATAATTTATATGATCGTTATCGACATTCTTTCTGTCGAACACAAGAGAGTGATTGGCGTAACCAAAAAACGCTGCGATATAAAGATCCCAGTCTTCATTTTTTATTATGAACGGACTAACATGAAAAGTGCTTTTTATCCCGACATCCCAGCCTTTCCAAACATCTTTATATTCTATTTCGGGCATGGTTGGGTATTGGAACTTGTAGTAGGTGTATGTGTATGCAGTGTAGAATCCTACGCTGACCAACCTTGTCAGAGAATAATCGCCACTCAAATTTATTGCGGGAATACCACTATTATCCCTGGAGAGGCTGCTTGGATAACCATAGCCTGAAGAAACCCCTAAATTAATTACAACGTCATTTTTACCGGTCTGGGCCTGACCGATTGATGTAATAAATAACAGGGACGCTATCAGACAAAACTTTGACATTAATTATGAGATCAAATCGAAATTTCAAATTCCTGGGCCGGGAGGATTGAACTACTAAATTACTTGAAAACTTGCTAGATGTTTTCATGTGGTCCCTGCTCTTTGCCAATTTAAATGAAATTGTGCATGAATCTTCAATGGACACGTAAAAAAACAGTCTAAAATTCCTCGCGTTAAACAAATTTTTCATTCATTTCAAATCCGATTCTTCCTGCAGCTTATATTTCGCTAGTGTGGTCGTTGTGCCTTCGTGAACGAGTAATAAGTCAATGCAAAACCCATTTGGTGACAGGCCGTATAGTATAGCATGTCGAGAAAATAGTGTTTAAATGACTTCCTGCCTTCACTCATTTTGATCATGATCGTAGAAACCCAGGCCGTTTTGTTTATAAAATTATTCAGGTGGTACTGGTCGGTTGTCGCTACCAGCATAGTCGTCGACAATGGGAACTTTGCGCCCTTGGCCGGATCCCCATCCTTGTACTTATTTTTCCAGCTCAACTGGGGATCATACCAGTTTGGATTTGCGTGGGGAAATTTTTGATGAAAAGCATCCCAATGAAACATGAGCGTTTCATTAAAGCCTTTACTGGCACCTGCCATAAATACAAGGCTTCCTGTTATGATTTTGTTTTTATCCATTTTCCAGTGGCTGATCGTTTTAGGCTCAATGCCAATATTGTATTGGGCACGTGAAGCAAGGCTGCACATCAGCAGTGCAATAAAAAGCGTTTTCATGTACGGGTTTTTTGGTGACGTTTTATGCAGCTGTTCAAGGATAGATTTTCTCCCCAGAGATCCTCATCTCGATCTAAGTTCTTCAAATGATTGTGATAAAGGCTTTTAAGGATTTTGGTACGGTGGCAAAGCCTGTGAGTAAGATGGTGCTAAAATAGAAACTGATCTTAAAGTTTGCAAGTAAATACCCAAATAAATTTTAATTCATGACACTGGTCATGTTTATTAAAATTCTGGCTTTGAGAGGACAAGATCTCATGCTGCGAATGTCGATGTCCCGTTGATCAAAGATTTTCCAACGACGGATGCACCCATGGTTGACGGTAGGTTCTTTGTAAAAGCCTGGTAGCCTCCGGATCACCGGTGATCTCATGCTTCACCGGGTCATAATGCAATGGCCGGCCTCCCAGCTGCATGGATATATTTGCCATGATACAACTTGCAGTAGAGATATGGCCTTGTTCGATATCGGCAACCGGTTTTGTATTTTTATCAATGGCTTCCAGGAAGTTGAGCATGTGTAATCTTGTAGCTGGCGCCGCATTCAGCTCAATATCTTTTTCTTTCAGGTCTTCGGGATATTTTTCTTTTTCATACACTACATCTTTATGTATTGTTTTTTGTCCTTCGGCTTCAGGGAAAAAATCATACTTCATCGTACTTCCGCACAAGGTTCCTTTATCACCATAGAGTTTGAATGACCACGGATATTCCGGATCAGCGGGTGTTCCCCAACTGCGATGCTGCCATACACAATCCAGTTCATCAAATTCGAAAATGGCGGTCTGTGTATCGCTGATATTACTTTTCCCTGTTTTATCAATATAAATACCACCTGTGGAAGTGATTCGTTTCGGCCAGCCCAGGTTCATCAACCATCTCACTGCGTCGAGCATGTGTACGCACATATCGCCGATGATGCCATTTCCATATTCCATAAAAGTGCGCCACCAGCGTACGTGTGGTAAGCCATCATAAGGACGCAAGGGCGCAGGTCCTGTCCACATCTCGTAATCAAAAAAATCCGGGACCTGCTGTGCAGGAGGATTCCCATTATTGCGCATATGGTAATAGCAGCAGATCTCCACATGTGATACTTTACCCAGCAGCCCGGCATCGACAATATGCTTCTTTGCGTCGATCAAATGGGGAGTGCTTCTTCGCTGCGTACCGACCTGGACCACACGATTATATTTTCGTGCAGCAGCAACCATCGCTTCTCCCTCCATTACATCAACGCTGATCGGTTTCTGTACATACACATGTGCACCTGATCTTATCGCCTCAATAGTTATTAAAGCATGCCAGTGATCAGGCGTGCCGACGAGAACAATGTCAGGCTTTTGTTCTGCCAATAATTTTTTATAATCGTCATACAAAGCAGGTCGTTTGTGACTTTGCTGACGCTGGCTCACCATGTCAGCCGCAGATTCCAATTGATGCTTATCTACATCACAAAGAGCCACTACTTCAACAGGCGCAACCTGTATCAACCGAAACAGATCACTCTTGCCGTACCATCCCGTACCGATCAGTGCCACTTTGCGATTTGATGCAGCAGTGCTGATGTCCATACCATGAGTCTTCAGGGCAGTAAGCGCTAATGCAGCAGAAGCGTTGCGGATAAATTGACGTCGATGTAAATGAGAACTCATAAAGCAAGTATTAACTGATGTTGTTCTTTAAAGGTAGATAGTTTTGTGCATGATCGTAGGCCAGGCGTTTGCATGAATTGCGAATAGGGCGAAGGTTGCATCTGTGCTTCCGATCCTCTATCTTTATCTACTCTATTCAATTGCCACCGAATATCCGAATGATCAATCCATGAATTCAGGAAAAATATTTTCATCTTGCTCACTGCCCATCGTCTCAGTTTTTATTTGTTTTGCATGTAATAACAGATCAGAGACTAAAGAAAGAATTAATGAAGCTAACTATTACACCCAGTCTGATCACAACAGGATGGCAGCGGAGTGGGAGCCCGCATTAGGAGTAATGGTTGTATGGCCATTGGCACTACCTCATAAACTTATCGTTGAATTAGCAAAGGATAACCAACTATTCACTCTTGTACCGGATAAAAAGAACATGCAGGATGCAATTAAATGGTATCTATTATGGAGAATAGATACCTCAAGAGTGAAGTTCATTGTTGCAAAACAGGGTGAAGACGCATGGTGGGTACGGGATTGGGGGCCTCCTGCTGTATTTACTCCAGGTGGAAGGATGGAGTTGGGAGACGGAAAATATATTTATTCTACACCCATGTCAGGTCTTGCATGTGACGATAGCCTCAGGTTTCTTTATAAAACAGCTGGCAATAAAATAATACGGACGGATACAGATGACCAGGCGACCGTGGAAATTGGCAAAGCTTTGAACATACCTATTTTAGACCTGCCCTTTATAAGCACAGGAGGTAACGTTTTGACTGACGGCCTTGGAACCGCCTTTTCTACCTGTATTCTCGCTAACGAAAACCGGTTTAATGGCACCCCGGCTGAAGAATTTTTTGCATCGAATAGACGATTACTTGGAATAAATAACTATCACCTTGTTTCTAATTTTTCAAAAAATGATATACAGCATATAGATTGTTTCATGAAGCTGCTAGACGAAGAAAGAATTCTTGTTGCGGAGCCACCGGTCGGTAGCGAATTGAGCCAGGTATACGAAAATATAGTTACGAATGAGTTGTCTAAACTAAGGACTGTTTTCGGCCGACCCTTCCAAAAATTCTTAGAATTAAGATTTATCCTTATGATCTTGGACATAACCACCGGGAGATCCTGGCTGCGTATACTAATTCGCTTATTCTGAATAAAACAATTTATGTTCCCCTGTTTGGAATCCCAGGGGATTCAATCGCATTAAAACGGTGGTCCGAAGTAATGCCGGGATATCGGGTCAAAGGATTTGAGTTCACGTTGAAAGATGAGCCATTCTTAAATGATAAAGCACGAGAACATTACGGGCATACAGCGATTGGCTGGGGTTATGATGACGCTTTGCATTGCAGAACAAGGGCCATATGGGATACCATCATGCTTTATATGGCCGTAAAACGAATTGATCAAAATGTTTCACCAGGAAAAACTAACCGGGTGTTTGTTACTATTATCGACTATAGTAAAAAAGGCCTTACTGCCCGAAGTACAAACCTTTATTGGAGATTAAAGGGCGAGAGCAGGTGGAATGAAATTGGTTTGCAAACAACAGAAGACAGTACACATTTTTATGCAGACATTCCTTTTAATACTTCAAAGAATCAAATAGAATATTATGTTTCAGCAAGCTCCCGATCCGGCCGCACCGAGATGACACCCCGAACAGCTCCGGATGGATTTTATAGTTTCTCAATTTACTGATCGCTCAGGACCTCGATTGCGATTGTTCCTAATCGTGTTTCAATTTCACATCGATAGTTTGAACAAGCCCCGGCCGGAACTATAATAAATGTTATAACAAGATTGCTGACGAGAATTCTATTTTCGCGTTTAGAATATTCATCTATTAATGTTAATGATTGAAAAATGAACAGCCTTCGTATTTTGTTTGCGTGGATGATCATTTTTTCTAACTCATCCTTTTCTCAATCGGCGTATTTTCAGACAGAAAAACTTGACAGCTTTGTTGCAAAGGCAATGAATGACTGGCATCTTATGGGTCTCGCCATTGCTATCGTTAAAAAAGATTCAGTGATAATGGCAAAGGGATATGGGTACCGGGATTTTTTCAATAAGCTGCCGGTTACTGAAAACACTTCTTTTCCGATAGCATCTGTTTCCAAAACTTTTACGACCGCACTTATTGGAATTGCCGAAAAAGATGGCAAACTACAATTGAACAAGCCCGTACATCACTACTTTCCCGAGTTTCAATTGTACACGGATCAGTTAACCAATACAGTGACAGCAGAGGATATGCTGTGTCATCGTACAGGTGTGGCAGCACATGATTGGGCATGGACATTTAACACCAACTTTACGCAAGATGTCTATCTGAAGAGATTGAGATATTTGGAGCCATTTGCCCCTTTGCGTACAGAATTCCAATACAGCAATTTCATGTTTTTTGCCCTGAGTGCTCTCGCCGGCAAATTGTACAACACAACATGGAATGCTCTTGTCAGTGAAAAATTGTTTCAGCCACTCGAAATGAAAAATACATTTAGTAGTTACGTTTCCCGAAAGGACTATTCAAACGTTGCGCTTAAATATGAGTATAAAGATTCTTTCAAACTGGAACCGACTGAACAGATGGATGATCTTCTCGGGGCGGGTTCAATTAACTCAACTGCGACTGATCTCGCCCGCTGGCTGCAGGTTTGGATAAACGGCGGCGCTTATAAAGGCAAGCAGGTCATTCCTTCGGATTTTGTAAAAAAAGCGACCGAGTCTCATTTTATTGCTGATGGTTCAATAAATCCCCGGTTCCCTGATGAGTATTTTTATAACATTGGCTTGTGCTGGTTTTTGTCTTCCTATCGGGGTCACTACGAAGCTCAACATACCGGCAACATAGATGGCTTCTCGTCGAGTATAACTTTTTTCCCTTTAGATAGTTTGGGTATCGTGGTGCTTGCTAATCAAAATAGCTCCGCGCTGATCCATCTTGTTCCCGATTTTGTTGCGGACCTCGCATTCAACCTTCCTGTTCGTGATAAAAATTCTGCCTTTGTTGAAAGGCGAAAAAAATATGACAGCAGCCAGCAGAAACTCGCCAGAATAAATGTTGATACTATTACGAGCAAGCCGCTATTTTCACTGGAAAAATATACGGGTAAATTTCAGAATCCCGGATACGGACCAGCAAAAATCGAAGTTTACAAAAAAGCCCTTTTGCTAACTTATTATGACCTGAAACTGGTCCTGGTCCCTAAAGAAGGACACCGATTCTCAAGTCATTACCAGGAAGAGGAAAAGGCTTCTCCCGATGGCGTCGGAGATGTGGTATTCCATTTTGATAAGCGCGGGAGTTTGCAATCATTTCAGATTCCCTTCGAACCAACTGTGAAGGATATTGTTTTCAAAAAGGATTAGTTGTTTTGCTCACTCTTATCTTCTTCGTGACCTGATAATCGCCGGATATAGTCTTTCGTCAGCGCGCCGGCATTATTTTTATATCCCATTTGCTGTAATTACCTGCTTTATGAACACGGCAATAAGCTTGCAAAAACGCGACTGCCGTCCCCGGCAAACAACTTTACATTTTTAAGAATGCAAGCAGCTTATAAACAAGGAAAGCGGGCCATACAATGGCCTTGAAAAAACCCAACACGCCTATCCAGAAAGATGTAGCTTGCTGAATGTAATAAATAAATGCACCAATGAATCCAAGGAACCAGATGAATGATGCCTGGTTTCCAAATTTTTTTGTAGAAATTTCTTTTGACATAAATGAATATTTAATGAAGAGATAGAGATGTACCCATCAAAGGTTAAAGCAAAGATTCTTTTTAGGGCAAATGAATGTCAGCAAAAGAAGTGATTTTTCTCAGTTAAATAAGGGTACTGCGGTTTGTTTCCAATGGGAGTTAAACTTACTTATCAATCTTAAAATCCGCCCACGCCTTATAATATTCCCACTCTATCAATAGTCTTGCGGTGTCATTATTTTCGGGAAGTAAGGAGATGGTCAGTATTTCAACCGGCGCTGCAGTTTTTTCAACCGTCATTGGTACTTTAAAGAAGTTCGCTGTCGAATCATATTCTGTTCCCCAGGTATCGGCCTTTTTATTAAAAATAAGTTGCCATCCAT
>Ga0163161_10003645_pt1 | contig 10802 bp, 12 predicted proteins | sample S45metaG_FD_129847 | JGI IMG/M metagenome (GOLD analysis project Ga0163161, IMG submission 129847) | Switchgrass rhizosphere microbial communities from Kellogg Biological Station, Michigan, USA - S4-5 metaG | ecosystem: Host-associated > Plants > Roots > Rhizosphere > Soil | place: USA... | reverse complement strand
GGGGCATCAAAGTGTACGGCGCCACCATCATTTCCGCGCTGGGGATGAATAACCCCACACAGGGCTGGGATCTAGTCAACTTTCCTAACTTCCTGGCTACCGTGGATAACGGTGCGGTCATCGATGGCTATCGCCAGCAGATCAACCAGTACATTCGCACCTCCGGACTCTTTGACGGAGTGGTCGATTTTGACCAGGCAACACTCGACCCGACTACGGGCAACATGAGGGCGGCGTACCTACCCAACAGTCAATTCACTCAATTGCCGTGGGACTATCTCCACCCGAATCACGCCGGCTATAACGCCATGGGCCTAGCAGTCGACATAACTCCGTTCGCGCCCGGTCGTCATTAGTCGCAAGAGGTGACCATGCGACTGTCGTTGCGCTGGCGCCAAACGGCGACCCAGCGCGGCGGCAGGTCGGGAGCGTGAACAGTCCAACCCACCGCTCAGGATTGGCGGCTCATTGCCAAATCCATTTCACGGAACGGATAGGCCAACCACTTCGCGGTTGGCCGTCTGTTCGTGTCAACGTCAGCTTCAACACCGATGAGTGTCTGCTTTCCGAAAGATCGACCGGCTCCATTGGGTCGAAAGCGCCATGTCGACCATCCGCGGTGACTGGCTGCTTACTGTGCTGTTCCTGACGTACAACCAGCTAATCTATAGAGCGGCGGCTGGACGATCTGAGGCGATCGGAGCCGGGAGTATCGAGCACTCGGCACTTCGCACGACACGCTAACTGCTATTTGTGTTCCGCGGATTTCGTATCTTCGCAGCCTGCTGAGTACGAGGTACTTCGGACTGAATACCGGTTGCGGCGCCCTGTTCGGCGGCTCGCGGACCCTTAGCGGACGTTGGCCCGTCGTCACCCGAACTGTGGAATCCCTTCAGGGGCATAATGGCGGGTACGAGGGGGAGCTGATGGCCGTCATCACCTGCGTCGAGGATCTGCGCGTCATCGCGAAGCGCGGCGTGCCGCGCATGTTTGCGACTACGCGAACACCGAGTCCTGGATCGAGAGCACTTACCGCGCTAACCACGCGCGCTTCCAGGCGATTCGGCTGCGCCAGCGTGTCGCCGTCACATCGATCAGCGCAGCACGGCGAGATGGATGTACTGATTCGCTCCGACTTCGATGCGATAGCGCGTACTGCTAAGGCAGTCGACATGAAGCCGCAGTAGTGTAGCAAGCCGATACTAGGTACTCGTCATCGCGGTCGTCATCTCATTCGCCTGACCAAATGAATAGCCACGCTACGCGCCTCACGCAACCAGGACGGCATATCATTTCCGGGCAAGTGTCAGAACCCAGTCTTTCGAGTGCCGCCGAAGGCTGGCGAGGCGTTATGCTCGAATTCTTTCATGGTGGCCCGTCTGACTTCACCGCGGTCTTCGAAAACCATGGCATTGCACTGCATCTGAACGGATGCATGAACGTGTATCAACACTTCGAGGGCAAGCAATGCCATAGCCAGATGCGCCGCGGCAGTATCTCCATCAGCCCCGCAGGGGCTCCAAAGACGTTTCAGCACAAGGCCGGTGGCGATTTCCTAGTCGTGCATATCTCGCCGTTGCTTCTTTCTCGAATTGCGAAGGAGGCGAAGTGCCAAACGTCGGGCGAGGTGGTGATCCTGAATATGTTTTGTACGCGCGACGTTCTCCTTGAACGCTTGGCGCTGCAGCTATGGGACGAGTATCAAACCAATGATGTAGCCAGCGGCATATCCGCCGAATCGCTTGCGAACCAGCTTGGAGTGCATTTACTGCGTCGTTATTCATCGCTTGGAGCGGCCCCGAAAACGGGCGCGACGACACTGTCCGCCAAGGCGCTGAGGCGCGCTATGGATTACATCGAAGCAAATCTCGCAAAAGATTTGACGGTCGAAGAGGTGGCCCGAGCGATCTCCCTAGGTCGGTGGCATTTCGCCCACGCTTTCAAGAATACGATCGGTGTCGCACCACACCAATACGTCGTCGAACGTAGGATTGAACTAGCGAAGCTGTTACTTCGCGAAACAGATCTTCCGATCGCCAATATAGCGGCCAGAGCCGGCTTCTCGACGCAAAGTCATTTCTGCGTGACGTTTCAAAGACTCACCGGTACGACAGCCGGCACCTTTCGGAAAAAGAAGTAAGGTTGCACTTTACCTTCTGAATATCCCCTCAAGTCATGGGGCCGTCGCTCGATGTCGTGAAGGACTGCATCGCTGCGTTATGCATGCCCTCGAAAAACTTTCGCACAGATTGACAAATTCGTACCTAAAACCGAAACGCAGGCTTTAACCGGCCGCTTATCCTTCGACGGCGGAGCTTCGCATGGTGGAGCTTTAACTCGAAGGAGGGGTAAGTGATGACTGATCGAAGCAAGAGGGATGTCGTAGAAGCAAAATCCGAAATCATGAAGCGGTCCTGGCGAGCAGCTCTGGGTATCGCAAGTGTCATTGCAATACTTGCGCCGGTTAGCAGCCAAGCGCAGATTAGTTCTTGCTCGTCGAGTCCGCAACCCCCATTTTGCAAGGCCGTGCGGGGCGACCGCGCGAGCGGATGGCTGCCGCAGACTCGATCCGAGGTCGTCGCGCGTAACGGGATGGTTGCTACCAGTCAGGCTCTCGCCGCCGAATCGGGGATGGAGATTTTGAAGCAGGGTGGCAACGCGATCGATGCTGCGGTTGCTGCTGCTGCCGTGCTTAATTTAATCGAGCCAACAAGCACCGGTGTGGGCGCAGACGTGTTCGCAGTCATCTACATAGCGAAAGAGAACAAGCTCTATTTTCTAGATGCAAGCGGCACGGCTCCAACGGGCGCAACGCTGCAGCGCTATAACTCTTTCGGATACTTCTGGAATCCGAACAACTTCGCTTTTGGCTCGGGCATGCCCCGCGGCATACTGTCTGTCACCGTACCGGGCGCAGCGTGGGGTTGGGGCGAGATGCTCGACCGCTTCGGAAACCTCACATTCAAGGAAGTCCTTCAGCCGGCGATTGATTACGCAGAGATCGGCGTGCCAATCCAAGAGCGCGTTGCGGGCTTCAATCCTCCGAATGCTATTGGGCCGATCCCATCTTCGCCGGCGAATTGCTGCACCCAGAAAGATCCCGATTCAGTGGCAGTTTGGCAGCCGTTCAAAGACACCAATGGAAACCCCCGCGGGCCTGCACTCGGCGAGGCGTTCAGGAATCCCGATCTCGCCAACACGTTTCGTTTGATGCAGAGGTATGGCCGCGATGTATTTTACAAAGGCGAAATCGCCCAAGCGATCGTTGCGAAATCCAGCGCACTTGGCGGTTCGATGACTCTCGAAGACTTGGCGAACTATAAGGGCAAGTGGAGGACTGGGGCGACCACTAACTACCATGGCTACGACGTCTGGGAGCTTCCGCCTCCGTCGCAGGCATGGAACACCCTCGAAATACTTAACATTCTGGAAGTCTGCGTTCCACAATGGGCTCCTGGGCAGACGTTGGCGAGTCTTGGTCCCACGAATCCGTTGTACTGGCACCTGATGATTGAGGCCAAGAAGCTCGGGTACGCAGACTTGACGTTCTACAACGCGGATCCGGATTTCGAGAATGTGCCGCTTACCAAATTGGTATCCAAGTCATATGCTGCTACGCTTTGCCACAAGGTGGATCCAACGAAAGCTTCGGCAACGCAGCCGGGGCCGGCCGACATTGGCGGCACGATTGTCATGTCGACCGCCGACCGCTGGGGCAACATGGTAGCGTTCGTGAACAGCAACTGGGGAGGATTCGGCTCCGGAATTACCGTTCCCGGGTACGGATTTCTACTACACAATCGCGCTCAGCAATTCACGCTAGACCCGAACAGTCCGAATCTCATCGAGCCGTACAAGCGACCATATAACACGTTGGCCTCAGGGTTTGTCATGAAGGATGGGAAGCCGCTGATGACCCTAGGGTTGATGGGTGGCGATATGCAGGCGCAGGGGCACGCACAAACGCTGGTTCACATCATCGACCTAGGCGCCAATTTGCAGGCGGCGACCGACATGGCCCGCTTCCACCATGATCAAGTGGCCAACGTGGTTGATCTCGAGTCGCAGCTCTTCAACCTTGTCGGCACACAGCTCAAGGCAATGGGTCATAACGCGGTCACCGCAAACGGCGGTGCAGTCGGTGGGTTCCAGGCGATCATGTTCACAGGGGATCCCAATGCGCCTCAGGCAACTGGTGGTCCGGGCGGCGCGTGCAACACACCGGCATTCGCGAAGAATCCCAATTGTCCGCTGCAACCGATTAAGGGCTTCTATCGGGCAGGATCCGATCACCGAAAGGATGGAGCGGCCTTTGGCTATTGAGCGTTACGGCTGAAAAACGACTTCGTCTCGTCCGCTTGGGCTCCGCTTCGGCGGGGCCCGCTTTTTTCTGTGCATAGATCTGCGCTTATGTGGCGTCTCGATATGTGGCAACGATTTCTGATCATTTGCTTGCTTTGCGCGTTGGCTAATGGCTGCTCTCAACAAATCAAACCTGAAGCGTCCGCGGAGCGCATCGCGAATTCAGACGAGAACAGCTCCATCGAGCTACTTGTAGCGGCTGTTCGGAGTGATCCAACAAAGAAGCCGTTGCTCGCAAGAGCACTGATGAAGGGAAGCATATTCATAATCCCCGATCCTCATGCACCATCGATCGTCCCTCTCAAGTTCGATCGTAATGAATACTCTTTCATTCCCGTCTTTTCTGATGCAAAGACTTTTAACGAAGAGGCCTATGGCACGGGATTCGAAAATAGAGCGATACCGGTCGATACAAACGTCTTTGCCTCAATTCTAAAGGGTGACGAAATCGTGATTCTCAACCCTGGTCACCGCCCAGCAATCGAGTTCACAGCTTCCGAGTTGAAAGTGCTCATTGATTCATCGCGTTTGCGAGCGCCCTAATACTTGCGGAGAAGCGGCGGGGGATTGGGGGCGCTCTTGCCTCAAATCAAGTACTGGGCCGACCGCACAATGCAACGGAACTGCGGCCGGACGGTATAGATCGGGTCGGGCTCTACTCGACGCGGTGGGGCGAGCGCTGACTAGCACGGGCCGCATCCGCTCGGCGTCCTTCTCCCGTAGCCCCGTACTTCCCTCGAGGCCCGTGACCAGGAAGCTAACCGCCCTGGTTGGCAGCGAGGCGTGAGCGCGATGCGGCTCCGTCATCGAAGTAGGCGCCAAGGGTGAGCAACCATTCTGGGGATCGCTCCCCGTTTTGCGGAACAATGGTTCGCACGCTTAGCCCATACCGCGACGGCCGCTGTCATTGCGCCGCCCTCGTTGGTCGTCAGGCGGCGTTTTGGGCTGCTGCCGGTTCGGTGGACGTCGACCTAAGCTTCTCTAGCTTTCTCGAATGCTATTGGGCTGACGTAGCCGAGTGTTGAATGGCGTCGTGTGAGATTGTAGAACCGCTCGATGTAGTCGAACACCTCGGCGCGTGCTTGCTCCCGTGTCCGGAACACCTTGCGTGCCGTACGCTCGGTCTTCAAGGAGCTGAAGAAGCTCTCCATCGCTGAGTTGTCCCAGACTTCGCCAGCGCGGCTCATGCTGCAGGTGATGCCTTGTTCCTTGAGCAATTCCTGAAAGTGCTCGCTGGTGTATTGGCTCCCTTGGTCCGAGTGATGCAACAGCTCGACCGGCTTGCCACGCCGCCAGACGGCCATCATCAGAGCATCGGCCACCAGCTGGGAGGTCATGCTCGACTGCATCGACCAGCCGACGATGCGGCGTGAATACAGGTCGAGTACAACGGCAACATACAACCAGCCTTCCGCAGTCCAGAGGTACGTAAAGTCGGCGACCCACTTCTGGTTGGCTGCATCGGCCTGGAACTGCCGGTCCAACAGGTTATCCGCCAGGATACTGCGCTCACCCCGGTCCGCTGGGAGCCTGCGGCGTCGTGGTCGGGCTCGCAGCGCCTGCAGCCGCATGAGGCGCTCGATGCGATGCAAGCCGCAGCGCTGACCCAGCGCCAACACGTCATGCCAGACGCGGCGAGCGCCGTAGGTACGGTCGCTGCCCACGAAGCTGTGATGAACTTGACCACCAAGGACTTCGTCGTCGAGGCTGCGCTGGCTTCGAGGCCGGCTCATCCACGCATAGAAGCCACTGCGCGAGACACCGAGTGCCTCGCATAACAGCACGGGCCAGGCCCCTCGGTGTTTCGCCACGAAGCCGAACTTCACATCGACTCCTTGGCGAAATAGGCCGCGGCTTTTTTCAGGATATCGCGCTCCATCTTGAGCTTCGCGACTTCCTTCCTCAGACGGTCAATCTCCGCCTGCTCGGGTTTCATCACACCCTTGCCGGGGAATGCCTGCTGCGGATCGGCCGCCAGTTCGCGCACCCACTTCCGCAACACGTTCTCGTGCACATCGAGGTCGCGCGCAGCCTGCGCTGCCGTCACACCCCGTTCCTTGACCAGTTTCACCGCCTCACGCTTGAACTCCCGACTGAACTCCCGTCTCGTTCCCATGAACCACCTCCGGTTTCGGATTCCACCCTAACAGAGTGTCCTCGAAACCGGCAGCAGCCACGATGGCGGTCACTGACCCTACTCAGGTGAACTGCCGGGATTGATAAGGCGTTCGGACGACTCCCGAATCGTCCGCGCCGCCCAGCTTGCTATTCGACGACAGCGACGCTCCCATGGTCAATGCATTCCAACGGCCGGCGACCCGGCGTATGATGATGTCATAAACTAATCGTACATGGGCGGCCAGCGATGAACGAGAGGTTTCTATCGTTGATGATGAAGGCGCGCACGTATTCGCCTGAATTGATGCTGTGCGCCCGCTGCGCGATAGGAATAGGAGCGAATGGGCCTGCTTAACAAACTGTTGGATGGTGGTGCGGAGGGCTGCCGCAAGTCCATGCGTGGCGCCTATGAGCACCACGCCAAGGCGGCACGAGAGAAGCACATGGACTCGCCGCATCTGATCGGGCTCTATGCAGCGTTGCGCAGCAGGTATCGGGGTCGTGGGTTGGCCATGGACGAAGCCATTATGTGGGGCGAACTTGCTCCTTTTCTGGCCATGGAGCCGGCAATGTCCATTGCGGCGCTGTCCGAATATGTCGCGTTTCAGGAGCGGCACCCTGGAGTGCGGCGAGAGTGGCTGGGCAACGCCATCAAGCGCGCAATGCAGGCGCCCAAAGTCGGCACCATGACTGAAGTGGTCCGTCTCGCGGCCGTGAGCCGGGTCGCGTGGTGCGAGTTGCTCGAGCCGGCAACGGTGGCCGCTCTTGAAGGCGAGCCCAACGGCGAGGGCGAAAGCGCAGCGCAAGCGCAGCATAAAGCCCGGCTTTCCGCCGAACGCCAGCTTCACAGCCGCGCCTTCGCCCCAGCGACGCCCCGTAGGGACGAACTCGAGGACTGGATCAGGCGCCACCCGAAGCCGAAACCGGCCTACGAGGAGCGGTGGCGCAAGACGGTGGCGATGTGGAGCACCTCGCTCCCCAACACCAAGGAACCCAACCTTGACCAATTGAAGCGAGACCAGACCTTGCTGATGTTGGTGTCGGATGACTATCCGATCGGTGGCGGATTGGGCAATCTTCGCCCGCAGGTAAGGGAGGCCACGAAGAACTGGGCTCGTCTGAGCAAGAAATACTTGGGTATTGACGTTTCATAACTACGGACCGCCAGAAATAGAAGTGGCTCCAGAAATCTGGACATGGTTATAGGTGACGGCTCTGCTCTTTGCGGCGATCATGATGCCGCTGATGAAAGGAGCAGAGAATATGAAACGACCCCGCCGTAACCACTCAGCCGCGTTCAAGGCGAAGGTGGCATTGGCCGCCGTGAAGGGTGACCATACGCTGGTGCAGCTGGCTGAACGGTTCGATGTGCACCCGAACCAAATCACGCAGTGGAAGATCGAGTTGTTGCAGCGTGCGGCCGAGGTGTTCGCGACCGCGGCCGAGAAGCGCGAAGCTGGACCCGACCTCAAGACGCTGCACGCCAAGATCGGCCAATTGGCGCTCGAGAACGATTTTTTGTCCGGCGCGCTCGGTTGCATCGGCGAGGCGAGCGCAAAACGATGATCGAGGCGGAACACGGCTTGCCGATCACGCGGCAGGTACAGTTGCTGGAGCTGTCGCGCTCGGCGGTGTACTACCGGCCGCAGCCGACGCCGGATGCCGATCTGACGCTGATGCGGCGAATCGACGAGCTGCATCTCGGCCACCCGTTTGCCGGATCGCGGATGCTGCGCGATCTGCTGCAGCAGGACGGTTACCTGGTCGGACGCAAGCACGTCGCGACACTGATGCGCACCATGGGCATCGAGGCGCTGTATCGGAAGGCGAATACTAGTCGCCGGCATCCCGAGCATCGGATCTATCCGTATCTGCTACGGGGCCTGACCATTGATCGGCCGAACCAGGTCTGGGCGATGGACATTACGTACTTGCCGATGGCACGCGGCTTCGTCTATCTCGCCGTGGTGCTGGATTGGGCCACCCGCCGCATCCTGGCGTGGCGACTGTCGAACAGCCTGACTGCCGACTTCTGCGTCGAGGCGTTGGAGGAGGCAATCACTCGCTACGGCGTACCGGAGTTCATGAACACCGACCAGGGCAGCCAATTCACTGGCAGCGAGTTCATTGCCACCCTCACCCAGCACGACATCCGCATTAGCATGGATGGCAAAGGCTGCTGGCGCGACAACATCTTCGTCGAGCGGCTGTGGAAGACCATCAAGTACGAGGAAGTGTATCTGCACGCCTATGACACCGTGTCCGCCGCCAAGGAGTCGTTAAGCCGATACGTCAGTTTCTACAACGGCCGGCGCCCGCACACCGCGCTCGACCGGCAAACGCCGGACGCGGCATACTTCAACCGGCTACCGCTCGCCGCGGCGGCCTAAACCGCAGAGCTATCACTTAACAAACCCGAAAAACTGTCCGACTGAGCGGGACCACCTCTAGATACACCACTCGCCGTCGATTGCGCTCATCGAGACCGGAGCCACAATGCCGGGCACCGTCGGTTCGCCACCGGCCAATGCCTCCGACAGTAAGTTAGCGCACATGTTGATGCGAGCCTCCGCTTCAACACTGCGCTCGAGGCGCTGGACGCGCCCACTCGTCAGCACGACATGATGCAGGTTGTTGCCCATCTGTCGGTCACCCCCGCTAAAATCGGTTCGCCATCGACGTCTTCGCCAATCGAGTTCCCGGGAGTCAGAAAAATGCGCGTAGATCCCTCGCGGCCCGCCGCTAAATGACGAAGGCTGCCAAGGGTGGGGTCTTTCGTCCGCCGCGCAAGGGAGCCAAGTGTTACCAATTGCAACAATCGGCTTCGCCGGCCACTTCATTTGAAGAGGCCCGCCGCGCAGTCGCGCCCCGACGAATCGTCCGTCAGCCACTCGCAGTGCTAGTGTGGCGGCGGCTTCGGCGGGTCAAGCGCGTCGACGGGTCCAACATTTGCGGCGCGCTCATTCAATTTGAGCAATGGCTAGGATTACCGCGACGGTAGCGCCAATGACGAATTTCCAGTGCTCTACGTAGAGGTCCCAGACAAGATGCGCGACGTGTGAAGTCCAGTGTCTATCGTACGGTCCCATCAGTTTGAACATGGTGACGTCAGAATCGCGCGCCGGAGCGATGTACTTGCCGTGCCACCACTCCGCCACGCGCTGCGCGATGTTCCGCATGGTGCCCCCTGGTTTGAGACAGTTACTGCTTGCGGCGCGCGAAGCCGAGCCCCGTGAGGCTAAGGCCCAGCAAGGCAAAGGTCCCCGGTTCCGGTACCACGCTTACCGCAATTTGAGTTTCCGAAGTGTTGCCCGCGACTAATAGATGCCCCAAGTTCGGCTCTCGACTGGCACTATTGAGGAAGTTGATGTCGTAGCTGCCTGACCCGGTGCTCGGGCTCGACGCCAACAAGATGTCCTGAAACAAATAACCGGCGCCCGTGCCGCCACCAAACAATCCGATTGCAAGGTCGAGTATTAGCGGAAGATTCGGTGCCCCGGGCTGTTCGGCCCAGGAGAGCGACCAGGACCCGCTATTACTCGCGTCAGCGCCGACCACGAAACTCACCCCTCCGATACCGACCGGCGTCGCCAAGTCATCCGATTTGTCTAAATAAAGAAACTCGACTGCGCCCAAAGCAGCAGCAAGGGCGCTCGTTTCGGCAGCCGAGCCGCCACCTTGGGCCACGCCGTCGCTGCACGCGGTGGGACTGTATACGACACTGTTGATGGTGAGATTTACGTCCGACAACAGGCAGGCGGCCGCGTTTGAACTCGCCAAAGCCGCATAGACGAAGAGGGCAGCGCCAAGTCGGAAACTAAGTGGTGTACTGTTCATTTGCTTTCTCCGTAACTGATCGAGGACTCCTTTCCCTTAGCAATAAGCAGGCCACTGGTCATAATTTCGCGAAGCAGTGTAATAAACTTCGACAGCCTGACGGACTAACACAAGATTGCTCCGTATTGGCAACGGGTTTTGGCGCGAACCCGCCAAACAGCCATGAAAACTCTGGCAAGGATCGATACGACGGCGATGTGTCCGAATCAACACTGCGCTGCACCGCGCGGTGACCCGAAGACGTGCAACGGTATATCGACGAAGCGGAAGCCAGTAACGTCCCTCAAGTAATTCTGGCAACCGGACGTCGCTCGGACCGCGGCAATACGGAGCGCCCCATTCCTGGCAGGACCGGGCGTTCTGTCTCACGAGAACATGGAAGGAACGTTGCGCGCCGTCGCGCGGTAATACTGGGCTTGCGGTGAACCAGGAAAATCGGTCCGCTATGCCCCCGTCAGCGACGCGCGCCGTGGTGAAGGCAACGT
>Ga0163161_10003644_pt1 | contig 10803 bp, 8 predicted proteins | sample S45metaG_FD_129847 | JGI IMG/M metagenome (GOLD analysis project Ga0163161, IMG submission 129847) | Switchgrass rhizosphere microbial communities from Kellogg Biological Station, Michigan, USA - S4-5 metaG | ecosystem: Host-associated > Plants > Roots > Rhizosphere > Soil | place: USA: Michigan... | reverse complement strand
GGGCGGTACAGGGTTCGAACCTGTGACCCCTACCATGTCAAGGTAGTGCTCTACCGCTGAGCTAACCGCCCGTTTTTACTGCCCTGCCCGGTTGCGATTGCGTCGGGGCAGGCCGCGTATATTACGGACGTCCCCCGGGAAGCGCAACACTTTTGTGAAGATATTTCACAACGAACGGTTCAGCCCAGGCTGGCCTCCTTCAGCTGCCGGATCTGGTCGCGCACGTGGGCGGCGTCCTCGAATTCCAGGTCGCGCGCGTGCTGGTACATCTTCTGCTCCAGCGCCTGCAGGCGCTTGGCGATCTGGGCCGGTTCCAGGGTCCGGTAATCCACCGCCTCCTCGGCCACCCGGCCCCCCCGCCCCTTGCCCTTGCCGCGCGACTCCTTTTCGGCCGCCTCCGAACGCGCGCCTTCCAGCACGTCGGTGATCGGACGCAGGACCGACTTGGGCGTGATGCCGTGCAGGGTGTTGTATTCGACCTGCTTGGCACGGCGGCGGTCGGTCTCGTCGATCGCTGCCTGCATCGACCGCGTCATCTTGTCCGCGTACAGGATCGCCTTGCCACGCAGGTTGCGCGCGGCGCGGCCGATGGTCTGGATCAGCGAGCCGGTGGAGCGCAGGAAGCCTTCCTTGTCCGCATCCAGGATCGCCACCAGCGACACCTCGGGCATGTCCAGGCCTTCGCGCAGCAGGTTGATGCCGACCAGTACGTCGAACTTGCCCAGGCGCAGGTCGCGGATGATCTCGACGCGCTCGACGGTGTCGATGTCCGAGTGCAGGTAACGCACGCGGATGCCGTGCTCGGTCAGGTATTCGGTGAGGTTCTCGGCCATGCGCTTGGTCAGCGTGGTGACCAGCACGCGGTCGCCGAGCTTGATGCGTTCGTTGACCTCGCTCATCAGGTCATCGACCTGGGTACCGACCGGACGGATCTCGACGACCGGATCGATCAGGCCGGTCGGACGCACCACCAACTCGGTGATCTCATCGCCGGCCTCGCGCAGTTCGTACGGGCCCGGCGTGGCGGACACGTAGATGCTGCGCGGGCAGCGCGCCTCCCACTCCTCGAAGCGCAGCGGGCGGTTGTCCAGCGCCGACGGCAGGCGGAAACCGAACTCGACCAGGGTTTCCTTGCGCGAACGGTCGCCCTTGAACATGGCGCCGATCTGCGGAATGGTCACGTGCGATTCGTCGATCACCAGCAGCGCGTCGGGGGGCAGGTAGTCGAACAGGGTCGGCGGCGGCTCGCCCGGCGCCTTGCCGGTGAGGTGCCGTGAGTAGTTCTCGATGCCGTTGCAGAACCCCACTTCGGCCATCATTTCCAGGTCGAACTGGGTGCGCTGGGCCAGACGCTGCGCTTCGACCAGCTTGTTCTGCTCGTACAGCTGCTCCAGCCGCGGCTTGAGCTCGGCCTTGATGGTTTCCACCGCGGCCAGCACCCGCTCGCGGGTGGTGGCGTAGTGGGTCTTGGGGTAGACCGTGTAGCGCATCAGCTTGCGCAGGCTCTCGCCGGTCAGCGGATCGAACATGCTGATCTGCTCGACCTCGCCATCGAACAGCTCGATGCGCACCGCCTCGCTGTCCGACTCGGCCGGGAACACGTCGATCACCTCGCCGCGCACGCGGAACGTGCCGCGATGCAGCTCGTACTCGTTGCGCGTGTATTGCAGCTGGGTGAGGTGGTTGATCAGGTCGCGCTGGTCGATGCGCTCGCCAGTGGACAGGATCAGGCGCAGCGACAGGTAATCTTCCGGCGCGCCCAGGCCATAGATCGCCGAGACGGTGGCCACCACGATCGCATCCGGGCGCGACAGCAGGGTCTTGGTCGCGGCCAGCCGCATCTGCTCGATGTGCTCGTTAATCGAACTGTCCTTCTCGATGAAGGTGTCCGACGAGGGCACATAGGCTTCGGGCTGGTAATAATCGTAGTAACTGACGAAGTACTCCACCGCGTTGTGCGGGAAGAACGACTTGAACTCGCCATACAGCTGCGCGGCCAGGGTCTTGTTCGGCGCCATGATCAGCGTCGGCTTCTGCACCTGCTGGATGACGTTGGCGATGGTGTAGGTCTTGCCCGACCCGGTCACGCCCAGCAGCGTCTGCTTGGCGATGCCGGCCTCGAAATTGGCCGTGAGCTTCTCGATCGCCGCCGGCTGGTCGCCGGCCGGTGAATACGGAGAGACAAGTTCGAAGCGATCGCTCATGGTGCCGCCAATTCCCGGGCCCTCCAGTATACCGGGGGCCATGGTGACGGCTGGCTGAGGGGCTGGCCTACCCGGGGGCGCGGCGCGCGCCGATGGGGCTGGGCGGGCCTCCGCTGCAGGCTGGGGGTCCTGGCCCCTGCTGGTGCGACCATGCCCCTGCCACCCCCGCGCGCCGCGCCGCCCCGCCTGCACGGCTGGACCCTGATCGAAACGATGGTGACGCTGCTGGTCCTGACGCTGCTGTGCGCGGTCGCCCTGCCCGATGTGCGGGCGTTGCTGGACCGCCAGCGCGCTGCCAGCGCGCGCCACCTGCTCAGCACCGACCTTGCCTTCGCACGGCTCTCGGCCCTGCAGCGCCACGAAGAGGTCAGTGTCTGCGCCAGCGCGGACGGACGCCACTGCACCGATGTCGACAGCTGGGGACATGGCTGGATCGTCTACGTCGCGGGGCCGCGCGCGACCACCCCGGCGGCGGCCGGCGACATCCTGCGCCAGCAGCGGTGGCAGCCCCCGGCCGGCTGGCGGATCGTCAGCAGTGCCGGCCGCGGTCGCCTGCGTTATCTGCGCGACGGGCGCGCCTACGGCACCAATCTCTCGCTGCGGATCTGCCGCGATGATCGGCTGCTGGGCCGGGTGGTGGTGAACAACAGTGGCCGCGTGCGCTCGGAAGTACACGATGCGCCCGGCGGCTGTCCGCGCTGAACGGCGCGCCGCGCCGCCGCTGGAGGGCAACAAAAAAGCCGCGATTTCTCGCGGCTTTTTCAGATCTGGCGCCCGAAGTTGGACTCGAACCAACGACCCCCTGATTAACAGTCAAGTGCTCTAACCGGCTGAGCTATTCGGGCGGGGAGGCGCATTGTAAAGGTGGTTTTGCCGAAGGGCAACACCCCGTGCGCATCCTGCCGCCCTGCCCCGCTACGTCGGGCCTACCAGCACTCGGACAGCTCGCCGGTGCTGCTGGTCTTGCGGTTGGCCTGGTCCACGCTCAGGGTGCCGCACTTGTCCTTGGCCTGCTCGCCGTCGGGGGTGGCGGTGATCGAGAAACTGGACCCGTCACCCTCGAACACCAGGTTGTAGCGGACCACACCCCCTTCGCGCGGCGACACCTCGACCGGCAGCGCGAAGTTGGCGTAGGTGTTGTTGACCGAGTGGTAACGCTCCGCACGCTGCGCGTACTCGACCATGTCCGCCTTGACCACGCCACGCCGGGTCTTGAGCACGTGCTGCTGGTAGGACGGATAGGCCACGGCCGCCAGGACCGCGATGACCAGCACCACGATCATCAACTCGATCAGGGTGAAACCCGCGCTGCCGGCCTTGCTCCGAAGGGTGTTGCTGTTGTTCATCATGTCCAGGCTTCCGCAGCGTTATTGGATCTGGCGCCAGGATTGGCGACCACACGGATACGGCAGGTACATCGGTTCTGCACCGGCCACGTTGACCACCATCCAGCAGGCACGGTCGTTGGGACCGCCACCGGCGGCCAGTCGCGGCACCACGGCCACACTGACGTCCTTCACCGGTGCGGTACCGCCGGTGTTCAGGCTGGTTGCCGCCGTGCCGCTGCCGTACGGATCGCCGCCTGGCGAGCCGATGCGGGCCTGGTCCAGCGCGGCGACGCCGCTGACCGGATTGAGCCCGAACAGCCAGTTGGAGCCCTCCGTGGAGCAGCCTTCCGCGCCGTTGTTGGGCAGGTAGGTTGGCAGGAAGACCACCCCGGCCGCCACCGCGGGATTGCCGACGAAGCGCTCGCCCAGGCCCGGCAGGAGCACGGTCCAGCCGTAGGCGGTGCCGCCGGTGAACGATGCAGCCTCGATCGAACGTTTGGTGCCGCCGGTATCGGTGGTGACGGTGTAGCTGACCAGATTGGACGGCGTGATGGTGCTGGTCGGCTGGCCGGCACTGATGTCGTTGACACCATAGAGCGCCTGCTGCGCCGTGTCCTGCGGGTCGTTGCTGAAGGAGAAGCTGCCGGTACCGAACAACAGCATCACCCCGCCACCCGGACCGGTCACGGTGGTCATGCCGCCGGTGATCGGCTGGCGGTACACCTGGCCGCTGTTGCCGTCGGTCTGGCGCGCGGTGGTGAACACCGGCACGGTGACGCTGTTGCTGGAATCTTCCAGGTCGAACTTCCACAGTGCACCGCGCTGGTCGGCGGCGTACACGGTGTCGGCGAGTCCGTCACGCCCGCGCACGCTCTCCTGGCCGACCGGCGGATTGGCCGCCGGATTGGCGCGCAGGCGATCGAGGACGACGATGTTGCCCAGGCCGTTGGTGCCGGCTGGCGCCGTGTTGGAGGCCTCGGTGGCGGTGATCATGCGGACCGCGCCATCGGCCATGTCGACCACGAACAACACGGCCTTGCCGTCGGCGCTGTTGTAGCCGTTGCCGAAGATGGCCTTCCAGGCCACGTCGGTGCCGGACTTCACCGGCACGATGACCGGCTTGCCCAGCACATGGCCGATGTTGGCACGGACGTCGGCCGCGAGCCGGGTGTTGACGTCACTGATTTCCCATAGGCGATTGGTGGTCCCGAACGTCGACGGCGTGGTTACGTCCAGGCCGAACACGGCCCGGCCGCCGGCGCCCGCGGTGCCCACCAGCGCGGTCGCCCAACTGCCACTCAACTGCACGTCGGCCACGGTGATCGGACCATCCACGTAGTAGCGGTGGCGGAACTTCTGGTCGTTCTTGTTGGCGGCCTTGTACGGGTACAGCAGGTTGCCCATGTGGCCGAGCGCGGTGCCGGGAATATAGGCGAAGGTCTCGGTGCCCCCGGACCCGTCGGTGGTGCCATCGCCGCTCATCCCGCCATCGAAGGCATGCAGCATGCCGTCGTTGGCGCCCACGTAGACCATGTAACGGCCGTCCTCGCGCTTGCTGGCCAGGTATTCGGCGTAGGAGGTGGCGAAGTCGGTGCTGATGCGCTGGTAGCCGTAGTCGTCGCGCGGCGAACTGATCACCGGGCTGGAGTTGACGATATCGCCCAGCACCGTGCTGCGGAAGCGGTAGATGCCGTTGGTCTTGCCGACTTCGCGCGAGCGGTCGCCGCGCAGGTAGGCCATCGCGGTGGCGATGTCACCGCCCAGCCCTTCGATCTCCGCACCGCTGCACAGCACCATGTCCGGGTACAGGTTGCCGGGCTTGGTGCACAGGTCGTTGAAGGCGATATTGCTGTTGGTGAAGTCGACCGCGTTTTCGCCCTTGGTCGCGACGATGTTGCGGGCCGTCTGCGTCCCCATCTTGGCCGCCGCTTCCCACGCCGTGGTGTACTCGGCGACGCGGGTGTCAGCGTTGACCGTCAGCGTCGAGGCGGTCAGGCGGCTGAACCAGTCGGTCTCCTGGTTGGCGACCTCGAAGGTCGGGGTGACCGACAGCGAGCCGGTACCGATGCGCGAGCCGGTCAGTGCCAGGCTGCCGGACGGGGCCGCGCCGGCGGTCACCGACGACAGCACCCGGCGCATGGCCGCGGTGATGTCGGCCGGCGTGCGTGCGTTGATGTACTCGCCGCGGGTATTGGTGGCCGCGTGCCAGATGTCGTCGACCGTACTGCGGTTGTCATTCTGCCGCGACGGCCAGTTGTTGTAGATCGCCGGCGTGGTGTACGGATTCTGCGGATTGTTGGGGTCGTACAGATTGCCACGCGCACCCAGGGTGATGCCGTAGAAGTTGATATGCAGGTCTTTGTTGCAATCCAGCGACAGATCGGTGTTGCCCGTGCCGCAGGCCTGCGGGACCGGCACCTGGCCGCGCGGCATGTTGTCGTCGGTACGCAGTGGGTTGAGGTAGTACTGCGACACGATATCGGCCATCGTGTTGCTGTGGCCGTCCTTGAACGGCGCGGTCATCGCGCCATCGATGTTGCCCACGGTCGGACCATCATTGTTGCTGTAGCCGTCGGTGAACAGCATCACCGCGTTCTTCTGGCAGGACAGGCGTACCGGTGCGTTTGCGTCGGTGCGCTGGAACTGCAGGCCGGCGGCATTCACCGCCTGGCGATTGGGCGTGCCACCGCTGGCGGTCAGCGCGATCATCTTCTTGTAGAGCGCGATCTTGTCTGCCGGCGTGCCCATGTTCTGGATCGCCAGCCGCTTGCCGCTGTCGGTGGAGCTGTCGTAGGAGCCGTTGTCGTTGATCTTGAAGTAGCCCACGTACATGTTGTTCACGTCCATGGCGCGGGTCATGCCGGCGATCATGGCGCGGTTGCGGTTGCCGTAGTACGAGAACCAGTTCGCGAAGTTCTGCAAGGCCGCCGTGTTGCCGCTGGCGATCGTGTACTTCCACATGTGGCAATTGGTGCCACACGCGTCGTTGATCTTCTCGCGGGTCACGCCGCTGTAGACAGTCGCATCGCCCGCCATCGCCGGGCGCGGGTCGTTGGTGCCCGTCCAGGGCATGTAGAACGTCGACGGTGTGTACTCCACCAGCGCATAGGCGGAACCGCTGTTCCAGGTGACGCCGTTCCTGTTGGTGTTGAGATTGCCAACCGTGTAGCGATTGCCATTCACCGTGATCGGGTAGTACTGCGTGCCGGCCGGAATCTTCATTCCGTTCTGCATGCGCACCGCATCGGTCGCGGTGGAACTCAGGTACTTGGCCGTCAGATCCAGCGTCGCGGTCTGCCGAGGGTCGATCTTGGTCTTGCCCGTCGCCGCGTTACCATAAGAGGCAATGGTCTCCCTGCCACCGGTCGTGAACACGCCCAGCCATGGCTCGTACTTCACCGAGGGGTCGAAATAGGTCGGGTTGTAGGCGGCCGATCGCGCGAATCCATAGGCATCCAGTGCCGGCAGGCCGAAGTAGGTCATGCCGATGCGCGGACCGGGCGCTACGTAGAAATAACTGCACTCACCCTGCGTCGAGCCACTGCTGTTCTTGATGGTATCCGGCGTGTTCAGCGCACCGTTGGCGGTGAAGAAGCTCTCCCGCGTGCTGCTCCAGCACGCGGTACCGTCCTGCCCCGGGAACTGGGTCTGGAAGGTCATCGAGCCGGAGTCATCCACGGCCATGATGAAGGACGGGGTGGCCGACACCTTCACGTTCATTGGAATCTGCGACAACGTGCCCTGCGCCTGCGCGGCGAACAGCGAATAGGCCAGCCAGCCTGCGCCTGCCACCAGCAGCAGGCCCGAGCCAGTGACGATCTTGGTCTTCCGGGTGAGCATGATGGCGTTCCTCAGAGCTTGAATACGGTGTCGATGGCAGCCGAGCTGGTGCCATCGTTGTTGTTGTCGTCGCGGTCGGACGCGAAGGACGTGATCTGGTAGACGCGGGTCGGCTCTTCGCTTTCGGGCTGGCCCATTTCCAGCGCAGCCTCCCCCTGGATGCAGGTTTCGATCCGGCGCACGTTGACCGCCGGCGCGTCGGCGAGGGCCTGTTCGCCCACCCAGCGGGTCGGGTCATAGCCGTCGTCGCAGAGGCGCTGGATGTCGGCGGGATTGAGGTCGCCGCCGTCACCGGCATTGTTGTCGATCTCTTCGATCGAGCGTTCGGTGTCGCGCACCGAGCGCTCGCTGGCCTGGAAGGCAACGTTGACCGCGCGGTAGTTGGAGGACATGCGCTCCTGCATGCTGGCGACCTGCATGCCGACGATGCCGAGCAGCGAGAGCAGGATCAGCAGCATCAGGGCGATGTACAGCACTGCGCCGCGCTGGCGGGCGGGCGGGGAGAACCGACGAAGGGCGGAAGCGTTCATGGCTCAGTTCCCGAACAGGCGGTTGCGCAGGGCCACCGACACCTCGTACGAGGCGCGGTAGCGGCGGTCATTGGTCTGGGGTGGATTGAAGGCCACCCCGAGCACGCCCAGCTGGGCCACGTCCACGTTGGCCTGCTCGGCCGAGGCCGGTTGCGGGCTGCGCACCAGGATGCCCAGCTGCACCATGCCGACGCGGCGCCATTCCGCCACGGCGGTGGCGTCGGCGGCGGTGCTCACTTCCGAGGCCACACGCTGCACGTCGATCACCCCGGTGGGCGGCGCGCTGCTGCTGATCGCCGACTCGGCATCCAGGCCGTATACGAACTGCAGGCTCTCGATGCCCTCGACCATTTCCTCGCCCTGTTCGAACTCGCCGTCACCGTTGGCGCGGGCACGGTACAGGGACGGCTCGTTGGCCGTGTTCATGGCCACGTAGTACACCAGCGACTCGGCGCGGTAGACCATCGTCACCGCGTTGTTGGAGGCGTAGTTGACCAGCGAGGTGGCATTGGCGGTGATGGTGTTGCCGTCCAGGGTGCCGGAGAAGATATCCACCCGGCTGCAGTCGGAGACCGCGAACACCGACGGCGTGGTCGCCGCACCGGCCGACAGGCGCGCGGCGGCGTCGGAGGCGATGGTGACGGTGGAGTCGGTGTCGTTGACGATGTTCAACACCGGCGAGCCTTCGGCCGCCAGGTAGCGCATGACCAGGATGTCGCTGCCCCCGATCGGCGCAGGCGACAGGCCACTGATCCCGTCCGGGGTGCTGCCCGCCGCGGCCCAGGTACCGCCGATGGTGAGCGCGTCACCGGGGGCGGTGCCGTCGGCCTCGTAGCCCTGGATCGGCACGGAGAAGTCCAGCGGGCTACCGTCGCCGCTGGTGATCCCGGCCACGTGGACCTTGATGCTGTCGCCATCCTTGATGACGTGGGCCTGGTCGTTGACGCAGCCCATGTGCCCGGCCATGCGGATGTCGCGCTCGAGGAAGTCCAGCGCGAAACGCGCGTTTTCCTGGGTGCGCGCGGCGCCCTCGGACAGCCGCGAGGCCGCGCGCGAGGCCATGAAGATCTGCACGACGCCGAGCATGAGGATCAGGCTGATGACCATGGCGATCATCATTTCGATCAGCGAAAGGCCGGCGGCGTGGCGACCAGCATTGAACGACGAGCGGCTCATAGGCGGGTGACCAGGGTAAAGGTGGTGGTGCTGTCGGCGTTGTCGGCATCCCAGCGTTCATCGCCCCAGCCGATCCCGACGGTGACCAGGCCATCGACGACGCTGACATCGGCACTGGCCTTGTCGCCCAGCGTCTTGACCACCTGGCACTGCCAGCGCGCCACATTGCTGGAGGTGGCGGTGGTACCCGCGCCCACCGGCCATGCACAGGGTGCGGCGGTGACGTCCACGTCGCCGACGGCAAAGGACGCCGCGCCGTAGTCGCCATCGTTGAGGGTGTCGGTGCGCTGCACGCGCATCATCTCGATCAGGTCCGAGGCCAGGTTGGTGGCCTGGGTGCGCTGGCCCGAGCTCTGCACGAAGCGCACGTTCATGGTCTGCAGCAAGGCGAAGCCGAGCAGGCCGAAGGCCAGCACCAGCAGTGCGATCAATACTTCCAGCAGGCTGAAGCCGCCGCTGCCGCGGCGACCATGGAATCCGGAGCGGCGCTTCATGTGCAGGTTCCGTTGGTGGAGCGCACCTGCCCGGACAGGGTCACGGTCAGGGTGCGGGTGGACTCGCCGGTTTTGCATTCGGTGGGCGTCAGGGTGATCGACTGGTCGCTGGCGGCGCGACGACGGCCACGCGGGTCAAAGGCGATGACGTCCGGATCGGGGCTGCCGACCTGCAGTTGCGGGTTGCCCTGGCCGAAGCGCAGGACGGTGTCGCCCGTGCCGAACTCACCGTCGCCGTTGCTGTCGGCCCAGGCCATCATGCCGTCGGTCCAACTGCCGTCGCAGGCCGTGCCATCGGTGCTGCCGCAGACGCCGCCACCGGTGTTGTTGCGGATCCCCTCGCTGCGCGCCAGCGACAGCAGGCCGAGGACCTCGTTGTTGGTGGTGCTGAGGCGGTTGTTGCGGATCGAGTTCTGGAAGCTCGGATAGGCGATGGCCGCCAGCACCGAAAAGACGATGAGGGTGATCATCAGTTCGACGAGCGTAAAACCCTTGGATCGGCGTAAAGACATGGAACGCTCCCCAGCGTGATGACACAGAAGATGAACGACCCGCCGCCCGGCGGCAAGCGGCGGCAGGACGAACGGTCGCCCGGGGGCGACGGGCGTCAATGCGTTGACGGGCGGACGGCGGATCCCGGACGGCGGGGCTCCCCACCCCGCCCTCGCCCGACCCGGTCAGCCGGGCCGGGCCAGCCCGTCGCCGGTCAGGCCAAGACCTTGTAGCAGGGCTGGTACTCGCCGGAAATCTTCATCCGGCGTTGCTCGACGAAGGCGCGCAGCAGTTCGTCCAGGGCCTGCATCATGTCGGCGTCGCCGTGGATCTCGAACGGGCCGAACTGCTCGATGCGGCGCATGCCGTCTTCCTTGACGTTGCCGGCCACGATGCCGGAGAACGCGCGGCGCAGGTCGGCGGCCAGGGCGTGCGGCGGGCGCCCGTGGTGCAGGTCCAGCGCAGCCATCGCCTCATGGGTGGGCACGAACGGCTGCTGGTACTCCCACGGAATCTCGATCGACCAGTTGAAGAAGAACGAGTCCTTCTGCTCCAGGCGATGCTCGCGCACGCGCTTGATGCCGGCTGACATGCGCCGCGCCACGGCGACCGGGTCGCCGATGATGATCTCGTAGCGCTCGGCGGCCGCATCGCCCAGGGTCAGGCGGATGAAGCGGTCGATCTGCTCGAAGTACGGCGCGGCCACGGTCGGGCCGGTCAGGATCAACGGGAACGGCAG
>Ga0163161_10003641_pt1 | contig 10806 bp, 13 predicted proteins | sample S45metaG_FD_129847 | JGI IMG/M metagenome (GOLD analysis project Ga0163161, IMG submission 129847) | Switchgrass rhizosphere microbial communities from Kellogg Biological Station, Michigan, USA - S4-5 metaG | ecosystem: Host-associated > Plants > Roots > Rhizosphere > Soil | place: USA... | reverse complement strand
TTCGGCGATCATCTGTTTCGAGGCGTCCGGTCCGGCGCTACCGGACGGGTTCGACCAGGACGGCGTGTTGGTCGGTCGCCCGTGGGATACCCCGCTGATTCAGGTGACGGCCATCTCGGAGGATCAGACGGCGAACGTGTTTCGGGCGTTGGTGCCGATGATCCAGTTGGGTCCTCTCGCCGAACTCATGCCGGACACGGGGGAGACGCGCATCAACCTTCCGGGCGGTGGCCGTATCGAACCGGTCACGGCGTCGGCCCGTTCCCGCCTTGGACAGCGACTCACGTTCTCCGTTCAGGACGAAACGCACTCGTGGACGGAGCGCGCCCAGGGCATCCGTCTGGCCGACAACCAACGACGCAACCTGGCCGGCATGGGTGGCCGCTTTCTTGAGACGACGAACGCGTGGGACATCTCTGAGGGTTCGGTCGCGCAGTTGACGAACGAGAACCCGGTGGGTGTGTACGTGGATTATCCGACGCCGATCGCCGGGAGTATCCGCAACAAGGCGGAACGGCGCAAGGCGATCCGTCACGCCTACGGCGACAGCATCCGCACCCCGCCGTCGAAGGCGTGGAAACCGTGGGTCGAACTGGAACGCATCGAGGTCGAAATCGAGGCGTTGCTACAACGTGACCCGGCGCAGGCTGAGCGGTTCTTTCTGAATCGGGCGCACGCCGGCGAGTCGGTGGCGTTCGACCTCGAAGCGTGGGCGGCGTGCGCGAAACCGGAACAGCTACCGCCGGACGGGGCGACGATCGTCCTGGCCGTCGACGGGGCGTTGACGGAGGACGCGTTGGCGGTCGTCGCCACCGACGTCGCCACCTACCACCAATGGGTGATCCACTTGCAAGAGGTCCCGACGGTCCCACCGAAGGGCTATTCCCACGACCTTGACCTCGCGGATGAGGACGTCCGTGCGGCGTTCGAGCGGTGGGACGTGTGGCGCCTGTACGCCGACTATCAGCGGATCGAGGATTTGTTCGCGGCGTGGACGGCGCGGTGGACGAAAGATCGCGTGGTGCCGTGGTTGACGAACCGGACGGCATCGAGGGCGGTCGGGAACGCCGTGCGCGCCTACACGGTGGACGTGGCGCAACGGAAGTTGACGCACGACGGGTCCCCGGAGTTCAACCGGCACATCGCGAACGCCCGCCGCAAAGCGTTGGGGGTCCGTGACGAGGACGACGTTCCCATGTGGACGATCCAGAAAGACCGCCCGCATTCGCCGAACAAGATCGACGCGGCGATGGCCGCGGTCATCTCGTCGGAGGCGCACCGTGACGCCATCGCCGCCGGTGTCCTCAACCGCCGCCGCAACGTGTTCGTGGGGTTGTGACGTGATTATCGACGACGGGGACCTCGCCAAACACATCGAGGACGCGCAGGCGGTGGCGTCGTCGGAGTGGAACCGGCTCGAATATTTCGAGCGGTATTTCCGTGGCGACCAGGAACCCCCGTACACGCCGCCGACGTCGACCCGTGAATACAAGGCGTTGGTCCCGCGGTCGATCACGAACCTGACGCGGTTGGTCATCAACACGATGGTTCAGCGGTGCATCATCGACGGCTACCGGGCGTCGTCGACGGACGTCGAGAACGCGGCGCCGTGGCAGTGGTGGCAGGCGAACGGGATGGACTCCCGGCAGAAAGCGTTGTGGGAGGAAACCGGCAAGCACGGTTACGCGTCGATGCTCGTGCTGCCGGCGTCGTTCCGTGACGCCGCCTACGACCATCGCACGGCGCCGATCATGCAACCGGTGTCGCCCCGTGAGTGGTACGTGCACATGGATTCGTGGTCGGACGATTGGCCGCAGTGGGCGATCCGCCGTGACGCGCACGACCCCGACAAGTGGTGGATTGTCGACGACGAACGATTGCGGGTCGTGAAGTCGCAACGGAAACCGAACCGGCTACTGACGATCGACCGCGACGACGTGCACGGGTTCGAGGTCGTCCCGTTCGTCCCGTTCCGCAACGCGTTCGACCTGACGCGTGCCCCGATCGGTGAGATAGAGCCGATCATCCCGATACAGGACCGACTCAACCAAACGGTGTTCGACCTGTTGGTGGCGACCACGTATTCGTCGGCACCACAGAAATGGATCGCCGGCATGGCGGTCCCGACCGATGAGGCGAGTGGTCAACCGATCATCGACCTCAAAGCGTTCGCGAAGTCGGTGTGGCTCTCCGATGACCCGACCACCAAGTTCGGGTCGCTGCCGGAAGCGAACTTGTCGAACATCGTGACGGCGATCGACTCGACGCTGCGGGTCTACGGACTCATGTCTCAGACCCCGCCGCACTACCTGTTGGGCGACCTCGTGAACCTCTCGGCGGAAGCACTACTTGCCGCCGATACGACTCTCGCCAAGAAAATCCAAGATCACCAGATGATTTGGGGTGAAGCTGTCGAGTCGGCGTTCCGGTTGGCGGCGGTCGCGGCCGGCGACATGGACGCAGCGGACGACGAATCGTCCCAGGTCATGTGGCGGGCCACGGAACCCCGTTCGGTGGCCCAACAGGTCGACGCTCTCGGGAAGATGGCGACGATGTTGGGTATCCCGACCGAAGCGTTGTGGGAACAGGTGCCGGGCGTGACGTCGACGGATCTTGAGTTGTGGCGGGCGATGCGGGCACGGGACCGGTTGCGGGCGGCGACGCAGGCGGCGTTGATGACCCCACCGCCGCCCCTTCCGGGCACGCCGGCCGTCGAACAGGGACCGGCTAACCCGACGACCGCGGCGACGCAGATTCCGCGGACGGCATGACCGTCGACGTTCCGGCCGAACTGGTCCACGGCGACATCATCGCCCACGAGTTGTCCGACGACTGTTGGTGCGGTCCGACATGCGTTCCGATCGAGTGCGACGACGGTGCGATCGAATGGCAGTACGTGCACCACGCCCTAGATGGGCGCCGCTGACATGGCCGTCATCGACCTTGACCGCGACGCCGACCTCGTGTCGCTCGTCGAGGCGTACCAACTCCGCTTGAACGCGCTGGCCGATCAGGCGGCGGCGATGATCCGCGACGCGTTCCTGTCGCTGCCGGAAGTGCGTGACCACCTGTTGGCCGACTTCATCAAAGAGGCGTCGATGATCGTCGACGCGGCGCGGCTCGAAGGCGCCGACCTCGCTACCGGTCTGGTCATGGAACTGGCCGGCACGATGCCGAAACCGGTGGACCTCGTGTTCGGTGCCGTCGACCTTGACGCCCCGTTCCTCCGCACCTGGCACCAGTTGGCCGAAGGGCAACCGTTCCCCGATGCCCGCCTGTCGGGTGCGTCCGAAGCGGAACGTCTCGGCTCGAACGCCGCTCACGACGGCGCCAACAACCGCATGGCCCACACCGGGTTGCGTGTCGTCGGCGCCCGCCGTGTCCTGTCACCGAACGCCTGTGAATGGTGCCAGGTCGTCAGCGTCCAGAGGTACCGCTCCGTTGAGTCGGCGTCGTTCGGTCACGGCGGCGCGCACAACAAAAAGAACTGCAAGTGCACGGCCGTCGCCATCTACGGCAAACGCGACCCCGGCCTGACGCTCAACAAACGCCGGTACGCCGAGTTGAAAGCGTCGGGTGGCGTCAAGCGGGTCAACGAGGGCATCCGCGCCCCGAAGCCGTCGCGGTCACCGCAGTTGCCGCCGGGCACGGACACGACCGACCCCCGCGTCCAACGATTGCTCAATCTTGAGTTCTAACCGCCCCCGGTGGGCGGTCCCCAACATCCCCCGGAGGGATACGCAATGGCTGAGGAAGCCGCGACCACGGACGCCCCGGTGGCGCCCACCGAAACCGACGTCGACGGAACCGATGACACCCCGGAGCCAAACGGCCAGTGGGACGAGGAAACGGCCCGTCGAGCGATCACCAAAAAGAACAACGAAGCCAAGTCCCTGAGGCAACGCCTCAAGGAACTGGAACCGTTGGCGAAGCGGGCACAGGAACTTGAGGACGCATCGAAGTCGGAATCCGAAAAGCTATCGGAATCCCTTGCGTCGGAACGTTCCGCCCGTGAAACCGCCGAAGCGAAGTTGCTCCGTTACGAGGTCGGCGCCGACAAAGGTGTGCCACCTCATCTGATGCGGTTCCTTTCGGGCGCGACCCGCGAGGAAATCGAGGAAGCCGCCGACGTTCTCGTTCGGGAACTCGGCAACGGCAAAGCCTCGAAAACGCCCGGCAAACCCCCGGAACGGGTCGCCGGCGGCTCCGCATCTGTTCCCGAAGATGACTTGAACCCGCTTGAACTCATCCAAAAGGTGAGAAAAGGCCGGGTTTAGGTCCCGCTACGACACCGGGCCACGGCTGTCGAGCGGTCCCCTCTGAACCCCATCTAGGAGGTTTGCCGTGGCTGATAATGACCTGCTCGTTCCGGCACGAATCGCCCGCATGACGTTGGGCGCGCTCGTCGAGGAACTGGTCCTCCCGCGTCTCGTGTCGCGTGACTCCGAAGTCGAGTTCTCGGGCAAGGGCGGCACCGTCGTCAACGTCCGAGTGCCGGCGACGGTCACCGGTGGCGGCGCCCGTACCTACACGCAGACTCAGCGTGACGCCTCAACGCCGATCGTTCTCGACCGGATCGCCGAGACGACCGTCCCTCTCACGATGGGACCGGAAATCTACAAGGGCGTTCCGATCACCGACTCGGAACTGACTTTCGAGTTGGACGATTTCGAGGGGCGAATCGTGTCGCCTCTCGCACAGGTCGTCGGCATGGGTGCCGAAGCGGCGTTGGTGGCGGTGATGAACGCCGTCGCCCCCGACGCGTCGTCCGCGCCGGCTCTGACCGGTGCCGACATCCACGACAAGATCGTCAACATCCGCATGATCCTCAACAAGAGGAACGTCCCGCAGAACAACCGCATCCTCGCCGTCTCCCCGGAGATTGAGGCGATGCTGCTGCGGGACGCGCAGAACCGGCTCGTGCGGTTCGACGCGTCGGGTTCGACCGAAGCACTGCGGAACGCCAACGTCGGGCGTCTCTACGGGTTCGACATCTACGTCTCGAACGCGTTGACGGCCAACTCGCTCATCGCGTTCCAGCGGGAGGCGTTCACCTTCGCGACCAGGGCGCCGATCGTCCCCACGGGCGTCCAGTGGGGGAACGCCGTCAACTGGCAGGGGTTCGCACTCCGCGTCCACCGCGACTACGACAGCGCGTTCCTACAGGATCGGGTGATCGTGGCGACGTTCGCCGGCGCGGCGGTCGTCGACGCGCAGCGGATCGTCCGGGCGGTCGCCGCCTGATGGCTCTGCCGCCGCTCGCGTCGATCGAGGACGTTGAAGCGCGTCTAGGCGGGCCGATCACGGTCCCCGCGGATCGGGCGCGGGCGGCGGCACTCATCTCGGACGCGTCCACGCTGGTCCGCCACGAGACGGGCCGGCAGTGGGTGGACGAACTCGGTGTGCTGACAGCCGTCCCCGACATCGCCGTCACCATCGCCATCAAGGTCGCGATCCGGGCGTACATCAACCCCGCCGAAATCACGTCCACACAGTTGGGGGCGGCGTCGATCCGGTTCGGGGATGTCTGGCTCACCGCCAACGAACGCAGGGCGCTCACCCACTCGGGTAGCTCGTCGACCGGACTTGTCTCCGTGGACACCTCACACGGTTTCGGGTTCGAGGGCCGGCTAGACGAGGGGTGGGCGCCCGTTGACTACGGACAAGGGCAGTGGGTCCACGCCGACCCGTTCCCGATGGGGACCTGACGGTGGCGTTCTCGGCGCACGCCTTGCAGTCCGGCACCGAAGCGTTGATGCGGATTCCGTGTCTCATCACCCACGTTGAAGCCGACGGGCCACCGGACGAGTACGGCGACCCGACGGAAACGGAGACACAGACGGCGACGCGCTGCTACCTGGCGCAACGGTCGCGCAGCGAAATCGGGCTCACGCCCGTCGAGGTCGACCGGTGGGTCATCTACCTGCCGGCCGGCACCCACGTCGACGCCAACGACGCCGTGGCGGTCATGGGAGGCGTGTTTCAGGTCATCGGGGAACCGTGGCCGGTGTGGCACCCGTTGACGCTGCGCGTGAACCACATCGAGGCGACGTTGGAACGGCGCCGGTAGATGGCCCGGAGCCGTGTCACCGTGAACGACCGGACGGTGGCGGGATGGTTGAACCGCGACCCGGCGATGCAGGGCGTGTTGCGCAACAACGCCGTCGCGCTCATGTCGGCGTCGATCGTGAACTCCCCGCGCGGGCAGTCGAGTTCCAAGGCGCTCCCGCAACGGGGACGGTCCCGCCGCAAAGCCGGCCGGTCGATGCGTGGCACCTCCGGCTACTACGTCCGCCACTTCCGTGTCCGGCGCTACCGCTACTGGTACCGGTTGCAGAACGACGACCCGTTCGCCCACCTCGTGGAATGGGGTTCGATCAACAACCCGACGTACGCGCCGATCCGTCGCGCCATCCGCGGGTCCGGGCTCCGCTACATCCCGAACCCCGATTCGAGGGGCGGATGAACGACGCCGCGGTGGCGTTCCTGTTGGGCGTCGCCCTCACTCTCGCCTTGTGCATCCTGTGGGTTGCGGTAGATGACCGTCGACGTTGAACGCCTGTTGTCGACCTGGCTCCGGTCCCGCACCGAACTCGCCCCTCTCGTCGGGTCCCGTGTCTACACAGAGGTCCCCCGGCAGGTGTCGGCCGAACCGTTCGTGCGGGTCACCCAAATCGGTGGCGCGCCCGTGTTCTCCCGCCCCCTGTTTCTCGACGAGTCCGTCATCCAACTCGACTTCTACGGCGGACCGAAAGCGGTCGCACGGGCGTTGATGGACACGACCCGCGACCTACTCGCCGGCCCGTTCTACGGGAACCACACCGGCACCGGAACCGTGACGTCGGTCCGGTTCGGCGAAACAGCCTATGTACCCGACGACGTGTACGACCCACCGCGGCCCCGGTGGATCACCACGGCGTCGATCTTCACCCACCCATAGAAAGTAGGCATCATGGCCCTTGATGCAACCGACATCCGCGTCGGCGGCAACACCAGGATCTATCTGGCGCCGCTGTCGACGGTGTTCCCCGCGTGGGACACCGACCCGGCCGACCCGTGGATCGACCTGGGGTACGTCACCACCGACGGCGTGAGTTTTAATTTCGGCAGGGAAATCAACGAGATTTACGCGATGCAGTCCGCTGAGCCGGTCCGCACGATCAACACCCGTCTCCCGAAGACGGTCGGGTTCAACCTGATGCAGTCCGGTCGCGATCAGTTCCTCGTGGCGATGGGCGGCGGTACGTGGACGGCCGAAGGTTCGGAGACGGACGTGTACCGGTACGAGCCGGCCGACGTGGGCGCCACCGACGAACGTGCCCTCATCGTCGAGATGGAGGACGGCGGCAACATCTACCGCTGGCATTTCAAGCGGACACAGAACCGTGAAGGCATCGAGTTCGCCTACCAGCGCGAAGACGCCGCGACGTTCGCCGTCACCATGGCCGTCCTCGCCCCGCAGGACGACTCCAAGCCGTTCTACCTCGTGTCGAACGACCCGGCGTTGGCCGCCGCCTGATGCCGAACGCGCTGCCGCTCGGGCGGTTCACGGTCACCTACGCGTCGGGCGAAACCGTCGAGGTGCAATCCAACTTCTACGGCGTCATGGAAATCGAGAGGGCGTACCCCGAACCGGACGCACCGTTCGGGACCGTCCTCGCGTTCGGTATCTGGACGTACCTGGGGTGCCCCGACGAGTCGCTGAACGAGTGGGCCAAAACGGTGACGATGATCGAGCCGAAGGCAGATGAGAAAGCGGAAACCCCTACCCGACCGGTAGTTGGGGTCGCCTGATCTACCAGCTATCGGTTGAAACCGGTGTCGCCCCCGGCGTTCTCGCCGCGGAGGACACCGCCGGGTTGTTGACGCTCGTCGACGAGGTTCGGGCGCGTGACAAGGCGCGGTCGTGGGACACGACCGCCGAACTGCTCGCGCAACTCCACGAACTGTTGCAACTGGTCCGCATCGAGCAACAGGCGTTGCACGGCGTCAAACAACTCGCCAAGTTCCAACGGCTCCGCCGGCCCGGTGATCCGATCGAACCCGAAGGTCCCAACAAGGTCAGTCCGCGTCAGTTCGCCTTGATGGCCGTCGCCGGGGGAGGTGTGTAATGCCACAGTACGTCGGGTCGGTGATGGTCGACGTCAAGTTCGACTCGAACCAAGCGGCCGCCGGGTTGTCGCGCACCCTCAAGAAATCCGGTGACGAAGCCGGCGCCGCGGTCAACAAGTCGATGTCGACGCGCCTTGCCGGCGTCTCAACCCAACTCGGTGAGATAGCCAACAAGGGCACCCGCGCCGGCCGCCAACTCACGTTCGGGCTCACCGTCCCCATGGTGGCGTTCGGCAAGTCCGCGGTGGACTCGTTCACCGGGTTCGACACCGCCATGACGCGCATCAACTCGTTGGTGGGGATCAGCCGCAAAACGACCGACGAATGGCGCTCTCAGGTCGTCGACCTGGGCAACGAGTTCGGGTTGACGGCGAAGGAAGTATCGGAAGGGCTCTATTTCATCACGTCGTCGGGCATCGAAGGCTCGCAGGCGATGGAGGTGTTGCGGGTAGCGTCGATGGGCGCCGCCGTCGGACTCGGGTCCGTCCAATCCGTCGCCGACGTGTTGACGTCCGCCATGAACGCCTACGGGTCATCGAACCTGTCGGCGGCGCAGGCGGGCGACATCCTCACGATCGCCGTACGTGAAGGCAAGGCCGAAGCCGACCAGATGGCCGGCGCTCTCGGGCGGGTCATCCCGATCGCGTCGAGTCTCGGTGTCGGGTTCCAAGAGGTCGCCGGCATGACGGCGGCGCTGACCCTCACCGGCAACAGCGCGGAGGAAGCGGCCACACAGATAACGGCGATCCTCTCCCAACTCGCCGACCTGCCACCGTCGAGTCAAGAGGCACTGAAGGCGTACACCGGCATCGAGTACGGCCAGTTGCGGCTGTCGCTCAAAGCAAAGGGTCTACGCCAGACGTTGCAAGAGGTGACGACGGCGTTCAAGGGCAACGAAGTCGCGATGTCCGAAGTGTTCGGCAACATCCGTGCCTTGCGCGGCGTCATGGGCACGTTCGGAAACACCGCCGGTCAGACCACCGAAATCATCCGGCAGATGAACGAGGAAACGGGGACGCTCGCGGCGGCGTGGGAACAGACCGCGCAGTCCCCGGCGAAGCAACTTGAGATTGCGATGGCGCAACTCAAGAACACGATGGTCGAAGTCGGCGCATCTATCGTCCCCGTGTTCACGTCCGTCGCCAAGGTGGCCGGCGGGTTGGTCGGCGTGTTCGGGCATCTACCGGGACCCGCTCAGAACGCGGCAGTCGGGATCGGCGTTCTGGCCGCCGCCGCCGGTCCGCTCGTCTACTCGTTCTCCGCTCTCGCCAACGTCGCGAGGGTCGGGACCAACGCTCTCGACAAGATGAGTCCGGCGTTCAAGAAACTGTCCTACGAGACGCAGTTCGCCGGTATGCGGATGAACGATTCCCTCAAAACGGGTTCGTCGCTCATCGGAAAGACCGGCGGGTTGGCGCAGGCGGCGGTCGGTGCCGGGGTTGCCATCGGTGTGCTCGCCGCGGCCGTCACCATGTGGAACGACAGTATGGAGGAAGGTCGCCAACAGGCGGCACAACTGGGCGTAGCGTTCAATAAGGCCGCCGGCAGGGGTGGGATCAGTGCCGCTCTTGAGACGGTCGGCAAAGCACAGAAACAGATAGCGGACCTCAGCAACGAACTCGACAATTCGAGTCAACTTGCGTTCTGGGACGAGGATTACCGCAACAAGATCCGAATGCAGCGCGAGGAACTAGAGCGGAACAGCACGGAATGGCGCCGTCAGATAGAAGTGGCCGACGCCATGGCGAACGTTCTCGGTACGAACAGTAACGCCACCATGGATTGGCTCAGCAAGCAACGGGCCGCCGGTGTCACGTTCAGTACGTCGAGAGAGGCAGTCGAGGCGTATCGCAAAGAAATCGCCGCGAGTAGCACCGACGCAAAGAAACTGGCGGAAACGACAGGGCCACTCGCCAACTCGTTCGCGGTGCTGGCCGAGAAAGTCAAGAAATCGTCCGACGCGTTCTTTGGGACGTACGACGCCGAGAAAAAGTTGCAGGCGGGACGGGACGCGATCGTCGACGCTCAGCACAAGGTCACGGACGCACAGGAAGGGTACGCCGACGCCCAACGCAAAGCGGTGGACGCCGCCCGCAAGGTACAGGACGCCGAACGCAAAGCCGTCGATTCGTCGAACAAACTCGCTGACGCACGCGCCACCCTCGCCGACGCGCAGCGCGAACTCAACGAGGTGTCGCGGGGGCCGTCGGAGGACGAACAACTCAACATCGAGTCCGCCGAAATCTCGTTGCAAGAGGCACGGGACCGGTTGCGGACCGGCAAGTTCGAGACGCCGTTGGAACGGCGCCGCGCTCAACTCGACGTCCGCCGCGCCGAACTCGATTTGGTCCGCACCCGTGCCGAACACGAACAGAAAGTCGCGGACGCCCAAAAGAACGTCGCCCAGGCGGCTGATGGTGTCGTCGACGCCGAACAGACGCTCGAAGATGCCCGGCGTTCCGTTGACGAGGCGAAGTTGGCGCGGCTCGAAGCAGAGAAAGCGACCGTCACCGCCCGCGACAAGATCAAAGAGGCTACCGACCACCTGGCCGAAGCCGAAACGAACCTCATCACGCCGGCCATGAACGCGGCGATCGCCCAACAGAACCTCGCCGACATGCTTGCCACCGGCGAGTTCAACACCGCCGGGATGCGGAAACAGTTGGAGGGGCTACGGGACCTGTACCCGGAACT
>Ga0163161_10003639_pt1 | contig 10811 bp, 10 predicted proteins | sample S45metaG_FD_129847 | JGI IMG/M metagenome (GOLD analysis project Ga0163161, IMG submission 129847) | Switchgrass rhizosphere microbial communities from Kellogg Biological Station, Michigan, USA - S4-5 metaG | ecosystem: Host-associated > Plants > Roots > Rhizosphere > Soil | place: USA... | reverse complement strand
GTCTCGCTTTCCAGCTCCGCTTCATCGCCTTCGCCGACGAAGGTAAAGCCGAGGAATTCCAGTGCCTTGCGATCAACGTTCAGGCTTGATCGCGGGGTGCGCAGTGGCAGGGTGACGCTCATGCCGTCCTTGCTGATGGTGAACACTTCAAGGTCTTTCTTGGCGCGAGCCGCTTTGCTTTTGCCGCTGCTCGGGTTGCTGACGGCTTGATGCGTCTGGTTCAGCACTTTCAGCGCCAAGCCGTAGACGATTTCCTGAAACGCCGGATCATCCTTGAAACTGGAGAGAATCCGGCCGATCGAGAATTTGCTGCTCAGGTCTTCCAGAGCCGCAATGTCGGCCGCTTCCGCGTCTTTGAGTTGCTTGAGTTCGCCCATCAGTTCATAGGCTTTATCGTCGTCGAAGCTGTCATGAGCCTGGCGTATCGCGGCGCGCAGCTCGCGGATCTGGTCGCTTTCCCGGGTGGATTGAAAAGCGTCCAAGACCATTTCGCTGATGATCTTGGCCTGAGGTACATGCTGTGAAAGATTGATGGAGTTTTCGTATTCCGCTTTGGACGACAAGGTGACTACGGATTCAGCGGTGTTGGAATCAGACATTGAAATTTCACTACTTCTTTTAACTTGAATTGAGGCGAGAAAGCACGGGGCCTTTTCAGGTCGCCTAATCTATTGGACCGCGGCAGCGTTGTCACGGATGAACAGGCGGTTGGTCATGATTTTTGCGTGAGGGCATTTGTGGGCATTGCCGGAACGTGTGCTGCGGGCTATTTCCCTATCGAATTCAGATTCATCGAGTGAGCCGCCCATTGTTCTGCCGTTTGCTGATCCACCGGCAAGGAGAAGCGAAAGGTCGCACCACGCCCGGGCAGATCGATCAGCTGGATCTCGCGGCCATGCAATTGCAGGATCCGATGCACGATACGCAGCCCCAACCCGCCATCGCGTCGAGCACCGCCAATGTTGAAGGGTCGCAGGAACAGACCTTCGCGCAACGGCGCAGCAATGCCTGGCCCGGTATCGCTGACAGTGACTTCGATAAACGGTCCCTGGGGACGCAGGCTCAGTTCGATTTCTCCACCTTGAGGGGTATCGCGCAAGGCATTGTCGAACAGGTTGGTCAACACCCGCTCGATCAGCCCCAGGTCGGCGCAGGCCGCAGAAACGTTGGGGGCGAAGGTGGCCTTCAGCTCAATCTGGCGCGCTTCAGCTGTCAATTCGAATTTCTGAAAAATATCCTGCACCAGATCGGTCAGGGAGAATCGCTCCAGTACCGGTTGTACGAAACCGTGTTCCAGCCTGACCAGTTCCAGCAGCGATTGCGCCAGCCCACCCACCTTGCGGCTTTGATCCAGGGCGATGCCCAGATAGCGACGCCGGTCGGCAGGGGATAGCGTGGCGTCCTTGAGCGACAGGGTTTCCAGGTACCCGTGCAGCGAGGCCAAGGGCGTGCGCAGGTCGTGGGAAATGTTCGCCACGAGCTCGCGGCGTTCCTGGTCCTGACGCGTCAGCGAGCGCCACTGTTCATTGAGGCGGGTTTGCATCTGCCGGAAGGCGGCGTCCAGCACGGCAATTTCATCGTGACTGGCGGCTTTGTCTACCGGTTCCGAGGCAGGTGGTGTGGAGGGCATGCCATCGATGTCGAACTGGCTGACCCTTTCGGTCAAGCGCCGCAACGGCCGGGTAATCAGGGCAAATGCGGTGAGGCCGGCGATCAGGCACAACAGCGCCACCAGACCGATGGACATCAGTGCGGTATTGAGCGCAGCGCTGGTGGCACCGCGTTCGGCGAAGCGGTCGTGTTCTTCGCTGAGCAGAACTACATAGAGATAACCGGCCGGCTGACCGCTGACCTGCAATGGCGCGGCGCTGAACACTTTACGGCCGTCGATGCTGCGCGGGTCATCGCCGAGAATCGGCAGTGCATCGCCGTTGAGCAAGCGCTGGACGGGGGCCAGATCGATCCGCTCCCGACGTATCCGGCCTTCCGGTGCGGCACTTCCCACAATCTTGCCCTCGATGTCCAGCAGATAGACCTCGACGCTGGGGTTGACCTGCATGAGCTTGCTGAACAATTCACGGATGGCATTGGGCATAAGGCCGCTGCTGTCCATCAGCACCGTGTCATGGGCGATGTGTTGCGCCAGATCGCGCGACAGCCCCTGGACCACTTCCAGCTCATGCATCTTGTTGGAGCGCACTTGCATCCATGCCGATGTGCCGCAGCACACCAGCAACAGAATGGCGAACACCAGCGACAGGCGTTTTGTCAGGGTCAGCCTCATGGCTGCTCCTCCTTGACGGCGAATTTGTAGCCACGCCCCCACACCGTGAGGATGCGCGCAGGTTGCGCCGAATCGGCTTCGATCTTGGCCCGCAGACGATTGATGTGAGTGTTCACCGTGTGTTCGTAACCTTCATGGCTGTAGCCCCAGACCGCGTTGAGCAAGTCCATGCGCGAGAACACCTTGCCGGGTTGGCGGACGAAGAAGTACAGCAGGTCGAACTCCCGTGGCGTGAGATCCAGGCGTCGGCCGTCGAGCGAGACATCGCGGGTGATCGGGTCGATGGACAGACCGTCCGTCATCAGACTGCCCGAGTCCATTTTCAGGTTGCGGGCCATGGCGTCGACCCGGCGCAGCAGGGCTTTGACCCGGGCGACCAGTTCCAGCATCGAAAAAGGTTTGGCGAGGTAATCGTCGGCGCCTAGCTCGAGCCCCAGAATCCGGTGCATTTCGCTGGAGCGCGCACTGGTGATGATGACCGGGGTGTAGCGGGCCATCGCCCGGGCCCGGCGGCAGATTTCCAGGCCGTCGACACCGGGCAGCATCAGGTCGAGGATCAAGGCGTCCCAGCTTCCTTGCTGCAACAGGCGCATGCCTTCATCACCGTCGGCGCAGTGCACCACCTCGAACTGCTCATCGCGAAGATGCAGGCAGATAAGGTCGGCGATGTGCAGGTCGTCCTCGACCACCAGGACGCGTTTGGTCTGTTCCATAAAGCTCAATCCTTTGTAGCGCAATGGGCACATTGTGCGGGTTTTCCTCAGTCCGAGTTATCACGAATTGTTTAACTACTCGTGAGGATTTGGCGATCAACCCAAGCCTAGGCTGTGTTCCATATCAGGCAGCTGGAATTTTGGAGAAGGCCATGTTTTCACGGCGACAGTTTCTTGTAGCGGGCGGCGGGCTTGGCGCTGCAGCCCTGGTGATCGGTGTGTTGCCAAAATTTGCCGCCAGTACCGCACTGGTCAGTGAGGTCCGTGCGGCAGAGGTGTTCGAGGTGACCCGCAGCGACAGCGAATGGCACGCCATGCTCAGCGACGAGCAGTACGAAATCCTCCGTGAAGAGGGCACCGAGCGGGCCTACAGCAGCCCATTGAACAATGAACATCGCAAGGGCGTTTTCGCCTGCGCCGGGTGTGATTTGCCGCTGTTCTCATCCGACACCAAGTTTGACAGTCGTACCGGCTGGCCCAGTTTCTGGGCACCCTTGGACAAAGCGGTGACCACTCGTCAGGACCGGTCCTTTGGTGTGCTGCGTGAAGAAGTCCACTGTCGGCGATGTGGCGGTCATCTGGGCCATGTCTTCGACGACGGGCCAAAACCTACCGGCCTGCGTTACTGCATGAACGGTCTGGCGCTGAAGTTCGAGCCACGGGCGGCTTGATCCATGGGCATTTCCTTTCACTCACTTGATGCAGGTCGACGCTATGTGGCTCTTGGTTCTCGCTTATCTCGGTGGCGTTTTGACGATTGTCAGCCCCTGCATTCTACCGGTGCTGCCCTTTGTCTTCGCTCGAACCGGGCAGCCGTTTATGAAGAGTGGCTTGCCGCTGTTGGCAGGGATGGCGCTGACCTTTGCCCTGGTCGCCACGTTGGCGGCGGTGGGCGGCGGTTGGGTGGTGCAAGTCAATCAGTACGGTCGCTGGCTCGCGTTGCTGTTCGTTGCCGTGTTCGGGCTGACACTGTTGCTGCCTCGATTGGCCGAACGTCTGACGCGGCCATTGGTGGTGGCCGGTAGCCGATTGTCGGACGCTGCTGGCGCCGATCTCCGGCCGCGTCCGGGCGCTTCATTCCTGATCGGCGTCGCCACCGGCCTGCTCTGGGCACCTTGCGCCGGGCCGATTCTGGGCCTGTTGCTGACTGGTGCGGCGCTACAAGGGGCAAGCATCGAAACCACTTTATTGCTGCTGGCTTACGCGGCAGGTGCCGCCACCTCGCTCGCCGTGGCGTTGCTGCTCGGCGGTAAAGTTTTCGCAGCGATGAAACGTTCAATTGGCGCAGGTGAATGGGTACGACGCGGCTTGGGAGCAGCAATGCTTGCGGGTGTCGCCGCGATTGCCCTGGGATTGGATACGGGGATTCTGGCGCGGATTTCGACGGCGTCCACCGGCGGGATCGAGCAAGCCTTGGTGGGTCGGTTGGCCGGCAAGTCACCGAACAACAGCGGGGCAATGATGGCCGCAGGTGGCGCGATGAAAGCGAGTGCCAAGGCAGCGGGCGCCTTGCCGATTGAAGGTGACCTCCCAGCGCTGGATGGCGCAGTGCAATGGCTCAATTCGCCACCGCTTACCGCCCAGGCCTTGAAGGGCAAAGTCGTGTTGGTGGATTTCTGGACCTACTCCTGCATCAACTGCCTGCGCAGCTTGCCGTATGTGAAAGCCTGGGCCGAAAAGTATCGCGATCAAGGGTTGGTGGTGATTGGTGTGCATGCACCGGAATTCGCTTTTGAACGGGATGTCGGCAATGTCACCAAGGCCATGAAAGACCTGGGCATCAATTACCCGGTGGCTATCGATAACGACTACAAAATCTGGCGCGCCTTCAACAACGAATATTGGCCGGCACATTATTTTGCGGATGCACAGGGGCGCATTCGTTATCACCACTTTGGTGAAGGCGAGTACGCCGACTCGGAAAGGGTCATTCAGCAACTGCTGCGTGAAGCGGGAGCGGTGAAGGTCGCGGACGGTCTGATCACTGCGGATGCAACAGGGGTTCAACTCGCGCCGGACATGAACGAAGTGCAATCACCGGAAACCTATGTCGGTTTCCAACGGGCGGAGCATTTCGCCCCCGAGACCGGTCTTGTGCCTGACAAAGTAGCCGCGTACACCCCACCCGCCGAACTGGCCCTCAACGACTGGAGTCTGGGCGGGAAATGGAATGTCGGTTCAGAGCGCGCGACTTCCAGCGCGCCAGACAGTCGCATTGTTTATCGCTTCCATGCTCGCGATTTGCACTTGGTGCTGGGCCCCGCCGCCGACGGTAAACCGGTGCGATTCAAAGTGCTCATTGACGGCAAAGCCCCTGGTGATGCCCACGGCACCGATGTGGCGCCCGATGGCAGCGGCAGTGTGAACTCACAGCGTTTGTATCAGTTGATACGCCAGAGCGGCAGCGTGACGGACCGGACGTTCAGCATCGAGTTTCTCGATCCGGGTGTGTCGGCGTATGCGTTTACGTTCGGTTGAAATCATTCCATTGGTTGAGGAGTCTGCCCCATGAAAACCCTGTTTACCTGGCGCCGCACCTTGTTGGGAATGGCCGCTGCCGGCCTCATTGGTCAGTGCTCGGCATTCTCGTTCGGTGCTGAAGACGCAGTTGCTGTCCCGCCGCCGGCGCTGGATGAAACGACCCAGGCCCACAGCGAAAAAGTGGTGTTTGCCGGCGGATGTTTTTGGGGCGTCCAAGGTGTTTTCCAGCACGTTAAAGGTGTGAAAAAAGCTGTCTCCGGTTACGCCGGTGGTGCGGCCAACACTGCCCACTATGAACGGGTCAGCGAAGGCGATACCGGCCATGCGGAGTCCGTCGAGGTCACTTTCGATCCGGCTCAGGTCAGTTACGGGACGTTGCTGCAGATCTATTTTTCCGTGGCCCACAACCCCACTGAACTGAACCGCCAGGGCCCCGATAGCGGCACTCAATACCGGTCGGCGATTTTCACTGAGAACACCGAACAGCAACGCATTGCCCAGGCTTACATTGCCCAGCTCGACGCTGCTCATTCGTTCAACAAACCGATTGTGACCAAGCTGGAAACCTACAACGGTTTCTACCCGGCGGAGGAGGAACATCAGGATTTTCTGACCGAGCACCCGACCTATCCGTACATCGTGATTAACGATCTACCGAAAGTGGCGCAGTTGAAACGGTTGTATCCCGATCGGTATCAGGAGAAACCGGTGTTGGTGAAGACAGGGATGTGAATGGCAGTTGATGTCGGGTGAGGGTCACCCCGAAATCACATTCTTGCCCGCCACTTTCGACCGATACAGCGCCTGATCGGCCCGGGCCAGCAATCCGGTCTGTTGTTCTTCTTCGAAGCGCTGGACGACGCCGAAACTCATGGTCACTTGAAACGCGCCCACAGGTGGCAAGCTCAGCAGGCCATCGCGGATTTTTTCGGCGAGGAGCCTGGCATCAGCCAACGAGGTATCGGGAAGGATCATGATGAACTCGTCACCCCCCCATCGCGCCAGCAGATCACCTTCGCGCACGCAGTGCTTCACGCTCTCGACCACCTGCACTATTGCCGCATCACCCACGGCATGACCATAGTGATCGTTGATGAACTTGAAGTCGTCGATGTCCATGGTGATCATGGACAGGGGGCCTCGAAAACGCTGGGCTCGTTCGCATTCCTGAGGCAGGGTTTTTTCCATCAGATAGCGATTGGCAATGGAGGTCAGCGTATCGGTTTGCGCCAGTCTGCGGTTCTCTTCGAGTTGAACCTGAAGCTGCTGATTGACCCGGGACAACTCCCGGGTTCGTTCTTCTACGGTCGCTTCAAGGGAATGAGTGCGTCGTTCCAATGCCTCGAGCAGACGTCGCTTGTCGTCAATGCTGCGATGAGCTCCGACCATCCGCGCTACCGAGCCGTCGGCGTTGCGAGACAGCACATAGCCGCGGTCTTCGATCCAAAGGTAACTGCCGTCCAGCATGCGGCAGCGATACTCGGTCTGATAGGTGGGCGTGCGTTGGTTCAGGTAGTCATCAAACGCGGCCATGACCGAGGGGTAGTCATCAGGGTGGATAACGTTTTCCCAGGTCAACGCGGTGTTTTCCAGGAAGTGAGGCTCGTAGCCGAGCATCGTGTACCAACCGGGGTTGCGGTAGACAAAGCCTGTGTTGGCGTTCCAGTCCCAAATACCGTCGCTGACCAGTTCCAGAATTGTATGAAGCAAGTCTTCGCTAAAATCTGGCACATTGAGCTTCAATGGCTTGATATTTGTCGCTTCCCCCATCACCAACCCCCCCTGACGCACAGCGTTCAATTGACTCGCCTGGCGTCGAGATTAGTGCATGGCGCATTGCCACGCCTAGTCTTTGCCCCATAACTGCATGGCAAAGTCGACGAAGTGGCGTAATTTCGGCAAGCGGTAGCGATCCTGTGCGTACACCAGGTGCATCGGCCGGCTCGGCAGTTGATAGTTCTGCATCAAAGCCACCAGTTTTCCGTTGAGCAGGTCTTGTTCGACCAGTGCATCGGGCAACATCACGATGCCCATCCCGGTTCGAGCAGCCTGATGCAACCCTGCGGAGCTATTGATCAGCATCGGACCACTGACGGCCACCATTACTTCGCCTTCCGGCCCGCTCAGACGCCATTGTTTTGCGACCGATTGCCAGTCATCCCCGACCGGATAGGCAAAGGACAAGCAATCGTGATGCTGCAGGTCTTCGGGTTTTTCCGGCGTTGTACGGCGCGCCAGGTATTCCGGTGATGCGCACATGGTCAGGGTGTAGTCGATCAGGGGGCGGGCGATCAGGTTGGACGGCTCAATGGTGCCCAAGCGAAATGCCACATCGAGGCCGTTTTCGAGTAGGTCGGGGCGGCCGTTAGTGAGCACCACGTCCAGTTTGACCTGCGGACATTGCAGAGAAAACTCGCTGAGCGCTGGTGCGAGCTTTTCCGTGCCGAAGGTCAGCGGTGCCGTGATGCGCAAGATGCCACTCGGCGCGTCCTGACTCTGTTCGGCCAAGCGTTCGGAATCGGCCACTAACCCCAGTACTTCAAGGCAACGCAGGTAATAAGCGGAGCCGAACTCCGTCAGGCGCTGGCGCCGAGTCGTACGGTGGAGCAAGCGCACGCCCAGGCGTTGCTCCAGTGCTCGCAGGTGATTGCCGACCATGGTCGTGGACATTTCACACTGCTGCGCGGCGGCCGTCATGCTGCCAGCCTCCACTACGCGTACGTAAACGGTCATTGCCTGGAACAGATCCATTATCAAGCTCGGCTTTAAGATGATTGAAGTATTGCAGCGTTTATCCAGCTCAGGTGGCTAACCATACTGCAAAAAACCGACCCTTGATGGAGCTTGATGCCATGACCGCCGCCTGCCTGATGAGCACTTACCAACCGCTGGCCCTGAGTTTCAGCAGAGGGCTGGGCACGCGCCTTTGGGACGAGGCCGGTCGTGAGTACCTGGACGCGGTGGCGGGTGTGGCGGTGACCAATGTCGGCCACTCCCATCCTCGAATCGTCTCGGCGATCAGCGAGCAGGCCGGTTTGCTGTTGCACACGTCCAACCTCTACAGCATCGATTGGCAACAGCGGTTGGCGCAGAAACTGACGAAACTGGCGGGCATGGACCGTGCGTTCTTCAACAACTCCGGTGCCGAAGCCAATGAAACCGCGCTGAAACTCGCACGGCTTTACGGCTGGCACAAAGGCGTCGAGCAACCGCTGGTGGTGGTCATGGAGAACGCTTTTCATGGCCGGACATTGGGCACGTTATCCGCCAGCGATGGCCCGGCCGTGCGCCTGGGTTTCAATGAGTTGCCGGGGGATTTCGTCAAAGTGCCGTTCGGTGATCTCAGCGCACTGGAGAACGTGCAGCACGCCTACGGCCAAAGAATCGTGGCGATCCTGATGGAACCGATCCAAGGCGAAAGCGGTGTCCAGCTGGCGCCGCCGGGTTATCTCAAAGCAGTACGCGAACTGTGCAACAAGCGCTCGTGGCTAATGATGCTCGACGAAATCCAGACCGGCATCGGCCGTACCGGCCAATGGTTCGCGTTTCAGCACGAAGGCATCGTCCCGGACGTCATGACGCTGGCGAAAGGGTTGGGCAACGGCATCCCCATCGGCGCCTGTCTGGCCCGAGGCAAAGCCGCCGATCTGTTCACCCCGGGCAGTCATGGCAGCACCTTCGGCGGCAACCCGCTGGCCTGTCGTGTCGGTTGCACCGTGCTGGACATCATTGAAGAACAAGGGCTGCTGGAAAACGCCAAGCTTCAGGGCGAACGCCTCTTGACCAGATTACGTAGCGAACTGGCGGACGATCCGAACGTCCTGGCGATACGTGGCCAAGGCTTGATGATCGGCATCGAACTCAAGCAACCGATCCGCGACCTGACCCTGATTGCCGCGCGGGATCACGGTCTGTTGATCAACGTGACACGGGGCAAGACCATTCGCTTGCTGCCGCCGCTGACGATTGATGAGCGGGACGTGGAGATGATTGTCAGAGGGGTTGGCCGGATAATGAGAGCGACCTGAAAGGGTCGCTCAGTAGTGATACCTGCACATCACGACGCATATCGAACCTTCTTCGATCCCATAGACCAATCGATGCTCAGCCGTAATTCGGCGTGACCAAAAACCGCTCAAATTGTGTTTGAGCGGTTCAGGTTTTCCGAGTCCAGCAAAGGGTTCACGTTGGATAGCCTTAATCAGCAGGTTGATTCGTTTGAGCCCTGTCTTGTCGTTTTGTTGGAACCATAGATAGTCGTCCCAACCGTCAGATGTGAACTCGATTTTCATTCTTCGATGAGTTGCCGGGCTTGGGTTTTCCCTGCTCGCAGGTTGCCGATTGATTTGATCAGGCGCTCGGCATTGGCAGGTGAACGCAACAGGTAGGCGGTCTCTTCGAGCGCGTTGTACTCCGCGAGAGACATCATCACAACGGGCTCACCTTTTTGGCGGGTCACCAATAATGGAGCACGGTCTTCGTTGACCCGATCCATGGTTTCCGCCAGATGTGCCCGCGCGGTGGTGTAGTTGATGGTTTGCATGGCGTAGTCCTCGCTTGATGCAGAGAACGTACAGAAATGAGTACAGGATGACAAGGTAATACCTCTGAGTGGTCGTTGCACAGACGCGGTCTCTGCGCTTGCACTCAGTATCGCCGAAGCTTCTTCAAGACGTTTCTGGGAGCGATGTAGTCCCAATCCGAATTACGTGCCATCTCTTGCTCCAAAGTTTTTCCATCCCCCCCCACAGATCTTGTGCATTGTGACCCCAACGGCCCTCCGCGATAGTGAATGCACGGCCCTGGCACCAGCCTCGGCCACTTCACTCAATCGCCGGGCCGCTGATTCGAAGGCCCGCAGGGCATTGAGGTGGTTTGGCGCTCTCATGATTCAGGTCCGCAGACGTGAATAGGGGAGCGATATAGTGCTCTTAAATCCGGGGCGTATGGGTAATGCCGATCACTTAAGCCTAATACGCGAACCGTAGCAGCTGGCGAAGCCTGCGTTCGGCTGCGTAGCAGTCGTGAAATCAGCCGATGCGGTGTTTCAGGTAGACCGCAAACTCATGTTTTACGACTGCTACGCAGCCGAACGCAGGCTTCGCCAGCTGCTACAAAGTGCGGTTCGGTTTAACTGATCGGCATTAGAGGATAGGGGATGGTTTATCGGTGTTCGCGAACGTGCTGATTTCAGCTCGATCCACAAGTTTGAGTTTTGAACCGTTGAACCCTTTAAACAATTGCCGGTGTGCAGAAAACCCACTGGAATCCTCGCGCAGCCGATAACTGGCGGCCCATTCCAGCATCGCCATCAGCCACTCGTCATCGTCCGG
>Ga0163161_10003637_pt1 | contig 10815 bp, 9 predicted proteins | sample S45metaG_FD_129847 | JGI IMG/M metagenome (GOLD analysis project Ga0163161, IMG submission 129847) | Switchgrass rhizosphere microbial communities from Kellogg Biological Station, Michigan, USA - S4-5 metaG | ecosystem: Host-associated > Plants > Roots > Rhizosphere > Soil | place: USA: Michigan... | reverse complement strand
CCAGCGTTATCGTTGAGGTCCATCGCGAGCAGGCTCGCTCCTACAGGGGATCAGCGGTTCAGAGGCATGTGAGTCGTCAGACCGGATGCAGCAGGACGGCCACCAGCGAATCGGCAATGTCCTGCAGGCGTTGTGGGTCCTGGTAAAGCCTTTCGATCACGACAATTCCCCGAGTCTGGCTGACCACCAAACGTGCAGCGGCAACAGGCTCCAGCGCCAGGCGCTGTCGTGCTTCTTCGGTTGTAAAACGCTCCACCAGCAGGGCCTCCAGACCATCGAGCAAATCGCGCAAGGCGTGGCGGATCGGTTCGCTGTTGGCGGCTTCATCGATGGCCGTCTTGGTGGTCAGGCAACCCCGTGGCGGTGTGCCCTGGGTCATGGAGCCGATGGTATAGGCGAAAAAGGCCTTCAGTGCCCGGTCCAGTTTTGGATCGTTCAACTCCTCCCGTACAGCGGCCAGAAATCGTGCCTGGTAGCGGGCGAATACCTCGAGGAACAGCGCCTGCTTATCGCCGTAGGCGTTGTACAACGAGCCGCGCAGCACGCCCGTCGCCTCCGCCAGTTGCGGCATTGACGTCGCGCCGAAGCCCTGTCGCCAGAACAGATCCATGGCCAGGTCCAGGGTCTGTTCTTCGTTGAATTGACGTACGCCCGCCATGTGGATCGTCCTGCGTGAAGGTGATGCGGCGATCTTGACATGCCTGTCAAACATGTCAACACTGGCAAGCATGACAGGCCTGTCAAAGATGATGTTCCGACCTTGCACCTCGATGCCGCCACTCCGAAGGAGTCCCCATGCGCAGTACACAACCTCACCCATTACATGCTGTCCTGGCTGGACTGTGCGCCAGCCTGGTTGGCATAGGCCTGGCGCGTTTCGCCTATACACCCCTGGTGCCAGCGCTGATCGAAGCTCACTGGTTCGCCGCTAACGACGTGATTTCTCTGGGGGCGGCGAACCTGCTCGGCTATCTGGCTGGCGCTTTCTGCGCTCGCCCTATGGCCCGGTTGTTCACGGCCAAACGCAGCTTGCAATGGATGATGCTAATGGTGGCACTGGCGTTCTTTGCCTGTGCGCTGCCGGTATCGGTCCTGTGGTTTTTCACCTGGCGTTTTGTCTCCGGCCTGGCCGGGGGCGTGATCATGGTGCTGGCGGCAGGCACGGTGTTGCCGTATCTGCCGGGTGCGCGCAAGGGGTTGGCCAGTGGCGCGATTTTCCTCGGCCTGGGATTGGGGATCGCCGCCACGGGCACACTGGTTCCGCTTCTGCTGGAGCTGGGGCTGCGCCAGACCTGGATCGGCCTGGGCCTGATTGCCTTGCTGCTCACCGCCCTGAGTTGGACGGGTTGGCCGCACGCCGTTGCGACAGTACCGGCGCCAGCGTCTGAAGCCGCTGTGGCTTCGCCAGGGCTGGGGTTGCTCTACGTGCAATACGCTTTGATGGCCTTGGGCCTGGTCCCAATGATGTTGTTCCTGGTCGATTACGTGGCCAGGGGGCTCGCATGGGGCACTCATTCCGCCGCCAACCTGTGGGTGGTGTATGGCCTGGGAGCCATCGTGGGGCCGGTTGCCTACGGTGCGCTGGCAGACCGCATCGGCCCGGCGGCCAGCACTCGCGTGGCGCTGCTCGGCCAGTTGCTCGCCATCAGTGTTCTGGGGCTATCGAGCCAGGCGCTGTTATTGGTGCCGGCAGTCTTCGTCATCGGTAGTTTCCCTCCGGGTATCGTGCCAATCACTCTGGGACGGGTGCAGCAACTGGCGGCCAATCCTGCTGCTCAGGGCGCTGTCTGGAGCCGCGCCACCATCATCTTTGCCTTGTTCCAGGCACTGGCCGGTTACCTCTACTCGTGGTTGTTTGCCAGCAGCCATGGCAACCATGTGCTGCTGTTCTGCATCGGTGGCGCGGCGGTTGCGCTTGCCCTGTTGAGCGAGGCACTGTGGTTTGCGTTGCGGGCTGCCGGGCGTCGCGAGGTCATGGGCTGATGTTGCCGCGCCGCTTTCCTGACGATGCCCCTATGCTTCTTCGTCCTGCCCAGCCGAGGGATTGGCCGTCAGGTAACGGCTGACCGCTTCGTCGAGTGTGGGGAAGAACGCCGTTTCCCCCAGTTTTTCGAACAGCCCGAAGCGCTTGAGCTTGTCCTTGACCGGGTCCTTCATCTCGGCGATGCATAACTCGATACACGCCGCGTGCAGGGTATCGTCCAGCTCGGCCAGCATGTCGGCGGAGGTCACGTCCACGCTGGTGATGGGTTCCGCGGCAATGACCAGCCAGCGTACTGGCGTTGGCGATGCGGCGAGGGCGTCGAGGATGCGGTCATGGAACAATTCGGCATTGGCGAAAAACAGCGAGGCGTCCCAGCGAAACAGCACCAGGCCAGGAATCAGGCTGGCGTCAGGATAACGCTGAATGTCGTGGTAGCCCTTGACTCCCCTGGCCTGGCCCAACACGGCGGAGTAGGGGCGCCAGCCATCCCAGAGAAATTCGATGACGGCGATCACGATGGCGATGCCGATCCCCTCGATGGCCCCGAATACTGCCACGCCAATGGTGCAGACGATCGACAACCAGAATTCCCAGCGCTGGATACGATAGATGCGGCGCAGGTCGGCGACCTCGATCAGGCCTATGGCCGAAGCGATGACCACGGCGGCCAGCGCGCTGTTGGGCAGGTCTTCCAGCAGGTTCGGCGCCAGCATCAGCAACAGCGCGACAGCCAGTGCGCCGACCACGCCGGTCAACTGGGTCTTGGCGCCGGCGGCCTCAGCCACCGGGGTACGCGAAGAACTGCTGCTGATGGGGAAACCCTGGAAAAATCCAGCCGCCAGATTGGCAAAACCAAGTCCGGCCATTTCCTGGTTCGGGTCGACGTAGGTGCGGGTCCGCGCCGCATAGACCCGCGAGAGCACGCTGGTGTCGGCGAACGACACCAGGGCCACGGCGCAGCCGCCAATGATGACCGGGACGAGATCTTCGCGGGTAATCCAGGGAATGGCGAACGCCGGCAGACCCTGCGGAAGTTGCCCGAGCACCGACACACCGGCGCGGGTGGCGAGGTCCAGCAGGCCCACGACAATCGTCGCGCCCGCCACCGCGATCAGGATGCCGGGAATGCGCTTGTGGCCCTTGAGTAACAGAATGACCACCAGCGTGATCGCGCCCACCAGAAAGGTGATCCAGTTGGCCTTGCCCTGCATGATCGAAGTGGCGATGGCCCAGAGATTTCTCAACGGGCCGGCGGAGTCGATGGAAAAACCGAACAGCTTCGGCAGTTGGCTGATCAACACCGTCAGCGCGATGCCGTTCATGTACCCGTACCGGATCGGTTTGGACAGTAGTTCGGTGATGAAGCCCAGGCGTGCGATACCCGCCAGAATGCACACCGCGCCCGAAACGATCGCCATGGCGCTGGCCAGGGCGACGGCACGTTGAGGGTCACCGCCCGACAGCGGCAGGATGACGGCGAGGATAACGGCCGCCAGCGAGGAGTCCGGACCCAGCACCAGGATCCGGCTGGGGCCGAACAAGGCGTAGGCGAGCAGGGGAATGATGGTGGCGTACAGGCCATAGATACCGGGGACACCCGATGCCACGGCGTAGGCGATGCCCACGGGAACCAGCATCGTGGTCAGCACCAGGCCGGCCATGATGTCGTAGCGCAACCAGGCGATCTGGTATTCACGCAACGTGCGAAGGCCGGGGAGCCAACGGCTCCAGCCGGTGTTTGCGCCGCTGCTCCTGTGGGCGATGCGACCCGGCTGCGAAACGGGAGGCGAAGAATCCGATGGGCTCATGGCGCTATGGTCCTTTACCTGACAAGGCGAACAACTAGACGTTAGCTCAATCGCACCACTTGTAAGTCACTTCAGGGGCATTTCCACAGCGGATAATACGGTGATCGTCGTGGCTGTCTTGAAAATGAAACATAAATGTCATTTGGAAACATTTTTGAAATATTTCATTCTTATGATCGAGAAAGGTTCTAACTAAGGCTGTCTGTCTCATGCGTCGAGCGGTATTCAATCAAAAAGGAGGCGTTGGCAAATCAAGCATCGCCTGCAATCTTGCGGCAGTCAGTGCCGCAGAGGGCTACAGGACGTTGCTGGTGGATCTCGATCCGCAGGCCAACTCGACTCACTACCTGACAGGGCTCACCGGCGATGACATTCCCATGGGGATCGCCGATTTCTTCAAACAGACCCTGTCCAGCGGCCCGGCCAGCAAAAAAAATCACGTGGCCATCACCGATACCCGTTACAACAACCTGCATCTGGTCACGGCCAGCCGCGAGCTGATGGATTTGCAGCCCAAGCTCGAATCGAAGTTCAAGATCAACAAGCTGCGTCGCTTGTTAGTTGAACTTTCCGAAGATTACGAACGCATTTACATCGATACGCCGCCGTCGCTGAATTTCTACACCTACAGTGCGTTGATCGCCGCCGACCGGGTGCTGATCCCGTTCGACTGCGACAGCTTTTCCCGCCAGGCGCTGTACAGCGTCATTGCGCAAGTCAACGAGCTGCGCGTTGACCACAACGAGTCGCTGATCGTGGAAGGGGTGGTGGTCAATCAATACGAGGCGCGCGCCAGTTTGCACAAGACACTGATCGACGAACTGTTGGCCGAAGGCTTGCCGGTGTTGCCGGATTATCTGAGCAGTACGGTGAAAATGCGCGAATCCCACGAAGCGTCGGTGCCGATGATTCACCTGGCGCCCCGGCACAAGCTGTCATTGGAGTTCGTGAATCTGTTTTCGGCGTTGGAACAGGCGAGCTAGCACCTGTAGGAGCGAGCCTGCTCGCGATGGTCGCCAACGATGACGCTGGCAGCCTGACACCCCGCGGGGTTATCAGGTTCATCGCGAGCAGGCTCGCTCCTACAGGGGACGGGCATTGTGGATGCTTTACTGGCTGGAACGAACAGCGCCGCCATCGATCAGCAGGTTTTGCCCGGTGATGTAGCTGGCATGGCGGCTGCAAACGAAGGCGCACAGCGCACCAAATTCCTCGGCTGTACCGAAGCGCTTGGCGGGGATTTCGCTGCGGCATTCGTCGAGGAATGCCTCACTGTCCTGCCCCAGTTCCCGGGCAATGTCTTCCAGGTTGTCACGCAGTCGATCGGTGTCGAACGAACCCGGTTGCAGGTTGTTGAGGGTGACATTGCGACTGGCAATGTTGTCTTGGCGGGCAAGCCCGGCGACGAAGCCCGTCAGGCCGCTGCGCGCACCGTTGGACAGGCCCAGGCTTTCAATCGGCGACTTCACGGCACTGGAGGTGATGTTGACGATGCGGCCAAATCCACGCGCCGCCATGCCGTCCACCGTGGCCTTGATCAGTTCGATCGGCGTCAGCATGTTGGCATCCAGCGCCTTGAGCCAGGTATCGCGGTTCCATTCACGGAAGTCGCCGGAGGGAGGGCCACCGGCGTTGTTGATCAGGATATCGAAATGCTCGTGGGCGTTAAGGGCGGCGGCCCGACCCTCGGGGGTCGAGATGTCTCCGGCGACGGCGATGACCGTCACTTCAGGATTGATCGCCCGCAGCTGACGGGCCGTTTCATTCAGTGTGTGTTCCCCGCGCGCGGTGATCACCACGTTCACCCCTTCGCGCACCAGCGCCTCGGCACAGGCTTTACCCAAGCCTTTGCTGGCGGCACACACCAGTGCCCAGCGTCCTGCAATTCCAAGATTCATGCGTGTTTTCCTGAAAAAGAAGCTCTATGTCAGTGGTTGCCGATGACAGCAGCCTGCTCATGCCTTTGCGTGGTTGCAGACAGGTCTGGCGAACGAGCGCCCATGCCCATGAAACGCCGTACCCGTTCGCCTTCGGCACTGCTGCGGATGGTGTCGGGGGCGGCATCGAGTTGCACATTACCGTTTTCCATGAACACGACCCGGTCGGAGATCGACATGGCGAAGTCCATTTCGTGGGTCACGATCAGCATGGTCATGCCTTCCTTCGCCAGGTCGCGGATCACGTTGAGCACGTCGTTGACCAGTTCCGGGTCCAGCGCCGAGGTTGGCTCGTCGAACAGCATGATCTGCGGTTCCATCGCCAGGGCGCGAGCGATTGCCACCCGTTGTTGTTGGCCGCCGGAGAGCTGCTGCGGGTATTTGTGGGCATGGGCCAGCAGGCCGACCTTGTCCAGCAGCGCATAAGCGCGGTGTTCACTCAGTTCCCCCGGCTGTCCATGGTAACGGGGGGCCAGCGTAATGTTGTCGAGAATGGTGCGATGGGGGAACAGGTTGAAGTTCTGGAACACCATGCCGATGTGCCGCACGCCTTTGCGCAAGCGTGAGCTGTTGGGTTTGTCCGAGGCTTCGATGAATGTCTCGCCAAACAGCAAAATGTCGCCGGTATCGATGGTTTCCAGGCCGTTGATTGTACGAATCAACGACGTCTTGCCCGAGCCTGATGGCCCGATGATCGAGACCACCTGGCCGTATTCCACATTCAGGTCGATACCCAGCAGCACTTTGTGGGTGCCGTAGCTCTTCTGGATGTTCTTGAGTTGCAGGATCGGTGTCGTGTTGTTGGCGGCTGCCTTGGGCGCTGTGTCGGGCAGGGCTTCGGCGCTGGCCTTGAGCTTGGCGACAGCGGCCGCGTCGAGTGTGTGCGGCTTGCGGAAGTTCAAGTCCAGGTGGCGTTCCAGACGCTGAAGGAAATAGCCGAACACGGTGACGATCAACACGTAGTAGACGCCTACCGCAGCCAGGGTTTCCAGGACGAGGAAGTTGGTGGCGTACAGGCGTTGGCCGACGGTGAGGATTTCAGTCAGGGAGATGACCGAGACCAGCGACGTCAGCTTGACCACGGTGATGTATTCGTTGATCAGCGTGGGCAAGGAAATGCGGAAGGCCTGGGGGATCACGATCAGGCGTTGCATGCCAAACAGGCCGACACCCAGGGCGCGCCCGGCCTCCTTTTGACCTTTGGCCACGGAAATGAGCCCGCCGCGATGGATCTCCGCCATGTACGCCGCTTCAGTGACCACCAGGGCCAGCAGGCCGGAGTAGAAGGGGTTGGACAGAATCGATCCGCTGCCGGGAAACAGTTGCGGCAAGTTGTAGACGAAAACCACCAGCACCAGCAACGGGATGCTGCGGAAGAACCAGATGTAGACCGCCGCCGGAATGCGCAGCAGCGGCGATTGAGACAGTTTGGCGGTGGCCAGGAGAAAGCCCAGCAGCATGCCGATGAACCAGGCCAGGGCACTGAGCTGGATCACCGTGACGCAGGCATTCCAGAAGTCCGGCAGGGAGAACAGGGAAAGGAAATACGACCAATCGAATTGCATAGGGCACCTCGATCTGCCGCCCCGGTGAAGGGGCGGCAGATGACCAGACTAAACGGACAGTTTCTTAGTTGGCAGTCGGTTCTTCCAGGCCGTACTTCTTCAGGATAGCGGCGTACTCACCGCTCTTTTTCGTTTCTTCGAAGGCCTTCTGCACGGCCTGATAGGTGGCGTCGTTGCCTTTCTTGACGAAGATGCCCAGGGTTTGCTGGTAGATCGGATGTTCGGTGGTGATCACCACCCGACCGTTGGTTTTCTCCGCGATCATTTTTGCGGCACCGGCGATTTCAACCTGGGCCTGAATGTTCTTGGACAACAGGGCCTGGGTCACTTCGGGGGCTGAAGGGTATTCGCTGACGGTGATGGCGCCCTTGTTGTTCGGCACGCAGTACTCGTCGGACAGCTTGCGGAATTCCTTGACCCAGGTGGTGCCTTGTTCCAGGCCCAGTTTCAGGCCGCACAGGTCTTCAGGCTTCTTGGCATTGAGCTCGCTGCCCTTGGGCACCATGACCGAGGCGCCGGTGTTGGCGTACGCGATGGTCTGGGCCTGGGTCTGGCGCTCCGGGGTGATGTACATGCCGGAAATGACGGCATCGTATTTGCCCGAGTTCAAGCCCAGGATCAGGCTGGGGAATTTGGTGTCGACGAACTCCACCTTGGCGTTCATGTGCTTGGCCAGTGCCGTTGCCAGCTCAGGGTCGGAGCCCACCACGTTCTTGTCCTTGTCATAGGATTCGAAAGGCGGGTAGGTGATTTCCATGCCGACCTTGAACGTGTCCGCGGCCATGCTCATCAAGGCACCGAACATGCCGGCTGCCAATACAGCCAGGCACACAAGGTTCTTCTTATTGTTTTTCATTTTTCACTGACTCCGGCGTAGGTAGGGTTTAGCTGAAAACTTCAATCAGGACGGTTGAGCCTGATTTTTCAAATGTCCGAAACTGGCGGGCTTGCGTGCCTTGCCTGGCAGTTGAACGTCCCCGTTGGCCACGCGCTGGCGCAGATATTGATAGGTCTGCAGCGCCTGGCCATACATGTGTTCGCCGATGGTGATTTCCTCATAGTCATTCCCTGCCCGGGCGAACCCGGGCAGTGGCTTGATCTGGGTGTGGTAGTCACAGGCATAAAACAGTGGAAAGGAATAGCGTTCCTCCTTGACGCTGCGTACCCGGTGCGCGGTGGCAACGAAGGCGCCGGCGGTCATTACCTCCAGCATGTCGCCAATGTTGACCACGAAGGCATCGGCCATCGGTGGTGCATCGATCCATTGGCCAAGACCGTTCATGACCTCAAGGCCCGGTTTGTCGGCCAACAGGATGGTGAAACATTCGTAATCGGTGTGGGCGCCAAGGCCCGGTGCGTCATGGGCGGCACCGTCGTAGGGGTAGTGGATCAGGCGCAGCTTGGACGGTGGACGGGTCACCAGGGCGTCGAAATAGTTTTCTTCCAGGCCCAGGGTCAGGGCGAAGCCACCGAACAGGCGCCGGCCCAGGGCGAAGATCGCTTCGTAGTAGGCCTGGACCGATTCCTTGAAACCTGGCAGCTGCGGCCAATTGTTCGGCCCCAGCAATGGGGTATTGGCCAGCACCAACGGGTCGTCGGCCGGGACTTCGAAGCCGACATCGAAGGCTTCCTTGTGGTCCGGCTTGCCTTTGGAATAGACCTCTTCACCCTCGGGCACGAAACCCTTGTGGGTTTGCGAGGTGCCGATGTAGTGCTGCATCTTGGTGTCGAAGGGCTGATCGAAAAAGTCTTTGGCGGCCTTGCGCAGATTGCTGATCAGTTGCGGGTCGATACCGTGGTCAGTGATGTAGAGAAAACCGACCTCGCTGGCTGCGCGGCCCAATTGTTCGGCCACCGCCAGGCGGTGTTCCAGCTCATAGCTGAACAGGCCGGCAATGCTGATGACCGGGATGCTGTTGAAGCTGGTTTTGTGTGTGTCTGCGCTTTTATTTTTATTGTCGGGCATGACGCATGCGACTCCCTAGGGATGGCTTGAGTGGTGGAAACGCTCGAAGTGTTGGCGTTCGGTCTGGCCCATCCACACGTTCAATGACCACAGGTCGGCAACCGGGACATTAGTGAAGGGCAAATGATGCAGATAGCCGTCGGCGCCGAATTCCGGGGTCAGGGTGCTCACCTGGTAGCCACGGGCCTGTTGCGAGCGCCAGATGCTTTCCCAATGCTGCTGATGGAAGGCCAGTTCCTTTGCATATTCGGGAGCGGCGGGGTGCGGAACTTGCGGCCCCTGGTCATAACCGACCCGCGCCTGGATATGGTGAACCCGCTCGACGAACGCACTCAGATCATCCGCCGGGTCATTCAACAGGCGCTCGCAGGTCACTACCCAATGGCTGATGTCGCTGGTGAAGAGCAGGTCGGGCAGTTGCCGGATCAGCTCGAGGGTGACCCAGGGATTGAACAGTGAACGCGAGCGGTGGGTTTCGAAGCTGCAGACCTGGCCGTGCTTGTGGGCCAGATCCAGTGCCTGGCCGAAAAAGTCCACTTGTTGCGCCAGGGACCAGCGGTCGTTGCCCGCCAGTACGTTGACAAAACGCGGGCCGAGTTCGGCGGCCCAGGCGAGTTTCCGGTTCAGATCGTCGAGGTGGGTGGCAGGCAGAGCCGACTGGTCCGGCAGGACGTCGTACGCGGTGAAGACGGTGCTGATATAGCCCAGGCGATTGGCTCGCAGAAAGGCGCCAAACTCGGCACGTTCACGGCTGTCCAGAGGCAGCCGTGCCTCCATGCCATCAAAGCCCGCTTGCAGCAGCTCCTCAAGCGCTTGTGCCTTGCTGGCGGTGTAGCCCCACAGTGTGCGGAAAATTTCCAGCTTCATCGGTGATCCTCAAAAATCTCCGGGCCTGCTGCGAGAGCGCGGCGCCAGACTGCTAAGCGATCAATGGTCAGTCATGGCAGAGGACTTGGGTGCGCTCTCTGCGTTATCTGAACCTGCGGAGCGATACCGATGCGGGTTCGCTGTTGCGCCGATGTTAGGCACAGAGCACGCCCTGAAAGAATCTGAAAGTTCAAATGAATACTTCAGACTTTTATTAACAAATAGCTGGCTACTTATCGCGTTTTCTCAGCCCTATTTTAAGGGCGAGCGGGTGCCTGCGTTGGTTAACAGCAAGCGGTGCCACTACCGCGGAATCATTTTGAAGAGTGCCAAGCGAAACCTCGTCGTTACTGGCTCATCTCATGGCCGCTCATATACCTCCGTTTAACCACCGGTCGCCTTTTCCATGCGCAGCTTGTACGTCTGCCTAAACAGGTCTAGCTTTTCGATGTGGGAAAAAATCCCACAAACAGAATTCCCCACATATTTATAACAGTTGCCGACTTGATTCGACGTTTCTCGCGGTAATGACCAGGAGGCGGAATATGCAAGTTCATACCCTGTTCAAAAAGGCTCTATTGGCGATGGCCATCGGGGGCGTGCTGTCGGCGTCCATCGTTTTGATACCTGATTCCATTTCCCACGACTCCAGCGCTTACGCCAAAGAAGGTGGCGGGCATGGTGGTGG